>Ga0206130_10007497_pt1 | contig 12043 bp, 17 predicted proteins | sample Helgoland_Spring_9_FD_148637 | JGI IMG/M metagenome (GOLD analysis project Ga0206130, IMG submission 148637) | Pelagic subsurface seawater microbial communities from Kabeltonne, Helgoland, North Sea - Helgoland_Spring_Bloom_20160512_1 | ecosystem: Environmental > Aquatic > Marine > Epipelagic ...
ACGCTATAGCCGTGGCGCGCGCTGCGCTCACTGTCGCGGGTTTCATCTGCATCGCCCAGGGCGCTTAGATCAGCCACTTCGTCGAAGTCGTAGCCCAGCGCGACCAGGTCTCCGACCCTGGCCTCGGTTCTATGTACAACGCAAAATGCGTCCTCCAGGCTGCGCGCTTCGCGGTTAACGAAAAACTCTTCCGGCGGTATGCTGTCAATCTTGATTTGCCCAGTGCGCTTTTTGCGCGCCACTCGGCACGATATAATCGGCGTTTCAATGTCCATTCCTGACGCCGGATCCATAGTGATTGTTGTCTCAATCTCCTGGCTCATCACCGTCAGATCTGGTTGGCCTCCCAGGAAGTCAAACGCCGCCTGGTCTAGCCCGGTATATTCGTGGATTGTTTGGTGATCTGTGTCCTCATAATAGGCTTTTAAAATGCCAACGCGCTTAACCATCGCATCGTGGAAAGCGTCTGATAATAGCCGAAAACCGTTGTTTTTGCTGAATATATAATTGCAATACGATGTGGCCTGGGCGGCCGCTGCCACGTCTTCGGGGCCGCGCGGCACAAATTCCACCGCCTTATCAGTGGTCATAAATACTTTTTGCAGCGATGGCTTAATTGCCCTGACGGTATCTCTGACCTTTGTTGATACGATATTTGACCGACCCTCTTCAACGCCCAGGTCGGTTTCGCCATCCATGTATCTTTGCGCTTGGATGCGTGATGGGGCGATATCGCTGTCGATAAAATCAACGCACGATTTCACAGCCGTCGATACGATCGACTGCAATTCGTCGGAGGTGAGTTCTTGCGGTTCTTGAGCCATAGCCCTCAATTACCACCGCCCTGATTTTATTTTAACTTATGCCGATTATTTTGTCAGAAACGCGCTTGCCAATGCGGCCCATCCAGGAACGCGGATCTATTCTGAGATCGACGCAGGGCGATGTAATCGTCCATCAGATCGTCGCAATCATCCTCGGCGGCGCAATAGTCTTTAACATGCCAGCAAGCGCCCCAGGTCAGCGCCAGGCCAACCTCACGCGCGGCTGACCGCATTGCCTCGGCCGTCGATATATAATATGGCATTTCCCATCGGACGCCGCCGTCATAGCACACCAAATCAACCGCGTGGCTGTACCCGTCATCCTGGATCAAATGCTTCGATCGAAGTGTTTTCGACGCGCCACTGGCCATCAGCTTTTTCTGCGTGGCAATGTCCCTGACGCCGCACGTCACGCCGAAATCATAAATCGCATATTTGCTCAAAGCGATCTTGACCGTATCGACCAATTGCGGGTGGACGCCTTCCAGGCGTTTCAAAGATCTTTTGCTTAGTTTAAACGCCATCGCGCTGTTTCCTTATTTCTGCCTGTTGCCGGATTATTTCGGCTTGTTGCTTTTGCAAATCGAACCAATTGCCCAGGTCAAATTTTTCGACAAAATCGGGAAACGGGATCACGTTATCTTTTTGTTCAAGTGCCATCCTTGGCCTCATTTCTTGGTAAGCAATACGCCACCGCGAAATCGGCGGGGTTGGTTAAATGGCCAAATCTCTGCGCCAATTGCGCCGCAACCGAATTGCAATGCGTAATGCTATCAAATACCAATTTCGGGTCTGTTATAATCTGGCGATTTTCGCCCAGCCCCAATATGAGTACCAGAACAAACATTTCATTTTTTGCCCATAAACTTGGCCGCCTGGCGGCTTGCGAAGACGGCGCTCAAAATCAAACCTAACATCGCTTTGTACCAGTCGGGACAGGCATCCAATGCAACAAACCCGTTCTGAACAATCTCGCGTCCGGCATCGCCGCAAAACGCCAAAACCAAGGGCAGCGCGAATATACATGCGTAAAGTTCATCGGCCCAAGAATTAGACGCATTCTTGGCCATCAACCGTTCCCATTCGTGGCCACTCTGGGCCGCTGAGAGGACCACCTGGGCCTCTGCATCGGCTTTGGCTACCCTTACGCGGTTCTCGGCCGCCTTGGCCTCTGTGCGGCCCGTGAGCCACGTTCCAGCCAGATTAGACAGTGGGCCAATTAATGCTTGGATCATCTCTCTTTACTCCCTGCCACGAAATACGATGCCACCAGCCCAGACAGCGCCAAATACTGAGCCATCAAAATACTTTCGGCTGCCTCAACGCGCGCCGGGTCGTACAGAGTGACGGCCGTAGCGACTAGCATCATCACCATTGCCGCCCAGCACATGTGGCGCCTGTTTTCTTGATACGTTTTGAAATCGATGTGTTCGCGTTCTTCTTTGGTCATTATCTGCCCCCGTCCAAATCGCGGCGTATCTCGCCACGGTAATCATCCATCAGGCCCAAGATGCCAGAGCGGTTGTCCGGCGTGACGCCAGGCACGTTGATCCGAGACGCGCGCTTGGCCGCATAAGGCGCCAAATGAGATCGCATCGCCGAAAGATGCCCAGCACCTGTCCCAGCGCCTAAAATCTCCAAACCAGCCATGATGTCTTTTGCTAATTGCTCTTCTCTATCTGTCGGCCCCGCCAGGATCTCAGACCCATAGCCCACGGCTTTTTCGGTTAATCCAAGTGCTGCCATCAACCCGGCCAAGCCCAGATCTGCGCCAACACTGATGCCGCGATTGACAGGATCCATGATGCCGCCCTTCATGCTGTCCGGCATCATGTCGTAGGTAACATTGCCAGTGTTTGAAAGAATGCCTTTTGCAATATCAAATGTATCCTGGCTGTATGCCTGGCCGTCAGGAAATTGCTCACTTGGCTCTGTCATGCCCGAATATTTATAACCGAAATCATTGCCAACATCGCCAAAGTAATTGTCTGGATCCGGCCTATATCGATCGTCCAGAGATCGCTTGAGGTCTGCCAGGATGCTGTCCAAAATACCGTCCATTATTGCCGCTCCCGTCGATCGCCCATCAGCGACCCTAAAATGCCCGTTGTGCCAAGCGCCGGGACGCCAAACAGAAAGTCCTTAAATCCAGCCATGACGCTTTGGCGGTTGTCAGGGTTGTACCTGGCAACATTCTTGACCCCAGCATTCTGTAAAAGATCGGCGGCTTCCGGCGTGTTTTCCGGCACCACCGCGCCATCAATATCGCTCAACTCAATGATGCGCTTTGGCTTGGCCTCAAAGTATTCGGTCGGCAGCCCCTTGGCTGCGTCTTTGAGTTCATAAACGGCCTCTCTGACGGCGGCGTTCTGCGCCTCAGTCAAATTAGCCCAGGCAACGCCACGGCCCATGGCGGCGTCCTGGATAACCTCTTCGGCTTTTGCGCGGTGGCCGTTGAAATGATTGTTCGACAGTGCACTGACTACGTTATTGCTCACACGGCTCCAACGATCCATTGTCGCTCGCATCTCTGGGCTATCGCGCGGCATCAGTAGATCCCGGTTGTTTTTGATCTGTGTCATGTTTCTGAATTGCTCGGCCGATATGGCGCGCAGCAAACCAGCGCCTTTATAGCCTTCAGTGCCAGCGTTATAGGCCCGATCAGAACGCATCCGCTTCATTATTTCTTGCAATGTCAGTTCGACTGGAGCGCGAGGATTTCCCATAGGCGTATATGGATCTTTGGCGGCCAAAAACCGTTTTACGTCACCGTATGCCTCTAGCCCAGGATAACCCATTTTTGTGTCGTTATAATCGCCGCGACTTTGCCCTTCCTGTCTGACAGCCCGTGCATACTTCCCTAAAGAAGAATAATCCTTTGGATTTAAAATGCGTTTATCAACGCCGTACTGGGCAACGGCCATCTGGTCATCAAGTGTCTCAAAGCGGTTAACCACTCCAGAATAGCCCTTAAACACGTCTGAAAAGTGGCCAAAATTTGGGTCAGCCGCAATATTCTCAATAGCCGCATCTCGGTCAGTAAACATCTTAAAACCGTGATCCTGGCGCCCGGTATAAGCGTCAGACGCAAAGACATTCACGCCGCGCGCCGGGTTCACCTGATCCGGCCGCAACAACAGGCTGATATCACCAAACTCTCCCATCGGCGCGTCAGCGCGCGATATGGCCACAGATGGCATTGGAATGCCGCCCAACTCATCGGCTGCCATGATGCCAGGCAAGTTAGTATTGTGGTGCGCAATCATCGGGATTTCCGGCGGGTCAATTCGCCTGGCAGCGCTGGAGCCGCCTTGAGCAAGCCTGGCTAACAATCCCGTCATGTCACAGATCTCCCTGGTTGACGTATTGGCAACATTAGTGCATTGCTGTTGACGCACTTGTTTGGAGAACCGCTATGGCTAAAAAATGGACAACTACAGAAACTGAAGATTCGATCATACACGTCTCTGAGTGCGGCGCCGTTTTTCGCGAGGGTATGTCGGCCGATCAGCAACATGCGTTTTATGGGGCGTATCAGCCGCAAGCGGTTACAAGCCTCCATCGTAGCTCTCCGGCTGAATTGTCTGAGAAAGTGCGAAAGCGCCGACAGGCAAAGGAATAGTGCCGTCTTTCATCGCTTCACGTAGGCGATCAATCCAGCCTGGGCCTTTGCCGATAAGACGCCGCGCGTTTTGAATATCAGATCTGGTGCCGCCAAACGTAGAGGCTAAGTTTTGGTCGCGCTCGGCGCGCGCCAAGGCGTTAAACGGGATCTTTGGGTTTTGGTTAAACGCATCATAAGCGCCAGACGGCAATTCGTCTAAGATGCTCAATAGATTTTGAGTTACCGCTCCAGAGCCATGGCCTTCGTCTAGTTCAAACATTGGTATGTAATCTGAACTAACATTGACCCGGTCAACATTTCCATAACCCAGGGCGTTTAACTCTGATGTCATGTCTTTGGCCTCACCAGTGGTCAGCTTCAAATCACCCGCTTTGTTTAAAATCTTGTTGTTTTTCTTGATGAACGCATCGTCAACCGCGCCGTATTTTATCTCATCAGCCATCGTTAGCGGGTTATCAAAATTAGTCAGTGTAACGCCTTGCCCGGTGTCAACTAAGTCAGGCAAATTACGCCGTCTGCCGATCTCACCCAGGATCCCAAAATCTGCAATTGGCGTTGGGCCTGAGTTACCAGTTGACGCGAAAACGCTGTTCGAAAACGGCGCTTGAGACTTAGTGCCAGCCCACGGCTTGTGAGACGCGCCAGCGCCCTGGGCGTCAATGAAAGCGCGGCTGGCTTCCCCGCCTCGCAGCAACGCCATATCATGCGCTGGCGTGGTCTTAGCGCTGGCAGTATCAAACCCAACCAGTGGCCGCGCCACCTCTCCAAGGTTGGTCTCTGGCACCCCGCCAGGCGGCGTATACACGCCCTGCATAGGCGTGGTCGGCAGTGTCTTCATCACATAGCCTGTATTGCCCAGGCGCGCGTTAGAATAGATATCGTCACGGCCGCCAGGGCTGTTGGCCCAGCTACTTTCGGCCATCCGCGCAAATTCGTCCTGATCAGCCTTAGACGCCGTCTGAAGACCCGGCAATTGCCCCATGCCAGCGTATGGCTGTGCCTCATAGGTCGCAAACGCCGTGTGCTTGGGGTAGTAATCGCCAATCGTGCGGCTTGCCTCTTCAAATGAGATCTCACGGCCAACGCGCTCAACATAGGCATCGGTCACGTCTGTAACGCCCTGATCCTTCAGTCTGGCCCTGGCTTTCTTCAAATAACCAGTTTTCTGACGCTCAAAGAAATCATCGCCCTTTTGCTTCACCCAGGGCGCCGCCTGGATCTGTTCGCCGTTCCAATTGGATCTGCCATCTAGCAAACGCAGATTGGCGCGATCGACCGACAATGCCGTTTCATAATCCGAGTACATATGACCAGTATCGGCCAGCGCCCCGCGTTGCGGCGATCCATCAGCCTCAGTGTATCCCAAAGTGCGCGCATGGCGAAAATCATTCACGCCAGTAACGCCAGTGTTCCCGGCCGCACTAGGGTTGACCTTCTGAGCGTATTCACCCGTCTTTTCGCCCAATTGATGCTTGAGCGGGTTATTCGCGTTAATCGCGTCAATCGATGTTTTCTTTTGCGCCGGGCGCGCAGCCTTGGTCATCGTGGTTGGATCGCCGCCAGTGGCAATGGCACTGTTTGTACTTTTGATCGCAAAGCCAAATTCGCTCTCAGGCGATACGCCAGCCGAAAACATACCCTGGATGGCCGACATCCAATCAGCGTCACTACTGTTATTGGTCACCGATGAAATCGCATTGCGATATCGATCGTACCAATCGCCGCCAGCCGCCCCGGCGTCGATCTCAACGTCCATTTTACCGCGCTGCTTGTTTAGCTGTTGCGTGTTTTTAATATTCCTGGGGCCGCCAATAAACTTGCCGCCCTCATCAGCGCGCGGCACCGAAATTATGTGCGGTTGCTGACGCGCAATAAACAACGCCTGGTCAGCCGGAAGTTCGCGTATTTTTGGCACCTGTGACATCGTTTTAGGGCGCGGGATCGTTGTCCCGTCAGGCAGCATAATCGTTTTAGAGTTTACATTCGCCACTGCGCCAGGCGTGGCGAACTTAGACGCTAATGCCTTGGCACTCCAAACATAACTCATTTCCTACCACCCTTTGCCCTGGCTTCCTGCGCGGATGTCAGCTTGGCCATTGATCAGATCCTATCGGTTGTAGTAGCTGTTTTGTAATGGACGGCTAGGTTCCATCGTTTGCCCCGAATAACGCCCAAAATTATCCGACAGATGTTGCTGCTTCATTTGCTGAAACCTATCAGCATCAAGAAACTTTATATCCTGCATCGTGTAATCTCGGATCCCAGACAATTTACTTAAAAAATCATCGTCTTCTTCCAAATCCTGCAGCATCTTGTCGATCGTCACGTTGTCGCGACCAAACAGTGACCCGCCCATGTTAGCCAACATACTGTATGGCCCCAGACCCCTGTGGAAGTCACCCATATGGCCCAAACCACCGCCGTTAATGAGATCGCGCCCAAAAGACGTGCCTGCCGGGTTCGGGATCCGATTATTCTCGCCGCCAACCGTAAATGGCGCGCCAGGGCCGCCTAAAGCGTTGCCAATAGCTGAAAGTATGCCGCCGCCCTCAAACTTGCCGCCGCTTTTGCCTTTGCCACCGCCATCGCGCATGTCATCCCAGGCTGACGTATCGTCAGAGCCAAAACCAAACATCGCTCAATACATCCGCGTATTTTTGCTGGACATCGCGGTCTTTTTCTTAGTTGCGGCTGATTTCTTCCGAGGCGCCGCTGCTTTCTTTTTCTTGCCAAACATCTGATCAATCCTTATGCCACTTTTAATCCGCGCAAATTGCGCCTGATCGGCTTTTTCCAGCGATTTGATGCCGCCGATCCATGCATCATAACCGTGTTCTCATAAGCCAGGCTCAACACAATCGCGTCTGCCATGTCGGGCGATTTATGCCCACGCCGCTTGAGATCCGACTTGCTCTCAATCTTCAATTTCCCGTTGGACGTGAACGAATAGCGCGGTGCCACCAATTCAGCCATCAGATCGTCATTCCGAGGCAATCGACAATCTCGCGCCTCCAAAAACGCGCGCAATTTACCGTGCCACAACTCAGCCCTCAAATTGGCGTACTGGCTGCCAGCCGATGGACTTTCGCTCACGTTACAGCCGATCGCGGGTAAATTTAACTCTTGCAATCTATCCAGCACACCGCTGCCCAAAGCCACTGAATCGATGATAATCGACTGAGGCTGACGGCTCGGCGGCAAAGCGTCATATTCAGCCTTCACAACCCCGCACAATTGCATCAAATCCAGTTTCTTCCAGGTCTGTATCTCACTGACAACACGGCCAACGCGCTTGCACAGCGCACTCTGATCATCGCCCATACGAGCAACATCCAAGCCCCAAATTGCCTGGCCGTCATCGCGGTCAGGCACGTCACGATCCATCGCGCTATCAACCAAATGCCAGGGGATACACGTATCATCGTCAGAGACAGGAAACTCGCCAAGAACCCTAACGCGCCATTCGTTGCTCTCGGCACCAAACCGCTTGCGCATCTCTTCAACATACTCATCGCTGACCCGTGGACTGTCCTCGCAATTCACGGTGCGCGTCCACCAATCCGACTTCAACTTGTTATGCGTGTCAAAGAAATAACCGCTGCCCCTGGTGGGGTTGCCAAGCAATAACGTAGTCGCATTTTTGCCTGACATAGACCCAGAACTGGCGATGAAAACAGCCTCCGGTACGCCCGATGCCTCGTCTGCGCAGAGCAAAACATTATCGCTGTGGATCCCTTGCAAAGCCTCCGGCGTTTCAACCCGGCTAACCCGGCAACTGATAAACGCCTCGGCCGGTGCGGCCGCCAATTCAATGCGATCGCTCTTAACCACCAACAGCGCTTTCAATTGCTCCGGCATCTCATTTACCCAGCGCCGACACTCAGCAAATAAAGCGTCATACAACTGCGCAGACGTGGGCGCCGTTACCACAACTTTGACCGGATACCGGGTCAGCAAATACCATAACATCATCCAAGATGACGCGCTCGATTTACCAACGCCGTGACCAGATTTTACGCTGATTTTACGTGTGCCAGATGCCACCGCTTCCATCATCTCGCCCTGCCAAGGATCCGGCGTAACGCCAAAAACCTCCTTAACAAACAAAACAGGATCGTCGCGATACCGCCGCAAAAACTCAACGAAATGATTGGCGTCAGTCATTGGCGATCGCCCCGGTTATCGCCAGCGCCCCAAGACCATTTGGAATAATACATCTGATGCGTAGTCTCAGGCTCACTGTGAGGCCCAGGACAGGCGCAATCAGCGTAATGATCAGCGCACGTAGGGCAAACAGGCTCACCGCAATCAGAGCAAGGCGTACAGTCAGCCGCAAATACCACCGGGCGGTCGAAATCAACCATCGCGCACCTCGGCGCCTAAATCATCCAACCCACACTGAACCAACCAATCCGCAATCTTACGCCGCTCCGACTTGGCAGCCGTAAACGCGCGATGCCGCAATGTAATATTCTCCTGGTGCAACTGCGCGGCCGTCTCTTTGTCGATCAAATCATACGGGCCCCGGTTGAAATCCCACTTAGCCATCGCCAACCTCAACATTGATCTTACGCAATGCATCCAAGTGCTGCGCGCCAACATTAACCTGGACCGCCATCTGAGGCTTGTTCGTAGCCCAGGTGCCAGGATCAAACGCCGCTGCGCGCCACTTCCTGACCGAGATCTGTTCTCGCACCTTGGCAATCGCGACCGTGTCAGCCTCAACATTATCAGCCAGATCTAACGCCTCGTCTGCCAACCGCTCGGCCGCAATCTTACGCGCCGCCTTAACCAAACCGCTGCGCTCTGGATCCTGGTGCAACCACTTGTAAATTATATGCTCTGAAAATTTCAGTTCCTTCGACATGCTGCGAACAGTGTCGCCGCCAGCTATCCGCTCAATAAACCAATCTATGCCGCCTAAGCCTTCGATCTTCTTTATCGCGGCGCGTGTTTTCGGTTGTCCAGGCACATCAAATCCTCTTGCTGTTGCCAGGACTTTATGGCGGTTGTGGCGGGAAAGCAGTTTATGCCGTGAAATGTTTGCGAAAAACTATTTTGGGGTTATTCGCAATTGACGAAAAAATCGTTTGTTTTCAGTGTTGGGCTTTATAGTTTAACTATTTAAAGTTGTTCGATGTTAATAACAAACAATCTTTGGGGATGTTGGTGCCGAAATGCGGATTTAGCCACCAACTTTCTGGCTGATAAAATTTCATGGCGGCGTGGATGTCTCGACTAGCCCAGCCGGGGGGCGGGGTCGGCCGCCGGGCGGGGGGGGTATTTTGGCCGATTTGCCCTGGTTTTGCAGTCTTTTTGCAGCACGATCTCGTAACCCATTGATATCATTGAGATACGAGGTTGTAGACCAGGACTTTGATACGGTTTTGCGGTAATATAATACCTCGCGCACCCGTCAGGTCGGCAGCGCTGGGTGCGTTGTCCTAGTCAGAAGGGTATCGGATCATCAATTGACTTGGCTCTGACATCGCTAACCTCAGCGCCAGGGAAGTGCTTCTTGGCCTCGACCATCGCGTCCAATGCAGTGGTCGAATAGTGCCTGTATGCCAGCGCCACTTCGCGCAAACTGACCAGCGTGAGATCAGGCCGCTGATCCTGTATATTCTGCCATGACGCACTGTCTGCCATGATGCCTAGCTTGATGTCATCGACCATCACCTCCCAATATGCCTCTGACGCCCTCTGAGCGCCCGTCTCAGTGGCAACTCGGTCCATTGCTAACATACCCCTCACGCAATCGTTCGCACGCCTCTGTGCAAGCGTAGGATCGCTGCCATCACTGACGGCCTCGTTCATCCGCGCCAACGCCTGGCCGTATTTGATTGCCATGTCCGGCGTCACCAGATCCACCAGCCGATCGATGCCCCACTTTCGATCCATCTCAAGCGCCGTGCGGTCGAACGCGACCACGGCCATATCGACCATGATCTGTTCTTTGGTCGCGCCGGGAGCGATGATGCTGTCACCCTTTCTGCCCCGGCGTGGCGTTTTGCTTGCGCCTCGTTTCACTGCGCCAACCCACCGAGGATAAACCCGGCCAGACCAACCGCGACGGCCACGGCTGCCCATGCGGCATTGCGATGCGTCTGTGGTTCCGGCTTGGACCATGCGCGCTGTTCCGGCGTCAGCGTGATCGGCTTGATCTCTGGCGGCTGTGGCATTGGCTTGGTGAAGATCTGTTGCGGCTTGGCGTCTGCCGTCGCCTTTGCCTTTCGCAACTTTGTAGTTCGTTGATCAATTCCTTTCACCGACCGTTTCAGTATGACCGCAATTTCCTTGCGGCTTGCCTTGGCCTCAAGCATCCTTTCCAACGTGGCAACCTCATCATCTGTCCACACGCGGCGCGCCCTGGCCATCTCATCGGCCTTGCGTTTCTTCAGATGATGCACCCGCGTTGCCACGGGTTGCAGTCTCCGGCCCAGCGCCTTTGCGATCAGTTCATTGGTGAAGCCAGAGGCGACCATGTTTTCTAATCGCGCAATCTCATCATCTGTCCAGGCGCCAGTACGTGCCAGTTTCAATTCATCTTGGTTTGTCATCGGTTCGATCCTTTTGTGATTGGTTGGTTGATTTAGTGAGGAAACATTTCATCGCCAAAACCTCGTTGCGACCTGGCACCTCACTCCCTCAGTAAATCCCCCCATAAAGGGGGGTATTTAGTGAGGAGGTGAATTGGGGTGCTTTTTAGCCATTGAGATTGACTGAGGATGAGTGAGGATTACTGAGGATTACTGAGGAAATCATGCCCGTGTCTCGTCCTGTATTCTGGCGAGAAACTGGTCTGCGTCTTTGATGGCTGAGACTGTTTGCAGATCCTCATCGGTCAAGTCAGTTACGTGATTTTCGATCAGGCGTTTGACCTCATCGGCGATCCGATCGGCATCGTTGATCATGTTATAGACGACTAAAAGATTGACGATAACTATAGCTAATTCGTTGCCTCTCAGGCGCTGTGGCATTGCGTCTATCGTCTTGCCTATTGCTTCAATTAGCATTGCTTTGCGTGACATTGCGGAAACCTTTCTTAGTTTGATAGCGGGTTATTTGGTCCGGCGATGACCACCTTTTTGGTGCGGCTCTGCCGGGCGTCTTGCTGTTCTTCGATGGCCAGCACGTCTGTCCTGACCCAATAGTCCAGCATTTCTCTGATGCGGGATCTGCCAGCCTCATCGGTTGGATCTATGTTGAGCGTGTCTGCGATGACGTATCCGGCCCAGGTCGCTGACCTGACGTTGTGTGCTGGCGGGTTGGCGGCCATAGCGGCTATGGCTGTTCTCACGTCTGATGCGTCCTGTTTGCTGATCCCGTCGAATGCGTCAGGCCACTGCCACAGCCTCACGGCGCCAACGCTCTGGCCGGACGGCGTGATAACCGATACCTTTTCGAACCACTGGTTGACTGACGCACTTGGCGGCGCCAGGTTGCTTTCGGCGTCAGCGATGCGGAAGTAAAAGCGGTGGTTTTCTATTCCGGCTTTGACGCCCTCGTCTTCGGACATGCTGATCAGGATGCGATTAAAGCGTGACGTGCCTCTGAGCGCTGAACCGCCTCTGGCATCGTCTATTGAGGCTGT
>Ga0206130_10007498_pt1 | contig 12040 bp, 11 predicted proteins | sample Helgoland_Spring_9_FD_148637 | JGI IMG/M metagenome (GOLD analysis project Ga0206130, IMG submission 148637) | Pelagic subsurface seawater microbial communities from Kabeltonne, Helgoland, North Sea - Helgoland_Spring_Bloom_20160512_1 | ecosystem: Environmental > Aquatic > Marine > Epipelagic ...
GTGCGTTAAGAAATGGCGAAAGTAGGTGCGTACCACTTGGACATTGAGCATTTCCCATAGTGCCATATGAACCAGTACCTGCAGAGTGTCATTTAGCTGTGGGGCTTGCTCTACCAGTTGAATGGCCACTTCTTCCGATATGAGATCGTGATGGGCTGAAGTTGCCAACGACCAGAGGCTGAGTAACTGAAGACTGTGAATATCCACAGAGACCATCTCCAACTCTTGTGTGAGCGTTTCTTTGATGAGAGAGCGATACTGTGGGTCACTCAGTGCTCCTCTGTTTCGATTGAGGTATCGAATGAGTGCAAGGTTACCAGTGTATAAAGCATCAACATCTATAGAAGATGCATGCAATCGTTCTCGAATCAAGGCCATGAGTACTGGCAAGGATTGAATTTCTCGTTCGAGTACGTAAAAACTGGATGGAGGCTCAGCAGTTTGGGAAAGATACTGTTGCAAAGATCTCAACAATGCAAGATCTTCATCCATAGTGTGAACGTGCCGACAGTATACTTTTAACAGTGCATCCAGTGCATAGTGTGCATCTGTATTGCTTCGAGCGGTGAGTAGGGATTCTGTCAGTGTTGTGACGATGGGCTTTGTTGAGTCATCCCATTTTAATTCTCTTCCGATTTCACCCAAAGCCCATAGGGCTTGCCGTCGTAAATCGGGGTGTGGGTGTTTAGCGAGTTGTCTTAGTCCAGTGATGACTTCGTCAGAGTCATTTCGCAGCAATCCTAGATTTTGAATCGCAAGAGCACGTGCAGTTGTGCTATCACTCCATGTGTCATTTAAGGCGATGGTTATTGCCCGATGCGCATTTCGATCCCGTTCTTCAATTGAACTGTATTCTAAGAGTGTCCCTACATGGTGAATGCTTGTGCATGCCAAAAATAATCCCCATAGCATCATTGACCTTCTAGCCACTGGGTGGCTTCATTGCGGATGAATATATCCGCATCGTTTCTCAACGATTGTATTGTTCCCAAGGCAATCGGATCTGCCTTAGCCAATGGTTGTAATCCTTTGAGCATCCAATAACGACTTTCATCGTCGCATATTGTAAGTGCCTCTACGATGGCTCCTGTTGCCGATGTATTTTGCCATGTTCCCAAGAGCAAAGCGGCTTGTCCTCGAATCGGGCACCACTCTGAATCTTCTTCTAGGAGTGTCAGTATAGTGTTGGACAGTTCTGTGTCAGGTGCAGTTGTCCATTGAAGGGAGTTCAGTTGCTGTAACGTAGATAAGCGAACGTATCGATGTTTTTGTGTGAGCAGTTTAGATGCTTTGGAACTGTTTTGTGCTGTAGGTATAGCAGATATTTGTCTAAGGTGTCGATTGTTGATGCAGCCTGTGCCTAAAACAAACCCAACTGTAATTAAAGTGACCATAGTGTATCCATGGTTGTATAGAGTGCTTTAAGTTCTGTTGACAGTGCTTGGATGGACTGTTGTTGTGCTTTGTCGGCATTTCTAGAAGATGCTTTACCAATCAGTTCCACTTCATGAAGGACTTGTCCTCCGCTGGTGATGGTACATTGTAGATGAGTGCTTGCCTTGATAAACTGGTATGCATCCGGATCTTGAAGCGTTTGTTTTGAAGCGCAAACGATACTGGCCTCAGTATTTTTAGGAGGGGATGAGGTGACGATGCTCATTTCCAATGGAGACAATGCTTCAGAAATGATTGACCGATGAGGTGTCTCTGGAGGCAATACGATTGCCATGGTTCGTCTTTGTTGTTCTACGTTCAAGATTAACTGTCTTCGAGTCAACGATGGTGTCATTGAACGTTGTGCCACATCAACTACTTGCCGTTGATTGTACAGGGCAACATCCTGATCCAGTAACGGAAGCATTGACCGATAATGTGGCAGTTTCTCATAGAGTGTCGATTTTTGTTGAATCTGCATCTTTAGTTTGGAAATATCTGAACCCAGCGTATTTCTTTCCTGGTCAATCTCACGCAACCATTCTGCACGAGGGATCACGGCCAGTGCATAGTGTCGTTCAGGTTGCTCCTTTGTAGATTGATGCAACCAATGAGCTGCTACAGTTACATGCTCAAGTGTGATTTGAGATTCAATCCCTGTTTCTGTACGGAGTCTCTGATGATCACTTTCGGACATTGACTTTGATCCACGACTGGTTTCAGAAGTGTCTTTTACAGAAGTTTGGCGTTGGGTGATTTGCACCGAAAACTGTCTTGATAGTGCACCCATGGCAGCAGCATCGGCATCTTCGATCGTACTTCCACTTCCTACACCAATCAGGTACACGGTTGAATCATAAGGCTCGCACGGTTGGGTTACCCAACAAGGTTGAGTGTCTTTTCGTTTTTTTGCTTCGGCAGATGGAATCCCAATCATCCAGACTGTACCAAACCATCCAAGTAACCCAATCATTGAAGTCATTTTTATTCCTGTCTATTATTGTGTATACCTTAACGACTTTGCGCCTATTTTTATTCAATCGATTGTAAAAAATTATTTTAGTGGGAATACAAGGAATACTTGTGGTATTTTATCATTGAGTTTCATCATTGTTTTTGTGTGAAACTTGAACAAAATAAAAAATCTGCAGGTGTATTTGAATAAGTGTATGTGCAGATGCGTTAAGAGAAAGTAACAGAGTTCAAAACTCACTTAACACTCAACTTTACACCAACAACACCATTATACCATCGGAGACATTATGAGATCATTGCTTCTCTTTGCCACTGTCGGATTGTCCTTTTCCCTAGCTGCATGCGGAAAGAACAAAGTTCAAAAGTTTAAACCAGTTGACACGCAAGACTTGTCAGAAAAAGAACGTAAAGGGTATCCAGACTGGATCACCAATCCTTACACCAAGGGATTTGATCCTGGGAATTCGATTTGTGCTTCTGCACAGTCTACCATGGGCTTGAGTTCTGGTAATATTGACGCTGCTCGTTCGGATGCTGAAATCCAAGTGAAAAATCGTGTTGCTGAGCAGGTTCAAGCCGAAGTGAGCCTACTTCAAGAACGTTCCAATCAAGTGTTCCGTGACGTTGCCGGAAACGAAGTTGGTGGAACAAGTTTGAAAGTGATCAACCAGAACTATCAAGAGACTCAAATCGTGGGATTGCGATACTTATCAACATACTACCATCCGGATCCAATCAATCCTGAAAAGATATTTGTGTTGGGATGTATCCGAGTAGACTTTATTGATTTGGCAAAGCAGATTCAAGATCAAATGATGTCTGCTGCGCAAACGCAACAGGCTATGGAGTTTGAACACCAAGAAGCCATGTTGAGATTTGATGAAGTTCGTCGTCAATATTTGGGCCAAAAAGGAGTGACTGTACCAAGTGCGGATACACCGATTTTGAAATAAATATTGTAAGATTTGAACACTGCAATTGATTGCAGTACACGAAACTCAGTCTAAAAGACTGAGTTTTTTGTTGTTTGTGGTAGACTGGTTTATAGATCAATATTGTAATAGAGAGGTGGTTATGAGACCATGTAGAATCTGTGGACATCATATATTAATGAATCATTCAGTTTGTACCCATTGTGAACCAACTACGTCTACAACCATCTCGAAGTCCAGCGCACTTGCTCTTGGAGTTTTGCTAGGACTTGGAGCGGTTGGATGTGGTGAAAAAGACGAGGATACTTCTACGACCGACAGTGCCGTTGAGGAACCCGCTTCAGAACCAGATATGGCTGCTGAGTATGGTGTTCCGTCTGTAGAATCTGAATAATATCTGATTGTATATCCACTCATGTATTCGTTCCAATAGACCCCTATTGGAACGAATGTACGGTGTTTTTTTAATGAGCCTGTCAACATTCTAGCATCGGAGTGTGTTCTCAGACATTCAGTCCATATTACGAGAAATATTCGGTCTGTATACTGGATTGAAACTAGGTAGATTAAGTCTCTAGGATTGGTGTCAAAAGAAGAGTGCTATCGAGTCGACAAACATCATATGTCGAGAGAGATCTTGTTGCAGGGCCTTGCAGGACTGAACCATCCCAATCGAATAATGAGTTGTGACAAGGGCATCGAACCAATGCAGAATCAGAATCCCACTCGACTTCACAGTTGCCGTGTGTGCATATTTGCCACACTGCCAACCATTCATTTTCAGCTACACAAATGATCAACACATGGACGAATTGTTCTGGGAAAGAGACTGTTTGGTTACCTCCCACAACTAAGAGTTCTGGATACTCTAGAAGGTCAACTTGTAACGTTGACTCGAGACAGTCATCCTCTTCCGCAGAGTCTTCATTTTCTGTCAGGGTTGCAGTATCCGCATCATTTGGTGGTGAATCAATATTGGTAGAGGATGTATCCACTTGTGGACTGTTCGGGCTCTTGCTTGTACAGGCAAGGATAAACTCGAACAAGAGAAACTTCACATATGTTCTACGACTCAGTCGACTGAGTAGAGGTGATTTCATTCCAAAGAGCCATGTACGATCACCACAGCATCTAAATCGAATCCACCTGAAGAATTGGCATTTGAGTCAGTGATCCGCACAAAGGTTGCAGATTCGAGTCCCAAATCTGTTAAATCATAAGCATTCCCACCAGCCAATGTTGGCTCGCGTGCATCAATACAATTGTCAGGATGAGATAAGACTGGTGAGGTACCTGCACATCCGGGGTAGAGTTCACTTTCATTATTGAAGTCACAGTCCCACGCATACCATGTCTCACCATCTGGACTGACGGACACGACACCGGTTTCATACCATCCGATGAATGGATTTTCGAAGACGATGAGATCCGGACCCTCTCCATTTGTAATTGGAATATCGAAAGACAAGGTAATGCTACCACCATCTCCCAATGTCAAAACATCAAGAGAACCACTGTTCTCACCACCTCCCAATGGTGGGCCAAGAACAATAGAAGGGAGTTGATCTTGACCGAACCCAGCATTTGGTCCAGGTGTATAGTCTACAATTCCAGACGCGAATGGATTTGGGTCATATACTGGAGGTTCACAGGTTTCTTCACCACTGTCTTCCTCGTCACTATTTTCTCCACTGTCTGTTTGTATGCCGGTATCTTCAAAAGAAGCGGTGTCAACAGTATCGTCTGTATCCAATTCCAGTGCAGTATCATCTGTATCTAAAGTAGAGTCATCATTCGTTTGTTGAGACTTATCAGCCTCTTCTCCACAGCCCATCAGCGTCCACAAAAGTATCCACATGATCACATCCACAGTATAAATTGTGTTCGAAGTGTACAGAGCACATGCAAAGAGAAATCAACTTTGCATGTGCCATGAAGCCTATTACTCAGCAATTAAACCAGTCCATCCAAAACCACCACAACCAGCAGCGATATCGGTAGCATCAGCAGCGGCGTTCATCGCATCTTCAGCAGTTGCAGCATCATAAGCAGACTGACAGTAGTACCAAGCACCATTGTCCATCGTCCATTCGAATTTACTGAACAAGTCTGGATTGTAAGAGTTTCCTGAATCATTTTGAGCAATCAAATAATCCAACTCATTGTCACTTTCCAATACGTGGTAAGATGAACTACCAGATACCCAAGTGAAGGCATCGATGGTGTGAGAACCACCCCAACTATCGGAGAAAGAACCAGTAATGTCTAGTTGATTCCTCAGTTCGGTCCATCCGAAGCCACCACAACCAGTTGTAATGTCAGTAGCATCAGCAGCGGCGTTCATCGCATCTTCTTCTGTTGCAGCATCATAAGCAGATTGACAGTAGTACAAGCCGTCGTTGTCCATCGTCCATTCGAACTTACTGAACAAATCTGGATTGTAGGAGTTGCCAGCATCATTCTGAGCAATGATAGAACCTGCATCATTGTCAAACTGAGAAATGTGAAAGATAGATCCGTATCCTGTAGACCATGTATCTTCAGTTACGATTTGAGATCCACCCCACGAGTCTGTATATGTTCCGATAATGTCCAGAACTGCTGGTGGTTCAGTATCATCCGTATCATCCGTATCATCCGTATCATCAGTGTCATCCGTATCATCTGTATCATCGGTATCTTCGGTTTCAGTATCTTCAACATCGGTGTCGAAAGATCCTGTATCTTCGGTCTTATCTCCGCAAGCGAAGAGTGTAAGTAGCAACATGTTCATGGGAGTCTCCTTTGGTTGAACAGGGTGTTCGTAGATAAATTATCCCTAAAGACTATCGAATCTACGAAATGCATTGCATTGGTAAGTCAGTATTGTGTTTGTCCACATCTCCGATATCCCTCCGATATCAGATGCATCTTTATGGCCGGTCTCCTGACTTATCCGGACTTGCACTCTATCGACCTTCCCAGTGTAGAACCAGTGGTTGTGATGGAGGAGTGCACCTTGACTTACAGTAGCGGGGGCTGTGTTGGATTTACACCAACTTCCCAGTTTCACCCTTTCGGGTACCAAAAGATGCCTCACTATAAAACATCATGTGTTTGTTGTCAAGAATACTATGGATTCTTCTTTGATTTGTACGTATGTCATACACATTTTGAGAATAGAGTCTCAGCAGTCTTGCAATACGGTGGTTCCGATAGATTTTTGTTTTGGGTAAAAGGAACACTATTGAACTGTTTAATGTAATAATTTCATGTGTAACCATACTTATGAACTTGACATTTTCTATGGGATGGACAAAGTTATCTAATCACCCACACTTGAGGAATTCATGTCATCGTTGTTACAAATTGATAAGCCCATTGCTTGGTCTCACATTACTCCTGAAGCTGCTCAAAAAGATATTCCGCATCTTATTGAGATGGCAAAATCTGAAATCGAAGCGATTAAAAATCGTGAACCGTCCTATCAAAACACAGTATTGGCACTTGATGAGAGTACCGAAAAAGTGTTTCGCGCTTGGAACTTGGTACAACATCTCAATTCAGTGTGCAATACTCCGGAATTGCGAGCAGCTATTCAGTCGTTACAACCTTTGGTAAGTGATTTTTCCAGTTCTTTGTTCATTGATGAAGGTCTTTGGAATGTTTTTCAACAGGCCACGAGTGACCGCACGGGATTGAATCCTGAACAGTTGCGTCATGTTGAAGAAACAGAAATGTCTTTTCGGTTGAATGGGGCATTGCTTTCCAAGGAAGACAAAACAACATTGGTAGACTTGAATCGTCAGTTGGCGGAGACCACTCAGTTGTTCTCGAACAATGTTTTGGACGATAAACAACGATGGGAATTGGTTCTGGATGATGAGTCTAGACTGGCCGGGTTACCTCCATCTGCAAAACAAGCGGCAAATGCTTCTGCTCTCGCAAAAGGTATTGGCAGTGAAGAAGAGCCAAAATGGCGTTTTACCTTGGATCACCCCTCTTATATTCCTGTGATGCGATACGCTGATGATGGTGATTTACGCAAAGAAATGCAGTCGGCGATGTTGGCTGTTGGTCGAAGTACTGAGTACAACAATGTGCCTGTGATTAAAAATATTTTGATGTTGCGAAAAGAAAAAGCATTGTTGCTTGGATTTGAGCAATTTTCAGATTTGGTACTCAATACTCGAATGGCGAAAAATGGACAGAGTGCGTTGACTTTTGTAGAAGACCTCTTCGTTAAAACAAAGCCATTGTTCGATACTGAAGTGACTGAGTTAGAGGCTTACAAAGCCAAATTAACTGGAGAACCAGTAGCACCACTCAATCCATGGGAAGGGGCATATTACGCTGAAAAGTTACAGCATGAAATGTGTTCTGTAAGTGACGAAGAATTGCGCCCATACTTTACGGTTGAGGCGTCTATGAGTGGATTCTTTGACTTAGCCCATCAACTGTTTGGAATTACGATAAAAAGAGTGGCTGGTGAAAAAACAGGTGCAACTGAGGATGCAGAGTTTCAGATTTGGCATGAGGATGTACGGGTGTATCAGATTTATGATGAGGATGATTCGTACATTGGACTCTTCTATGCCGACCTGTTTCCACGAGAGGGCAAACGTGGTGGTGCTTGGATGAATCCATTGTATACTCATACATCAAAAGCAGGATATCAAGGGCACATTGGTTTGATTTGTGGTAACTTCACCCCTCCGATGGACGGTCAACCAGCACAATTGCTTCATCGTGAAGTGGAAACGGTATTTCATGAAATGGGGCACTTGTTGCATCACATGCTCGGTAAAGCAGAGGTGCCCAGTTTACATGGAACAAATGTGGCATGGGACTTTGTAGAGTTGCCATCTCAAATTATGGAAAACTGGTGTTGGGAAAAGGAACTACTACAACGATTCGCAAAGCATGTGGACACCGGAGAGGTCATTTCAGATGAACTGTTGATAAAAATGAATGCGAAACGAAATTTTCGTTCCGCTTCGGGACAAATGCGTCAATTGTCTTTTGGAAAGATGGACTTGAGTTTACATTTGGCAGAAGTAGATTGGAATACAACAGATCTGGATGCCTTTTTAAAGCCATTGTTGAATGAATATCTCACGCCTTATGCTGTATACAATGCTACAAATGTGGCACAATTTGGTCATCTGTTCTCTGGGCCTGTAGCCTATGCTTCTGGATACTATTCGTACAAATGGGCAGAAGTGTTGGATGCGGATGCCTTTTCTCGTTTCAAAGAAGAAGGCATATTTAACGCTGTTGTGGGTCGAGAGTTTCGAAACACGATTTTATCGAAGGGGAATACAGAATCACCGGACAAACTGTTTCGAAACTTTATGGGTAGAGATCCTGATGCGGATGCACTGCTTCGTCGAGCCGATTTGCTGAAGTAAAACACAGTTGTTTGATTCCTTGAGTGGGCTAAGGTTTTCTACCACTCAAAGGAGTTCTCCCTATGTTGTCTCTTACGATTTCTTGTCCACATTGCTTTGAAGTACAGACTCTTGCAATTGCACCTGATGACTTAGGTCATATGGACTTTGACTGCGGAGTCTGTTGTCGCTCGATGAGCCTTCATATATGGATTGATGAAGAAGGTCGAGTTCAAGCCACAGTTCAATCCAGTTGGTGACATGTTGATTGGCGTTCGATTGCGACTCGGTTAGACATACTTTGTTTTGAGGTGACGTATGGAATGGGTAGCAGTATGGCGATTTGTAAAATGGATTGGTCTTTTGTTATGGGCAATCGGGATGTACAATGTTGCTTGTCAATCGAAGCAGTCTCGTAGGATTAAATCGTTGTATACATTGGCTATTCCTGGATTTGCGGTCACTTGGATGATGGGATGGCTGATGATGAAACATCTAGACCTCACAATGAGCCTATTTTGGATTTCAAATGCGATGTTGTTTGGATTGATATCGATGGTGGGTACATTTTTGCGAGCATTCTTGCCCAGTGTTGGTTCGGATTCTATCAGTCAAACACCGTCATTTGTTGGCATCACACGTGCAAAAATATACAATGCGATGGGCTTTGTTGGATTGTTGTTGTCACTTGGAACAATGGTCGTGCGCGATGGTGCACAGTCTGCACATGTAGGTGTGGTTTTTGTAAGTTTGGTATTGGGTGGCTTGGCTGCATGGAGTGTCTCTACAGTCGAGGAAGAAGATGTTCTTGAATCAGTTCATGTGAATATTGTACAAGGATTTAAATGGGTAGCAAGAGTAGAAGGATTGACTGTATTGGTTCTATTCCTCTTGTATTTACCAGCCAATCTAGATGGGGGGACGGGTGTGATTGGTTGGACACACGGAGTCTTTGTAATTCTGTATGTGCTGTCTCTGACAATGACTGCTCGAACCTTGAAATGGTCTTTGGGGCAATATATTGTCGGTGGCGTATCGTCATTTTTCCCTTTTGGAACGTTTGTATTTGAGCACAAGATCTTCGATCGTCCTCAAATCTCTGATAAGTCTTAAATAATCGGACTAAGGTATCGATTTGGATATGCATCGATTATACTATTGATACTTGCTGAATGTAATAGTGGAGATGTTCATGTATAGATTGCTCATAGTGATGTTGACGACGGGATGTTTCAGCAAATGGGAAGCAGTAGATGGTGATGGAGATGGATTAACGTCATTGGATGGAGACTGTTGGGACTTTTCCGAAGATCCGATACCACCTGAAGGTGCACTGAATCATGGTGTGACAGCCAGCGATATTTATTTGGGAGCAGAAGATTTGCCCTATGATGGAATCGATGCGAATTGTGATGGATTGGATGATTTTGACCAAGATGGTGATGGCTTCGTACCTGTAGAGTATGTGGGTATCAAAACACTTCAAGTTGAAGAGTCTGGAACTCTTCCCAGTGGTGATTGCTGGGATTCCGTAGAAGAGCAGTCCTTTGATGAGAGGTTGGATGAAGGCAGCGTTAGCGGTGCCGATGTTCATCCGAATGCAGAAGATCTACCCTATGATGGAATCGATGCAAATTGTGATGGATTGGATGATTTTGATCAAGATGGTGATGGCTTCGTACCTATCCAGTATGATGGTATTCCAACTCTGTTTTCAGGTATCGAAGAGGTATTACCCAGTGGAGACTGTTGGGACAGTGTTGATGCGGTATTTGTAGATCCGACAGCTGATTTTTTGCCAAGTGACGTACATCCAAACGCGACTGAAATTTATTATGATGGTGCTGACATTGATTGTACGGGGGACTCCGATTGTGATCAGGATGGCGATGGTTTTGAAGTTCTTCAAGATGCTTGTATAGACATCGTATTGGAAGGTTCTCGACTGGATTGCAATGATTTGTCAGACGCAATATTCCCCAACGATTCCGCAGAGATTTACTTCAATGGAATCGATGACAATTGTGATGCTCAAGATGGAGATGGAGATCGCGATGGAGATGGGTTTTGGTCTATAGACTATCCATTTAGCGCATCCGAGGTAGATTCTTCAGTATCCTTTCCAACAGCATTGGATGATTGTTGGGACGATCCCACCACAACACCAGAGGGGTTTGAGCCTCTCAATGGTTTTTCAGTTCTATTGGCTTCAGAGGTTAATCCAAGTGCCTCTGATCGATTTTATGATGGAATTTTTCAAGATTGTTTAGAGGATTCTGATTTTGATCAGGATGGTGATGGCTTTGATTCGCGCTTCTATACTAGAGTAGACGGAACTTCCGGAGAAGATTGTATAGATTCAGCACAAGATCCAGATTTTGTTAACGTTGGGATTCTACCCAGTGACATCTATCCAGGGAATGCTTCGGAAACATATTATGATGGAGTGGATCAAAATTGTGATTTTCTCAGTGATTTTGATCAAGATGAAGATGGTCAAGATTCTAGTGGTTACGGTGGAGATGATTGTGATGACACCGATGCGGATATTTATTTTGATGCTACGTTGTCTGAAGGGGTTAACGATGGTGTAGACCAAAATTGCGATGGTATGGAGGCCTGTTATATCGATGCAGATGTGGATGGGTTTGGAAATTCTGAATCAAGTACAGGTTTGTCAACTGAATTGACCTGTGTTGGAGAAGTCGGATTTTCCAATGTAACGAGCGATTGTGATGATAGTGATGGTACGTTGTATCCCAATGCTCCAGAGTTGTGTGATGGACAAGTCAACGATTGTGGTGGTTCACTTCCATCAGATGAGATTGACAATGATGGCGATGGATTTGTTGAGTGTACAGTCGATTCAAATGGATGGGATGATAGTACCAATCTGAAAGAAGGGGATGATTGTGACGATGGTGATGCTGGATTGAATCCAGATACAGTTTGGTACGCTGATGTGGATGTGGATGGGTTTGGAGATCTGAACAATACCCAATCACAATGTCTACAACCAAGTGGTTACTTGTCCGACAACACAGATTGTGACGACAGTGATGGTACGTTGTATCCCAATGCTCCAGAGTTGTGTGATGGACAAGTCAACGATTGTGGTGGTTTACTTCCATCAGATGAGATTGACAATGATGGCGATGGATTTGTTGAGTGTACAGTCGATTCAAATGGTTGGGATGATAGTATCAATCTGAAAGAAGGGGACGATTGTGACGACGGTGATGATACGTTGTACCCCAATGCTCCAGAGTTGTGTGATGGACAAGTCAACGATTGTGGTGGTTCACTTCCATCAGATGAGGTTGACAGTGA
>Ga0206130_10007504_pt1 | contig 12035 bp, 18 predicted proteins | sample Helgoland_Spring_9_FD_148637 | JGI IMG/M metagenome (GOLD analysis project Ga0206130, IMG submission 148637) | Pelagic subsurface seawater microbial communities from Kabeltonne, Helgoland, North Sea - Helgoland_Spring_Bloom_20160512_1 | ecosystem: Environmental > Aquatic > Marine > Epipelagic ...
TGATATGAGAACTGTGCGTAATGCAGGGTTTACAGAGTGGCGCGCATTTATTATAAACAAATTAGACCGAAGCCAAATGTTAGATGATAAAGGACGAGTATTGTCTGATAACAATTTTGAAGATGCTCTTAAATATGTATATGAAACCATATCAACAGGTGGATTAAACAAAGCTAAAGACTTTACTATTCGTAACTTAGGCACAAAGTTATCACGCAAAGGCTCTGAAAAAAGGTTTTTGTTTTTTAAAGATGCAGAATCATGGATTGACTACCAGAACACGTTTGGCAAAGGCGACATTCTTACTACGCTAACAGACCATCTTCAGGCTATGGGTAATGATACGGCTCTAATGCGCGTATTTGGTACTAACCCAAAACAAACATTTGAAATCTTAAAAACAGAAGCAGAAAAATTAGAGATTGCAAAAGGAAAAGTAGTTAAAGATCGAACTAAGTCTATGTTAAATGCTGTCTATAAAACAATTAGCGGTGATATCAATAACGGTGAATTAGTTACTTTGGCTGATGGTATGCAGTTTATAAGAAACATACAAGTAGCATCTAAACTGGGTGGAGCAACACTATCTTCTGTGACTGATTTAGCAACTACTACATTAACTGCTAGCTATAATAAAATCCCTGTTGCAAAAGTGTTTGCTAGGCAAATGAAATTAATGAATCCTGCTAATGAGCAAGATAGGATTTTTGCGGCTAGAATGGGATTAATATTTGATGGATGGTTTGGTCGCGCTCATTCTGCAAATAGGTTTTCTGATACTTATGGAACTGGCGCTAGTGCTAAAACTGCTGAAGCTGTACTGCGGTTTTCAGGCTTAGAGGCATGGACTGAATCAGGACGTAAAGCATTTGGGATGGAATTTGCAGGAATGCTGTCTGATAACTTTGGCAAAACATTTGATAAGTTAGACCCTGTAATACAAGATGCTTTTCAAAACTATCAAATTACAAAGTCAGATTGGGATAATTTTAGAGCAACAAAGCCATTAGATTTGCGCGGCTCTAAGTTTGCTGATTTAACTAAAGATGAAAGCATGAAGTTTCATTCCATGATTTTGTCAGAAACAGATTATGCTGTACCTACTCCTGATGCAAGAGTAAGAGCAATAGCAACTGGAGGAACAGAAAGAGGAACAGTTTGGGGACAAATTTCACGTTCAGCTATGATGATCAAATCATTCCCTATTACCATAGCTACAACTCATTTATACCGTGGTGCTACACAAGCAACGACAGGCGGCAAGATGATGTACTTAGGCGCATTTGCTACTGCCACAACCTTAATGGGTGCTTTTGCATTACAAATAAAAGACCTTGCGGCAGGACGAAATCCAAGACCTATGGATGATCCAGAAGATTGGGTAACGGCTTTTGTGCAGGGAGGGTCAGGTAGTTTACTGGCTGATTATGTAGTATCTGATGTTAATAAATATGGTCGAGGATTTGTTGAGACATTGTTAGGCCCAATGGCAGGACTTACTAATGACACTTACAAGTTTACAGTAGGGAATATTAGAGAAGCTATTATAGGCGATGAGACAAATGTTCTTGGAGAAGGCGCTAAGTTTCTAAAAGACATTACTCCTGATCCTTGGCAAGTACAGTTATTTACAAACTCTATGTTTGATAATGTACGTTTAATGGCTGACCCAAGCTATCAGTCTGCATTAAATAGAGTTAGATCAAAACGATATAAAGAGTATGGGCAGGATTATTGGTGGGAGCCTGCGGAAACCCCAATGGAAGTTTTGGAAGATTTATAACTCATAAAATAGTATAATTGGCATATAAAATATAGGACAAGATAATGACCGTAACGGCCTTAGTAACAAGAAATGACATAACGGCTACAGCCAGCCAGACAAGTTTTACCTATACATTTAGGGTTCTTGCCGCTACTGACATGGACGTATACCAGAACGGTGTCTTATTGTCCTCTGGTTACACTGTAAACAACGTTGGCAATACAACTGGTGGCACAGTAGTCCTAGACGCTGGAGTCCCTGTAGGGCAGATTGTGAGCCTTGTATTGGCTATGCCATTAGATCGTACTACTAACTACCAGAACAGTGGTAAGTTTCTCGCTGATGATGTGAACGAAGACTTTGATAAGATTTACATCGGTGCGGTTCAGAACGAGAATGAAGGTGGTCGTAGCCTAAGACTTAAAGATGTCGAGCCTCCTACTGCTGGGGTAGACATGACTATCCCTTTGAAGGCTGATAGGTTAGGCAAGTTCTTATCCTTTAATGCTACAACTGGTGCGCCTGAAGTTAGTGCTGGAACAGGTGCAGATGCTTATGACTCTGCGGCTTGGTCTGCTTTTAACTTTACAGGTAATGGATCAACTACAGCATTTGTTTTAGGAATAGTCCCACACTCTGAAAACAATACTCAAGTTTATATTGATGGTGTCTATCAGCAAAAAGATGGTTATAGCCTGTCAGGTTCAACAATTACTTTCTCTGTTGCACCCCCTAATCTAAGCACTATTGAAGTCATGGTTACGGCTTCTCTTGCAGTAGGGTCTACTAGTTCTGATCTAGTGTCTTATCTTCCTGCTGGTACTGGTGCAGTAGCTACTACTGTTCAAACTAAGTTACGCGAGTCTGTAAGTGTTAAAGACTTTGGTGCTAAGGGCGATGGAGTTACAGATGATACAGCGGCTATACAACTAGCTTTAAATGCCGCTAATAACAAAACACTGTTGTTTAATGAAGGAACTTATTTAGTATCCAAAAGTAGTTCTGATTATATATTAGAAGTCCCAAGCTCTATTTCCATAGTAGGAACTGAGGGGCAAGTAACTATTAAGTTAAAGACCGCTACAGGTACAGCTTATATGTTAGGTCGCGCTACAGCCTCTAGCCATTTTTCTATGGAAGGAATTATTTTAAATGGTAATAGTACAGTTTTAACTGGCATAAATTGTAATGGTGTTCATCTTCCAGAAGCAACTGTTATTAAATCAAAAAACAATGCTTACTTAAACTTAAAAGATCAGGGGTCGGCTGTAGGTGGGAAAGGAATTTATGCTAACAACTCTGCTTTTATTTCAGAAATTAATGTAGAGAATGATACGTTTTCTAATATAACTAGGAATGCTGTTCAAACATATGAAGCAACACAAATTACTATTAAAGACTGTTACGGTACAGGGTTCCTAACTTCTTTTACTGATATTAATGGTCAAAGTTTAGGGGTTAATGGTAGAACAAAATGCACTATTCGCAATAATGTTGTTAATTGTTCCGCTTCCTTTACCGCAACCGACTCCGTTTTTTCTTTGCTAGGTGATGATGTTGAATGCACAGGCAATAAAGTAACTGGGGGTGGGGTTCAGATTGTAGTTCACGATATGACTGGCATTACTTCTAATCTAAGAAATTATGTTGTTTCAGATAATATGTTGTGGAATTCTTTAGGAAATGGAATCACCATTAACCAAAACAGTGCAACGTATGGAAACAATTCTAACGCGCAAGTTGTAGTTTCTAATAACAATATTTATAGCCCAGCTCTTACAGGCATTTCTGTTGTAGGTGCTTATGTTGGGTCAGGTGCTACTTTAGGGTCTACTGTTATTTCTGGAAATACTGTTGTTGATGGTTTAACAAACAGTTTAGCGCCAGAAGCGTCAGCTGGTATTTCTTTATTAGGCACAGTAAATACAGTTGTTGATAGTAATGTGATTATCTCGCCAAGATTTGCTGGGATTCTAGCTTACTACGATGGCAGTAATATCTCTATTAGTAATAATATCATTACTGATCATCAAGGAAAAAGTACAGCTGGTGGTGGCACAAGTACTCCACAAGCAGGAGCACCCATCTTTATTAATGGTGGAGGGGCAACCGTAGCAATGGAAAATGTTAACGTCACAGGTAATATTATTAATAATTATGCAACTGCTGTTAGTCCTCAAGCATCATATGTTAGAACTGGTGGCATTGTAGTTACTGAAGCTAAAGCAAAAGACATATCTATTAAAAACAATAGAATCATGGACGGTAACACAGTCGGCATCGCTGTATTAAGTGCAATTAATGTAATTATAGAAAGCAATGAAGTGACAGGATTTTATAGTAAAGCCTTGCTTACGCAAACTGTTGGTGCAGGGTGTCAATTTACATACGCTATTTCTGGAGCAAGATACGATAGTACAGCCAATAGGCCAACCCTAGAATCTGTTCAAGGCGGCTATCAATACTGGGATACATCATTAAACAAACCGATTTGGTGGAATGGATCAGTTTGGAAAGATGCATCAAACGTCACAGTTTAATTAAGGAATTTATAAAATGAGCATTAAACAGAATGGTGGTGTCTTTGGCCGCAACCCTACATTTAACGATGTAACTATCGATGGAACTTTAACTTTCAATGGTGACATTGATATTGATTCAGACTTAAAAGTTTCTGGCGATCTTGACGTAACTGGAGCCGCTAATCTTGCAAGTTTAAATGTTACTACTGGAATAAGTTCGTTATCGGTTATAGATACGGCTAATTCTGCTGTGTCATATCCAATAAAAGCATCTCATTTACCTAGCGGCACTACAGGAAATGGGCTGGGCGTAGGTGTAGATTTCCATCTTAAAAACTCTACCTATAGCAACATTCAACAAGTTGCTACTATTGAAGCAGTAGGAATAAGCGAGGCTGAAATAGCAAATGATCTTGTTTTCAAAACTAAATGGCAAAACGCTTTAGCAGAGAGAGCTAGATTTAAAGGCAGAGCCGCTACTGCTGGAGTTGTTGATTTCAGATTAAGCAACGGCAACGTAATAATGGGGACATCTGGCTCTGGCATAGACTTCTCAGCTACCTCTGGCACTGGAACCTCTGAGCTACTTGATGATTACGAGGAGGGTACGTTTACTCCGCAACTTTTATTTGGAGGTGCAAGCGTTGGAATGACAGGTTCTTTTGTGGGCAGATATACAAAGGTTGGCAGAGTTGTTTATTATACAGCGGTAATTTACCTTTCTGCAAAAGGCTCGTCTACTGGCAACACAACAATATCTGGATTTCCTTTTGCCTCTTCTTCATCTTCAACATTTTATGAAGGAAAAATGGATACAGATAATGTAACTGGTATGGCTTACCAATTTATTGCAACAATGCCAACAAATGCAACTACTTTAAATGTTTACGTCAACGTAAATGGCACTCAAAACAATGTGGGTGATGGAAGTTATGCAGACAATTCTCGCCTTTACATTACAGGTTTTTACGAGGTTTAATATGTCAATTACAAAAGTTTCTTACTCAATGATTGACGACTCATCTGTCAATGTAAAAGATTTTGGCGCTATTGGTGATGGCACAACTGATGCAACCGCTGAAATTCAATTAGCAATTAACTCGTTGACTTCATATCAAACTCTTTTTATTGAGGAAAACTATAAAATAACAAACAGTTTAACAATTACAAGCAAATCAAATATTAGAATTACTGGTGGTGGCAAGTTGTTTTTTTCCAGTGCGCCATCTTCAGCATATATTTTTAATTTGGTTGGTACAATTGACAACCTTGAAATTGATAATTTGACGCTGGTGGGTGATAACAATTCTGCATATTCGCAACACGGAATTGGAAATAATTCGGGCCAGACAATTAGCAACACAAGATTTCACGACCTAAATATTTCAAACATTAACGTTGGCATTTCTCACAACGCTGATACAAGTGGTAGCTGGACAAATGGGTTTTGTTACAACAACTATATGGAAAACCTTGTAGGAACAACGGCTGGTTCTGGATATGGCATTCATCTGTCCAAAGCATACAACATTCAAGTTGTGAACAACATTATTAACAATGCTTCTCGTCACTCAATTTATCAAGGTCGTGGCGAAAATGTTAATGTTTTAATTGAAGGAAATACCATTGTTAATCACCGAAAAGATGTATATGACGGATCTCCCCGAATGGCAATTTCATGCGTTCGCTCAAGCGATGTAACAATTTCCAACAATAAGTTTTTGGATTGTTATGATGGTCAGATCGAAATTGCTCAAGATAAGGTGTCATCTGCATCTGCATCAAACATTTTAATTATTGGCAATACATTTACTAAACGAAAAAATAATACCCCTGCTGTTTGGATTGGCGAGCAACTTGTGCCAGCTACCGCAACGGTGTTTAAAGTTTCTGTGTTAAACAATACGTTTGATGAAGATGCTTCTGTGTCTGGAGGACTTGGGTCAACTATTATTGTTTTACATGGTACGCAGATAAACATTGAGGGTAATCGCTTTAGGCGTTACAACGTAACAACAGCTCTTAATCAGTGCGTTGAACTTGGGGACACAAGATACATAACTACAGACGCTCACATTTCCGATATTGTTGTGCGTAACAATTTTGCGACATCAGACAACTCGGTTGCTGGCTCAAGATTTTCTTACATTGTTGATCAGCTTTGTACTGGCAGTTCGATGTACTTAATTAAGGATAACGTGCGCGAAGGATGGGCTTCAGAATATTACTTTGAAGCAACACCTGTTAATGTAAATTCAAAACTTAAATTTTATCAAGATGTTGTTTATGATCTTCCCTCAATTGCGGCAGGACAAAATTCTAATTTTTCATTTACTATTACTGGGTGCAAGCCGACAAGTCAAGTCACATCAAAGATGGAATACTCTAAACAAGTATCACCAATTCCAGTGTACACGTTTGGGGCAGTAAATAACGCGGTTAACTCTGCCTTTATGTGTGTGGCAAATACAAACTTAACCACAGCCACTAATCAACCAAGCCAGACATTCCGTTTTTTTATTGAGGATTTTTAACCGCAATAGTTTAAGCAACTAATAAATTTAATACCCCTAGAGGGTGGACAGTCCAACCAAGGAGATAAACATGGCACTTTCAGAAGCAACAATGAATGACAAGATAGAAGTATTACATTTAGCAGGATACCCAGTAGTCCAAGTACGCACTGCAACTATTATTAGCAGAGACGATCAAGAAATATCAAGAAACTTTCATCGTCATGTTCTTACACCTGATGCAGACCTTTCTAGTGAAGATGCTGAAGTTGTAGCAATTGCTAACGCTGTCTTTACAGACGAAGCTAAAGCCGCATATCAAACTTACTTAGACGCGCAAGGAGAATAAGATGACTACTTACGTTACTAAGACTATCACTGCTCAAAATACTTTCAGCGACACTGTATTCTTTGACGGTGACTTTAACTTCTCTGTATCTGGGACTTTTGCTAATGGTACTATCCTTACTGTACAGCGTAGCACTGATGGTTCTACTTGGCATGATGTAGATACCTTTACTGCTAGTGGTGAGTTTGTAGGCTATGAACCTGAACCAGCTATGCGTTATCGTGCTGGTGTTAAGACTGGTGAGTTTGGTGCTACTTCTAGTGTAGTAATTAGATTTGGTGGAATCTGGAGACAGCCTGTTTCTTAATTAATTGGATATTATCATGCCTAAAGAGGGATCTGAAATGATAGACGTAACGAAAGATACACTGGATGTATTGGCAGGGTCGACTGCTGTGTTTAGCCTAGCAGGGATTCTTCCACCTATCGCGGCATTGTTTACAATCGTTTATACAGGTATACGTATTTGGGAAAGTGATACGTTAAAAACATTAACTGGGAGAAAGTAATGGATAGGATTAAGCAAGCGTTAAAGTCTAAAACTGTACAGTTCTCTATTGGTCTTGCGGTGTTGTCTATCTTACAAGGGTATATAGGGTTCTTACCTGTTCACCCTGCTGGACAAGCCGTTGTAGGCTGTATCATTGCATCCTGTATTGCTGTGTTGCGTTTCATTACTACTATGCCAGTGTCACAGAAGTAATATGTTAGAAGCACTGATAGGCCCAGTGTCAGGACTCCTTGATAAGTTCATTGAGGACAAGGATCAGAAAGCGGCTCTTGCCCACCAGATAGCTACTATGTCAGAGCGTCATGCTCAGGAGTTAGCTAAAGCACAGCTAGAAGTAAACAAGGTAGAGGCGGCTCATCCGTCTTTATTTGTTAGTGGTTGGCGTCCTGCGGTGGGTTGGGTTTCTTGTTTAGGATTGTTCTATAATATAATCTTAGCCCAGTTCTTAGACATTTGGTATGACGTACCTCAGATAGATAGTAGTCTCCTTACCACTGTTCTCATGGCTATGTTAGGCATGGGCGCAATGCGTTCATATGAAAAAAAGAACAACGTCGCTAGAATAAAATAATGAGATACTTTAAGTTAAAAGACTTCAACTGTCAGGAGACAGGCAACAATGAGATGTGTTCTGATTTTCTTGATAAGTTGGATGAGTTACGCCATGTATGCGGATTTCCGTTTATCATTACCAGTGGGTACAGGGACAAGACCCACAGCATTGAAGCTAGAAAGGCAAAGGTTGGAACCCACGGACAAGGGATAGCGGCAGACATTAGAATAAATAACGGTAACGAAGCGTACCAGATTATAAAGAACGCTCAGTCAATGGGCTTCAATGGGATAGGGGTAGCTAAGACCTTCATCCATGTCGATACTAGAAAGACTATGCCTGTTATCTGGACGTATTAACTTAACAGGCTCTTTGCTGTCTTCTTAGACTTCCTGAATGCCTTGGCTGTAGGTGCGCCTTTAGACCCAACCTTACGCATCTTCTCACCAGACCCTGCGGCTATTCTCTTTCTCTTAGCGTGTATGTTTGCGTATAAACCTTTCATTATTTCTTCAACATTGATTTCTTTTTGCGGTACTTCTTTCTTCCTGCCTCATCCCGCAAAGCCTGTATAGCTTCCTTAGCTTGCTTATCGGTAAGCGGCATAGAACGCGCATTCTTAGTTTTTGGTTTCTTTTGCTTTGGCATTGTATTCTCCTACCATTTTATTTGGTCTGCCCAGTATGCCGCAGACATCTTACCCCTAGCGATGTTCCTAGCGTGTCGAGCCTTAAATGATTTACGTCTAGCCTTCTGTTTCTCTGACTTAGGATTAGACCCTGCACCTGATACGCCTTGTTGTCCAAACCTGATGGTCTTTACTTGATCGCCAGACTTGGCAACAACAACGTGGGATTTTGTTGGATGGTTAGGTGTACGCTTAGGCTTGTTAACACCAGAGACACCGATACGGCTTAATAGGGATTGTATACTCATGCTCTGATTATACCAAAAAAAGCCCCCGAAGGGGCAAAACAACACTAGGTAACACACATGAAATAGAAAATTATCTTTTAGTAATCGTGTTGTAGCACGAGTCCTAAGGGGTTGTGTAACTCATTAACACAGAATCTATTCTACACTAAACGTAGGGTGATGCAACCTTAATTCTTCATCTGTAGGCGGTTCAGCAAGAGCCTCTTGTTCAGCCTCTACCTCAGACCAGATTAAATCTATCTCTTCTACTGCATAGGCAGGGAGTGCAGAGCCATACAGCACAGCCTCAAAGATAGAATCCATTTGTACTGGAACATGATGCATCTTTAACTCAATGGCTTTGCTCCGTAAATCGTTTAAAAATCCATTAGTCATAACAATCTTTCCTCATGGTATTTAATCAAATCATTAAACTCTTTTAACATATCCCTGTAATCAGCAGTGTACAACTTCTTAATCTTTCTTTTGTCTTGGTGCATCTGCCTAACAAAGTCTTCTCCGTACATATCAATCATCCATAGTGTGTACTGTCCTTCTGCACTACCCTTGGACATACCAAAGGCATTACATCCTTTACACTGGGGGTGGACATTCTCAACCTCTAATGCCCAGTACGAACTACTACCCTTAGCTATGTAGTGACCACCATCACATTCCTTCCAGTGCATTCTCTTATCACAAGATACACATTGCACCATTCCATATTCATCTGCCGCTGAAATCCTTGCTAACTTTTGGATTGCAGTCAAACACTTAGAACGTAATGTAACAGCCATAAATAACCTCATTTTACCATACCCTGTAGGGTAGATCATATTTATACCTAAACGCGCTTAAAAAGCTCTACAAGCCCTTTAAACGCCCTTTCAGAACCCTTCACGGAGTATACCCTAGCGTTTGTTCTTCTTCTTTCTTTCTTCCCAAAGTTTTTGTTCTTCACTAACCATATTCCACCAACCTCTTGCACACATTCCGATTAGTATAAGCCATGCAATTCCTAATAAAATATCCATGTTAACTCCTACTCAGTTATGTCTTTTGAAGGGAATGGTATGTGTATACCAGTTCGCTCCACCAAACCCCGATTGATAGCATCATATACTTTAGCTACTTTGTCAGAGTGTATCTCGGTAGTAGATTCTATGTCGTACATGGTGTTTTGAATCTGCTTCCAAAATGTTTTAAATGATTGTTGTGTCCACGGTATCTCAATGTCACCCTTCATAAACTTAGCGTTCATCTGGTGGTAGATACCTGCATCGTTTAGACGTCTAGCCGCCTCTTTGAAATAGACTTCCAGTGCCGCTTGTTGCTTTGGTGATCGTGGTTTACCAAGCTTGTAATTAAACGTAACGTATTTCTTTTCCTCATACAGTTCAGTTGCAAACTTTAGGTAACCTTCCAAAGACTTGTCGTTTTTTACTGTATAACCTTCAGGCATTAGAGTTTCCTTCTTAACCATTGTGCACTTATAAATTCAGCGTGACTTTCAAAGACGCTACTTGCTAACTGTGGTTGAAAGTGGCTTTTATTTACAGCTTTAGATATTGGTCTTACATGGTGGTTACTAAACGTAGTAGCCTTACCTATCCTTTTGCTTAACGCATTTGGTTTGAGGCCAGTAATCTCAGTTAATTTTTTAATTGTGTATTTCTCTCCTGCATTAAAACGAGCATCATCCCCTACGAAAGTCATCAATTTTTGTTGATGTTGATTGCCATTAAACTGTGTTTGAACGCGCTTAATTTTCTTGAAGTTATTGTCTCTAGCAGTTGCCTTGTATCTCAACCGTTCGCATACAAATGTTTTAGATACGCCAAATGCTTTAGCCAACTCGTCCCTGCTGTAGAATGTACCTGATGTTAGCTTAGGATTTTTACCCTTGTACTCAATTAAAATTGTTCTGCTATCGTGTTTCATAATTAATTCGCCCATGATGTGTCTGTTAGTGCATCTTCAATAGATCGATCTTTTATTGTCCCCTGTTGTTTGGGTTTAGATCTCTGTTTGCGGTTAGTTTCCCACGTCCTCACGCAAGCCTTCCAATCTTGCATCTTGTTCTTGCCTACCATCCATCCCTTTGCTTGGTAGAAATCAATAAAGGTTTGTGGATCAACACCTTTGTTTCTTTCATCACAATAATCACTAACTTCATCAACACTGGGAGGAGTGAAACGAATCCCCTTATTAGTTTTATTATTAGTTTTCTTATTAGTTTTCTTATTAACTTCTATTATTTCGTTGATAGGGTATCCATCTTTTTGTAGAGAGGTATCTATTATTTTGTGTATACCCTCCCCATTAATTCGTATATACCTATTAAGGATTTGCTTAGTTCCTTCTTTGTATTCAAGTTGTACTGTGATGTATCCTCGTGTCTTTAGCTGTCCTATCCAACCGCTAACTGTGTTCTTGTCTACTTCATATAGATCAGCAAAGTATTGATTGCCTGCCCAACAGTAGCCTTCCTTGTTACACAATGCAGTGATCTCTGCGTACAACAATCTAGCCAGTGGCTTCAATGTCTTGTCATACCTCACATCAGCAGTAAGGATAGCAAAATAGGATGGCTTCTCCATTACTCACCTACCGCGATGAACTCGCTAACCTTAACTTCACAAGCACTAGCCAGTTTAGTTAGTGTCTTCATGTTTGGAGATCGGTGGTTGTTTCTAATTAAACTTAGGGTAGCAATGTCCAACCCTGCATTGACTGCAAGCTGACTTTGATTTAAACGTAACTCATACATAAAATGATCGATTGATTTGTTGATGTCCATAACATTTCCTTTTTGGCGAAAACACCGAGTTAAATAACTATTGAGTGTGAACTGTAAATTAATTTTAATCTCTAGTCAAACTTTTCTTGACATCTAGTTAAGCACAG
>Ga0206130_10007509_pt1 | contig 12033 bp, 13 predicted proteins | sample Helgoland_Spring_9_FD_148637 | JGI IMG/M metagenome (GOLD analysis project Ga0206130, IMG submission 148637) | Pelagic subsurface seawater microbial communities from Kabeltonne, Helgoland, North Sea - Helgoland_Spring_Bloom_20160512_1 | ecosystem: Environmental > Aquatic > Marine > Epipelagic ...
TGACGCTTTTAATAAAGTTATTTTTTTTTTTGTAGATGATAATAATTGGTATTTGATTATCAACTAATGTATAAACACCGTGTTTAAAACCAGCAATATAATGTGCTTCGGCGTGAATATATGAGACTTCTTTAATTTTAAGTGAGCCTTCTAAAGCAACACCGTATAATTCTTCTTTTCCTAATAAGAAAAGGCTATTAGATTTAGTATTATTAAGAATATTAGAAATTTTATTTGAGATGCTAATAATTTTATGTTCTAAAGAGAGTGTATTAATAATATCGCTTTCTAATTCTATTAAATCATTAGTAAATTTTTGTTTTAGATTATAATCTAATTTGTTATTTAATTCGGATTTGTATATTGCTAAAGATAAACAGGCTAAAATTTGTGAGGTGCAAGATTTGGTAGAAGCAACGGCATTTTCTCTTCCACATTTAGTATAAATATTATCAATTGTTCTTCTGGATAAAAGTGAATCAACAACATTGATAATACCTAATATTTTAATTTCATTTTTATTATTTTTATATTTTCTACATACATTAACAGCTAAATCTAAATCTCTTGTTTCTCCAGATTGTGAAATTAAAACAATTAATAAATTTTCTTCAGGATTTTCAATTGAATTTAAATATGTATCATCAAAATTACTACCATCAATAACATTTACAAATTCAAAAGCGTTTGTATATCTAAAATAATGAGAAGCAATTAATCCAGCATAATAAGAACTTCCACAAGCAAGAATATATAAATATTTACATTTTTTAATTTTAGGAATATCTAAAGAACATAATTTATTATTCATTTCATTTAATAAATTCATATTTTGCTGATCATAAATTTCTTTAATCATCCAATGATTAAATTCTTTTGGTAATATTATATCATTATCATTATTTTTATGTAATGTTAATTCTTTATAATCACCATTTATATAACATTTACCATTAATATCTAAATATCCAACAGTTTTATTTCTTAATAATATATATTTATCAACTTTATTTAAAAAACCACTTGGTTCAGAAGTTAAAATAGAAACATCATCACATTGACCTAATAATAATGGATTTTCATTTTTCATAAAATATAATTTTTCAGGTTCATATTTATTATAAATAATACAAGCCCAAGTTCCATCTAAAAGTTCCATGGTCATTTCTAAAATTTCAGTGAATAATTTATCTTTATTATTATTATTCAAATATTCTATAATATTTACTAAAACTTCTGTATCAGTTTCAGAATAAAATTCATAATTATTTAGATATTTATTTTTTAATTCCATATAATTAGAAATAATACCATTATGGACCAATACAAATTGTTTATTATTTGAAATATGTGGATGAGAATTTTCATCAGTTTTACCTCCGTGAGTGGCCCATCTTGTATGACTAATTCCAATTGAATAATCATCACTGATTTTACTGATTTCATCTTCCAATATAAGAAAAATGTCATCCTTATCTTTTTGTTCTATTAATTTTCCATCAATACCATATTTAAATAAATGTTCTAAATCATTGAGATTATTTAAATATAAACCACATGAATCATAACCACGATTTTTTAATAAATTTACTGCTGTTAATATTATATGTTTAATATCAATGTCACTATTTTTATTTTTAATACATCCAAAAATACCACACATTAATATATTATAATAATAAAAAAAATTTTGAAATAATAAAAATAAGTATTTATTTAAATTATATTTTATAATATTTTAAATATGTATCAACACATTATTTATTTAAATATTTTATGTAATAAATTTTGTTTAATTAATGTTCAATATCTATTAAATAAATACTGTGTTAAAATGGAATTATTTAATGATTTTTTTGAAAAAAATAGTAAAGAAAAATTAATATTTAATTCTTTTGAATCTGAAATTCTATTTATTTATATTGTCAATATTAATAAAGATTATATTTTTAATAAATATAAATTAAACGAAATACAACTTATAAATAAAATATTTCTTAATAATAAAATATATTATCTTAATAAATGTCATAAATATTTTGATGTTGATAATAAACAAATGCATTTACCAAATTGCAAATGTCCCATTAAAGCAAAAACGATTTCAAATGTTAAAATTAATATATTTATTAAAATGTTGGAAAAACAAAATATAACTAGTTTATCCTGTTTTAATAATGATAATAACATTATCAATTTTGATGAAAATAAAAATTTAGAAACTGAAAATAATAATGATATAATCACACCCAAATCTAATATTAAATCAATAAATAATGATAGATTTTATAAGACTTTAAATAAATTAAATAATATTAAAAAATTGCTTGATATACCCATTGAAGAAAATTTAATTATTAACGAAAATATATCAAATGACGAAAATAAAACTGTTTATGTCTCAAATAATATTAGTGATGATAATAAGACAAAAGAAGAAATAATAATCACCAAAGAATACAAACAAGAAATATTTAATAATTTATATAATGAAAATACTAAAAATATTGACAATAAAACAGACATATTAAATGAAGAAAATAATGAAACTGACATATTAAATGAAGAAGATAATGAAACCGACATATTAAATGAAGAAGATAATAAAACTGACATATTAAATGAAGAAGATAATAAAACCGACACATTAAATGAAGAAGATAATGAAAATAATTATATGAGTAGTATTGATAAAATAAATAAAAAGCAAAATAATGTGGATATTGATGATTATTTAAGAATGAAGGAGGAGGAAATAAGAAAAAAGAAAATGTTATTATTATTAAAACAAAAAAAGAATGAAATCGAAAAAGTAATGATAGATGATAATTTGATTGATGAAATAAATGAATGTTATTTGTTAGTTAAAAATAAAAATATAAATGTTGATTTAATTAAGAGAATAATTGATTTAAAATATAAAATAAAAAAAAAGTATAAATTGGATAATGATAATAATTGTATTATTAAAATAGATGAATTGCACAATTTATTAATGAATTTAAGTATAAATTTTGAAAATATTAATTATAAAAATTGTAAAAATAATTTTAAAGAAATTATAGAATATATTAAAAATATAAAATAATAATATGAAGGAGACAACTATTAAAAGAATTAAAAAAAAAGTAATAAATGAGAATGGTTATAAATATTCATTTAATGATTATATTGTTAAAGATGGCAAATTAATTATTGAATTTGATTTAAATCAAGAGGGTGGTGATGAAATAACAACACTTGATATGGCTGATGAATATAAAAATAATAATATAATTTTTGATATGAATAAATATATTAAACAAAAAGGTGGAAATAATAATAAAGATTTTATAATCAGTGATTACACAGAATTAGAGAATATTACATAATCCATTTATTATTATTATAATTATTAAATAGATTTATTGAAGCTTTTATTAATAAACCAATAAGAACAACATAAGATATTTTTTCTAATGATTTATTATTATTTGAAAATTTATATACTGGAGAAATTATTTTGTGCATAAAAGTTTCATTATTAGTGATTATTTCATCAGATGATTTATTCCTGAAATATGTTTCAAATAATGTTAAACAACAAGTATCATCATTTAACAACCAATGTAGTAATAAAAAAGGAACAAATATAATATAAAATAACAGTAATGTATTATTATTGCTAAATGGAGTGATTAATATAAATATTATAACTATAATATGAATTATAGTAATATTAAATACAATTAAATTATTTAATAAAGCCATTATAATATTATTTAATAAACAATTTTTTTTGAATTTAATATTATAATGAACGATTATAGTATTTTGGATGAATATATTAAACAAAAAGGTCAAATTATTATTTTGATTATTGGAATGATGAATTCATCAAAATCTAAAATAAGTAAAGAACTACTTATTTCATTAAATGAAAATACAAAAACTAAATTAAAATTAATTAATATGTGTAATTTTTATAAAAAAGATAAACATATTAAATTTACAGATGATAATGACACATTTAATAATTATGATATCAATAGTAATTATGATTTTGATGAACTTAATAAAAAAATTAAAGAACATAAAAATGTTATAATATATGGTTCAACATTTGATATTAAAAAAATTGATTTTGAGATTAATTTTACTTTTTTATTGAGTTCTACAAAAACAAGAATTAAAGAATATATAGAAAAACGAAATATAATGCAAAATGAAGAATTAATACAAAAATATATTAAAAAATATTATTTACCTTATTATGATAAATTAAAAGAAAAAATTAAACTAAATAAAATTATTAATATCAAAAAAATAGATGAAACTGATGAAGAAGTTATTGATAAATACACAACTGAGATATTTGATGTTTTAAAACACTTCATTGAGAATATTTTATATAAATCTTCTTAAATTATTATTTTTTTTTCTAATTCTAATTTTATCATATTAGAATACATTAAATTATAACCATCATCATTTTCATTATCACTATCATCATTTTCATTGTCACTATCACAAATACTTCCAAAATCAATAGATGATATTAAACTATTTGTTTCATTATCACTTTCATCAGTATTTTGATTACTATCTGTTTCATAATCATATTTTTTATATTTATTAACATTTATAAAATCAATATTATTAAATATATTAATATTTTCTTTTGTTTCATTATCACTTAATTCATTATTCACATAATTTATATTAAGACTATTGACATCATTATTTTCTAAATAATTTTCAATATCATTATCACTATTATCACTATTATCACTATTATCACTATTATCACTATTATCACTAATCTCAAACAAATCCATTATTTTATTATTAAGTATAATTTATTTAAATTAAATCAATTTTTTTATGTGTTTATAATAATTAAATTTTATATAAAAAACAAGTAAATGATGCAACTATTAGTGTTTAATTTATTTTTAGTAATGTGTATTCAATTATTAAAGTTATGTGTAAAAATTAATTATGTGTTTGATTTTTTGGATAATGAAGAAAAAGAAAAGTATTATAAATATGTTCAAAATAAATATAAAATATTGAACAATATGGATGACACTATATTTAAAAAAATGTTCATTTTTCCCGCATTTATTGTTTATTTATTAGTTTATAAAGAATATGAATTAAATAACCAAAAAAAATTAGAAACTTTAGCTAATGAATTAATTGATGAAAGAAATGAAGAAATAATTGAAAAAAATTTACAATTATTAATAAAAAATAGTTATAAAGATTTAAAGGTTAATTAAATAAATAATATATAGGAAAGCTAATGACAGTATGGTTAATTTATAATAATCATCAAAATCATCCCAATGAAAAGTGGTAATATAAATTAATAGTATAATACTACTAAAATTAATAGTTTTATTAAATATAAAATTATTATTTTGTTCTAAATTACTAAAACATAGATATGCTATGGAAATAGATAATATACTTAAGAAAAATACAGTAGCAGAATATTTTTCATTATCCAATTCTTGATTATTATTAGTGGTTAATATTTCTGAAATTTTAGTTATTAGTGAAATAAATAATATTGATAATATAGAAATCACAGAAATATTATATTTAGAATACATATTATTACTTTATAATATAATTTATATTATTTGGAAAATTCTTTTATAATAATATCATCAATATAAAGTAAAATTTCAGTAATTGTATTTGAATTAAAATTAATATTAATATATGATTCGTGTAATTTTATTTTATTATCGGTGTAATTATTAAATATTTCTTGTTTATGTATATTAAAATTATTATTTAATGTCATATATGTATAAAATATATTTGAATAATATTCAGATATTTTTAATAAATTGGGATTTTTTTCAATAATTCCTGAGCCCATGAATTTAGAAGTAATTATTAATATATAAAAAAAAGGTATTAATATTTCATCAATAATTTCTTTAAAATTTAAATTATCTTTATTACTAAAATTAATTATTTTTTGAAAAAATGGATTTATAATTTGAATAAATTTAAATAAATTATTTTTTATTTTATCTTTGACAATGTTGTTATTAATTCTTTCATTCATATATTTAATATTTTCTGTTAATTTATTATAAAATTCTATAAATATAATTGGATTTATATGTTTTTTATTAATAATATAATCATTTATTATTGAATATAAATTAATAAAATTATCTGTGATATAATATCCGTGATAAATTATATTATTTTCTTTGCAATATTTATTCATTTTACTTAAAAAAATTATACCAATTAAATAATTTATTTCGTTAAGTTCATTTTTTTTAGTAAAATCAATTATACTCTTTTTATATAATTCAATTGAATTCATAATAATTTTAAAAAATAATAAAAAAAATAATTTTATACCTAATTTTCAATTAATAATTTTAAACTATTTGAAGCTCTCGTGAGAGCTGTATATATCAGTTTTTTTTTTTCACTTAAATTTGGATTTTCTAAAACATTATTAATGTCAATATATACATTATTATATGTTTTTGATTGTGATAAATGAACAGTTATCGCATATGAGTAATTTATTTTTGCTATAACTTCAATTATTAAATTAAACATATTCCAAATTTTTATAATTTTATTTTCAATTTCATTTTGTATTTCACTTTTATTACAACTTTCTTTAATCTCTTTATAACATTGTGTTTTAATATCTGTTATAGTATCAATACATTTACTTTTAATATTTTCAAAATTTTTATCATCATTGTTATGTATAACTAATATTTCATAAATATTATCATCAATTTCTTCATCCATATTATTATTTATATTATTCTTAACAATTTTCATTTTATAGATTTTAAATGATTCATCTAAATAATTATTAACAATTTCTAAATTATTAATAATTATATTATTAAGTTTATCATTTAATTTAGAAGTTTTTGTTATTGTAATTTTATTTAAAGTAAAATTTTCTACAATGATATCTTTAATTATAAATTGTTGAGATGATTTAAAATATACTTCTTTTTCTTCATCATCTTGTTTATATATTATTTTATGAAAATCACTAAAAATAAGTATTTCATTAATTTCATATTTTTCAAGATTGTCTTTTTTGAATATTTTTTTTCTCATATAATTATTGTAATAATCTTTGTTTTTATTAGTCCAACATAATATAATATTATTTTGTGATTTAAAGAATTCTTTTTTGAATTTTTTAAGCCATTCTTTTTTATTATTTATTACAACTACATTTTTTGATATATGTTCTCCTAAATTTGGAATAATATTTTCTAAATCCCATTTTTTATGAGAATTACAAATATCCATAATTTTATTATTATTTGTTCTAATAATTTTATTTAATTTTAAATTTTCAATATCTTTTTTAAAAATATTCGATTTATTTTGACTAATTGGATTTAATTGTGATATATCTCCAATATATATAACTTTAAAATTATTTGTTTTTACAATTTTCATAACTTGTTCTGTAATATCATTACATATATCATCATTTAACATAGAACATTCATCTATTATAAGTAATCCATATTTATTCCAATTAAGTTTTGATTTTTTATTTCTTGAAAAATATTTTTCATTATTTTTATTTATTTTTTGTTTATAATCTAAAAATCTATGAATTGTTGATAAATTAACTTTTGATTTATCAAAATCATTATCTTCTTTAAATAATTTTGATTTTAATTCCTGAAGACTTGTATGAGTTGGAGTGCAAACCGAAATATTTTTATTAATATTATTATTTAATATAATATGTTTGATAAAATAAGTAATTAAAAATGTTTTACCTGTTCCAGCACTACTATTTATTAATATCTCATTTTTATCATTATTAAGAAATTCTAATAATTTATTAAAAACAATATTTTGGTCTTCTTTTAAATCCATATCTATTTAATTGTTTTATTATGTTTAATTATTCAATTTTTATAATACGTTATATTTTGGTTGTGGAATATTTAATTTAGCTTTATGTGTTATTTATTATGATTATTAAAATTTATAAATTATAATATATTATAAATGATTGTGTTGTTGATGGCTGCGGGATTGTCTAAAAGATTTATGAAACATAGTGATACACCAAAAGTAATATATCCAATTAATGGTATTCCTATGATAATACATATAATTAATCAAGTATTGGAATTAAATGATGTGGAAAAAATATTTATAATTGTTAATAATGTGTATCATAATAAAATAAAAGAATGTGTTGATAATTTCATTAATAATAATATTATAGAATATATATTTCAAGACGAATCCAATGGAACCGGAGGAGCAATTAAATCAACATTAAATCATATTAAAAAATATAATAATGCTTTAATAATTAGTGGTGACACACCATATATTAAAAAAGAAACAATACAAAAATTAGTTAATAAAACAAATTCAATGTTAATAACAAAATTAGATGACCCAAAACATAATGGAAGAATTATTATTAAAAATAATTCAATAACCGAAATTGTTGAATTTAAAGATTGTGATGAGGAAGAAAAAAATATTAGATATGTAAATTGTGGAATATATAATTTTGAAATTTCAAATTTATTAAAATTTATTCCATTATTAAATAATCAAAATAAAGCAAATGAATATTATTTGACGGATATTATTAAAATGATGAATAATAACAATATTATTACAAATTATTATGATTTAGAAAAAAATAAACAAATTGAAATATATAATATAAATACCATGGAAGATTTAAATAAATCACTTAATATTTTAATGTTATAAATAAATATTATTTTTAATTATCTAATTATATGAATTATTATATGTATGGTATGATTGGATTTTCTACTTTATATATATTTAAATATGAATTGAGAAAGATTTTTAATAATCTTCATAATAATATTTATTATAAATTTTATAATGATATAATAATAAATAATAAAAATATTGAATTAGTGAATTGTATTGAGAAACATATTATTGAAAATAATTGTAATATAAATAGTTGGATAATTGCATATAATGATAAAAAATTAAAATATAAACCAGGATGTGGTAAATATGTCATAAATAATATTTATTTCAATATATATGATGAATTTATTATTTTAACAACTAAAAATAATAATATTTGTAATTTAAAAATTGCATTAGAGAACATTATTAATAAACATTATGAAGAAATAATTGAAGTTGAAACAATGGATGTTTCATATGTAATTCCAATATTTGATGTTAATCAATATTATAAAAATGAAAAAAAAGATGATTAATCTAATAAATATTCATCTACTTTAATGCCACAATAATCAGCGGGAGTTTTTCTATAATCAACAGACATATATAAATTTAATCTTATTGCTTCTTTCAATAAAAATTTAAAATTACTTTCAAATTCTTCATCATGTCCTATATTATTAGATGCAATATGTGCTAATTCGTGAATACATACATAAAATATAATATTAAAATCATGAACTGTTCTTAAAAATTTTGCTCTTAAGCATATAACCATTAATTCCCCTTTATTTAAAGTATAGCTTGTTACATAATCATCACTATCATCAGGTCTTTCAGTTATTTCAAGGTTTTTAGTTCTATTAACTAAGTTTTTAATAGCGTATTCTTTTTTTGGATATTTTTTAATATTTGCATTTAAATCATCAACTATTATAGTAAAATTTTTTTTTATTTTTGATAATATGTTGGCAGTTTTCATTGAATCCGATTTATTTAAAACTTTATATGTTTCTCCATCTAATTGTGATTTTTCTTTTATTAAATTATCATTTTTTTTTATGATTAAATTTCTTTTATAAAATAATAAAAGTATAAAAGTTATAATTATTATAAAAATTAATTGTTCCATAAGATATTATAATATAATTTTTAAAAACTTTTTTATACTATCAATAATATATATATAATGGGTTCCAGTAATTCAACAGAAAAAAAGGAAACTAATTTAAATGATTATTTAACTTCATTAGATTTAGACTTTAATAATTTTGAAAAAACAAAAATGCCGGTTCTTGATTTCAAAGTGGGGGGTGGTAATAATTCTTATGAAAAATACAATGTTTCAAATCTTTTAAATGAAAGAGAAAATACACTTAATGGTGGTGGATTGAATAATACCACTGATTTTGATACTTCAACTAATCATAATTCATTAAGTGTTAATGTTGTTAATGCTCTTAATAATATTCAAGCAGGGGGTTCAAATGATGATATGAGAAATGTTATTAATGATGAACTAAAACAAATTATGAATGGTGGAATGGGTTGTAAATGTGATAAAAATAATAAAAATTGTAAGTGTGGTAATGATATTTCATTGTCTGACACTAGTGATGATATGAATTTATCACCAGATAGTATGATGGGTGGTGCTAAAAAGAAAAAATTTACTACTTCTTCAACATCTATTACAAGTGATAGTAGTGATGAAAGCAATGAATTAAGTTCTAATGATGCAAGCTCTTCATCAACTTCTTCATCAACAACTGACACATCAACAACTATGGCTGGAGGAAGTGAAAGCGATAATAGTGATAATAATATGAGTATTAAAAGGGGTATTTCTGTATTTCCTTTTGAATCATCTGAAGCTGGTGATTCTTTATCTGAAAGAAATATGCGTTTATTAAGAAAACACCTATAAATAAAAAATATTTTTTTTAAAAAGTTATTGTAAATTTTTTATTCTTTACAGTTTTAATATCTTCATCATTAAATGATAAAGTATCACTATTTAATGAATTTACAATATCTTCTTCTTCATTATCATCAATTTCATTGTTTTCATATTTAGACATAAGTTTATCAATTGATGTTTGACCTTTTCTTCGTTTAGTTTCAGAATCAATGGCATTTTTAAATATTGTTTTGGGATTTTCAACAATTAATTCCAAAAATTGTAAAGCTGGTTTTTCAATTTGATTTGTTATATAATATAAATAGTCTAATTCTAAATTATTATCTAATAAATATTTAGGGTCTTCAATTTTCTCACCTTGTAATTTTGTTTTTTTATTTGATATAAAATATACATATTGAATTCTATCATTTACTTGTGGTTTATTTCCAGGGTCTCTTTTTGCTATTCTGTCAGCTAAAACAGCATGCGCTATACTACTTCTGTTTTTATAATTTTTTTTTAATGTTTTTGAAATTAAAAAATATTCAATTGGATATTTACCTCTCAATATATTTTTCAACACATTTCTAACATATTTAATAATTTCTGAATTTTCATTTTTATTTAACATATGATCTACAATTCCACCAACTACTATTTTTACTATTTTTGCATTATCTCTTCTTTTTAATACAATGCCCATATTTTTTTGAAAATAATTTTTATCATCATCTTCATATAAATTACCAACATATTTCTTTTTTGCTAATTGTATAAATCTAAACATTGTTTTTTCATATACCATCTTCTCAGGTTCAGGCAATGTTTTACATATTGTTTCACCTGATAATTGACCAAAATTAATTGATGTCATCAATAAATCAGATATTTCCATATTATAATTCATCACAAAAAACACTGAATCTGTATCTCCATACACTACATCTGGATTTACTTTTAAGTTTTCTTTATCATCGATGTGTTCTACAATTTCAACAACTCTTTTTCTAAAATATTTAATAAATTCTTTTTTATTATTATATCCATTTCCTTCAAATCTATGTTCTGGATATTTTTCAAAGTATTTTTTTGCAAATTTTTTATATTCTTTTTTTTGATTTGTTAAACATAAATTTAATAATTGATTAAATGGTTTATTAATAAATTGTCTTGCATATTTCAACATTCCTCTACCACCAGCTGTAATAGATGGTGCCAAAGGACCTAAATATATTGGACTTACTTTAGCTCCTAATAATCCATAAATACTATTTGCAGTCATTTTATAAGCAAGTTGTAATCCATCTAAAATTTTTGCTAAAAATGGGTCATTACAACTTTCCATTTCTTTTTTTACTGATTTTCTTTTTTTGAGTAATCCATCTAAAATTCTTGGAATAATTCCTTTAGTTCCATCT
>Ga0206130_10007513_pt1 | contig 12028 bp, 16 predicted proteins | sample Helgoland_Spring_9_FD_148637 | JGI IMG/M metagenome (GOLD analysis project Ga0206130, IMG submission 148637) | Pelagic subsurface seawater microbial communities from Kabeltonne, Helgoland, North Sea - Helgoland_Spring_Bloom_20160512_1 | ecosystem: Environmental > Aquatic > Marine > Epipelagic ...
TGTTTCCCAGAGGGTGCCGGGCCTGACTACGTGAACGCGGCGATTGCAGTGCGCAGCGCATTCAGCCCGTCGCAGGTGTTGGAGCGTCTTCATACAATAGAAGCACAGTTTGGCCGCGAGCGGGTCCAACGCTGGGGGCAGCGTACCCTCGATCTTGATCTGATCGGGATGGAAGATGTGGTTTTGCCCGATGTTACGCAATTCCATCAATGGCGCAGCCTGGACCCTGCTTTGCAGGCAAAAACAGCGCCTGACAGGTTAATCTTGCCGCATCCAAGGCTTCAGGACCGTGCATTTGTGTTGGTTCCGTTAGTCGATATTGCGCGCTATTGGCAGCATCCTGTTTTAGGCGAAACGCTTGATCAACTATTAGCGCGATTACCAAAGCAAGACATTGCGCAGGTCACGCCGCTCTAATGCCACAGCGCCCTTGAATATCTGCTTGTCAAGCCTACTTTTGAGGGCTAGAAGGCGTCGTTCCTAGCACCACATTAAATCGGAGAGCACCATGGCCCGCGTTACAGTAGAAGATTGCGTCGACAAGGTTCCAAACCGTTTTGACCTCGTTATGCTTGCAGCACACCGTGCACGCGAGATTTCTGCAGGCGGTGCGATCACTGTAGATCGTGACAACGACAAGAACCCAGTTGTTTCTTTGCGCGAAATTGCGGACGAAACACAGCTGGCGGATGATCTGCGCGAGCGTTTGATCGAGAGCAACCAGACACAGATCGAAGTTGACGAGCCAGAAGAAGACGCAATGGCGCTTTTGATGGGCGCGGAAGCGGACAAGCCTGTTGAGGATGACATGTCCGAAGAAAAGTTGCTTCGCGCATTGATGGAAGCACAAGGGCAAGGTTAAGCCCGCCGCGCGCGTAAGGCACTAGATGGATGACCAAACCACTGATCTGATGTCCCCCGATGCGCTGCTTGCAACAGTTCGCACTTATAACCCGAAGACAAATGAAAAGCTGATTCATGACGCGTTTGCTTACGGTGAACGCATGCATGACGGCCAATTCCGTCATTCTGGTGAACCTTATTTCACGCATCCCATCGCCGTTGCGGGCATTTTGGCGGATCAAAAGCTTGATGATGCCACGCTGATCACAGCGCTTTTGCACGATACGATTGAAGACACAAAGTCCACCTATGGCGAGGTGTCGCAAATGTTTGGTGAGGATATCGCCAAGCTTGTGGATGGTGTGACCAAGCTGACCAATTTACAGCTTAGCTCTAGCGAGACCAAGCAGGCGGAGAATTTCCGCAAGCTGTTTGTCGCGATGGCCAAAGATTTGCGCGTCATTTTGGTAAAACTCGCTGACCGTTTGCACAACATGCGTACGATCAAAGCGATGAAGCCTGAAAAGCAGGTGATCAAAGCTCGCGAAACCATGGATATCTACGCACCGCTTGCTGGGCGGATGGGTATGCACTGGATGCGCGAAGAACTTGAGGACCTCGCGTTCAAGGTTCTGAATCCCGAAGGCCGCGCGTCAATCATGCGTCGCTTTATTCGCCTGCAAAAAGAGACAGGCGACGTGATCCATCAGATCACTGGGGATATGCGCAAAGAACTGAGTGAACATAAGATCGAAGCGCAGATTTTCGGACGCGCCAAAAAGCCGTATTCGATCTGGCGTAAGATGCAGGAAAAAGAGCAAGGTTTTTCAAGGCTCTCTGACATTTACGGGTTTCGCGTCATCACGCAAAGCGAAGAAGATTGTTATCGCGCGCTGGGCGTTATCCATCAGCGTTGGTTCGCGGTGCCCGGGCGTTTCAAGGATTACATCAGCCAGCCCAAAACCAACGGGTATCGCTCGATCCACACGACCGTGTCGGGACGTGACGGGAAACGTGTTGAGGTGCAAATCCGGACCCAACAAATGCACGATGTGGCCGAGTCCGGTGTTGCCGCGCACTGGTCTTACCGCGACGGAATTCGCTCGCAAAACCCGTTTGCGGTGGATCCTGTGAAATGGGTGGCAAGCTTGAACGAGCAGGCAAGCTTGAACGAGCAGTTTGGCGCAGAAGACGATCACGAGGATTTTCTCGAAGCAGTGAAGCTTGAGATGTATTCTGATCAGGTCTTTTGCTTCACACCCAAAGGTGAGGTGGTCAAACTTCCGCGCGGTGCGACGCCGCTTGATTTTGCCTACGCGATCCACACAAGGATCGGCAGTGCCTGTGTAGGTGCAAAGGTCGATGGCCTGCGCGTGCCGCTTTGGACACGTCTCAAGAATGGCCAATCCGTGGAGATTGTCACAGCGCAAGGCCAACAGCCGCAATTTACATGGCTAGATATTGCCGCGACGGGCAAAGCCAAAAGCGCAATCCGTCGCTCTTTGCGTGAACAAGATCGCGAACGGTTCATCAAGCTTGGCGGGGAACTTGCGCGGGCGGCCTTTGACAACGTTGGCCGTAAATCTACAGATAAAGCTCTTGCGATTGCGGCCAAAAACCTTCGCCTTTTCATCAAGTTTGGCGGGGAACTTGCGCGGGCGGCCTTTGACAACGTTGGCCGTAAATCTACAGATAAAGCTCTTGCGATTGCGGCCAAAAACCTTCGCCTTGGCAATGTTCAAGATGTCCTTGCCGAATTGGGCGCGAGCATGGTGACGGCTAATGAGGTTGTGCGTGCGGTTTACCCAGAATTGGTGCAAGAAACTGACGAAAATATCGACAGCGCGCGTGCGGTGATCGGACTTGAAAATGATCAAGCCCACAAACGCGCGTTGTGCTGCCAGCCGCTTCCCGGCGAGCGTATTGTCGGTATCACTGAACGGGGTCGCGGCGTTGTTGTGCATGCGATTGACTGCCAAGCGCTGAGCCAGTTTGAGGATCAAAACCAACGCTGGGTCGATCTGCATTGGCAGGCGGGCACCCATCCCCCCATCCATTCTGCGCGAATTGACGTTACGATAGGCAATGACGCTGGCGTGATGGGGCGGATTTGCACATTGATTGGCGAGCAAGGAGCCAATATCTCGGATCTTGCGTTTACGGATCGCAAGCCTGACTTCTACCGGCTGCTCCTAAGCGTGGACTTGCGCGACGCCGAGCATTTGCATTCGATCATTTCCGTCCTTTCGGCGGAAGACGATGTAGCTGAAGTGGCGCGCCATCAAAACCCAAATGACGCCGACAAAAGCGTCACCGAGATAGGATCGCACCTTGGTTTTCAAACGCCGAGATAGACGCAATTGGCTCAGAGCAATCTGGGAAGCCATCTACCCTGGGAAGCCATCTACCCCAAGGGTGGATGGGCGCGCGCGTTCCATTACGTGAAACACCGTGTGCGCCGCCTACCGGATTCGCCCGAACGCATCGCGCGCGGAATTTTTGCGGGTGTCTTTACGTCGTTCACACCCTTTTTCGGACTGCATTTCGTTGTCGCGCTGATCCTTGGCCGGATCATCAATGGTAATTTGTTCGCATCTGTCATTGCGACGTTTTTTGGCAACCCTTTGACATTTGTGCTTATCGCATATTCTTCGCTAAAAACCGGATATTGGCTGACGGGTATGAATGCGGACGCGGACCGTGTGCGCCATGGTCTTGGCGAGATGTTCTACGGGGCTGGCCGTGATTTATGGTTCAATTTCAAAGCGCTGTTCACTCACAAGGCACCTGAATGGGCGGGGCTTTTCGAGTTCTATAATGATGTGTTTTATCCCTATTTGATCGGCTCGCTCATTCCTGGGATTTTCACAGGTTTGATTTGCTATTATCTTTCAGTGCCCGTGATCCGCGCCTATCAAAAGCGCCGCAACAAAGGTGTTTTGAAAGCCCGGCTTGCGCGTCTGAAAGAGAAGGCAGTGGAAAAGAGTGCAAAGAAAGCAGCGGAAAAAAGCTAGATCGCTCTGGCCTTGCGCGCGCATCGCTTTACTCTGCTCATTAAGTTTTATTCGGAGGGCTCAAAATGGCTCAGACACTCCCTTTACGCCTTGGCGTTAACATTGATCACGTAGCCACTTTGCGAAACGCACGTGGCGGGGCTTTGCCGGATCCTGTGCGCGCCGCTTTGGTCGCCCAAGAGGCCGGTGCGGACGGCATAACCGCGCACCTACGCGAAGACCGCCGCCACATCCGCGATGCGGATATTGACGCACTTATGGATGCGCTGAGTATCCCGCTGAATTTCGAATTGACGCACTTATGGATGCGCTGAGTATCCCGCTGAATTTCGAAATGGCTGCGACAGAAGAGATGCAAGCGATTGCGCTGCGCCACAAGCCAAACGCGGTGTGCTTGGTCCCTGAAAAGCGCGAAGAGCGAACGACCGAGGGGGGGCTCAACGTCGCGCAGTACGAAAACAAGCTCGCGCACTTTATCGCGCCTTTGCGAGAAGCGGGTTCGCGTGTTTCGATCTTTATAGCCGCCGATAAAAAGCAGATCGACTCTGCGCATCGCATCGGCGCAGAGGTGATCGAACTGCACACAGGCGCTTATTGCGATGCCTTCGCAGAGGGTGATTTAGAGACGCGTGATCGTGAGCTGGCCGCGATGACCGAAATGGCAGCCTATGCTCATGATCTAGGTCTTGAGGTGCATGCAGGGCACGGCCTGACCTATGAGGATGTCACCCCCGTCGCGCAGTTGCCGCAAGTGCAAGAAGTGAACATCGGTCATTTTATCATTGGCGAAGCGGTGTTTCGCGGTCTTGGGCCCGCCATTCAAGACATGCGCCGTGTGCTTGATTTAGCGCGCCCATGAGCGGTTGGGAACTTGCCGCGCTTTTGCTCGCTTGGGGTCTAGGTGGCGGTTCTCCCGGACCTGCGACCTTGACGATTAGCGCAGCGGCGATGAAACGCGGGCGCATCGCTGGTGTTGTATCCGGCTTTGGCATCGTGTGTGGCTCTGCCTTTTGGGGCATTGCATCTGCACTCGGCATGGGCGCTGTGATGCTCACAAACGCGTGGCTTTTTATGGCTTTGAAATACATCGGGACGCTGTATTTGGGATATCTCGCGCTGAAATCCTTCCGATCCGCGTGGCAAGGACATGCCGCCAAAGAACAGGCGGCGCTCAAAGGCGGGTTGAAACGTGTCTTCGCCAAAAGCCTCGCGATTCACCTCACCAATCCCAAAGCTATCCTTGGGTGGGGCGCGATCTACGCGATTGCCTTGCCAAAGGATGCGCCGACCTCAGCATTGTTGGTGCTGTTCACCCAACTCATTTGCGTCTCCATTGTCGTTTTCATCGGCTATGGCATTTTGTTCTCGAACCCTTGGATCGTTGAACGCTATCGCCGCGCGCGCCGTGGTTTTGAGATCGGCTTTGGTGTTCTTTTTGGTGCGGCGAGCCTGAAAATCCTTACGACGAAGGCGATCTAGCTCATGATCCTTGGCATTGGCACAGACCTTGCGAATATTGAACGCATCGCTGGTACGCTTGAGCGCTTTGGGGATCGTTTCAAAAACCGTGTTTTCACTGAAATTGAACAAGCCAAGGCAGAACGCCGCCGCGATGTCGCAGGTACTTACGCCAAACGCTGGGCTGCAAAGGAAGCATGCTCCAAGGCGCTTGGTACAGGACTTGCGATGGGCATCGCTTGGAAGGACATGTCGGTGACCAATCTGCGCAGCGGACAGCCTGTGATGCATGTGACGGGATGGGCGGCAAAGCGCCTCGTTGAGATGACGCCAGCGGGACATGAAGCCATTATCCACGTAACGCTCACCGATGATTACCCATGGGCGCAAGCATTTGTGATGATCGAAGCGCGGCCATTGGCCCTAAACTAGCGTTGCGCGGTGCCAATCCGCGCAGTTGACATAAAGGCAAGCGCACCGCATGTAGCGTGCACCTGCGAAATGGAGAAAAGCACATGGCCGACGCCGAAAAAAAGGGCAATCCAGTCATTGAGACCATCAAGACTGTTGTTTATGCGCTGCTCATCGCAGGTGTGTTTCGCACGATCTTTTTCCAGCCTTTCTGGATTCCGTCAGGCTCTATGAAAAACACGCTATTGATCGGCGATTTTCTCTTCGTGAACAAGATGGCTTATGGCTATTCCTATGCCTCTTGCCCATCAGTGATTATCCCGCGTTTCGGTATTAACCTTGATGCAAAAAGCTTCTGTGGCTTTGCAGACGGCGATAACACGCGCCTCTTTGGCGGTGAGCCTGAGCGCGGTGATGTTGTTGTCTTCCGCCACCCTGTGTCAGGCCGTGATTTCGTCAAGCGCTTGATCGGGATGCCCGGTGACAAAGTGCAGGTCAAAGGCGGCGTCGTGTTCATCAATGGCGAAGCTGCACCGCAAGAACCTGCGGGTATCTTCGAAGAGGTTGCCGCCGCGCAAGGCCCTCATCGTTTGCGCCCCCGTTGTGCCAACGGTCCTGTGGGCGAGGGCGGTACATGCAACAAAGAACTTTTCACTGAGACGCTCCCGAATGGTGTCACTCATTCGATTTTGAATATCGGTACGCAACGCTCTGATGATACGCCGGTTTACACGGTGCCTGAGGGCAATTATTTCTTCATGGGCGACAACCGCGATAATTCATCTGACAGTCGCGTTCCAAATGCTGCGGGTGGCGTTGGATTTGTCCCTTACGAGAACCTGATTGGTCGCGCTGACCGTGTGATGTTCTCTTCTGCGGGTCGCTCTATGCTGTTCTTCTGGACATGGCGCTCTGATCGTTTCTTCAAGGCGGTCAATTGATCTTATGAAGCTCTCGGCAGATCTTCAGGCTTTGCAAGAGCGGATTGATTACCGCTTTGAGCAAGGCGAGTTGCTGACGGAAGCTGTGACCCACTCCTCAATGTCTTCGCCGTCGCGCGGGGACAACCAGCGCCTTGAGTTTCTTGGGGATCGTGTGCTTGGCCTCGTTATGGCCGAAGCGCTTTTGGGCGCGGATGTGAAAGCCTCCGAGGGCCAACTCGCCCCGCGCTACAATGCTCTGGTACGCAAGGAAACTTGCGCGGATGTTGCGCGTGAGATTGGTCTTGGAGATGTTTTGCGACTTGGCCGTTCCGAGATGAAAAGCGGTGGGCGGCGTAAACTGGCATTGCTTGGCGATGGCATGGAAGCTCTGATTGCCGCGGTCTATGTGGACGGCGGCTTTGATGCAGCACAAGCGCTGATCCTGCGGCTTTGGGGCACTCGGATCAACAGTGTTGAAGCAGATGCGCGCGACCCGAAAACCAGTTTGCAAGAATGGGCGCAATCGCGTGGGTTTACCCCGCCAGCTTATATAGAGACGGCCCGTTCTGGCCCTGATCACGCCCCCCATTTCACAATCGAAGCGCGCCTGCAAAATGGCGAGACAGCAAGCGCTGAGGCCGGATCAAAACGCCTCGCGGAACAAGCAGCGGCAAAGGCTCTGCTGACAAGGATGATGGCAGATGACTGAGACAGCAACACGCGCAGGCTTTGTGGCGCTTATTGGCGAACCGAACGCGGGTAAATCGACGCTTACGAATCGCATGGTGGGCGCGAAAGTGTCGATTGTGACGCATAAGGTGCAAACGACGCGTGCACGTATTCGCGGGGTCGCTTTAGCGGGTGCGTCGCAGTTGGTGTTCGTCGATACGCCCGGCCTGTTCAAACCAACGCGCCGCTTGGACCGTGCGATGGTCGCGGCTGCATGGGGTGGCGCGGCGGACGCGGATGTTGTGGTCTTGATGATCGAAGCGAACCGCGGTGTGTCCGAAGGGGTCGAAAAGATTTTAGAAGGCTTGCAAGCCTTTGGTGAAAAACGCAAAATTGCGTTGGCAATCAACAAAATTGATCGGGTCAAATCCGAAGCGCTGCTCGCCTTGTCCGAAAAGATGAATGAAGCCTATCCGTTTATCGCGACCTTCATGATTTCTGCGGAACGCGGTCACGGTGTCGATGCGCTCAAAGAATGGCTCGCGGGTGAAGTGCCCGAAGGTCCATGGCTTTACCCCGAAGATCAAATCGCTGACTTGCCTTTGCGCATGATTGCGGCGGAGATGACCCGCGAAAAGTTGACTTTGCGTTTGCATCAGGAATTGCCGTACCAGCTCACCGTTGAAACGGAGAATTGGGAAGAGCGCAAAGATGGGTCGTGCAAAATCGACCAGCTGATCTACGTCATGCGCGACGGTCACAAAGGTATCGTGCTGGGCAACAAAGGCGAGACGATCAAAGCCGTCGGAAAAGCCGCGCGCGAAGAATTGGTCGAGTTTTTGGGTCGCAAAGTGCATCTGTTCTTGCAGGTCAAAGTGCGTCCGAACTGGCTGGAAGAGAGCGAGCGCTACGACGAGATGGGTCTGAATTTCAAAGACGGGAATTCATGATCCGGTTAAGCACACGGTTTTGGGTGGATGCTTATCTCGCGCGATTGCGGGTCAATGATATTGCTGCGTTTGTCGTTGCGCATGGCGATGATACTGCTGGCGCGGTTTTGGTGAAATCCGCGACGCTAGATGGTCAGGCCAAGCTCTATCAGCGCAGTTATGATTTGCTTGAGGACACCCGAAAATGGGCGATCCTTAGTGAAGGGGATGAGCGGGACGTTGATGCTTCTATCGCCAAGCAACGTCAGTTTGACAGTGATGTCTGGGTGATCGAAGTTGAAGATCGCGCAGGGCGCACGCTGCTGGGCGAGCAGGGGCTGCAATAGATGGAATGGCGCGATCAGGGAATTCTGCTCTCTGTGCGCCGCCACGGCGAAACCAGCGCGATTATTGATGTGTTCACGATTGAGCACGGGCGTCACGCGGGTATCGTGCGCGGTGGCACCTCACGCAAGATTGCACCCATCCTGCAACCCGGTGCACAGCTCGATGTCAGCTGGCGTGCGCGGCTGGAGGATCATCTAGGCAGCTATACGGTAGAACCTCTGCGTTCACGCGCAGCGGCGGCCCTGAGTGATCGTTTGTCGCTTGCAGGGTTGAACGCTGTGACGGCTTTAATCGCATTTGCATTGCCCGAGCGCGAAGCCAATCCACACCTCTACAAAATGAGCGAGCAATTGCTTGATCTGCTGGGCCAGCACGATGTTTGGCCGCTCGCCTATCTGCGCTTTGAAATCGCTTTGCTCGAAGCGAGTGGCATGGGTCTCGACCTCAGCGCCTGTGCTGTGAGCGGAACCAACGAAAACCTGATCTATATTTCCCCCCGTACGGGGCGCGCGGTCAGTGAACAGGTGGCGGGTCCTTGGGTGAACAAACTTCTGCCCTTGCCGCCAATCCTGAAAGGCGAAGGCACAGGTAGCGACGCTGAGATCGAGCAAGCCCTTCAAACTACAGGCTATTTCCTCAAAGAAAAGCTCGCACCAAATTTAGGTAATCGCACTCTGCCAGAGGCGAGAGGCCGCTATGTGGATCTTTTCTCGCGTCAGATCACTCGGCCTTAAACACCATCGTGCGACCCTCGTCATTGGTCAGGATCAAGACCTCATTCCCGACTTCTGATAAAGTCATCGCAGAGAGTGCCGTAAAAAACGCGTTCTCGGCAGCTAGGTCAGGACAGGCCATTTTTGTCGCCATTGCAGGACCCACCTCAAACCACGGGTAGGGCGCTTTTTGCTGCACCGAATAGCGGTTGCACGGCGCTTGTCCTTTGATCCAGCCTGCTTTGTCGAATTCCATTGTTGCGCGCGCGGAAAACGCAACGCCGTCGATCTCGCTTAGCGCCCAAACCTTGCCAGACGCACCGTATTTCGAGAGGCTCTCATCCCCAACGCAAGCTGTCCCGACGAGCAGCGCGCACGCAGCGAGAAAGCGTATCACGCGACGCTCGCACGGATCGCGCGGATGTTTTCGCCGTAAGGCGCGGGGTTGCTCACCGAACCGCCCTTGAAAACAGCAGACCCCGCAACGAGGACATCAGCACCTGCATCCACGCAGCTTTTCGCAGTCTGAGGCGTAACGCCACCGTCAATCTCGATATGCACTGGACGATCCCCGATCATCGCGCGCAACTCTGCGATCTTTGAGGCAAGTGGGATGAACTTCTGACCGCCAAAACCGGGGTTCACAGTCATCACGCAGACCAAGTCACAAATGTCCAAAAGATGCTCAACCGCGCTTGCTGGCGTGCCTGGGTTCAATGCAACGCCTGCCTTAGCGCCAGCGGCGCGAATGGCTTGCAAGGTGCGGTGAATATGCGGCCCAGCTTCCACGTGCGCGGTGATGAAGTCCGCGCCTGCCTGTGCAAACCCGTCGATGTAGGCATCCACCGGCGAGATCATCAAATGCACGTCCATAACCGTTTTGATGTGTGGTCGGATCGCGGCGCATGTGGTCGCACCAAAGCTGAGGTTTGGCACGAAGTGCCCGTCCATCACATCAACGTGGATCCAGTCCGCGCCTTGCGCTTCGACGGCTTCAATCTCCGCGCCAAAGTTGGCGAAGTCAGCGGACAAGATGGAAGGGGCAATTTTGACAGAGCGATCAAAGGACATGTGGCAGTTTCCTGAGCAGGTTTCGATTTGCGCCCCTCTTAACGCGCTGCGCCCCCCCGCGATAGGGGGTTTTCCTTAGTTGGGTATGCAGGGTACGGTTGGATATTATAACATTTTTTTAATGAGATATCTTATGCGCATTTTACTCGTCCTCTTTATGCTTGCGATGCCCGCAATGCTTGTCGCTCAAAGTGAACGCCAACCTGACGGGCAATCGCTGTCGAGGATAGTGCCACCCAAGACGCGGCGATTGCCGTGCGTATCCGCGATATTCTGTCTGAGCTTGATGGCTATGAGGATGTGACGGTCACTGTGACGTCTGGCATTGTGACGATGCGAGGCACGACGCTTGATAGTGAAAAGATCGCGCGTTTGAACGATCTCACAGGCCGCGTCGAAGGCGTTGTTGCGATTGAAAACAGCGTCACAGAGACCACAGATGTGGTCAAGCGCCTCAACCCCGCCGTTGAACGTTTTCGTGCGCGCATAGCGCAAGTGATTGCGTTTATTCCATTGGCCTCTGTCGCGCTTTTGGCGTTTATCATCATTGTCTTTGTTGGCTTTTTTATCGCGCGCATGCGTCAACCTTGGAACAGGCTCGCCCGCGCGCATGCGTCAACCTTGGAACAGGCTCGCCCCGAATGCGTTCATTGCCGACATTTACCGTCAAATCTTGCGCCTTGGCTTTATGGTTGGTGGCTTGGTGGTCGCGCTCGATATTATGGGTGCGACTGCGCTTTTGTCGACCATTCTAGGGGCCGCTGGTATCATTGGCCTCGCCATTGGTTTCGCTGTCAAAGATACGGTTGAGAACTTCATCGCCTCGATCATGCTCTCGATCCGTCAGCCTTTCCGGCCCAATGATACGATCGAAATAGGCGGCGACACAGGCAAAGTCATTCGCCTTACCTCTCGCGCCACGATCTTGCTAAGCTTTGATGGCAATCACATTCGCATCCCCAATGCCACAGTGTTCAAAAGCCGCATTGTGAACTTTTCACGCAATGATGAGCGGCGCTTCAAATTCTCGCTTGGCCTTGCGCCAGAAACGGATTTTGTCGACGCGCAACGTATCGCTTTGGAAAAACTACAAGAGCTGCCGTTTGTCTTGGAAGCGCCTGCGCCCGCTGTCTGGATTGACGAAATCGGTGACAGCACAATTTCGATCACTTGCGCGGGTTGGATTGAGCAACATAAATCGTCCTTGGTTGCTGCGCGTGGCGAGTCGATTCGTCTCGTAAAGCTCGCGTTGGAAAAAGCCGACGTACAAATGCCAGAACCCACATATCGCGTGCTCTCACCGTCCTTGGCGAAATTGGCGTCGTCGGATGAAAGCTCGTCCGCTGGCATGTATAAAGAGCTCGCGCGCGATGCGGATATTCGTGAGGAAAGCCAAGTGGCTATGGACGTAGACGCCGTAACGGACGCGGCACTTGAGCAAATTGTGGACGCCGAGCGCAAAGAGACGGAGTCCGGCGATTTGCTGCGTCGTGAAGCCCCTGAGGAATAAGTGCATTTTTTGCAAATATGCACTTGATCGTCGGGCATCTCCGGCTTAGACACCGACGCACGTTGGGATGTAGCCAAGTGGTAAGGCAACTGTTTTTGGTACAGTGTACCGTAGGTTCGAATCCTACCATCCCAGCCAG
>Ga0206130_10007514_pt1 | contig 12028 bp, 18 predicted proteins | sample Helgoland_Spring_9_FD_148637 | JGI IMG/M metagenome (GOLD analysis project Ga0206130, IMG submission 148637) | Pelagic subsurface seawater microbial communities from Kabeltonne, Helgoland, North Sea - Helgoland_Spring_Bloom_20160512_1 | ecosystem: Environmental > Aquatic > Marine > Epipelagic ...
TGGTTAAAGGAACAACAATATGGCACTAAGCTATCCATTAGCTACACCAACGTCTATCGGGATTGAGAGCATTGAGCTAAGGGCAGTTAATGCTGTAGCTACCTCTCAGTCTCCCTTTACCTATAAGCAACAGATCATTTCCCACGGTGGACAGAAGTGGGAAGCCTCAGTCAATATTCCCTCGGTACATCGTGATAAGGCTGCACAGTGGAAGGCACTACTGGTTGGACTTAAGGGTCAAACTGGTACGTTCCTCTTAGGTGATCCTGACTATGCTACACCACAGGGTACAGTTAGCTCCTGTACACTCACAGGTAATGCTGGAGATGAAACTGTTACTGTCGTTATGACTGGCACATTACTAGCGGGTGACTACATTCAGCTTGGGTCAGGATCATCAGCTAAACTCCATCAGGTACTCTTAGATCAAGACGGAGATGGTAGCTTAGAGATATGGCCAGCGTTACGCTCTAACTATACGAGTGAGACAGTTATCTTTAATGCCCCAAAGGGTGTCTTTAGACTAGCAACAAACATATCCTCATGGTCAATCAATAATGCGTCAACATATGGAATATCGTTTGAGGCTGTTGAGGCCCTCGTGTAATAAGGAAATACCATGTCAAGAGACCTAACCCCGACTACAGTAACTTCAATAGAACAACCTGAAGTATTTCCGTTCTTTGCTGTTGACCTCCTGTTTGATGGTAATCCTGTGTACACTTGGACTGGTGTAGGAACTCTCACTATAGGTGGGAAGGATTACGTTGGTGCAGGACAACTCTTAAACATCTCAAGCATAGAAGAAACGCAAGAGATGGCTGTTAAGGGAGCAACAATAACCCTAACTGGTATCCCCTCAAACTTAATCAGTTTAGCCCTCACGCAACCTTATCAGGGTCGTGTGTGTAATATCTATTTCGGGGTCATGGGTGAGAAGGTATTCAATCAGGTCTTCTCAGGTTACATGGATCAGATGAACATCGAAGAAGCTGGAGATACAGCTACTATCGAGATGACTGTTGAGAACAAACTTATTGACCTTGAGAGAGCTAGAGTAGCTCGTTTTACCTCTGGTTATCAGAAGTCAGTTTACCCCGGTGATCTTGGGTGTGACTTTATTGAAGACCTACAGGACAAGAAGATTTCTTGGGGTCGGGCAGAAAGTAATGGTTAAGTATCAACAAGAGTTTCTAAACCTTGTGGAAGATGAAGTTGCCCCCTTAGCTATACTTGAGTGGGACGAGTCAGGTCATCCTACACAAGAGCTTCATATAAACTGGGATGAGTATTTTCGTTTAGAGGAAGCTGGACATCTTAAGTTCTTCACCGCGAGAAAAGATGGACTATTGATTGGGTACTTTGTCGTACTAATCATAACCCCCTTGACAGCTAAGTTTGACTTAATGGGTTACTACGATGCAGTATATGTTCACAAGGACTACAGGAAGTCTACAGTAGGCAAACGCTTGTTTAAGTTTGTGGAGACTTGTATGAAGGAAGATGGTGTCTGTAGGGTCGTTGCGTCTTCCTCTGTGAAGAACCCCATTGGAAACTTTCTTACTCGCATGGGATACCATGAGATAGAAACTAAATACGAGAAGGTTTTATAGTATGGTTGTTGTTACGGGTTTAGCTGCTGTCGGAAGTTATATCGCTGGCTCTGCTTTGGGGGCGGCTATTGGCATTGGCGCGGTTACTAACACATTTGCGTTAGCAGCTATAGGTCTGGCTACGAATGTGGTACTTGGTGCAGCCCTCCGTGCGCTCACACCCAAGCCTTCTGTTGGTGGAGCTAACCGTGGCTATCAAACTACAGCTATTGGCACTGCATTAGACCATCAGATTATCTATGGTAAGGTTCGTGTTGGTGGCGCTCGTATATACGATGAAGCCACAGGTCAGACTAACAAGTACCTACATCGTGTTGTTGCTGTCGCTGGACATGAGATACAATCCTTTGATGAAATCTACATCAACGATGAGATTGTAACACTAGATGGTAACGGAAATGTTACCTCCCCAAGTAAGTACAACGGTAAAGTCCGTATCAAGTTACACTTGGGTTCACCAAATCAAACTGCTGATACCTTCCTTGTAAATGAGTCTGCCCACTGGACTACTGAACACAGGCTCCGTGGTATTGCTTATATGTATATACGGTTAGCCTTTGATGCTGATGTATTCCCCAATGGTATCCCTGAGATCACAGCTACCATCAGTGGTAAGAAAGTCTATGACCCTCGTACATCAACGACAGTATGGTCAGATAACCCAGCTTTATGCTTGAGGGATTACCTAACGTCCTCTTATGGTATAGCTGAAGACACAGCTAACATTGATGACACTCTTGTTACTGCTGCTGCTAACGTATGTGACCAGACTAACACAATCGCTGGTACAACACGTTATACTTGTAATGGTGCTTTCACTACAGCCTCTACTCCTTACGACATGATTAACGGTATCCTAACGTCTATGGACGGTAGCTTATGGTATGCTCAAGGTAAGTGGCGTATGAAACCGGCCTACTGGACTGCACCTGTGCTAGACCTCAACGAAGATGACTTGCGCTCTAGTATGAGTGTATCCACACGTCATTCCCGTAGGGATAACTTCAATACTGTCAAAGGTACATTCCGTGGTGAAGAGAGCAACTGGCAGACTACAGACTACCCACAAGTAACTAATGCAGCATTTGTTGCCGCTGATGGTGGACAGGAGTCCGTAGCTGATGTTGATCTACCATTTACAGATAACTCTATTGAGGCTAGACGCATTGCTAGAATTTCGCTGGAGCGTAATAGACAGCAGCTTACTGTTAGTGCTTCCTTTGGGCTAAAGACACTTCAGGTACAAGTTGGTGATAACATCCGCTTGACTAACTCCCGCTTTGGTTGGGATAACAAAGAGTTTGAAGTTATCGCTTGGAACTTTGGTCTTACCGAGGGCCTTGATCTACAGACACAGATGACCTTACGGGAAACTTCTGAATCTGTATATGATGAAGTAGATGATGGTATCGTTTACGAGAGGGACAACACTAACTTGTTGTCGCCCTTTGAAGTACCTAACGTGGGCCTTAGCCTGACGACAGAGTTAAGGGTCGTTAATGAAGAAGTGTTTGGCCTTATTAACGTAGAGGTACAAGGTCAAAGTGAACTTGCTGACTACTATGAGACACAATACAAGAAGTCTTCTGACACTAACTTTAGGTCACTAGGTTCTGGTACATCCAAAAGGTTTGAGATACTAATACCAGAAGACAGTACCTATGACGTTAGGGCTAGGGCTGTAAACACTTTTGGTGTTAAAGGTCAGTGGACGACATTCTCAGGTTTCTCTGCTTCACCATTTGCCCCACCCCCAGAAGATGTTACGGACTTCTCTGCTAGTATCGCAGGGGGAACAGCACTTCTGTCTTGGGAACCAGTTGGTGACCTAGACCTTGCATATTATGAGGTGAGGTACAGTCCTGTCACATCTGGTGCTGTCTGGTCTGAGTCGGTTATCTTGATACCTAAAGTGGGTAGACCCGCTACAAGTGCTTCTGTTCCTGCCCGTCAAGGTAGCTACTTAATTAAGGCTGTCGATAAGCTAGGTAACAAGTCGGTAAACCAAACGACAACCGTTGTCCTAACTAACCTTGAGGATATACTTGGTCTCAATGTCGTTCAAAGCTACGTTGAGAATCCAGACTTCAATGGCGTTAAGACTAACACAGTCGTGCTTACAGATGAGACATCTTCTTATCTTACCCTTGACACTTCTGTCCTTTTCGATGAATTAACTGGCGACTTTGATGACACTCTAGGTTTGTTCGATGGTGGTAATGAGAACGTAGCTTCTCAAGGTACTTATGACTTTGAGAATGTATTAGACCTTGGTAGTAAGTACAGTGTTACGACATTCTCGTCTATTTCGTTCTCTCACTTGGATTACGTTAATACCTTTGAATCTGCTACAGGTCTGTTTGACTCTAGGTTAGGTTTATTTGATGGAGACCCCAACTCTCTAGACAGTGCTACAGCTAAGGTTCAGGTATCTTACACAGACGACGATCCTTCTGGAAGTCCTACTTGGTCTGGATACCAAGACCTTGTGGCTGCAACTCTATCTGCTAGGGCTTTCCGCTTTAGGGCTGTGCTATCTACTGGTGATCCTGCTGTTGCACCCAAAGTCACTGCTTTGTCGTCCGTAACAGATATGCCAGACAGAGTAGAGTCCCAAGAAAACATCAACTTCACTGGCACTACTAACGTAACGTACCCCTCTGGGTTCTATAACACATCTAGCCCGTCTATAGGACTTGCCCTTACTGGACTAGGCACTGGTGATTACTACACAATAACAAGTAAAACCCACACAGGGTTTACCATTACCGTGTATGACAGCACCAACACACAATTAACAACTCCGACACAACTTGATTATGTAGTCAAGGGTTTCGGTAAGGAGATAACATAATGTCACAGAACGATTTTTCTATCGCCAACCAAGGCTTCCCAAGTTTTCGGACGGACCTTAACAGTTCCCTGCAAGCTCTTGCGTCTAATTCCTCTGGCGACACTGAGCCTTCAACGACTTACGCCTATCAGTGGTGGTATGATAGTACCAATGACCTACTGAAGATGCGTAATGCTGACAATGACGCTTGGATTACCTTTGCTACATTCGATCAAGCGACAGATACGTTTACCATCACGACAGATAATATTGATGGGTTGACTGCTACTGTTGCTGAGTTGAACAAGTTAGATGGTGTCACTGATGACGCATCGTCTTATTTTACTGCTTCGGGCGCTTTCTCGAACCGCAACCTGATTATCAATGGCGCTATGCAGGTGGCGCAGCGTTCTACCTCAGAAACAGGTTTGGGGAATGGGACAAACTCTTACAAAACTGTAGACAGATACTCCACCTACATTTTGGGACTTGGCACATGGACACAAAGCCAAGACACAGATGCGCCTGATGGTTTTGGCCATAGCTTAAAGATGCTTTGCACAACCGCAGATGCATCTCCTGCCGCAGGTGACAGGATGCTTATTCAAACTAAGATTGAAGGCCAAGACATCCAGAGTTTGGGGTTTGGAAATACTGCCAACACATACACTGTAAGCTTTTATGTTAAGTCTAACTTAACAGGCACATACATTCTTGAGCAGTATGGCGAAGACGCATCTGCCACTGGTAACAACATATCCACAGCCTATACCATCAATGCTGCGGATACTTGGGAACGCAAAACAATTACGTTAAATGTTGATAGTGGTGCAATGACAGCCGACAATACGTCTGGGCTGGTCATAAGTTTTTGGCTAGGTTCTGGGACGGATTACACGTCTGGGACACTAAACACGTCGTGGTCAAACCCTGCCTCTACAGATCGTGCTGTAGGTCAAGTCAACCTTGCTTCTGCAACAAGTAACTACTGGCAAATCACAGGCGTTCAACTCGAAGTAGGCGACACCGCCACCCCATTCGAGCATCGCAGTTATGGGGATGAGTTGGCGAGGTGTCAGCGGTATTACTATAAGTTCCCTAGTGCCTCTCGTATCGGGTTGGCACATCGTTACGGTGCGAACGGTAGTTGTGTGTTTTCTGGACTTTACCCCGTTGCTATGAGGGCCATCCCTACAGTCTTAAGGACGGGTACAATAGAAGCGTATAATAACATTTTTACAGCTACTTACCCCGTATCAACAGCAAACACCATTGGGTCTAGTGCTGATAGCTTCGCAATAGCTTTCCTTGGCAGCGGCAGCGGCTATGGTGTTGGGGAGGCAACTACAATCAACACGGATGCAGGCACTATGGCATCGGATGCGGAGTTATAATCATGGATAATATGAACATTACATCAGCGCAGTATGTGCAGGACTTCGACGGCAACAACGCTTCCGTACAAGCCATTATCGACGACACTGAAATGTCTGTCCCCCTAGACCCAGCCAACCGCCACTACGCCGAGATCATGCGGCAGGTTGATGCTGGCACACTTGTAATTCAGGATGCGGAATAAAGCATAACTAGAGGCATGGACGTTTTAACCTCATTATTGAGTGCATCGTCGTGCATATCTAAGGAGTAAAATAGATGCCTTACAAACTAGGTAAGCGTAGCCTACAGAACCTGTCAGGTGTACACCCTGATCTTGTAGCTGTAGTGAAACGTGCCATTGAGATCACTGAGGTTGACTTTACAGTCATCGAGGGTATCCGTCACATCAACCGTCAACGAGAGCTACTCAAGGCTGGTAAGTCAACTACCTTGAACTCACGACACATCACAGGTCATGCTGTAGACATGGTTCCTTATCCTGTCGATTGGGAAGACCTAGAACGGTTTGAGCTTATGGCTGAAGCTATGAAAGAAGCAGCAGAAGAACTCGAAATTCCTATCGTATGGGGTGGTGACTGGAAGAGTTTCTATGATGCACCTCACTTTGAACTTGACCGAAAGACGTACCCATGAGCAAAGAGATGATTAACAATAATTTATCAATAGGGTTAATCTTAGGTCTCATTACTCAAGGTGCAGCTATTGTATGGACTGTATCAATGATGATGTCGGACATCGAAAGTAACCGTGACGACATCTTAGAAACGCAATCTAGGATCACAAGGCTTGAGTCTGCTGTTAATACTCAGGCTGTGTCGATGGCTAGAATTGATGAGAACATTAAAGCTATTCGTGGTGCAGTAGAGGCTATGGCTAATAGGGGGCGATAGTGTTATGCGTACTGGCCTTCGTTTCCTTCGGACATGCTTGGACTGACGGAGGGAATCAGTTGTTCCAATACTGTTATTACGATTGTGGTCTCCCGAAGAATGGGCTTTGGTACGACAGGGTTTACAGGGTAAGTCACAACTATCTGTGTCCTATAGAGGTTAAGTTCAAATGATTGATCCCTTTACAGCATTTGCTGCCGCTCAGACAGCCGTATCAGCCATTAAACGTGGGATACAGCTAGGTAAGGACATCGGTGGTATCTCCAGTGATCTAGCTAAGTTCGCTGGGGCTATCTCTGACATTAACTTTGCACATAAGAGGGCTGAGGATCAACCTTGGTATGCTATCTTACTAGGAAGCTCAGGCCCAAGTGCAATGGACATCTTCGCTAAGAAAAAACAAGCGGAGGCTCTTCGTGCTGAAATTAAGCAGTATATTCAGTTTGCCTATGGTCAGTCGGCTTGGGACGAGCTTCTTAAGATTGAAGCCCAAGTTCGTAAGGATCGTCAGGCAACTCTGTATCGTAAGGCGGAGATCAAGCAGGCTATTCTGGAGTGGACTCTGGGCATACTGGTGGTGGTATCAGGAATTGGTATCCTCGGCTTGGGAATTTATCTCCTCGGTAAGAAACAAGGGAAGTGGCAATGACAATACTTGATGATTGGAAAGTTCTACCAAGGCTTATGATGCTGGCAGTCACTGTACTGACGTATCAAGCTGTACATTGGTTTATGTCGTTACCTGACCCCAGTGTAGCCCAGAGTGGGCTTGTATCGGTCTGTATGGGCGCTCTTACGGGGTGCTTTGGTATATGGATGGGTAAAGAGTCTAAGACTACAGTTACACCCACTAAGGTTGTACATGAGGAGAAGTATAGCAAATGATAGGTCAAATCATAAGTTCCATCGGTGGACTAGCTGCTAGTATCATCGACAGTAAGACACAGCTTAAACTGACAGAAGCTGAGATTAAGAAGAAGCAGTTAACTGGTGAGATCGACTGGGACATAGCTGCAATTCAAGCAACACAAAACTCATGGAAAGACGAGTGGATTACACTCCTGTTCTCTATCCCTCTAATACTAGCCTTCTGTGGTGACTGGGGTAATGCGATAGTACAAGCTGGGTTCGCTGCACTTGAGGGTATGCCAAAGTGGTATCAATATTCCCTCGGAGGTATCGTGAGTGCCAGCATAGGAATGAGGTCGGTATCGAAGTTCTTCGGTAAGTAAACCTAAATACAAGACACAAAAAAGCCGTAGGTATCCACTCAAGGACGCCTACGGCTTTTCTGATTCTAGTCTAGGTCTCCCATAACAGCAGCTAGACCTTGGTATAACGTCTCTACGTCAATCTTTAGTTTCCCTATAGTGTAAGTCACCCACAGTAGAACTAGGCTGTTTAACAGCATCAACCCCTCGAATAGCGTCATTAGATACCCTCCTCCATGAACGTCTTAACCCACATTGCTGTGATGCCTGATCGTACAATATCCTCAACACCAAACTCAATAACTGGCACAGGTAACATATGCTTCTTCGCTAAGTGGATCACCTTTGATAATCCGTCAGCTTCCTTTAGGTCACTCTGCATAACGTCACCATTGAGAACGATTGTCGTACCCTCTCCCACACGGGTTAGGACCATCTTAAGTTCATGTAGTGTGATGTTCTGTGTTTCATCGACAATTATGAAGGCATTATCGAAGCTACGCCCACGCATGAGTGCAAGAGGTGCCATTTCAATGTTGCCATTCTTGATCCCTGTTTCCACTGTTCCCTTACCAAGGTGCTTCTCCAAAACATCCAAGACAGGCAAAGCCCAAGGCATAGTCTTCTCATTTAGGTCTCCCTTCAAGAACCCAAGCTCCTTACCTACAGCCACATGGGGACGTGTGATAACGATCTTGTCTATCTGCTTTGTGATGTACAGATCAGAGGCATACGTTGCTGTAACATAAGTCTTACCAGTACCAGCAGGGCCAAGGATAAACACCTGCTTATTCCCCTGTAGGGCTTCTATCAGAGCCTTCTGCTTTGTAGTCTTAGCGACAAGACCAGAGGTAGACTTTTTGTCGGCCCCCTTGTAGTTGGTCTTCCGTCTTGATCTAGTGGGCTTCTCAGGGAAGTCGTCCATTAGCGTTTTTCCTTTTCCAGTAGTTCCTTTAGTTCTGTATAGCCACCGACATAATTTCCATTAGGGGTGAATATCTGGGGTACTGTGGTAATGTTAGCTTTCTTAATCAGGGTTAATACCCACCTTGAGCTTTGGGAATGTACGTTGTACTCTTTGTAAGGGTAGCCACTTCCCTTGAGTAAAGCCTTGGCTGCATCACAGAAGTTACATTGTTCACGGGTTATGATGGTGTACATGGGTTCTCCTAGTAAGCAGTTTACACACTTGCTCAGGTGCTTTGGTTACACTAGGTCTACGATCTCACAGCTATCTCCAGAGCAAGCTAACGTCTGGCTACCTGCCGTGTTATCCTCTTGCTCGTATTCTGCAAGTTCATCCCAGTTAAGCTCAGATGGCATGATAGACTTCAACTGTTCGTAGTCAGATTTACCGCACTCTTGATACGGTGCTTGTTGGTATGTGTGTTCGTTATATGGGAGGAACGACACACCTGACATCTCATCAAAATGCTCATACACAAAAGCCCCTACAGAAATCCACTCACCAGAACGGACATTTATAGTTACGCTTGGCTTATGCTCACACCATGAACGCTGGTAGGCTAACCACATCTCTAACTGTTCGATAGCAGTCATGTCAGATGTTGTCACAGCGTTATCAGGAGACCTCATAGGAAAGCTAAACACCACAGTAGTATCTGGCTTCATAACACAAGGTTCATTTGGTACGCCACGATCCTTTAGAAAGTTCGTCAGCGGGTCTTTAATGTCTCCACGCACCGTGCGGATGTAATAAGGGCTGTGACGAGCGTGTATCCCACTAGCAGAATCAACGAGTTGGGAGACAGTGCCACTAGGTTTGACACAAGTGATAGCAGTAGCAACAGGGATACCAAGGCGCTCGGCCCATTCAGCATTAGTATTGATAGCGACATTCTTTAGATGCTCCAGTGTTTTAGCTAACCCACCATTCTTTGATGTAGTTAACGGATTGTCCATAATACCTGTGAGGCTAACCCCCAACAGGCGTTCTTCTTCTGTGTTGTCCTTCCACTCCTTAGTGAGGTACGGGAAGTGTGTGTAGGTACTTTGAATTGTACCTAAGATGGTAGCAAGTTTTACCTTACGTTCTAGGTCTTCTACTGTATCAGTCGCACGGATAACGCACTCCGTTAGGTTACAAAACTGAGAATCACGCAGGATGATTTCGCTGCACGGATTCGTACCAAAGTCTTGATCTACGTCACGGCGTCCGTTCTTACCAGCTTGTACCTTAGCAGCCTGACGGTTGAAGATACCACGCTCACCACTGCCGCTTTCCACTAGGGCTTGCCACTCACGCATGAAAGAGATGCTGTCGGGCTTCTCAGTGTACGATACAGAGTTGTTAGCCAAAGCTCGTTGCGGGTTGTTCTCCCACCATGCGCCTGACTTAGCGTGACGCATCCGATCATCACTTAGGTTGCTCAGGGAGATCATAGCTGAACGTCTAACGCCCCCTACAACCACTACCTCACCGATCTTACACATGATGTCGTGACATTCGATGGAGGATAGCTTACGACCTGTAGCACCCTTGAAGGTATGAACGACAAAGTTAAACAAGTCGATCAGAGGCGCTGGGCCACTAGCACGACCACCGAAGGTCTTTAGTCTAGCACCCGCTGGACGTACTTTAGATACATCCCACTTAGGAACCTCACCGCTGTACAGTAGTGCAATTACCTGACGTAGAGCCTTAGCCCAGCCCTCTTTGCTATCCTTGACAACGATTGTAGTATCGCTGTTGAACAAGGCATCTGGCACTTCTGGCAGCTTGTTGATGTACTGTCGCTCAACTGAGAACCCTACGCCTGTACCACACAACAGGATAAACATAGCTTGGTCGAAGCTCTTGATGTTCTTAACTGCAAGGTAGCTACAGTTATACATGGCAGTATTGTCACGGAGGGCTGCTGGGCCAGCGGTCATAAGGGAGCGCATGGATGGCATAACGTCAAGCGACAGGATAGCCTCTTCAATCTGACGGATGTAACTGTCGTCCCCTGCCACAGGCTTTACGATGTTCTCCATGTAACGGGATACAGTCTCTTCCCATGTCTCACGGCGTCCTTCTTTGTCTAGCCATCGTGCATAACGTGACTTGTGAATGAAAGACTGGTAGTCTGTTGGTAGTGTATTGCTCATTCGCCACGTCCTCGCATTGTTTTATCTTCTTCTAGCCAGACCATACGGTCAATGTCTTCTCGGCTAATTCCAATGTCCTTTAGTTCCCTATCGGACAGTCGGTTCAGTATCTTGATTGCCTGTCGATGCTCTGACCACATTACACAATATCGCATGAACCTTACGAATATATTGTTTACCCATCTCTTCTTCATCGGTTATCCCCTGACCCCTTAATCACACCACGTCTTGCTCTGTCGTTTAACTTATCCATATTTACTTCCATGACCTCTGGCAGGTTACTGTAGAAGTAGTTAGCCAAGGCTGTCGTGTAGAACAGAACGTCACCTAACTCCTTGATGATCTCTTTCTGATTAACCTTGGTATTGTCACGGAGGTATTTCTTTACCTTCTCAGCTACCTCTCCAGCTTCACCTACGAGACCTAGCGCATTTTCCACTAGACGGGTCTCACCCTTTGTCGTGATCTTACCTTCAACCCAATAGGAATATTCCATCGGTGTCACATTCACAATGCTGAAAGCATCAATGTCTTCTTGAGTAATCATACTGTTCTCCCATAGAACTCTGTCTGTTTAGCGGGGTCTCTAGCTATATCGAACAGATACCAAGCGCAGTTATCTTTACCCACGCTCTTACTGCCCTCAATCCACTTGACCCTGCCTACGCTCACTACCTTAACGCAATACGACATCAAGATAGCTGATTGTTTCGTGTGCATCCAATCGGCATCAAAGAGTAGCCATGTTGGACACATCTGCATCCACCCTTCGATGAATGGGTGCAGTAGTTTTCTATCCCAAGGTGGGTTGGTGATACACAAGTCAGCACCGCCGAAAGCCAGATACAACTCCAAGAAGTCTTTCTCACTCATGTTAATGGAATCTTGTAAGCAAACCCTTGGGTCTCTAGGCTCAATGTCACAAGCAAAGATACACTCACTGTGACCATCCGTCAGACTATCTATGTGGTC
>Ga0206130_10007517_pt1 | contig 12021 bp, 15 predicted proteins | sample Helgoland_Spring_9_FD_148637 | JGI IMG/M metagenome (GOLD analysis project Ga0206130, IMG submission 148637) | Pelagic subsurface seawater microbial communities from Kabeltonne, Helgoland, North Sea - Helgoland_Spring_Bloom_20160512_1 | ecosystem: Environmental > Aquatic > Marine > Epipelagic ...
CAAGAGTGAGCTCCCTTATAAGTAAGAGCTCCCTCACAAGCGCTCCCACACCCCCAGGCCCCAAAACCTCCACACACATCCACTTAACTCTAAAAACTATACAGATCACTCACAAGAGGTCGCTCGTAAGAGGTATTTATGAGAGCGAGCTCCCTTACTAAGTGTCCGTCCCTTATAGAGGTTGCCTGCACGAGAACGAGCGGGAAAGAGGTCGCTCGCAAGAGGTCGCTCGCCTGAGAGCGAGCTCCCTTTATGAGAGCAAGCTCCCTTCCTCCCTTATGACGAGGACAAATGAGAGGTCGCTCGCAAGTAAGAGGTCGCTCGCCCGAGAGCGAGCTCCCTTAGCGAGCTCCCGTAAATAAATAAAGAGGTCGCTCGCAAGAGCGAGCTCCCTTAAATGGAAGCAAGGAATATGACATCAAAAGCTGCGTTACTAAAGCTGCTAGAAGAAAAAGAGAGAAGAGTTAAACTTCAAAGTCTGAGAACTGATTTCGCTTCTTTCGCTAGCTCTCAGATAAGAATAATCACTAAGGATGCCAGTCAAGGTTTTATTCCATTTGAATTTAATGAGGCTCAACAAATAATTACACAGTCTCTCACAAAACAAAAGTCTGAGACTGGACGCGTCAGAGCGATCATACTGAAAGCCAGGCAGCAAGGCATCAGTACTTACTGCTCAGCAAGAGTTTTCTGGAATACATATTTCCAGCAGCACACCCGCTCTGTTATTCTTGCTCACGATTCTGCCACATCCGATGCTCTTTTCACGATGAGTAAAAACTTGATTAGAAACATGGGTGATGGGTTAAAACCAACTGAATTAACATCGAACGCTAAAGAGATCAAACTTATATCCCCTGCGTACACTGATAAAGATGCGATTGGATCTTACCGACTCTATACAGCAGGCTCACCGGAAGCTGGTCGAGGCACCACGCCCACGGTTGCTCACTTATCAGAGGTTGCGTTCTGGACACACGATGAGAAGATATTAGCGGGTCTATTCCAAGGAATATCGCAAGCTGATGGGACAGAAGTCATCTTAGAGTCCACTGCCAACGGTGCTTCAGGTGAGTTTTATCGTCTTTGGAAGGGTGCTGTGAATGGGGAAAATGAGTACTTACCGATATTTATTCCGTGGTATATAACGCCAGAGTACCGCAGAGAAGCTCCAAGTAACATAATGTTAGAGAAAGAAGAAGAGGATTTAATGGAGCAGTTTGGGTTAGATCTCGATCAGCTCTATTGGCGGAGATTAAAAATTGCGGAAGGCGGGAAGATTAAATTTCAGCAAGAGTATCCGGCTACTGCAGAAGAAGCTTTCATTATGTCGGGTTCTAATGTATTCAATAAGGATAAATTAGATTCGTTGATTCCAAGACCACACAGGCGGAGAGCTGAGTGGGATGTTTCAAGCAAGATGTTTGATGAGAACAGAGAAGGCAACTTGTTTATTCATGAGTTTCCGAAGTGGGAGCAACCATACGTGATTGGAGCGGATGTTGCGCTAGGCGTTGGACAGGACTACTCAGCTGCAGTGGTTATGAATAACAAGTACGAAGTGGTAGCGAACTACAGGAATAATCGTATAGATCCCAGTTATTGGGGGCAATTGCTGTTCTATCTCGGTCGGTACTACAATAACGCTCTACTCGCTGTTGAATCTAACAGTATTGGTATTGCAACTCTACAAAAGCTGGAGCAGATGGATTACATCAATCTTTATCGTCAAACTAAGATAGCGAACGTATCAAATGCGGAGGGTGTGCGGCTAGGATTTCGCACGACATCAGCCACTAAGCCAGCTATTATTGGCAACTTGAAGAATTTGATTGAGAATGACGGCATTATGATTCCTTCACCTCAGATCATACAAGAGCTGAAAGACTACATAAGCACTGAAACTGGAAAGACTGAGGCAGCTCCAGGTTGCTACGATGATAGTGTTATTGCCCTGGCAATTTGCTCAGAAGTTCTACGAACTCACTGGGATAAGCTAGGAACTAAAAATGTGTCGTGGAGAGAACGAACAAACGATTTCGTTCAAGACGAAACAAGTTGGCTGTGAAGAGATCGTTTACAGCGGGTATGGAAGAGGCCACTCGCTCTTGAGCTCCCTTCCTCCCTTATTGTATCCGTCCCTTATAGAGGACTCAGTTATTGTTGACTAAGTCAAAACCAATATTGGAGAAATTACAGATGAAAAATACTATTAAAGCGTTAGCTGTTGCAGCTGCTTTAGCGGCGCCTATGGCCGCAAGCGCAGGCGAGCTAATCATCATTGAGCCCGTTGAGTATACAGACTCACAAGTTCTTGTTGGAACTGTAGGTTGCGCAATCCTATTCGGTTCAGTCGCTGTACTGACCGGTGGTATCGCTGCACCAGTTGCTGCTGTGATTGGTGGTAGCGTGTGCGCCATTGGCCTCGGTGAAGGATATATTACTGGTGAGCGGATTGTTGGGCACGCATCAGGAGCTTGATTTAGAGTTTCACCATTAGTCCTCATGCCTGAGGTGGGCAGGCGGTGAAAAGCCCATCACATCATTCTGTAGATTGGAAGTGAGTATGCACACACGCTTCAAGGAGTATCAATGCCTAGAAATAAAAAATACGAAGCAGTATCTGACGACCAGGTCATCCACATGATAGACTATGGAGTCGCAGGAAGTATAGGCGATTGGCTCAACAGCAGCGATCTCGCAAATGAGCGGCAGCGCTCGACATACGAATACGCAGGAGTGCCACTTGGCCACTTGACTCCTCAAGGCGTATCTACTATTGTTGACACAAGCACTACAGAAGTGATCGAAGCCTACATTGCTATCTTGTCGGAATTATTTCTGAACAATGGTAAGCTAGCTAGGTTCACACCTATCGACGAGCAGCCTGGATCTTTCAAGGCTTCTCGCGATGCAAGTATGATTACGAACTACGCAATATTTAAGCAGAATAGAGGGTGGGAGCAAATCCAAACGTGGATGAAGTCTGCCTTGCTATGGAAGAATGGAATTATTCGCTGGGATTTTGTAGAAGATTTTTCGTATAAAATAGAAGAGTACGATCGCATCGACCAAGCGCAACTTGATCTACTTCTCTCAGATGAAAACATAGAGATTGTAGGCGATCTTCAGTTTGAAAACGAACTCACAGACATTCAGCCCGATGGATCGGGTGGAGTTGCGGAGCTAGTCTACATTGACGTTCGACTTCGTCGGAAGCGAGATAAATCTCGTGTCAAGATTACAAATATTCCACCAGAAAACTTTCGCATAGCGCGGGATGCTGCAACTATAGAGGAAGCAGCTTTTGTCGGCATACAGACGGATATGACTCGTTCTGATATTAGAAAGAGCTGGCCTGACGTTGCAGACCACATTGATGATTGGGACGAGTTGGGTGCACAAGACGACTGGACTATGACAACGTCCGAAGAGCAAGCCGCGCGTAAGCAAGTCACTGGCCAAGGAGTCTATACTAGAAACACTGACGATATGTCAATTGAAGCTAATCGAGAAATAACAGTGACAGAGTGTTGGATGCCGGTAGACCGTGATGGTGACGGTATCGCAGAGCTTAAACGTTTTGTAGTTGTCGGTTCACATATCTTATTTGAAGAGGATGTCGATGATGTTCCTCTCGCATCACTCAATCCAATAGATATTCCTTTTGAGTTCTATGGTATGTCTATGGCAGATTTTGCTCGCTCTTCTACGCTAGCATCTACTGCTATCCTTCGTGGTTTTGTCGAGAATACGTACTTAACAAATTACGCGCCTAAGCTCGCTGACCCGAACGTAGTAGATTTCTCTACACTTCAGAACATGAAACCGAAGCAGATCATTGCAACTAATGGCAGTCCAGTTAACGCTGTCGCCCAGTTGCCACCAGAAACAATAAGCACAGGCACAGTACCTCTCTTAACCCATCTTCAGAATGTTAAAGAACAAGCGACTGGAATGAGCAGAGCAGCTCAAGGTCTTCAAGACGAGTTATACGTGTCTGGTAATAGTGAAGCTAAGATTGCTCAAGTTCAGTCAGCATCACAGAAGCGGATTCAACATATCGCTCGCCGATTTGCTGAAACAGGACTGAAGCGTCTTATTCAGGGCGTGTACAACACTATGCGCGATAACATGCAGACAAACGTCAAGTACATGGACGGTGCAACCTTTCGTGATGTTGATATTCAAAGCTTACCACAAGATATGGAGTGCGAAATCTTCTTAGATCTTGGTGAGAATAGTAACGCTAATCTGATTGCTAAATACGGACAAATTGGTACACAAGTTCTTCCCGGTTTAGTTGAGCAAGGTTACGGTTCAGTTGTAAAGCCAGTCGCCGGAGCGGCAATCGCTACTCGTGTTATCGAAGCACTTGGCCTAGACGCCAGTGTATTCTTAGAAGACTACACCACCGATGAATTCAAAGCGCATGCTCAAGAAGAAATGGCGATAAACGCAGATGCGCAAGCGCGCGCAACAGAAATGGCAGATCGTTTGTCGGCAGCAGAAGTAGGCACAGCGGAAGCTAATCTTTTGTTTACTGAATCACAGACTCAGAACACGATGGAAGACAACGCTCGAGCGCTTACGATCATGCTTGATAAACACTACCAGGAGTGGGCAGACATTGCTATTAAATCTGGAAAAGAAGGAGTCAGCGTTCCTGAACATCCTTCGATACCTGAACTGCTTATGATGTCTAAGGCTATAATGGACAAAGCCGCAGAATTAAGCGCGCCACAAGAAGAAGAGCAACTGGAAGCTCCTCTGCAAGAGCAAGAGTTACAACAACCAATCTAAGTAAGGAAGTATTATGGAAAAGTTTAGGAAGGCAGCCGAGAAGAGGCTAGACCCTACAAAGGCACATCCCGACGTCGTGGCAAAGGAGGCTCTAGTAAATGCAGAGTTTGCTAGCCGCGAGCGGGAGATGTTCTTTGAAAATGCTTATGGGGAAATCCTTGTAGAGTATTTTGTACAATGGCTGAAAACAGAGCCACACGAGACTAAGACACGTGAGTTTATATTTAATTCGGCGCTCGCTCTCGGTGATGTTAAAGCTAAGATGATCCGCTACGAAATGTACGGACGCAACGTCTCGTTTATGGGACAAGGAAATGAGGACAACAATGGTTAGACACGCAATAGATTACACTATACTCGTCAAGAACGTGGAAGTGATGATCAACCTACTTGAGTACGATGCAATGCGTTCGTCAGGTAAGGCAAAAACTAATTCAGCAACTCTGAATGATCTTTACGAATTGGCAGATCGGTACAACAGTTTTACGAAAACAAAAGTAGAGCTCTCGTCTGAGAAACCAGCTAAGCCTACGACAGGCTCCAGCGCATCAAAAGTAAAGAAATAGAAAGAGGTATGTTTAAATGAATTCAAAAGCCGAAGGTACTCTACCCGTAATGGATGACACACCCGCAGCTGAACCGACGGAACAAGCACTCCTTGATGCCGTACTTCGTGGATCCGAGTTTCTAAAGGATTCACACGACGAAGTGCCGCTACCAAATGAGGAAGACCTTGTTGAGGTTCCGGAAGAGTCTGATGAAGAATACGACGAGTCAGACGAAGCCGTTATTGGAGAGGAGACTGAGAACGATGATGGTGAAGGAGAAGATGAGGATGCCGACGATGAGTCCGCTACCCAAAAAGATTCTGTATTCACTTCGGATGATCTCGATCTCGACGCTCAAGTCATGGTCAAAGTTGACGGTGAAGAGCGCACGGTTTCTTTTGGAGATCTTCTTAAAGGTTTTCAAACAGATGCTCATCTCTCAAAACAAGGTCGTGAACTAGGTGAAGCACGTAAATCATTTGATACAGAACGAACAGCGCGACTACAGGAGCTTGAACAAGCTGCTGCGCTTTCCAACGCTGTGTTAATGGGTGCGGAGCAATCAAAGGCGAAAGCGTATCATGAGATGGAAGCGAAAATTAAAAAAGCTCGCGCCGATGGTGAGACGTACGAAATCAATGACCTAAAAGACAAGCGTGAACAGATTCAAAGTGAATACTGGGAGGCGCGACGTAACCGTGAAGGTCTTCAAGCTCAATTTGATAATCAGCGTAAGACGCAATCAGACGAACAACTTCAGCATCAGCTGTCTGAGTTCACTGAGATTATCCCAACTCTTATTCCTGATTTCAGTGAAGACGTTGCTACGTCTATTAGAGAGTTTGCACTTGAAGAAGGCATTGCTGATGAATTACTCAGCTCTGTTACAGACCCCATGGTCGTCAAGTTCATTGATGATTATCGTCGGTTGAAACAAGGCGTCAATAAAGGAAAAGCTAAACGCAAAGCTAAAACAGCTAAGAAAGCTATTCCGATTAAAAAAGCCAAAGCTCCTGCCACAAAAGCCAAAACCGAAGCTGACAAGCGAAGAGCTCGGGCTTTCAGCCCAGACTCCAGTGAGTCAGATCAAATGGCGTTCTTACGTGATTTTGCTGCTAAATCTCTCAATCAATAATATTTAGGAGTACTAAGAATGACTACTACAGTCGGTGGACGCGGAACAGCTGGCCCAACAGGCCCAATTCGCGCAACGAACGCAAACGTCTCACAGCGTGAAGATCTTGCTAACTTTATTACAATGATCACACGCGACGAGACTCCGTTCTTGTCAGCAGTCGGTAAAGCGAAAGCAAAAGCTATTTATCATGAATGGCAGACAGACGAACTGAATGCACCAGGAAACAGCCGTATTGGCGAAGGACAAGACTATGTCGCGCCTAATGGTTCAGGCATCGACGATGTGTCTCCAATAACTGATCCGCTTGTCGGACCAGAATTTGCGGTAGGTGGAGCCACTCGTACACGTCTCGGTAACTACACACAGATCAATGGTAAGACTGTTGCTGTGTCGGGTACCCGCCGTGCGGTAGACCAAGCCGGTGTTGCGGATGAATACGCGTACCAGTTGAAGAAGCGTGGCACAGAGATGCGCCGTGACATCGAGATGGATATTGTTTCCACAGGTAACGTTTCTAACGCAACAGGAACATCTGGAAACCCAGGCGCTCGTACCATGGGTGGATACCAGTCCTTCATCAACAACCCAACAACAGTTGCCTTTGCAGGCACTGGTGGTTCTGTTTCAGCAGGTTCAGATAACGGCACAGGCGTCATCACACTGGCTAATGAATCAGATCGCGGAGCTTTGTCACTTACCGACATCGATGGAATTATGCAAGGCATCTATGAGCAAGGTGGTAAAGCTTCGAAGATCATGGTATCTCCAAAGCTTCGTCGTGACTTCTCTGACTTGATGCAGACTGAATCCAACGTTCGTCGTAACATTGACATGGACGGAAAACTTCGTCAGTCAGTTGACATTTACATGTCTGACTTCGGCGATCTTATGGTTGTACCAAACTATATCATGGGCCTCAACGCTCCAGTAGCTGGAGAAAACGGTGGTGGTGCAGGTAACGCAGCAGATTGGGGCAACGCATCCGCGTTAATCTTTGACGCTATGTGGTTTGCCGTCGCAACACTACGTCCAATGCAAGAAGTGGAAGTTGGCCAACGCGGTGACTCCACAGCCGGAATGTTTATCGAAGAATGTACTCTTGAGGTTAAGAACCCTAAAGGGTGCGGAGCGATCTACAATCTAACGTAACTAAAAATAGGCGGTAAAGTATGCCCATCAAAGATCCGCAAAAGCGTAGAGATTACCATAAGGCTCTCTACCTATCGCAGCAGTCAAACCCTGAGCGTAAATGTTCTGAGTTCGACCACTGTGGACGAAAGGTCAAGAGTAATTCTCGTAGTCTTGTCTGTAACCCCTGTAAGGAGTTACGTAAAAGATACGGTATAACTATGGCCGATCGCAATGACATGCTTAACGAACAAGATCACTGTTGCAAGGTATGTGACACTCCTGTAGTCTTTACTAAGATTCAAGGAACTGGCACAGATCGTAACAACGGAGATAGTCGTAGAGCGGTTGTTGACCATTGCCACGTGAGTGGTAAGGTGCGAGGGGTTCTTTGTCATAACTGTAATGTGTCTCTTGGTCTCATAAACGATGATCAAGAGATACTTACAAGCATGCTGAACTACCTACAAGAACACGGACAATAGTTTGGTCTAATTAGACCTATGGGGAGAGGGAGAATTTCTCCTTCTCCCTTTTTAATACAATAAGTATGATTTAACTAATTCAAGGGAGAATTAAGTATGTTTGTAATCCAAGGCAATTTGCCAGCCGATCTTTTTGGTCCAGGCTCAAATCTTGCAACTGATCTTTTTATTATACCGGCGGATAAGTGTGTGTGGTCCGTGCAACCTGCAATTGGTAAGAACGGAGCTTACACGATCTCCAACGTACACTTTATGAAAGAGAACAGCGGCGGCGGCTCAGCGGATCCTGTTGAGCCTTCAGCAGAAGAAGCATCGAGCCTTTCAAAAATGTTTGGCGGCTCTGCGGCTAAGCCAGCACGAGATGTGGCCGGCGCGTCCATTTTGAAAACCGCGGTTAATAACCCACTCTTCGGGACAGTGACTAAGACTGGCCGATTTGTAGCACACACAGTATAAGTAAGGAAACACTATGGCAGTATGGAGAGTTAAACCCAGTCAAGATCGCAACACGTCTATGACTGGTACCTTCGAATATGAATCAGGAACGGTTGGCGGTGAACATATATGGAGTGTCTCGCAGAACGTACAACCGTTCTTAGAGCAAGCAAAACAGGATCGAGATACCCTGGGCATGGCTCCTAACGGAATGAAGAAATTTGCCACTATACCTGATCTTGTCGCAATAGATATTAAAGACAAATGGGGATTAGATATACACGCACCAGAATTCATGAGCGACAAGGAAATGCTTGCAAAGCTCATGGTAATTGTTCGACAGGATTACCCATACCTCCTGTCAGTTTAAGGAGATCGTTATGGCAAAAACATTTGATGAGATAACCGCGCGCACGCGAGATTGGCTCAACCGAGACACTGACGTCATTAGCGATGTCATACTAAAGAACTGTATACGATGGGCCGCGGACCACGCGTACCGTAAACTACGAATTCCACCGTTAGAGTTCACTCAAGATTATTCTCTATCTGGTGTTGGTGCTGTCAACCTGCTGCAAGAGCCAAGTGTTGGCGGATGGAGAACTGTAACATCTTTCGCTGTTCCAGAAGATCTTATTGAAGTCATCAAAATCAGCACCCTAGATAGCGGTGGGCAAACCAAGCGTGTAATTCAAAACAAAGAAGATCCACGTACATTCTTTGATCCACGCACGAGGCATTGGGGATACGACACATCGTGGACACGGCAAGCCGGCCGCTACTACGTTGCCACTGAAGTTGGGTACGAGGATGAGACAACAGTTCAGCTGTTATATTACCGCCGCCTCGCTGCGCTTGACGCAACCTACTCAGTTGTTGCCACAAACTATAATTCCGGGGGTTCGTACATGAGGCTGGCGGATGTGCAAGAAGGACCTGCTGTCGTTGACGCTGAAGGCTTTCTGCGCATATTCGACGTTAAAATGCAGCCAGTAGTTTCGGACCCACCTGAAGATGCGGCAGTGTTCGCGCCTGGCAACGTGGCAACAGAAACAAGTGCAACTGAAGCTAATCCATTGATCGGAGTTTATAAATTTGCGGGTAAAATACCAGATAACTGGTTGCTTAACGAGAACGAGAGACTGCTCACTTACGGTGGTTTAACCGAGGCATTTTCCTACGTTCAAGAAGACGATCAAGCCGCAAAGTACAAACAACTTTTCATGGAAGAAATTACTGAATTGAATGATGAAGACGTTAAGCGTAACGCGACGGGTGGTAATCTTCAAACCAATTTTAATGGCTTTGGCCTACTATAAACGGAGGCCAGCATGGCAACTTCATACACGACAAAGATGGCCCCAGGCGGCCTGTTCAATCAGATTGGAGGGGCGAACTCTCTATCAGCCGACACGTACGTGCCATACCAAGAAGGCGACTTCTATGTGTATGGTGATCTCTACGTGTCTGGAACTGTCGACGGGCGCGACATAGCGCTTGATGGTCTTAAGTTAGATGGTATTGAAGAGTTTGCTGACGTAACAGATACAGAGAACGTGACGGCTGCTGGAGCTCTAATGGACTCAGAGGTAGACGCAGATATAAAAACTTTTTCGCTGCCTCCGAATACTACGATCTCAGCGTATGGCGCGACCCTCATAGATGATAACGACGCAGAGACAGCAAGAACAACGTTAGACGTAGACGTTGCCGGTACGGCGCTGATCTACGCTATAGCATTAGGATAAATAGATATGTCTGAAACAACATTCAAGAACTTCAAAGCGCTTGCCGTCGGTACATCCCCAACAACAGCGTACACTGTGCCTTCATCGACGGTAGCAATACTGATTGGCATGACGGTGGCAAATATTAGCGACTCACAGATTTCTGTAACAGTAACGTGTGGTGGCGCAACACTCGTCAAGAATGCGCCAGTGCCAGCGAACTCATCTCTATCAGTTTTAGATGGTAAGATAGTTCTGACAGCTTCGGAGCCTGTTGTCATAACATCTGATACCGCGTCTTCAGTAGACGCAATAATAAGTTTAATGGAGCAAGTGTAATGGTCGGGTACATCGGTCCGAAAGCCATACAGTACAACGTAGACAACTCAGTAGTAGAGGGTGACTCTAGTATAGGTGGTGACTCTAGTGTAGGTGGTAACCTCACTGTCGATGGTAATCTTCAAGTTAACGGCTCTATTTCCCCGCCCTATCCTACAGTTGCCAACGCAAACATACTAATCAACCCGTCTTTCACAGTGAAGCAGCGAGGGGATGTGATAGAGCATGATGTAGGTGACTCGTTCGGCCCTGATAGGTGGCTTATTAGAGGGAAGGTTGGTGTTGGCGGCACTAAGGTGGAATCAAGCACTGAAGTTGAGGATGCTACTGGCATAAACAAACTAGTAGTGAAACACGAAGGAACTACTTCAGGTACTGCTTATATTTATCAATTTATAGAAGCTGTTAACATCCAAGGGCTGTACAGTAAGAAGATGACTTTCTCGTTTAGCTATTCAGATGTTGGTGGGTCAGGGATACCTAAAGTAAGAGTTCTATCTTATGACTCTTCAGATACCTCTAAGACGTTATACGATGCAGTTCCTACTTCTTTAGGCGACAACCGCTGGGCTTGTACGGTAACTTTATCAACTACTGACGGAACTATTCCAGACCCTAGTGAAAGAGGTATGCAAGTATTAATATGGCCTAACGAAAAGAACCCTCCCTCTGCCAAATGGAGCCTATGGGAAACCAAACTTGAGGCTGGGTCAGTGGCTACTCCGTTTATTGCTAGGCAGTATGGTGAGGAATTGTCTTTGTGTCAGAGGTATTACTATATGATGGCAGATACAAGGTCTGGTAGTACAAGTGGTTCGTTAATAGGAACTGCTTTTAAGTATGCCACTAGCACTCATGCATTTGCCAATTTACCTGTCGAAATGAGGTCGATACCCTCTCTTATAAAGGTATTCAACGGTCCATCTCCAGCCTTAAGGGTTCTTATGGCGAGTGCTAACGTTAACTTTTCTGAATTAGAGATTGACGCAGACTCAACAACTACAATGGTCAGGTTTAACTCTTCTAATAACAATGTAGCGTCTGCACCAGACGGTTCTGGTGGTTGGCTGCGGATCAACGCAGATGACTCGTATGTGGCCTTGGATGCGGAGTTATAATTATGGACAATGAAACAATGAACATCACGTCAGCTCAATATGTACTGGACATGGACGGCAACAACTCTGGCATCAAGGTAGTGATTGATGGTGTCACAATGTCAGTCCCGATGGACCCACGTAACCGCCACTACAAAGAAATACTTAGGCAAACTGAGGCTAAGACCTTAGTGATACAGGAGGAAACCCCATGAGTGGATACATCGGTAGCTTACCGACCCCTCAAGCTACCCAAGCTAGGAATAAGTTTACAGCAACTGCTGGTCAAACTTCTTTTGCTACTACTGGTTATTCGCCTCA
>Ga0206130_10007518_pt1 | contig 12021 bp, 10 predicted proteins | sample Helgoland_Spring_9_FD_148637 | JGI IMG/M metagenome (GOLD analysis project Ga0206130, IMG submission 148637) | Pelagic subsurface seawater microbial communities from Kabeltonne, Helgoland, North Sea - Helgoland_Spring_Bloom_20160512_1 | ecosystem: Environmental > Aquatic > Marine > Epipelagic ...
AAAGAGGCAAATAGATAGACTATGGGTTGTAGGGTCTAATGATGATACGGCAAATTTTATTGACTTAAGTTATAAAAGATTTTTAAACCTTATGGAGGAGCATCTACTAAATAGCTCATTCTTATTAGGTACAAAACCTTCTTCATCTGATTTTTCTTTTTATGGACAACTTACCCAATTGGTTGGGTTTGATCCAACTCCAAGAAAGATAGCATATGAATATTCATTGAGGACTGTAGCATGGGTTGACGTATTAGATGATCTTTCAGGACACGATACTGAAAATACCGCATGGACAAAACTTGAAGATAGCCCAGAATCACTAAAAAATCTGTTAAAAGAAGTTGGAAAAATGTATATACCGGCATTACTGTCAAATGCTCAAGCTCTTGAAAACGGTGATGAAACATGGGAAATGAAAATAGATAATGCAGTGTGGAAACAAAAAACTTTTCCTTATCAAGCCAAATGCCTGAAATGGATCAAGAATGAGTTCGACCTATTAAATCAAGAAGATAAAAAAAGAGTTCTTGATTTTCTAGATGATACGGGATGTGAAACCATTTTATAGTGCAGCAACTTAAACTTTTTCAGATCTGTAGTGTAGAAAAAAGAAATACGTAGCAATAGCTGATAATAAATGCCAAATACCATGTGCTTGAATTAATGAGTCTGGTTTACAGTATTCATTATCTGGAACTCCATAGTTCCAAATAAAGAATGCAGCAAAATAAGTAACCATTCCTAATAAATAATAAATATAAGTTCGTTCGCCCTCTGGCTTGGAGTTAGCTAATAATCCAGGTAACCAGAAAAATATAATCCACCAATATTCATTAATATTCTCAAATACTTCAGCAGGAAATGTACCAAATAATGCGAGAACCACAAAGCCTACAAAACCTGAAAAAAATCTTATCCATCCTGACCAGAAGTTTTTACAGAAATATAAAACCTCAGAGATAAACCATAAACCTATAGAAACTGAGAATAAATTAAAATTAATTCCTAATCCCCAATCTGTAAACCATCTCCATACAGAGTAGATTACTATTATAGACAAATAAACTTTTATAAAAGTCTGCTGGGACCAGTTACTCATTTTATATACGTTATAGAGCCATGGAATGACTATGTACATAATCATACTTAGGTTGTCAGCCCAGCCTCCCCAAAGAGTATTAGTCCCATGCATTAACATTGATCCAGGCCCTAAAAATACTGCTGCTGATGCATAAAGAATAGCTATTTTTGAGGGTCCGTAAAACTCGTTATTGGTGTCAACATCTTCATTTGAAATGACCCAAAAAATATAAAGGCCAACAACCATAAATCCTAAGTTACTAAGAGTATTAACAGGCTCTCTAAAAAGACCATCAGAAAGAGTTTCACACCATCTGGAAGCTTGACCAAACAACTCAGTAGCAACAGATTCCTGAATGACACCCAATGCACTTAAAGTAAAAAAAGAAACAAGAAAAAATATTGACGTATAGAGTGCTATATAAAAAGGATTTAATTTATTAATCATGATCGATAACTACTCCATCTTTCATAACAAAAGAAATATTTTCAATATTATTAATGTCTAATATTGGATTACCATTTACTGCAACAAGATCAGCTAATTTACCCACTGATATAGAACCAAGCTTCGAATCAATCTTTAATAATTTTGCAGTTTCAATAGTAGCCGCTTTAATTGCCTCTATATTAGGCATGCCACTATTAACCATATAGATAAACTCTTTTAAATTTGTTCCATGGGGTTGAACACCGGCATCAGTTCCAAATGCAATTTTTACACCTCTTTTATATGCTTTGGTAAAAGTAGCAGATATTTGAGGACCAACATTTGCCGCTTTGGGGCGAACAATTTCAGGAAAATAATTATCAATTTTTGATTTTTCTGCAACAAATTCACCTGCTGAGATGGTGGGTACATAATAAGTACCATTTTGAATCATTAAATCCATAACCTCTTCGGTCATAAACGTTCCATGTTCAACAGAATCTACACCTGCTATAACTGCCCTTTTCATACCTTCAGCACCATGCGCATGAACAGCGACCCACATTCCATAATCTTTAGCAGCTTTTACAATCGAATTAACTTCCTCAATTGTAAATTGTGGATTATCGCCTGATTTTGCAACACTCAAAACCCCACCAGTTACAGTTAACTTTATTCCATCTGCACCGTCTTTATACCTCTGTCTAACAGCTGTATAAGCCTCATAAGGTCCATTGATAACACCATCTTCAGGTGATGGGTATTCATAACTATCTGAACTAAGGCCATTTGTTGGATCTGCATGACCTCCTGTAGTGGCAATACTTTTTCCCGATGTATATATTCGTGGGCCTGTAATCTGTCCAGAGTTAATGGTGTCTCTTAAAGCGATAGCAACCATACCACTATCACCCACCTGTCTTACTGTTGTAAAACCAGCCTTAAGTGTTTTTAAAGCATGAGATGTTGCTAGTATTGCGCTAGTCTCTCTTTCAACTTTTATTGGCCTTTGAGCTTTTGATAAATACTCTTGACCAAAATGAACATGCATATCCATAAATCCTGGCATTAAGGTCATTCCCCTTAAATCAATTAATATGTCCTCCTTAGAGATATCAATATAGCCTTTTTGTATTGATGTTATTTTGTTGCCATCTATTACTATGGAACTTTTTTTAACTTCAACTAAATTTAAAACATCTATATAAGTAGATGAATATATAACTGTTAAGGAAGATATAGGGATAGATATAGAGACTAGTAATATATATAAAAATTTCATACAAAAAGTTTAACATCAAATATATAAAAAAAAAGGACCTGAAAAGGTCCTTTTTAAATACAATAATTAAATTATAAGACTGAATCTAACTCAGGTAATGCAGTGAATAAATCAGATACTAAACCATAGTCAGCAACTTGAAATATTGGAGCGTCTTCATCTTTGTTAATTGCGACAATTACTTTTGAATCTTTCATTCCAGCTAAATGCTGAATTGCTCCAGAAATTCCAACTGCTATATACAAGTCTGGTGCAACAATTTTACCTGTCTGGCCTACTTGATAGTCATTCGGTACATAACCAGCGTCAACTGCCGCTCTTGATGCTCCTACAGCAGCACCAAGCTTATCAGCTATGGAATCAAGTAGATGGAAGTTATCGCCGGATTGCATTCCTCTTCCACCAGAAATAACTATATTTGCAGCGGTTAATTCAGGGCGATCACTCTTAGCGATTTCCTCAGAAACGAACTCACATAAATCAGAGCCAGTAACTGAATCTAAGGATGAAACTTCAACATTAGAATTAGAGGTCCCAATTGCGTCAAACGCTGTAGACCTAACAGTAATAACTTTAACAGAATCATTAGATTTCACAGTAGCTATACAACTCCCTGCATAAATAGGTCTTTTAAATGTATCCTCTGATTCGATGCTAATAATATCTGATATTTGCTGTGTATCTAATTTAGCAGAAATTCTAGGTAATAAATTTTTACCAAAAGTAGTTGCTGGAGCCATTATATGTGAATAGCTACTAGCAATACTTAGAACTAAACTAGATAAATTTTCAGCAATAAAATTTTTATAAATTCCATCATCAACTGAAATAATTTTTGATATTGAATCTACGGTCTGGGCTTCTGTTACAACGGATGTGCAATCAGATCCTGCAACTAATAAAGTTATATCTTTATTAAGTTGAACTGCTGCAGCTACAGTATTTAATGTAGCTCCTTTAAGATTATTATTATCGTGTTCTGCTATTACTAAAATACTCATGAAATCACCTTTGCTTCATTTTTAAGTTTATCAACAAGCTCTTCAACTGTTTCAACAATTATCCCAGCCTCTCTTGAAGGTGGAAGTTCTACTGACAGTAATTCGGTTCTAGGAGTTGCGTCAATACCCAAATCAGATAAAGAAATATTGTTTAGTTCTTTCTTTTTAGCTTTCATAATATTTGGCAATGAAGCATATCTAGGCTCATTAAGTCTTAAATCTGTTGTAATAATTGCTGGCATAGTAAGTTTTAGTGTCTGTAAACCGCCATCTATTTCTCTAGTTACATTTACAGTTGAGCCATCAATAGATACCTCAGAAGCATTTGTTGCTTGAGGGTAATCTAATAAAGCAGCTAACATTTGACCTGTTTGATTATTATCACCATCGATTGCTTGTTTGCCCAAGATCACCATATCAATACTTTCTTGTTCAACTACCTTTGCAAGAGCTTTAGATATAGCTAGTGGCTCTAATAGTGAATCTGACTCAACTAAAATAGCCCTGTCAGCTCCTAAAGCTAAAGCAGTTCTTAATTGTTCTTGAGATTCTATTTTACCAATCGACACAGCAATAACTTCATCGGCATTTCCGGCCTCTTTAATTCTGACAGCCTCTTCTAAAGCTATCTCACAGAATGGATTTACAGACATTTTTACATTATTTAAGTCAACATTAGAGCCATCTGCCATGGGTCTTACTTTGACGTTGTAATCAACTACTCTTTTAATCGGTACTAGTATTTTCATAATTTTTATTATATAAATTTGTTAACTTGAATTCGCTGTATTATAACCGTTAGCTATAATTAAATATACGGTATAATTGTAGTAACTTTTTTACATTTTACAATAACTAACTAAATGAGGCGCACACATGGAAAGAGAAGTTATGGAATATGATGTTGTAGTTGTTGGCGGCGGTCCGTCTGGACTATCAACGGCAATAAAATTTGCTCAACTTAATAAAGAAAATGGTACTGATCATAGTATTTGTTTATTGGAAAAAGGCTCCGAGATAGGGGCGCATATTCTTTCAGGAAATGTTTTTCAACCAACTGCATTGGATGAATTACTGCCTAATTGGAAAGAGCTTAATGCACCACTTAATGTTCCTGTTAAAAAAGATAAGTTATTATTTTTACTTAGCAAGTTAGCAATCCCAGTTCCGGCATTTGTAATGCCTCCAATGAATAACCACGGTAATTATGTTATCAGTCTTGGCAATCTTTGCAGATGGCTTGCTGAACAAGCTGAGAATTTAGGAGTTGAAATCTTCCCAGGTTTTCCTGCTAGTAAACTAATATTTGAGAATGATAAGGTTGTTGGAGTTCAAACTGGAGATATGGGAATATCGGCATCTGGAGAGCTTAAGTCTGGTCATGAGCCAGGGATAGAAATTAGAGCTAAATATACTGTTCTGGGTGAAGGCTGTAGAGGACATCTTGGAAAAGAAATTATTAAAAAATACGAGCTTGATGATGGTAAAGACCCTCAACATTATGGAATAGGTTTTAAAGAAGTATGGAAGCTTAAGGATGAGCACTATGATCCTGGGCTTGTCATGCATACAAATGGCTGGCCTACTCCAACAGATACACCATCTGGCTCTTATTTCTACCATGGTGAAAATAATGAAGCTTATGTTGGCTATGTCATACCTCTTGATTACAAAAATCCACATCTCAGTCCATTTGATGAATTTCAAAAATGGAAAAAACATCCAGCAATATGTAAATATCTTAATGGAGCAGAAAGACTATCCTATGGTGCAAGAGCACTTATCAAGGGCGGGCTTCAATCATTGCCTAAATTAGATTTTCCAGGAGGTCTGTTGATTGGTGATAATGCTGGGATGCTTAATTTTTCTAAAATTAAAGGCTCTCATACAGCTATGAAATCAGGAATAATTGCTGGAGAGCATATATATGAAAATATAAATAGTGAACTCTCGTCTGGAATATCTTATGAAGAAAAAGTTTATCAATCATGGATATATACAGAGCTTCATAAATCAAGAAACTTTGGCCCTATATTTCATAAGTTTGGAGCTTTAATCGGAGCAGCATTTAATGCAATTGATCAATTTATATTTAGAGGAAATTTACCTTTCACCATGAGCCATAAAACGCCTGATCATGCATGTTTGCTTAAAGCAGATGAGGCTAAGAAAATTGAATACGAAAAGCCTGATGGAGTTTACTCATTTGATAAGTTATCTTCTGTATATTTATCGAATACAAACCATGAAGAAGATCAGCCTTGCCATTTACAATTAAAAGATTCATCAATACCAATTATGGTTAACTTGCCACTTTATGATGAGCCTGCTCAAAGATACTGCCCAGCAGGCGTATATGAAATTGTTGAAAAAGAAGGAGAGAAAAAATTTGTAATCAATGCACAAAATTGTGTTCATTGTAAAACATGTGATATTAAAGACCCTTCTCAAAATATTAATTGGGTTAGCCCTGAAGGACCTGGAGGTCCAAATTATCCAAATATGTAATTATGAATAAATATAATAATTTTCTGCTCTTATTTTCCATTCTACTACTGACTTCATGCGTTAGCTTAGACATAGATACTGTTATCGAAAACATTGAACCTAAGGCGTTAGATGTTGCTATTGAAGATCAGAATATATTATTTGAAGACTTCTTAGATAGCCAATGGGATGAAGGACTGGAAGATAGTCCTGTTTTTGCCTCAATGCTAGGCATTAAAAAATATAACAAGCAGATATCATCAAATAGCATCGAACAATTTAATATAAATAAGGATAAATCACTATCAGCTCTAAAAAAATTAAACTCTTTTGATATTAATCTTTTAAATGAATCCAATAAATTAAATTTTAGACTTGCTGAGCTTGGAATGCAGAATGATATTAATAGAATGAAGTACCCAACCTACTTCATGCAACTAAATCAAAGAGGTGGAGTTCAAAGTTATTACGAAACAGGTGACAGGCTTATATATACTTCAAAACAAGATTATGAGGACTGGTTAATTAGGCTTGAATCTTACGCTGTCAACATAGCCAACTCATTAAACAATAATAAGGAAGGATTAAAATTAGGTTACTCTCAACCTAAAATTGTTACTAGTGGAGTTATTGCTCAAATAAAAGCAATTCTTGATTCAGATATAAGCAGCAATCCATATATGAAAATTTTTAGAGATGCTAATGAAGAATTCTTCAATGATGAGGAAAAAGCTGATCTTATTCGAAGAGCAACCCTCGTAGTAGAAGGAAGCATACTGCCTTCATATCAAAATCTCTATAATTTTTTAAATGATGAATACTTACCTAAATCAAGGAATACTATAGGTATTAGTGATGTTCCTGGCGGTATGGAATGGTATGAAGATCTTGCTAAATACCACACTACTACCAGCCTTACTCCAGATGAAATTCATAATATAGGCTTATCTGAAGTTAAAAGAATACGCTTAGAAATGGAGCAAATTATTGAAAGCCTAAATTGGGATGGTGATTTTAATTCTTTTCTTAATTACCTACGAACAAGCCCTAGATTTTATTATGATAATCCAGAGGATTTATTTGATGCTTATTTAATAATGTCGAAAACAATTGACCCTCTTCTACCAAAACTATTTAAAACTTTTCCTAGGGCTCCATATGGCGTTAAGCCTATCCCAGATGAAAGCGCCCCTTTCACAACAACAGCTTATTACAGTTCAGCAACCAAGGGTAAGCCTGGCTATTTTTATGCTAATTTATATAAGCCTGAATCAAGACCAAAATATGAAATACCAGTTTTAACTGTTCATGAAGCTGTGCCAGGTCATCACTTCCAAATATCTATAGCTCAAGAACTCGAAGATGTACCAACTTTTAGAAAATACCTAAGCTTTACAGCATTTGTAGAAGGCTGGGGACTTTACAGTGAGGAACTAGGAGAATACATAGGTTTATATGAAGACCCTTATGATAAGTTTGGACAACTAACTTATGATATGTGGAGAGCCATTAGACTTGTTGTAGATACTGGAATGCACTACAAGGATTGGTCTAGAGATGACGCTATAAATTTATTTCTTGAAAATACAGCAAAATCACAACTTGATATTGAGAATGAAGTGGATAGATATATAGCATGGCCAGGGCAAGCTTTAGCTTATAAAATTGGCCAATTAAAAATTTTAGAATTAAGAACTAAGGCTGAAAATAAGCTAGGAGATCAATTTGATATAAAAGATTTTCATTATGAAGTTTTAAAACGAGGATCTATACCTCTGAATATGTTAGAGATGTATATTAACGACTGGATTGAGGACTCTTTAAGTTCTTAGAGCGTTTGCACCTCTCACTACAATACTTAATATTATCCCAGTCCCTTTCCCATTTTTTTCGCCAAGAGAAATCTTTTTTACAAACTAAACAATTTTTAGTTTCTAAGTTAATTTTTTTATGCAATTTTTCCTACTGGATAAAAATTAGAATTACTCTCTAAAAGAAGAATGCCGTTATTAACGTGATTAGCTTCAAGTGCAAAATCAATAATTTTATAATAAACACTTCTACTAAAAAAACCCTCTAAGTTATCTCTTACTTTAATCAAAGGAAGTGTTGTTCCTTCTAAATCGATAAGTCTCATGCTTTCCGGCTGCTCTAATTCAAATGAATAATTTAGGTTTGTTGTAAGTTCGATAGTATTCTCATTGTACTTAAAATCAATAATCATATATGGTGCAATTTCTACCTCAACAGGAACTTTTTCACTTGGCGTAACAAGGAAATATTCGTCATCATCTTTTCTTAAAACACTGGCAAATAAATTAACCAATTTTTGGTTTTTGATAATTGATTTATTATAAAACCATTCGCCCTCTCGATTGATTGATATTTGTTGCCCAATACATAACTCAGGGTTCCATAAATGAACTGGAGGAAACTTTATATCTTTTGAGCTTTCAAGGCTTTTAGTAATTTTAGAAATATTCATAAATAGATCTGAAAAAAATTGATAAACCAATGATACAAAGTAAAAAGCTCATTATGTATTTAATAATCTTATTTTCATGAATATTAAAACTATTATTTTTTAAGCTCAGCATATAGCTAACTAACATAAACCAAAGACATGAAGTTATTGAAAAATACACTGGGTATATATAGAAATAAACCCCGTCTATATTTTCAATAAGAATAGTGAATAAAGAAACAAAAAAAATAAAAGCTTTAATATTAAATATATTTGTAATAAATCCAGTGGTAAAACTATTTAGAGGCTTAAAGTCTTCAGCACCAGAAGAAATATGATTCTCTGACGGCTTAAGCATCATGATGCTTAAATAAATTATGTAAGAGCCACCAAATATACTTATAAGAAGCTTGTATAAATCGTTAGATAAAATAAATAAAGATATTCCACTAATCGCTAAAAAACAATGAACAGAAATACCAAAACCAATTCCCAAAGCAGCAATAAAACCAGATTTACGCCCATGCAAGGTAACTTGCCTGATGATAATTGCGGTGTCAGGGCCTGGACTTGTGAGCGCTATAAAGTGAGCAATTGATGACCATATAAACATGATTAAGAAATTATATTCGGTTCAATATCTAATTTAATATTAAATGTAGAAAATACTTTATCTTGAATTGATTTAGCATATAAAAGAACTTCAGATTGATTGGCATTGCCATTTGTAACTAAAACTAATGCGTGTTTATGATAAAGGGATACATTTGGAGATGGGGGTATTTGATCTTTTATTAATTCAATAAGCCTAGCAGCCCCAACTTTTACTAGATCATTACCAGTATCCCAGATAAGTAATTCTGAGATGTTATGAATATCAAAGCTAATTGTATTTCTGTTAATTACTGGGTTCTTAAAAAAACTGCCGACGTTAAATATTTCATGATGATTTGGTAGCACTGATTTTCTTATATCTGTAACTATTTTTGCCAAGCTTTTAGAAGTAAGTTGTTTCGCATCAATATTATTCGAACTCATGAAGGTTTTAATAGATTTATATTCAGAATTAAGGGTCCTAGATTCATCAACTTTAAATTTGATTGATTGAATAAATAGTGAAGAGTTTTTTAAAGATGATGATCTGTAAGCAAAATTGCATTCATTATTAGATAAATTTATTGATTTATTTTTTGAAAAGTCGAAACACTCAACCTCATCAATCAACGAAGATACCTCGGCTCCATAAGCACCAATATTTTGAATTGGAGAGGCTCCAACAGACCCTGGTATTAATGATAGATTTTCGAATCCTTTAATCTTATTTTCAAGTGTAAATTGAACCAACTCATCCCAGTTAACTGCTGAGCCAACATTAATAATTATGGGAGTACTAAATGACATAAAGTTAAAGTTTGATTTAATTATTAATCCATCAAAAAACTCAGGAGGGATTATATTGGTGCCCTCCCCAAGTATTAGATATTTAAGATTATTGTTATTTATGTGTCTCGATACCTCATGAAGATCATCTATATTGGAGACAACAACAGATTCTTTTGCAATTGAGTTGAGTTTTAAAGAATTCAAGATCGGCTTATTGGATTCAATAATCATAGATTTTTAAGATATAAAATAGCATTATCGACATCCTCTTGGGTGTCTATTCCACCTTGAACAGTATTAGTATAAGAGCTCACATAAATAGAAAAATTATTATCCATAAATCTTAGCTGCTCTAGCTTTAATTCAAGCTCACGCTCCGTAGGAGTTAATTCTACTAACTTATTTAAAGTTGATAATCTGTATCCATATATACCAAGATGATGAGATACGTTTTTAGTATTAACTTTGCATATTCGTTGAAAATCATCCGCATAATTGTTAGTTGTATGAACTTTGACACAGTTTGGGTTTTGAAGATCATTCACATTAGTAATCTTCTGTGAAGCTGTAATAACATCACAAGTATTTTTGTTAAAATCGTTTTGTATTAATTCTAGAAGGTCGATAGGCACAAAAGGCTCATCTCCCTGCAAATTTATAATAAACCTATTATCAGGCAAATTGAGTATTTTAGCGGCCTCACAGACCCTGTCTGTTCCAGATATATGGGATTCTGAGGTCATAACAACATTGTTAGTAAAGTTTTTAACATGATTTTCAATTAAAGAAGAATCTGTAGCTATGTACACATCATCTGTTAGCTTTGAAGCTTGTATAAATACTCTTTGTATCAAAGACAAACCATGAATTTCAACAAGCGGCTTATTAGGCAATCTTGTTGACCCAATTCTTGACGGAATAAGGATTGTTAAATTAGAACTCATTTATGAAAGATTTTTTAGTTTGCTGTCTAACTTTTCCATGAACTTAGATGATACTTCTGCTTCAATAGTTAAATACCAAATTTTATTATTATCAAAGTCTTTGCACTTAGACGCATCTTTTTCTGTCATGATTATAGGAAGATGATCTAGATAATGAACATCTTCAGATATAAAATTATGATGATCTGGAAATGGATTTCTAGTGATATCAAAGCCAAGTCTTGCTAGTAGATCAAAAAATCTTCCAGGGTTGCCGAGACCAGCAACTGCATGAACTTGTTTATGCATAGGCCAGTCTTCTACTGAGTAGGATTTACCTGATTTGAGATGTATAAATTTAGCTGGACTTACATTCATTAAATGCTCTCCATCTTCTGTTGGCCCACTATTATTTACAATAAAATCAACAGAATCCAATCTCTTTAAAGATTCGCGTAATGGACCAGCTGGAAAAGATAGGTTGTTACCAAATCTTCTTTTGCCATCTATTACTACTATCTCAACATCTCTATTCATATTGTAATGCTGAAGACCATCATCAGAAATAATGACGTCACAATCATGATTATCATTTAATGTCTTTAGGGCTCTTACCCTATTTTTATCTATATAAAAAGGAATGTTAAGTGTTGAGAGTATTTGAGCTTCATCACCAGTTTGTTTAACAGGTGTTTCATTTGTAACCCTTAAGGTTTCTTTGAACTTACCACCATAACCTCTGCTTACAATACCTGGCTTATAACCTAACTTTATTAACTCAGTGGCTATATATTTAACTAGTGGAGTTTTACCAGTCCCGCCAATAGTTAAATTGCCAACGATAATTATTGGTACTTCAGATTTATATTTTTTAAGAGAATTTTTTAAAAACTTTCTTCTTTTTCTTCCAGTGAAATAAGAAACAGCCAAAGCAAAAGGATAGAGTAAATATAACCACAAGCTTTTTT
>Ga0206130_10007519_pt1 | contig 12021 bp, 14 predicted proteins | sample Helgoland_Spring_9_FD_148637 | JGI IMG/M metagenome (GOLD analysis project Ga0206130, IMG submission 148637) | Pelagic subsurface seawater microbial communities from Kabeltonne, Helgoland, North Sea - Helgoland_Spring_Bloom_20160512_1 | ecosystem: Environmental > Aquatic > Marine > Epipelagic ...
TCCTCACCGCCGGTGAAAATCACTTAAACTTCAGATCGCGCATCAACTCGAAAGGCGCGTAATCGCTTGTTTAAGTTGAAGTTTCTGTTTTTTGAGCTCTGCGATGTGAAGATCTTGCGTACCAGGGGCGCGTTGTGCGGCCTCCACTTCGGCAGACAGATTGGAGTGTTTCTTCTTCAGTTGTTCCAGATGCGAACTCAAGCTCATCGAGGTCCTCCTAAGGTTAGATGTGCAAATCCATAGCAGCACAGAAAGATTCCTGTGTCACGCTGCAGTTGCATCATCTGATAAGCAAAGGGTTAAATTTCGCAGGTTTAGATAGTTCCACCAAAGGCTAAACCGGCACCACGGCGCAGGACCGCTTCGATTATCTCATTGTAATTTTTAGAATTTTCATCGTGACGTGGGCCCACATGCATCACAATTGGGGCATGTAAGCAAAAATCTGCCCGTCCCAATTTTTTTCCCCGCACCAGTACCAAATGAGCCGCACGCCCTCTGCGCGCGCAAAGCGGCTGCACCTCGATAGAGCCAAGATGCGCGTGAACCGCTGATAGCAAGTCCGCCAAACGATCTGCGCGCTGCACAAAATGCGCCTGCCCTTTCGGGGCCAAACGCTTGGACGCAACAGCGACCCATTTCTTCAAGGGCGTGTCTCCACCAAGCCCAGTTTCACGCCCTTTGTCTTGCGCAGGGACACTGTGCGCGCGGTCGTAATAAGGAGGATTTGCAAACACATGATCAAAGCGTTGGTCAAGAACTTCGAACGGAAGCGCGTTAATGTCTGCGTGCACAACGTTTAGATCAAGCGCGTTGCGCTCCGCATTGCGGCACGCCAGATCTGCATAGTTTTCTTGAAGCTCGACGCCCATCTGCGTCAATCCCGCCACACGCCACGCCAGACAGAGGGAGGCCACACCGCCCCCACACCCCAGTTCCAACACCGTCTCTCCCATTTTCGCGGGAATGCTCGCGGCCAGCAAAACCGGATCAACGCCACCACGATACCCCTTCAAGGGCTGGGCGATCTTCACTAAACCACCAAGGAAGTCATCGACACTCAGATCGGCATCGTCAAAACGATCACTGATGGGGGAGTTCAACTTCATTGTCCGACAGTATCCGCATTACGCGATCATAGTCACGTTCCGCGACCATCACACGGCGCGGCAAAATGCCTATGGAGCCTTCGAGAACGCTCATATTTACGTCTAACTCAAACATCGGTATACCCGCCTCGTCAAGGAGGGCACGAACCAAGGCCGTCAGGGTTATATCATTGGTGCGCATCAATTCTTGCATACCAAACGACCTAAGCGCGGTGCCTTCAAATGTCGAGAGCAGGAACGAGAGTGTGATGAATTTGGACGAGAATTCAATAAAACCGCATGATGCTATGGCTGCCTATTTGGCCGATGATTTTGACGCGGTGAATGTGTTGATTCGGCAGCGTATGGCTTCTGAGCATGCGCCCCGCATTCCAGAAGTCACGGCGCATTTGGTCGAGGCTGGCGGCAAACGTTTGCGTCCTATGCTCACGCTCGCCACGGCGCATTTGTGTGGCTACGACGGTCTCTATCATGTGCATCTGGCCGCGGCGGTTGAGTTTATTCACACGGCGACGTTACTGCACGATGATGTAGTTGATGAAAGTGGCCAGCGTCGTGGTCGCCCGACAGCGAACCTCTTGTGGGACAACAAGTCTTCGGTTCTTGTGGGTGATTATCTCTTTTCGCGAGCGTTCCAATTGATGGTTGAAACCGGCTCCATGCGGGTACTCGACATCCTCGCAAATGCATCTGCCACGATCGCGGAGGGAGAAGTTTTGCAGCTGACGGCCTCGCAGGATCTGTCCACGACGGAAGCCATCTATCTTCAGGTGGTGCGCGGCAAAACTGCAGCGCTTTTCTCAGCGGCGACAGAGGTTGGTGGCGTGATCGCAGGCGCAGACGAAGCCCATGTGAAAGCCCTGTTCGATTACGGGGATGCCTTGGGCATCGCCTTCCAAATTGTGGACGATCTGCTGGATATGTCGGGGGATGCAGGTGCAATCGGTAAAAACATCGGCGATGATTTTCGCGAGAAAAAATTGACCTTGCCGTTGATCAAAGCGATTGCAAAAGCCGACACGGAAGAGCGTGCATTTTGGGAACGCACAATTGAAAAGGGCCGTCAGGAAGATGGTGATCTGGAAACGGCGATTGCCCTGCTTCACAAGCACGGTGCGCTGGATGATACTCGTGATGAAGCGCTAGCATGGGCAGAAAAAGCGGTCAGCGCGATAGATCACCTGCCCGCACATCCCGTGCGCGAAATGCTGCGTGATTTAGCGGACTACGTAGTGGCCCGGATCAACTAAACGTCGTCGCGACAACCCACCAATTTGGGTGCTCTGCATGGATTTGTGCGGCCAATATCTCTGCCTGCTTTGCACTTTCGCAAAGCCCAAAACAGGTAGCGCCAGATCCTGACATACGCGCAAACAAAGACGGTTGTAACGCATCTAAAGCTTGCTCAATCACAGGTGCCGATTTACTCGCAGGCGCTTGCAAATCGTTGCGTTGCATTGCGCACCAAGTCGCAAAATCGCGCGCGTCACGCCACTCTGGTATCGCACTCAGACCTGTATTATTTTTATTTTCTAATGCTTTGAAGACTAGGGGTGTTTCGACCGCGACGCCTGGATTGACCATTACAGCCCAAAGCGGAGGAAGCGGCGGAATGAGGGATAGATCTTCGCCAACTCCGCGCATGCGCAGCGCGATCGGGGCTAGACACACAGGCACATCGGCCCCCAATTGCTCTACATTGTCTGGGATCGGCAGATCCCAAAGCTCTGCCAACGCAAGCAGGGCAGCCGCTGCATCCGCTGATCCACCCCCGATGCCAGCCGCATTCGGCAGGTTCTTCGTCAGGGTTATAGTTGCACCTTCTGGATGTTCGAAAAGCTTCGCGGCTTTCAGTACCAAATTGCGCCCATCTGTTGGAACACCTTCACTTAACAGGCCATCAACATGCAGGCTCAGATGATTTGCAGGTGCGACATTCAACACATCCCCAACATCCGCAAAGCAGACCAGACTGTCCAATAGGTGATAGCCGTCCGCACGCTGACCCGTAACATGTAAACACAGATTTATCTTCGCGCGCGCGTGCCGCGCGATTACTTTAGCCGTCATCAGCCAGTCTAAGGGGGTCCACGCCCTCTTCTTCCAGCACTTGATCAAGACCAACTTCCAATTTTCGACGTATCCGATCTGGATCAGCTTCTTGGCTGGCATCGCCAAAATCGACGAAGGAAAGAGCGCGCTTCCATTGGAATTTTGCTTCTAGAAAGCGACCAGCAGACCAGTACACATCGCCCAAATGGTCGTTCACAATCGGATCAATAGGCATCAATTCTGTTGCGCGCTCCATTGGGGCGACGGCTTCATCATAACGCCCCAAACGGAACAGGACCCAGCCCAAACTATCGACGATATAGCCACTGTCAGGACGCGCAGCGACGGCGCGCTCGATCATGTCCAGCGCCTCATCAAGCTTCACCTGCTTTTCGACCAACGAGTACCCAAGATAATTCAACACCTGGGGCTGCTCCGGGTTCAATTCCAACGCTTTGCGGAAGTCTGCCTCGGACTCTTCCCATTTATTCAAACGCTCATATGAGATACCGCGCGCGTAGTAGATGAACCATTGGCCGTTCACCTCCTCTTCATACTGCGCGAGCGCTGTGTCATAAGCCCCTACGGCCTCTTCAAAGCGCTCCATCTGGCGAAAAGCGTCCCCAAGTGAGGAATGCACCATCGCAAGGCTGCTGTGGGTTTGTACGAGATTTTCAAGCACTTCAATCGCTGCATCCGGCTTACCACTACGTCGCAATGCTTCCGCGCGTCCAAGTTCCGCGGCATAAAATGCAGGATCGTCACGTCTGACTTTCTTGTAGGTTTGCGTTGCCAGTTCAAACCGCTCCATCTGTTCAAGCAAGCCCGCTGAAAGCAGGGTCGCATCTGAATGGATGGGATTTAGATACTCCGCAACGCGGGTATAGAGCAGCGTGTAATCTGCGCTTGCTTCATTGCGCAGAGCACTTCCAACGGTAAAGAACACCTCGGCCATGCCGTCGCGCGCAGTTTTCACTTGAGTGAAAGAAAGCTTCTCGCCCTCCGCAAGCGTCGCACGCATGCTTTGGAGCTTTGGATCAAGATCAGAGCCAAAAGATTGATCAAACATACTCAGAGCTTCGTCCGTGCGATCCAGCAGGCTAAGCACTTCGATATGGGCAATGGCACCGCGTCGGGTTTGACCCAACGCACCTGCTTCTTGCATGGCAAATATCGCGTCAGATCCTTTAAAATCACCAACCATCGCTAGGGCCAACGCCTTGTGATAGAGCGCAAATCCTTGTAGCCCGCGTGCCTCACTGACTTTGTCAAAATTGCTCAGAGCTGCAGTGACTTCGCCGATCCCGACTTGTGCCCAAGAGCGTAGCAGACCATCCACTAGCGGCCCGACACCCTGGTTTTCAAGAATGCGCGCAAGCACATCAGGATAGTTTTCTTCACCTGCTTTTTGCGCCAAAATGGCCATTTGCGCCACTTGACTGTTTTGCCCATCCGCAAGCAATTTATTACCTACGACGGCCGCTCGATCAATGTCACCAAGCGCAAGCAACGCAAAACTCGCGTTTTCCAGAATTTCAGGGTTAGATGGATCCCGTGCTAAAGCTTGTGTGTAATACCGCGCAGCTGCGTCATAGTCTCCCGTGACCGCCGCAGATCGCGCTGCAAGATAGGAGCCAGCGGGTTCCGCAGCAAGCGGCATTCCGAGAATGGCAAGAACCGCGGCAAAGCTAATTTGCCTTAAAATGCGTATGGGCACGTGGCATGCTCCTTTATGTGAACTGCTTTATCCGAAGCTAGGGCGTCGTCTCGTGTAAAGCAATATTTGCACACAATATGGTGAGTGCAAGATGTGTATTTTTTTGTGTATCGCGCCATTCACTTGCAAGCCATGAAAAAGAAAGGTGGTGCACATGCATGCACCACCTTCCAGAACATTTGAAAATGGTAGCCTCAAATTGCAGCACACACATAATGACAAAGTGGGCGTGCGCCGCTTCACTCACATTTACAACCTTTAGTCGTTTTGCGCTTTTTTCGAAGTCCATCTGCGTGTAACCCTGCGTTTTTTCGCAAAATGCATCAGAGATGCAATTACACTATGCGTGAAATTACCAGGCACAGCCGAGCAGATCAACGCATCGTCGTCTTCGCCCTCGCCATTTTCATTTGCGTTTTTTTGGGTCCTTTCGACACCGGTGATGATCTGGGTTTTGGGATCGCGTCGTCTTTTGGTCCGTCACGATCAGCGACGTTGGCGTCATTATGGAATTTTGTATCACCGCAGCTATCGAGAGCCGTTGGTTGCGCGCACTCCCATCACTCTTTCAGGTTGCCATAGGCTCGGCCATCGACAGCGTGCCAGGAAAGCCATTTGTGGTCACTTTGAACAAAGTGTTCCGGCCAGACCATTTGATTGATGCGGGCTTTCCCGTGATCTCACTACAAGTCACAATAATGGCCACTTTAATCGCAGACCTTGCCCATCTTGTGGCCTCTCGCGGCGGAATGTCCGCATCGGAAGAACCAAGCGAGACACCTCTGAAAGAGGTGCCCCCGATAGCACTTCAAACCGCACGACTCGCACAGCGCTTGCCAACTCGTTTGCGCGAGGGCCAGATCATTCCCATGCCCATGCAGGATCACTACGTGAACGTTACGACCACCTTGGGAAGCGAGATGATCCTGATGCACATGGCCGATGCGATTGATCTGCTAGATGGCATCGTAGGTGTTTAAACCCATCACTCTCATTGGGCCGCACAGGCCCACTCAAACGGGCTGACCCGCGTTACACGTCGCCATACGCTCACACTGTCTGATGGCAGCTCAATCCCCGTGAACAGCAGTTACAGAAATGCTGTCGAGCAGCTGTTAAACGAAAAAGGGCAGGACTAAGCCTGCCCTGTCATTAAGAAACAGCCCAAATCACATGTTCGGATAATTTGGCCCGTCGCCCCCTTGAGGTGTGACCCATGTGATGTTCTGGCTTGGATCCTTGATATCGCAAGTCTTACAATGCACGCAGTTCTGGAAGTTGATGACAAACTTCTCGTCAACGACTTCGTAAACGCCAGCAGGGCAATAACGTTGAGCAGGCTCCGCATATTTCGGCATGTTGATAGACATCGGGACAGACGGATCAGTCAGCTGTAGATGCGCTGGCTGGCTTTCTTCATGGTTAGTAAAGCTGAACGCGACATTAGTGAGGCGATCAAAGCTGAGCGTGCCGTCCGGCTTTGGATAATCAATCGGTTCATGCTTGCTGGCGTCTTCAGTAGAATCAGCGTCAGTCTTGCCGTGCTTCAAAGTCCCGAATGGCGAGACCTTGAAGATCGTTTGGAACCACATATCAAAACCGCCAAACACCATTCCACCCAGCGGACCAAAGCGTGCATTCAAAGGCGCAACATTGCGCACTTTCTTTAGATCCTGACCGACAACGCCCTTTTTCAAGGACGCCGTGTAATCCTCGAGCCTATCGCCAGAGCGGCCTGCTTCAATTGCCGCGAACGCCGCTTCCGCAGCTTCAATTCCAGAATGCATTGCGTTGTGATTGCCCTTGATGCGTGGCAAATTCACAAGCCCTGCAGAACACCCAAGCAAAACGCCCCCGGGGAAGGCTACTTCTGGAATTGACTGGATACCGCCCTTCGTCACCGCACGCGCACCATAAGAAACCCGCTTACCGCCTTTCAGCAGCTCCGCAACTTTCGGGTGATGCTTGAAGCGCTGGAACTCCATGTAGGGGAACATGTAGGGGTTTTTGTAGTTCAGATCGATGATGTATCCGACGTAAACCTGATTGTTATCGAGGTGATAGATAAACGAACCGCCACCATTCTTGAAACCAACAGGCCAACCCAATGTGTGGGTCACTTCGCCCTCATTGTGCTTTTCGGGATCGACTTCCCAGATCTCCTTCATGCCGATGCCAAACTTGGCAACATCACAACCTGAATCCAATGTAAATTTCTCGATCACTTCTTTGCTGAGCGATCCGCGCACGCCTTCAGACAGGAACATGTACTTACCACTCAAAATCATACCAGGCTCATAAGAAGGGCCGGGGGTGCCATCGGCGTTCTTGCCAAACTCGCCCGCGACAACACCGCTGAGTTCGCCGTTTTCACCGTAGATGAGTTCGGAACAAGCCATGCCAGGGAAAATTTCTACACCCAATGCTTCAGCCTGCTCGGCCATCCAGCGGCATACGTTTCCCATGGAAACGATGTAGTTTCCGTGGTTGTTCATCAAAGGCGGCAAGATGAAGTTAGGAATGCGGATCTGGCCCGCTTCACCCAACACGTAAAAATTGTCTTCTTTGACAGGCACATTCAACGGCGCGCCTTTTTCTTTCCAATCCGGGAACAAACGGCTCAAACCTGATGGATCCAGAACTGCGCCAGACAGAATATGCGCACCCACTTCGGAGCCCTTTTCAAGAACAACGACCTCCAAATCGGCGTTTAATTGCTTCAGACGGATCGCCGCGGACAGGCCCGCAGGGCCAGCGCCCACAATCACAACGTCGTACTCCATCGCTTCGCGTTCGACCTTGGACATGATGGCTCCTCTCGTGAGCATGAAATAAAGTTGTTTTGAGGCCTAGCAAGCCATGCCTAATGTGGTCAATCGCGACGATGCGTAAATCGCTTCGAAAGGTGCGAAAAACCATACTCGTCGCACGAATGCGCACTAAATTGCATCATGTCTTGCAATTCCCCATACGCTCGGGGCACTCTCGGACTCGAAAAGAGTAAGATCCACAGCGCCGGCACGTCCGGTGCTTTTTTTGTGTATCAAGAACGTAGAGAACGGCGGGATTGCCCATGGAAAAGATACCGATGACCAAATCGGGACACACAGCGGTTGAAGTTGAGTTAAAAAACCTCAAAACTGTTGAACGCCCTGCAATTATTGCGGCCATCGCAGAAGCACGTGAACACGGCGATTTGTCTGAGAACGCCGAATATCATTCCGCACGCGAGAAACACAGCTTCATCGAGGGCCGTGTGAAATTGCTAGAAGGCATTTTGTCTTTAGCTGCTGTCATTGACCCCACGACGCTGAACGGCACGATCAAGTTTGGCGCAACGATCACTTTGGTGGACGAAGACACCGACGAAGAAAAGACTTGGCAGATTGTGGGCGAGCACGAGGCAAATGTGGAGGCAGGATTGCTCAATATCAAATCCCCGATCGCGCGCGCTTTGATCGGTAAGGACGAAGGTGATAGCGTAGAAGTGCGAACCCCCGGTGGCAGCAAGTCCTATGAAGTTCTAAAGATCGAATATATCTAGACCAACGCCAAATTAAGCGCGAAAGAACTGAGCATGGCTGACGGCTCTGACGGAAAATCAACCCCTTTGGGCATCTACGACCGCCCTCGCAAATCCCTGATCACGGGGATCGAGATGATCGCGATTGCGCTCAGCCTTATGTGGTTGTTGGGCGCTGCGATCTTTTTCATCATGCTCCCCAGAGAAGCCGCGCCCGAGGGCACCGTAGGCTTGCGTTTCTTGATGACAATGCTTGCTATCTTCATGCCCGTTGCGATGATTTGGGTGGCAGCGACTGCTGCGCGTTCCAGCCGTGTGATGCGTGAAGAAAGCCAGCGTTTACAAGCCGCTATCGACGGCATTAGCCAAGCTTACGTCGCGCAAAACCAAGGCCGTAACATGGCCGCGGAGCCCTCTGTGAACCGCAAGCTCGATGAAATTTCCGCTGTGCAGCGCAAGACCGAAACGACCCTCGCGACCTTCTCGACCAAGCGCGATACATCCCCTGTTGGTAAGCCTACACCGATCGAGCCAGCCAGCGCAGACCCGTCCGAGCAACCCAGCCTCGCGCTTGGCACGCAAGCCGCCGAGATAGAGCCACCGCTTGAGCGCGAAGCACTTATTCGCGCCTTGAACTTCCCCGAAGACGCGGAAGACAAAGCTGGCTTTGATGCACTGCGCAAAGCGTTGAAAGACCGCAAAGCTGCGCAGTTGATCCAAGCCGCGCAGGACGTTCTAACCCTGCTTAGCCAAGATGGTATTTACATGGACGACCTGCGCCCGGATGCGGCGCGCCCTGAAGTTTGGCGTAGTTTTGCTGCAGGCGAACGGGGTCGCGCAATTGCCGCTCTTGGAGGGATCAGAGATAGCTCTTCTCTCGCACTATCTGCCGCGCGCATGAAGCAAGACACGATCTTTCGCGATGCTGCGCACCACTTTCTGCGCCGCTTTGATAAAAGCTTTTCCGAGTTTGAAAAAATCGCATCGAATTCTGAAATTGCAGCCCTGTCCGGCACACGCACAGCACGCGCCTTCATGCTTTTGGGCCGCGTTGCAGGCACGTTTGACTAAGCTGGTTTCGCTATAAATTCGGTCAGAGATAGGGTGTTGCCACAAGGATCTTTGAACCAAGCGATGTTGTTGCCATCAGGCGTCGTCCATATTCCCAATGCGTCCTGATCCATCTGCCCAAACGTCAGAAACTCAACGCCTTTGGAAATTAGATTTCTGATATCTTCCAAAATATTAATGACTTCCCAACCATGCACCGTATGTACGGTCGGAACCAGATCCGCAACAATCTGAATACGCAGCGTATTTTCGCCGTCTTTGAACACCAAGGCGAAAGGCAATGTTTCGACCAGATCAAGACCTAGGATATCACGTTAAAAAACCGTCGCCGCTTCAGACTGTTGTGTAGCCACGAATGAGACGAGTTTTCGGGTTTGCATCATCTCACAACTCTTTCAAAACAGATCGTAAGGAATGTAGCGCACAAGCGTGTCTTGCGTGATTTCAACCTTGCCATCGGGCAGCTCGACCAAACCCTCAGCCCAGCTTAATCCACTGATCCGGCCAGAACCTTCAGACGCGAACGTTGCCACACGCCCTTCACGGATACGCGCGCGCAAGAATTCGCGGCGCCCTGCCTTTTTGCGTTTTTCAAAAGCGGCGGGCACCATAAACCCTTGCCGTTCTGTCCAGCCCACGCCTGCTAATGCATTCAAAGCAGGCCGCGCGAAAATCAAGGTGCAAACCAGTGCAGCGACAGGATTTCCCGGCAATCCGAAGACAGGCACCCCGCCCCACATGCCCAGTGCCAAGGGTCGTCCTGGTTTCAATGCAATGCGCCACATCGCGAGCGAACCCGTCTCTTGCAAAAGCGCGGACATGTGATCTTCATCCCCCGCAGACGCCCCACCGGATGTCAGGATCGCATCACAGGATTGTGCAGCCTCATCCAGCATATCGGACAAAACCACGCGCGCATCGGGGGCTTTGCCAAGATCAATCGCCTCAAACCCCCAACGGCGCAATTGAGCAAGTAACATGGGACGGTTCGCATCATAGATCTGACCAGCTTCAGCAATCTCACCTGCCTCGACCAGCTCGTCCCCCGTGGACAAGACGCCAACCTTGAGTGTGCGAAACACTTGCACCTGCGCCACGCCAACTGCGCTGAGCAGCGCTGTATCTGCAGGTGTTAAACGGCGACCTAAGTGCAAGATCGTCTCTCTGCATTGCACGTCCTCGCCACCTTTGCGTGCATTGCTACCTGCTTTGATAGGACCATTGAATGCTATAGCTAGCCCATCGCTGTTCACGTCTTCTTCCAGTACGACCGTGTCGACCCCAACTGGCAGTGCTGCCCCAGTCAAAATACGCAAAGCCGATCCTTGAGGAACAGAGTCAGAAAACGGAACCCCCGCCGCGGCACGACCTTGAACAAGAGGCAGTTCGTAAGGACCATCGCCTTGCAATGCCGCATGTGCAAAGCCATATCCGTCCACCGCAGAATTTGCGTCTGGCGGGTGCGCGCGCATAGCAACAACGTCGCGTGCTAGGATCAAACCAAAGGCTTCTGACACCGCACAGCTTTGCTCTGGCGCGACGGTCTTGAGTCTGTCGCGCAACATCGACAGGGCTGTGTCCACTGGGGTCCAATCCACCCCCGGAGGCAATGCGAAGCAATCATTAGTGAGCTTGGGTGCGGTGAGTTTAGCCATCCCGCATTCCCAAATCAGCCATTATAAAATCTGCGATCTCACCTGTCGCGTTAAGATCAAACACAGGGCGGTCTACCTCAAGCGCGCAATCAGCTGCAAATGCACGCACGGTGTCATCGGCGATCAATGGATTGCCAGTCTCGCTCCGGTGCGCTTCAATCTTAGCGTGCGCGTCACGCTTGTACCCCTCGACCAGAACCAGATCGACGGGCACAAGCTTGCTGAGCAGCTCTTCTAAGGTCGGCTCATCCTCCTTGCTGAGTTCATGCATCAAGGCAAAGCGATTGCGCGAGGCTAGCAAGACTTCGCGGGCGCCAGCTGCACGGTGGCGATAGCTATCTTTGCCAGCATGGTCCACATCAAAGCTATGGTGCGCGTGCTTGACGGTCGACACAGACAAGCCCCGCGCTGTCATCTCGCTGACGAGGCGCTCCATCAGGCCGGTTTTGCCTGCATTCTTCCAACCAACAATGCCGTAGATATTCATATAAGCCTCTCTGCGCGCGCAAAATCTTCAGGGGTGTTCACGTTGAAAAACGGATCAAACGGCGTGTTTGGAAACATCGCTTCGCGGCCGCCGTGCTGATCGCTCCAAAGCACGACTTTGCGCAAGCCACCATTCAATGCGGCACGCAAATCATCGCGCAACGCGACGGGCCAAAGGCCAAACGTCGGATGCCTATTGCGCCCGCGCTCGCTATCCGGCGTCGCCGCGAGGACCAAAGGATGCGCCATTCCATCCGCTTCAAACATCAGGCGCGGTACGAGATCACAAGGAAAGAACGGCGTATCAGCGGCCGCTGTCACAATGGTGTCCGCACCTAGCGTTGCCGCCCAATCAAGCCCCGCCAGAACCCCCGCCAAAGGACCGACGAACCCCTCAATACTATCGGG
>Ga0206130_10007524_pt1 | contig 12012 bp, 10 predicted proteins | sample Helgoland_Spring_9_FD_148637 | JGI IMG/M metagenome (GOLD analysis project Ga0206130, IMG submission 148637) | Pelagic subsurface seawater microbial communities from Kabeltonne, Helgoland, North Sea - Helgoland_Spring_Bloom_20160512_1 | ecosystem: Environmental > Aquatic > Marine > Epipelagic ...
AGCAAATAGAGATAATCCCTATACCTCTTCTTCTGATTATTATCTTTCTTTGGTACATAGAGCATATGGTGATATTGATAGTGCTATGTTTTATTCTAAAAAAGCTTTTTTTTCATGGCCTAAGAATATAGAACACTTTAAATTATATCTTGAACTTATAGCCCAAAGAGGTGATACATTATCAATATTGGATGCAGGTAGATTTGTCGATTCTACAGTTGATAATCAATCAGAATTTATTACGGCTCTTAAAAAGCAATATAATACAGCTAAATTGACTTATCTAATTACGTCTTTTCCGGATGCTAGCTATGTCAATAAAGATACTTTAATAGGCCAATGGGATAGAGTTTATAATTTTAAAAATTCTCCAGATGTCTTTGATTCATCTACGAATTACACTTTTAATGATAATTCAGTTTTAATTAGAAGTCAAAATGATACTCTCGAGTACAATTATAAAATTAAATTAGATTCAATTTTTTTCTACTTCAAAGGGTCTTCTAATTCATTTTCTTCAAATAAACTAGTATATTCTGACAGTCTTAAAACATTAATATTTAAGAATGTATTTATTAATGATATCTATCAAGATCAATACTTTAAAAAAAGGAAGTAGTTTATTTGTTTCAAATCTTTTGCTTTCTAATTATATTTTAAGTACTTTTATTACTTGAAATTAAGTAAAGTAAATAATAAGTAAGTGCTAGGTGAATTGATAACCTCAAAAACAAGATTGCGCCTGTTGATCAAATTTTTTGTATCACAGGCCAATCGGGGTTATTTAAACGGTCTAGCCACTGAGATGGGCGAATCTACAAACGCCATCCGTAAGGAACTCAATCACCTGCATGATGCGGGTTACCTTCAAAAAGAAAAATCCAATAATAAAATTCAATATAAAGCCAATACAAAGCATCCAATGTTCTCTGTATTGCAAAAGGTAATACTCAAGCACCTAGGACTAGAAGACGCCGTAGAGATCGTTTTAGAGCGAATGGGAGACGTAGAGCAGATCATCCTCATTGGTAATTACGCCAAAGGCATTGATAGTGGTAAAATAGAAATTATCATAGTAGGTCAGGATTTAAATACTTCATACGTTCAAAATCTAGAAGAAAAGCTCGAAAAACTCATAAATAGAAAGGTAGCTTTCTTTTTATCGGCTAGTCACTCACTAAGCAAGGATGAAATTATTTTATTTAATAAAAATGAGTAGTTCAGTGCTAAATTGTAATAGTCACCTACCAGCAGTAGTAAAAATCTATTAATCAAGTTTTTTCAAATGAGTAAACAAAAAGCCATTATCGTTTCAGGATATTTTAACCCCATTCATAAAGGGCATCTAGAGTATTTTAATAATGCTAAGGCCATTGCCGATAAGCTTTTTGTAATCGTAAATAACGACCATCAAAGGGAGTTAAAAGGCAGTAGAGAGTTTCAGGATGAAAACGAGCGCATGATCATCGTTTCTAACATTAAAGCAGTAGATAAGGCTATTCTTTCTATTGATACCGATAGAACTGTACGAGAGACCATTAAAATGATTGCTGAGCAGTTTGGAGAAGAGTTTGAACTAGGTTTTGCAAACGGAGGCGATCAAAATAATGATACTATTCCAGAGAGATCAGTTTGCGAAGAAATGAATGTAGCTCTTATTGACGGCCTTGGAGATAAAATACAGTCATCTAGTTGGCTGCTTAAGAAATTATAGTATTAACTAAATTTTAACAGTGAATAAACTTTTTAATTTAATTTCATTTTTAAATAAAAAAGAGAAAAACCAATTATTAATATTGTTGTTTCTACTTATTTTTTGCATGCTTTTAGAAATATCATCAATAGCTTTAGTGTTGTTAGCTTTTGATTTATTTTTAAATCCAACAATTTTTGATGATAATCAGATTATATCTTTTTTATTCCAAATAACTGAAATAAAAGAAAAAATGTTATTTAAAAAAGCTTTTGCTGGAATAGTGTTTTTCATTTTCATTTTTAAATCATTTTTATATTTATTTCTAGTTTATAAACAATCTAAATTTTTATCATTTTTTTCAGCAAAGCTTACAAACAAGCTCTTTTTTAATTACATAAGCCAACCTTTTTTGTTTTTCTCAGCTAATAATTCTAGTGAATTAAAAAAGAATCTACAAGTAGAAATGGGTTTTATTGAAGCCTATTTATTAGCCTTTTTAGGTTTTATAATTGAATCAGCAGTGATGTTTTCTATTGTATTAGGACTATTAATAATTGAACCATTGGCCATAATGTTTTTAGCATTAATTTTCTCTACAGTGAGTGCTTTATTTATATATTTTAATAAAAGAAGAACAAAATATTATGGAGAAAAAAGATATGAAATTGAATCAGTAATATCAAAAATTTACTCTGAAGCATTTGGCTCAATTAAGGAATTAAAAATTTCTGATAAAGAATTCTTTTTTATTGATTATTTAAAATCTATTACTTCAACTAAAGCTTTAGTTAATACCAATCATTCAACAATAGCCCAATCCTCTAAATCTGTTTTAGAAATAACTATGATATTGAGTATTGGACTATTATTGATTTTACTAAATTTTTTAAATTATACTGATTATCAATTTATTTCTTTATTGGGTGTTATAGGGCTTTCATCATTTAAAATAATTCCTTCGATTAATAAGCTACTAATATCTTTTCAAAATATTAAATTTTTTAATACTTCAGTTGAAAAAATGTTAGTTGAATTAAATTTAAATTCAAATGAAAAAGCAAATTATTTAGAATCTTCATTTGCGAAATCAATTAGCATAGATAATTTATCTTACAAATATCCTAACCTAAAAAATCATCTATTTGAGTCACTTTCCATTAAAATTTTTAAGGGGGATATAATATGCATTACTGGAGAATCAGGGTCTGGTAAAAGCACATTTTTAAATATAATCAGTGGACTAATAGAGCCAAATACTTCTAAAATAATAATAGATAAAAAAATTATTGTTCCTTCTTTTTCTAGTATAAGAAACCTATTTAGTTATGTATCTCAGGACACTTACCTAATTGATGATACCATTTTAAGAAATGTAGCTTTTGGAATACCTGATAGGGAAATAAATATTGATAAGGCAATTGATTGCCTTAAAAAAGCTCAATTATTTGAATATATTTCTAAACTTGAAAACGGACTACAAACTAATGTAGGAGAACGAGGAAATTTGTTTTCGGGTGGACAGGTGAAGAGAATAGCAATCGCTAGAGCATTGTATAATGACAAAAAAATTCTATTACTAGATGAAGCTACTAGTTCCTTAGATAAAGAAACACAATCAAGTTTCTATTCGGTTGTTTCATCTTTAAAGGAGTATTTAACAATTATAATAGTGACTCACGATTTAAGTGAGGTAGATTTTTATACCCGTCATTACGAGCTATTAAACCAAAAATTAATTTTAAAAGACAAAAGATGATTAATAAGATCAAATCAATTTTAAAAGGTAAAGATCCTAATAATGAAAACTGGCATGTTGATTTTCTTTTAAATCTAGCTTCTATTTTAAAGCCAAGTGTTTATGTAGAACTTGGCTTATATAAATGCGAATTATTTAATAAAATGGAAAAATTTTGCGGTAAGATGTATGGCGTTGATATGGCAGATATAACAAAAAATTATGTGAAAAAAAGTAATAAAATTCAATTCATGAATACTGACACAAATACTTTTTTTAATTATGCAAATGATCATAAAATTTTAGTAGATTTTGCATTTATTGATGCTGATCATTCTTTTGAAGGACTTAAAAATGATTTTTTAAAATTATTGCCTTTAATGAATGATCATGGTATTATAGCGATACACGACACACACCCAAAAAATGAAGAATTTACTTCCCCTGGTTACTGTGGGGATGGATATAAATTTATAGAAGAAATTGGGGTAAATACTTCTGACTTTGAAATGATGACAATTCCTGTTCATCCTGGGATCACTCTAGTAAGAAAACGAAAGGGACAATTGAAATGGATAAAGGAATAAAATGATTATGGTATTTTTTAAATCAATCTTAAATAAAATAAGATATTTTATTTACAAAACTTTCTTTAAATTATCTAAGGAATTAATTTTTGAGGGAAAGTTCAATATTAGATATAATATAAATAAATATTCTGCTTTAGATGATATTATTTTAAATGCAGGCATCCTGGATGAATACATATTAAAAAACTCATTTTTACAAAATGAGAAACCTGTTATTATAGATGTTGGAGCTAACGTAGGTTATATTTCACTTCCTCTTTCAAAAATATATCCACATTCACGGATATATTGTTATGAAGCAGATTCAAGGATATTTAAAAAATTGATTAAAAATTTAAAACTAAATAGAGATGTCACTAATGTTTTTCCCAATGAAATTGCGCTTCAAGATAAAGATATTGAAAGTGTAAACTTTTATCAAAGAGATCTCCTAGATGGAGATTTTAAAATAAATCAAGGATTATCAACTTTAAGTGATATTAGTCTTGGGAAAGTAAAAAACAATAATGTAAGTGCCTCTACAATAGACAATCAAGTGAAAAAATTAAACATAAAACACGTTGATTTCATTAAAATCGATGTTGAAGGCAATGAATTAAAAGTGCTTAAAGGAGCTATTAAAACAATTAAAGATTTTAATCCAATAATACAATATGAATTTTCAAAAGCAATTGACAAATTGCAAGGTTTTGATAATTCAATCCAATGTTTTAAATTTTTAAGTGATTTAGGTTACTTACAATATGAGCTATTAAATGAAACCGAAATGATTTTATTAGATAGCCCAAACACAAGTTGTGATAATGTAAATATTTTATGTTTAAAAAATAAATAAATGACCAAGAAGCATAAAATTGTAAGTATAACCCAAGTCTTTAACGAGATTGAAAAAGATAATTTGGTTAGATTTTTTAAGTATTTAAAGCCAGTTGTTGATGAAATAGTGATTTACGATGATTGTAGTACAGATGGCTCCTATGAGTATGCTTTAGAAAATACAAATCATGTAATTAGAGGTTTTAAAAATGATTTCTCAAATGAAATAAATCATAGAGATATTTTAATTAAAAAGGCATTGTCTTTAAATCCAGATTTTATTTTATGGATTGACGCTGATGAGATTTTATCAAATGGATCTGAGAAGACATTGATAGACCTGTGTGATAAATGTATTGAGGAAGACTATAATGGAGTTCAATTTCATGAAATAAACCTTTGGAGAAGTAAAACTTGGAAAAGAACAGATAGTCTTTTCAACGATGGTTGGTTCACAAGATTATGGAAAGCTTCTTCAGATTTAGAGCTTAAAACAGATAAAAAAGGATTACATCAAAACTTAGTGCCATTACAAATAGATAAAGTTTTCAAGCAAAATGATTCTTTTTTTATTCATTATGGTTTTTCATCAAAAAAGAATTTAGCTTTTAAATATTTAACTTATAAAAAGCATGGGCAAAGTGGTTATGAAGGGCTGGAGAGGATTATTGATGAAAGAATTTTAAAACTTGAAAAAGTTGATAAAAATATTATTCCATCAGAGCTTTATGAAGAGGAAAATTCCCCAATAAAATTAGATTATTTAGAATCTAGAAAATATGTTGAATCGTATAGAAGTCTAATAGAAAAGCCAAAATACTCTATTGTATGTTTAATATATAAAAGTGTTAATTGGCTGAAACTTGTTAACGAACAAGTAAACAAGTACACCGATTTGTCTGATAAGGAGTTCTTTTTTATTGCTAATGATGCAAATGAAAATGTTTTAAGTTATTTAAAAAATAATTTTATTAAGCATTATGAATATAATGCCCCGTTTGAAAACAAGAATGACTGGTATATAAACAATGTTTACAGAGCATTCAATTTTGGCGCTGAAATGGCTAAAGGGGAATATATTGTTTTTATAAATTCTGACATGTGTTTTTCTGAAGGTTGGTTCGAATCTTTACTGAGGGCCTATAATGGGAAAAACATTATTAGCTCAAGGCTAGTTGAATCCGGAAGACTTAAAAGTGGTATCTATGGGATTGATAAGTATTTTGGCTCTAATCCTGATAATTATGAGGAAGACTCATTTAAATTATTTGCTAATAGCATAAGAACCCAAAAGATTAAAGATGGTGGTTTGTATATGCCAGTATTTTTAAAAAAATCGAATTTCACAAAAATTGGAGGTTATCCAGAGGGGAATTTAAAAGCTGGGGTGGATATTTTTTCAAAAGATTATGCTAAACAAGGAGAAGATTTAATTTCAGGAGATACAATTTTAATAGAAAAATATAAGACAATAGGAATCAATCATGTTACTTCCTTTGATTCTGTAGTTTATCATTTTCAAGAGGGAGAGATGTTGGACATAAACAGTCAGCTTTTAAGTGAAAATGAAGAAATAGCCGTTATTAATGACTACTGTAGAGGTATTAATAATGAAAAAGTCTTTTGGAATTATCTTTTAGAATTTTTGCCTGGCACCTATAAAATTGATTATGATGAGGTTGGCGAAAAAAATTTTTTAGTAACGGCAAAAAATAATCTTAGGGCAAAAACTAAAATTATAATTCAGAATGCCACTTTTATTGAAAGGGTTTCTAAAAATCATTTTACAATTCTTCTTTTACAAGATGACTTAAGAGGTATGGGTAGGACTTCTAAAGTTCAGGAAGAAAATCTTTATTCTGCGGATTTAATAGTTACTAATTCTATTCAGACAAGTATCTCTTACAAAGAGTTTGATATGAAAATTATTCCTATTGGTGTCAATGAAAATTTATTTAGGCCCTTGGATAAAATAAATCTTAGAGTTAAATATGGGATAAAAGCTAATAAAGTTGGAATTTTTGTAGGAAGTTTTTCAGAGGTAAAGGGTTGGTCAAAGGTTAAGAAATGTATAAACGAAAGAAGAGATATTTTTTGGATAGTAGTTTCTAAATATAATGAAAATTTTGAAAATGAAAATGTTATGAAATTTTCAAATATTGATCAAGAAAAGTTAGCGGAGTTATTGAATTGCGCAGATTTCTTTATTATTGGATCTCCAGTAGAAACTCAATGTTTGGCTGCGTTAGAAGCTAATCTATGTAATCTGCCTGTAGTTATGCCAAAAGTGGGAATATTTAGAGATTTCAAACCAAGTGAATTAAGTTTATTAGGTGAATTTGGAGATGATTTAATGGAAGGGATAAATAAACTTGATTTTAGCAAATACTCTCCTAGGAAAGTTATTTTATATAAAGGATTTACAATCGAGAGTTCTATTAAGGAATGGGAGAAAATTATAATTGAATCTCTAATCAAAGTAAATAATGCTAATTTTATTAAACACCATAAATTAGAACTCAACAAATCTGATTTATATAAAAGATTAATAATAGAATCTTTTATGAGTTTTAAGAAATACTCTGACTTTAAAATATTAGCTGGAGCATTTATTAGAAAATCTAAAAAGTTTATAAAAATAATATTAAAAAAATTAAAGATTTTAAAGCAATGATAGTTCTTAAATGAAAATTCAAAGTTTTTCCTTAAAGTATTTTTTTAATCAATTCCGAGTCCTTGAAAAATCATTAGTTTATATAAACTATGGTTAGGACTAATTTTTAAATTAAAACAACTTTAATTTAAATTCATGAAATTCTCAAAAAGCACTATAAATTTTTATCTCAATGCTTCTTAAAAAAAACATTCTTGTTTCTGTTATTATACCAGTTTTTAATGGTATTAACTTTATTGATTTTGCAATTAAAAGCGTTTTAAATCAGGATTACAATAGTGTTGAAATAATTGTTGTTAATGACGGATCTTTAGATGGTACAGGTAATTATCTAGATAAGCTAAAGATTAATAATTTAACAATAATTCACACTGAAAATAGGGGACAGTCTAGCGCTATTAACTTGGGAATGAAAAGCGCTAAAGGTTCTATAGTTGGTTATCTAAGTGCGGATGATATTTTTCATCCAGAACTAATTTCTTCTGTGGTTAATGAATTTCAAAAGGAGTCAAAAATTATATGTGTTTATCCTAACTATAATTTGATAAATACAAAAGGACAAATTTTAAAAACTATACAAGTTCCGTTGTTTAATAAAAAAACCATGATCGAAGATTTATATTGTTTTCCCGGTCCTGGAGCTTTTTTTTATAAATCACATTTTATGATTTTAAAGGGTTGGGATAAAAGTTTTAGTCAGATACCAGACTTAGAATTTTGGATTAGACTTAGTCAATATGGGAATTTTAAGGGTATTGATAAAGTTCTTGCATCTTTTAGAATACACGACCAATCTGGATCTGTAAAAAAGATAAGTTTCAGTAAGAGTAATGAAATAATCTTTTTGGCAAATAGACTTATAAAGGAGGGCTGGAATTCAAAAAAAATATATTCTAATGCTTATATGATAGCGGCCTTTCATCATTTCAAGTCAAATAGATTCTCTATTGGACTAAATTATATCACAAAATCTGTTATTTCAAGACCTAAAATATTAATGAGCTTAAATATTTATAAATTTATATTTAAAGGAATTTTAAAATAATCTAATGACTTTATTTGATGCTATTTATTTGAATTCTTTAGGAGGGAAAAAGCTTTTAAAATTGATGATCTCAAAGTTAGAGGGAAGAAAGCAGTGGAATTTTATTTTAGATTCAAGATTAAAATCTGAATATACTTTATCAAAAAGGATTAAGTTTGAAAATCCATCTATTATATCAAGATTTTTGTTTTATTTAAACAAGTCCAGGCACTATAACTCTATTTTTTGCTTCTCCAATATACCCCCCCCTTTTAAAATTAATAAGAGAGTTTTTATATTCTTTCACAATGACAATCTTATCGAAACGTCAAAAGTAGAGGCATCTATTGGATCAAAAATAATTTTAAAATTAAAATCTTTATATATTAAAAGTTTTTCACACGAAAATTATAAATGGATAGTTCAAACAAATTATATGAAGAATCGATTAAATCTTTTTTTCAGTATAAGCCTTGAAAATATTTCTGTAATTCCAATTTTTGATGATTTTAAGTATATAATAGATTCATCAAACAGACAAAATGATTTTTTATATGTTAGTGATTTTCAACCTCATAAAAATCACGATAATTTGATTAAAGCATTCGTATTATGTTCAAATAAAAATAAAAATCAAATCAATTTACATTTGACAATACCTAAAAATAAATTTGATGATTTCATTAATAGATATGAGATGCCACAAAATTTAAATATAATAAATCATGAAGTATGTAATGAAGATCAAGTTAACGATCTTTATTTAAAGTGTAAATACTTTATATTTCCCTCTATTAAAGAAAGTTTTGGACTTCCTTTAATAGAAGCATGTCAATATAAGTGCAATGTTATAGCTTCAGATTTAGAATATGTAAAAGAAATTATAAAACCATCATTATTATTTGATCCGTTTAATATAGATTCCATTGCAGCATCAATTGAAACTGCTTTAAATAGTGAATTTTTAACAACTAGTGAGATTTTAATTAATAATAAATTAGATTTGTTAATAGAAACAATTGAACAAAATGTTTAAAAATAAAACTCTTTTAATTACTGGCGGCACAGGTTCTTTTGGAAATGCTGTTTTAGACAGGTTTTTAGATTCAGATATTAAAGAAATTAGAATTTTTTCAAGAGATGAAAAAAAGCAGCACGACATGAGAGTTGCTTATAATAATTCTAAAATAAAATTTCATATTGGAGATGTTAGGAATGAAAATAGCCTCAGAGATGCAATGATTGGGGTAGATTATGTTTTTCATGCAGCAGCACTCAAACAGGTTCCATCTTGCGAATTTTATCCAATTGAAGCTGTGCAAACCAATGTTTTAGGCACAGAGAATGTTTTAAATGCTGCAATTTCTAATAATGTTGTAAAAGTAGTTTGCTTAAGTACAGATAAAGCAGTCTATCCAATTAATGCTATGGGTGTTTCAAAGGCTATGATGGAAAAAGTTTTTGTTGCGAAGTCTAGAAATTCTAAAAACACTATTATAACTGGCACACGTTATGGAAACGTAATGGCATCTAGAGGTTCTGTAATTCCTCATTTTATAGATCAAATTAAATCAGGAAAACCAATTACAGTTACTGATCCAAACATGACAAGATTTATGATGACTCTTGATCATGCAGTTGAACTTGTTTTGTATGCTTTTAACAATGGACAGTCAGGAGATATATTTGTTCAAAAGTCGCCAGCAAGCACTATAGGCGAATTAGCTCAAAGTTTAAAAGATATTTATAATTCTGAAGTTGAAATTAAAACCATTGGAATTAGACATGCAGAAAAAATGCATGAGACACTTTTAAGTAAAGAAGAATTTATGGTTGCTGAGGATTTGGGTGAATATTATAAAGTTGCTGCAGATAACAGAGATCTTAATTATGACAAGTATTTTTCCAAAGGCTCTGAAATAGTTGAACTAGAAGAATATAACTCATTTAATACTCATAGACTTTCTCAGATTGAATTAAAGGATCTACTAGCTCAAATAAATATTAAATGAAAAAATTAAAAGTAGTAACAGTTTTAGGTACTAGGCCTGAAATAATTAGACTTTCAGTTTTAATCAAAAAATTTGATGAGTTTTTTGACCATACCCTTGTTCATACTGGCCAAAACTATGACTTCGCCTTAAATGAAATTTTCTTTGAAGAACTTAATATTAGAAAACCAAATTTTTTTTTAGAAGTGGTAGGAGTAGATCTTGGAGCTACTATGGGAAATGTTTTGTCTAAATCTTATAAGTTGTTTGATGAACTTAAACCAGACGCCTTACTAGTTTTAGGTGATACCAATAGTGCATTGTGTACAATTAGCGCTAAAAGACTCAAAATTCCAATATTCCATATGGAGGCAGGTAATAGGTGTTTTGATCAAAATGTGCCAGAGGAATTAAATAGAAAAATAGCAGACCATACGTCAGATATAAATCTCACTTATACAGAAAACAGTAGAAGATATCTTTTAGCTGAAGGGTTTAGAAAAGATCATGTGTTTTGTGTTGGATCTCCTTTAAAAGAAGTATTAGATTTCTACTCAGATAAAATAGCCAGAAGTTTAATTCTTGAGAAGCTTCAGTTGAATAAAGAAAAATACATTGTTGCTAGTATTCATAGAGAGGAAAACTTAGATATAGGTGAAAATTTCAAAAGTATAATAGATGCTTTAAATAAGGCTGTTGATTTATACGATACTCAATTAATTTTTAGTACACACCCAAGGACAAAAAAGAAAATAGAACAACTTAATTTAAAAGTTAGTTCTAAAATTAGCTTTATGGAGCCGCTTGGATTCTGTGACTATGTTTTCTTACAGAAAAATGCATTAATTACCTTGTCTGATAGTGGAACTATTTCAGAGGAAAGTACAATTCTTGGTTTTAAAGCGGTAAGTATTAGGACAAGTACTGAGAGGCCAGAAGCAATTGATCATGGAAATATAATATTGGGAGGTATTACAGCTGAAAACATTATTAATTCTATTAATATAACGTTAGGCTTACAGGGAGAATCAAACCCTCCTTTAGAGTATTTAAAAACAGATAATTCAAATACAGTTGTAAAAATTATTCAAAGTTACACGCCCATAATTAATAGAGAAACTTGGAGAAAATAAGGGAAAAGATATTGATCTTAGGTGGAGTAGGCATGCTTGGTCATGTTCTTTTAAACAAACTTAATGAAAGTAAGGCTTTTGAAGTTTATGATATTACAAGGAATAAAGAAGAAAGAATAAATAATTTTGACTGTGACGTAACGAATTTTAATTCTTTGTTTGAAATTATTAAAGAGATTAAGCCTAAATACATTATAAATTGTATTGGGGTATTAATTAAAGGTTCCATACAAGATCCCTCTAATGCAATACTTATTAATGCCCTTTTACCTCACAAATTAGCTCAATTTTCAAATTCTATAAATGCTAAGTTCATTCATATAAGTACAGATTGTGTTTTTGATGGTTTTAAG
>Ga0206130_10007525_pt1 | contig 12011 bp, 10 predicted proteins | sample Helgoland_Spring_9_FD_148637 | JGI IMG/M metagenome (GOLD analysis project Ga0206130, IMG submission 148637) | Pelagic subsurface seawater microbial communities from Kabeltonne, Helgoland, North Sea - Helgoland_Spring_Bloom_20160512_1 | ecosystem: Environmental > Aquatic > Marine > Epipelagic ...
TTCTTTTACCGCTAGATACTGCACCATCTTAGTCACTAGACTATTCACCCCTTCGTGCGTTTCATTTTTCTCAAAATCTACCAGTCTCCACTGCCAAAGTCCTGTACCTGCTACTATTCCTAGTCTTGACTTATTGGTAGCATTTAGCAAAATAAGTGGCTCCTGAGTAGTCACCGAGCCTATCTGCTGATAGAGCAATATATCACTAGGTTGGTATCCTTTGTACTTGCCAAACGCTGCTTTGAGCGGAGGCCATTTCTTTATGTTTTGAGCTAAGTCAGCCTCTAGCTCAAAGTACTCAAACCTTCCATTGACTAATGGCAACGCCGCGTTAGTACCTCTACCAGAAGCACTAAATTTAATATCTTGACTACCGCCATTAAATATACGGCTATCAAAATCATCTCCCACTATAAGCAATACCGGGATTCCTGAACTCTTTAGCTTTTCATATAAATTTAGCTGAGCTTGTGTAGCAAACCAATTATGTAAAATTACTAAATCTATATCTGAGGATACTTCATATGACTTTAAAGAAATGGCTGCTTCATAATTTTCATTTGTATTCACGGCAGCACGTAACATGCCAAGGTCTGGATGTGGTGCCTCTGCCCATATTGCAACTTTCTTTTTACCATCTATTACATCCACGTATAGTGTGTATGCATTATTCCCTTTATTCTTTTCATTATCGAAGGTAGTAAGTCGCACTTCTACTTTATTCTGACCCAGTTTCTGAGCTTTTGCCACTACATCCGCTTCGTAAAAGAAATTTTCCTTATCTATAAAGATGCTCTTTTGCAAGATCGTACTGCCATTTAGCAGCACCTGCATATTGGCCTGTTTGCCAGCAAGCTTAGTAGCTTTCACCTCTATTCTCAGAGGAAATTCATTTCCTAAATACGCTAAAGAATTATGAGAAACATTATTGACGCCTATGTCTGCATATACCGTAGTGTCTCCCACTCCTATAGTATAGATAGGTACTTTGTAGTTTTCTGCCACGAAACTCGGATTACTTCCTCCATTGTAGATGCCGTCTGTGAGTAGCACTACTCCGCCTAGGTTTTGATTTACGTACTGCTCCTTAGTATATCTAAGTGCTTGTGAAATATTGGTTTCAGAACCTGTAGCAGTAAATTTATCTACGGTAGTAAACTGTGGCACGTTACTATATGAAATCAGATCCACCTGATACTTTTCCGACAACTTCATCTGTAAATTGGCCACTTGCTTAGAGATAGTTTCTAGTGTCTCGCCACTTTGAATCATGGACTTAGAGTCATCTACTACTACTGCTATTATAGGCTTCTGAGTAATAAACCCTGCATACTTAAGCACAGGACCAAGCAGTAAAAATGCTAGTATACTACCAAGTAAAAATCGAAGAATAGGCAACAAAATTTGCACCCATTTATATTCTACAAATCGCTCACTATCTTTAGACTTATAATAAAGTATAGCTGCATAGACTGCTCCTACTAATAAACAGAGCAATACAAACCACCAAGGGTAGGCTATGGAGATATTCCAATTCAATAGGGCAATGATAATCAAACTCAAGTTCAAATTACAAACGCAAAAACAAAGACTCCTATTACATATAGATTTTTATCATAGCTCTATTTGATAAATCTGTTTGAGATTGAAGTTCATCAAACTACATTTGCCCCCGTGATAGAAACAGACATCATAATAATAGGTGCAGGACCTACGGGGCTTTTTGCCATTTTCGAAGCAGGACTACTTAAGCTAAAGTGTCACCTGATAGACTACCTTCCACAGCCAGGAGGCCAGCTAGCAGAGATATATCCTAAGAAACCAATCTATGATATTCCAGGATTTCCAAGCATATTGGCAGGTGAGTTGGTAGACAATCTAATGGAACAAGTAAAGCCTTTTAATCCCGGATTTACATTGGGAGAAAGAGCTGAGAGTATAGAAAAAACAGATGACGGCCAATTTATAGTAACTACGAATAGAGGCACCGCTCACAAAGCTCCTAACATTTTGATAGCAGGAGGTTTGGGCTGTTTCGCTCCTCGCAAACCAGAGTTAGCAAACCTAGAAAGGTTTGAAGATCACGGAGTAGACTATATTATCAAAGAACCTGAAAAATTTCGAGATAAGAAAGTAGTAATAGCTGGCGGTGGAGATAGTGCATTGGACTGGTCTATATTCTTAGCAGACGTAGCTAGTGAAGTTACTTTAGTACACAGACGTACTTCTTTCAGAGGTGCATTAGACTCTGTAGAAAAAGTAGAAACCCTAGTAGCCACAGGCAAAATGACGCTAATTACCGAGGCTCAAATATCTGCACTAGAGGGTGGCGATGAGCTGGATAAAATTACTGTAACCGAAAATAACGGAACCGTAACAGAGATTGATTCAGATTACTTCATTCCACTATTTGGGCTAAGCCCAAAACTAGGACCCATAAAAGAATGGGGACTAGACCTAGGCAAGGAAGCTATACTCGTAGATACTAAAGACTACCAAACCAATGTGCCGGGCATATTCGCCATAGGCGATATTAATCAGTACGAAGGCAAGTTAAAGCTCATCCTTTGTGGTTTTCACGAGGCCACACTTGCTATACAAAGCTGCTACAAACGCATATTCCCAGATAAAAAACTGGTACTGAAGTATACCACTGTAATGGGTGCTCCAGGGAGTTAAGTATGAAGATCTACCATAACAACCGATGCTCTAAGAGCAGACAATGTCTAGCCTTGATTCCACAAGATGGAGTTGAGATAATAGACTATATTAATAATCCACTGACCAAGGTTAAACTTACAGCATTAATCAAGAAAATAGGTATAGCACCTATGGAACTAGTGCGTAAAGGCGAAGCTATTTGGAAAGAAAACTACAAAGGCAAAGACCTAAGCGATAGCCAAATCATAGATGCTATGGTGGCTAACCCAAAGCTTATAGAACGCCCAATAGTAGAAACTGAAGACAAGGCTATGGTCTGCAGACCTCCAGAATTGGTACTGGAGATGCTTAATTAGATCTAAGCTTAAGGCAGGCTAAAACCTGATACAGCTATAAAACCAATAAACTAGGTAATGAATCTTGAGCACCATCGGGGCAGTGCAAAGCTGCTATTTCCTAATTCCTACTTGATGCGGGTAGGGTATCTCGATATTATTATCGTCTAGAGCTTTTTTAATAGCTTCGTTTGCTTGGTAATAGACATCCCAATAATGCTCCGAAAGAGCCGTTGGTCTCACTACCAAGTCAACTGAGCTATCCCCAAAACCTACTACTCCTACAAACGGAGCAGGTTCTTGTAGTACATTAGGCATAGCTACTAGAGCTTCGGTTATCACCTTTTTGGCTAATGTGACATCCTCATCATACCCTATACCTACAGTTAAATCAACTCTACGAGTAGCTTGCATCGAAAAGTTGATCACCTTATTATTCGCTACAGTTCCGTTTGGTAAAATAGCACTATTCCCTGTCGGTGTAGTCAGTACCGTATTCAGAACAGATATGCTTTGCACCGTGCCCTTCACTCCGTCACTTTCTATAAAATCACCTACTTTGAATGGTTTAAACAGTAGTATTAGTACTCCTCCTGCAAAATTGGACAAACTCCCTTGCAAGGCCAAACCTACTGCCAAAGATGCTGCACCTAAGATCGCTATAAAACTAGTCGTGGCTATACCTATCATAGAGGCTACAGTAACGAGAAGTAAAACTTTTAGTAAAGCATTGACCAAACTGCATAGAAATGGGATCAAGGATATTTCCACTTCTCTTTTAATCAGCATTTTTTTGAACCAACGATTAATCCGTGAGATTAACCACCACCCAATAACCAACGTAAGTATAGCTGCAGCTACCTTTGGCAAGTATGTTTCTCCTAATTCTGTGAGATAGTTTACCCAGTAATCTAAATTCTCCACCTCGGTTACCGTTTCTTGTACTATTTTATCTATTGGCATAATAATTATGCAAGATTAACAAAAATTAGATAAAAAGGTCGGCCGAAAACCTAAGTTTACAAATAGCGAATTATCTTCGCCCTTAGCTTATATCATGAAGATATCATACAACTGGTTAAAACGATTCATCAACTTAGAATTACCTTTAGAAGAAATTTGTGAAAAACTAACTATGAGTGGGTTAGAGGTGGAGCATATTCTGAAAACTGAATCTATAAAAGGAGGACTTAAGAGTCTAGTGGTAGGACACGTACTCACCATAGAAAAGCACCCAGGGGCAGACAAGCTGAATAAGACTACCGTAGACATAGGAAATGGCACAATACTAAACATTGTGTGCGGAGCTCCTAATGTAGATGCCGGGCAAAAAGTAATAGTAGCTCCTGTGGGTACTGTGCTTTACTCTGACGAAGGAAGTTTTGAGATAAAAAAAGCTAAAATCCGTGGCGAAGCATCTGAAGGGATGATATGCGGTGAAGATGAAATAGGACTGGGTTCAGATAAATCTGGCATAATGGTACTAGACAGTAGCCTTACTCCTGGTACTCCACTCACAGATATATATAAGGTAGAAACTGATCATCAATTAGAAATAGCCATCATACCTAATAGAGGTGACGCTATCTCTCATATGGGCGTAGCTCGCGAACTACAAGCACTTACAGGTGAAAAGTACAGAAAACCAAGCATAGAAAGCATAGATGCTCGTGGGCAGATGCGAGTAGATGTAAGCATAGGAGATGCTAAGGCTACACCAAGATATAGTGGTATCACTATCACGGGTGTAGAAATAAAAGAATCACCAGATTGGCTTAAAAAGAGACTACAGTCGATAGATCTTAAACCAATAAATAATGTAGTGGACATCACCAATTTCATACAACATGAGATAGGTCAGCCACTTCATGCTTTTGACTACAGCAGATTATCTGGCAATAAAATAGTAGCCAGGTATGCAAAGCAGGGAGAGAAACTTACGACACTAGACGAGGTAGAACGAGAACTAACTGAAAAACATCTTATCATAGCAGATGCTGACAAACCACTTGCCCTAGCAGGTGTAATGGGCGGCATAGATTCTGGTGTGACTAGTAGCACTAGTACTATTTTTATAGAGAGTGCACACTTTAATCCTGCGGCTGTGCGTAAAACGGCTAAGAGCTTTGGGCTAAATACAGACTCTAGTTACAGATTTGAACGGGGCACAGACCCAGAGATGGTAACCTTTGCTCTGACAAGAGCAGTAAACCTTATCTTAGAAGAAGCCGGTGGAGAAATCGCCTCAGAGTTAGTAGATGTTTACCCAGAAATAATAGAGCCACTACAGATAGAAATAAAACTAGACGAGCTAAATAAATTTGTAGGACACGAGATACCAGAAGATGATGCCCTTAGAATACTGCAGAGCTTAGAGATTAAAATAAAAGCAAATAACAATCGCAACCTATTTTTAGAAGTACCTCGCTACAGACCAGATGTAGAAAGACCGGTAGATATCTACGAAGAGATACTACGTGTATATGGTTTTGATAGTATTCCTATTCCACAGAAAGTAAACTACGTACCTTCTTTGATAGCCAAGGACTCACCTAACAAGATCAAAACCAAAGTAAGTGAATACCTAAGCAGCATAGGTTTTAATGAAATAATGAACAACTCACTGGTAGCAAGCAAGCTATACAGTGAGGACCAACTAGCAGAAGCCGTGTATATGCTCAATCCTTTGAGCCAAGATATGAACGTAATGCGCATGGAGCTTGTAAACTCAGCACTCAGTTCTGTAGCTTATAATGTGAATCGTAAAAATTCTAATCTCAAATTTTATGAGTTCGGAAAGACCTATTTCAAGAGAGATGGCAAGTACGTTGAACTAGAATCCTTACAACTTACCTTCTCAGGGAATAGGAACCCAGAGCACTGGAGTACTAAGAGTGAGAAAGCTACGACAGACCAATTACTAGCTGTAGTTGCCAATGTCTTCAAGAAACTAAATATAGCACCGAAGCAACTGGATAAACTAGTGACAGTAAGTACTATCACCAAGCAACAGATGAAAGCTCATGGACTAAAACAAGACGCTATATCTATACACGTAGACTGGGATGCTTGCTTACAACTAGCAAACAGCACTATAAAGCTACAAGAAATTCCAACATTCCCTGTAGTACGAAGAGACCTATCTCTAGTGCTAGACAAGGCCATAAGTTACAAAGAAGTAGAAAAAATAGCCAAACAAACACTACAGCAAGTCCTTACAGACATACTCCTGTTTGACGTGTACGAAGGCAAACCACTAGCAGAAAACCAAAAATCTTTGGCAGTAGCATTCTTTTTATATAACCCCAAAAAGACGATGGAGGACAAAGAGATAGATGCATTAATGGTGAAATTAATCACTAACTTCGAATCTAACCTCAAAGCTCTTATTAGAAAATAATGGAACTATTTGCTCGATTAGAAAACATAGAATTTCACATAAAACAGCTAAAAAGCAAGTGTACAATACTAGAAGTTGCTAATGAGCAACTTAAGATAGAAAACAAGATTTTAAATCAAGAACTAAAAACTAAAACGCAAATATTACTAAATACTGAGGAAACAAATAAAATTAGTAAACTTGCAGAGAGTGCAGGCTCATCTACAGATTCATCTGAGTTTAAATCACAAATAGACCAGATAATTAAGGAGATAGACCAATGCTTAACGTTAATAAAACAATAAACCAAAACAACCAAACAGGCTACAATGTCTGAACAAGAGATATCCATAAAAGTAAATATATGTGATCGGTTTTATCCGCTACGCATCAAAACCTCCGAAGAAGGAGGCGTGCGTCGTGCGGCCAAAACAATAAATGAAAGGGCAAAATTCTATATTGATAACTTTTCGGTACAGGATAAGCAAGACGCTCTCTCTATGGTAGCCTTAGAATTTGCCTCTGAAGAGAAAGGAAGCAATAACCAAGACCTAGATTTAGAAAACATAAACACTAAGCTTAAAGAACTAGAGCATTTGCTCGATATTTAAAATAAGAATACGGATAATCACTTCTTCATACGTTTAGTCATTTTTTAAAACACTAAAAAAGAAAAAGAAAAATGATGACAACAATTATAGCAGCCATAGTAGCACTACTCGTAGGAGGAGGCGTAGCATGGGTAATCGCTAGCAAAAACACAAGCACCAAAGCTATAGAAACTGAAGCTAAGGCTGAGTCTATACTGGCCAATGCACAATCTAAAGCAGAATCTATTAAATCTAAAGCGGACTCTTATAAGAGAGAGCGTGAGTTAGAAGCAAAAGAGAAATTTCACAAGCTTAAAAATGATCACAGCCAGTCTACCAGAGATAAGGATAAGGAACTGGATGAGCGTTTTAATGATGTGAAAAGAAAAGAGCAAAGCCTAGATGCTAAAATATCTCATAACACTCAAAAAGAAAAAGAACTAGACGAGGTTAAGAAAAATCTAAACAACCAAGTAGATATAGTAAAGTTAAAACAAGAGGAGCTAAAAGATCAAATAAGTGCACAGATTTCTCAACTAGAAAAAATAGCTGGATTAAGTAAGGAAGACGCTAAAACTCAAATGATAGAAGCTGTAGCCAAAGATGCTCGTACAGAAGCTCTAAGCCAGCAAAAACTAATAATAGAAGAAGCGAAGCTATCTGCTAATAAAGATGCTAAACGAATGATTCTTCAAACGATACAGCGTACAGCAGCAGAACAAGCTATAGAGAACTCGGTTACAGTATTCAATATAGATAATGACGACATAAAAGGTCGTATAATCGGTAGAGAAGGTCGTAACATTCGAGCATTAGAAGCCGCTACAGGTATAGAAATTATCGTAGATGATACTCCAGAGGCTATTATTCTTTCTGGTTTTGACCCGGTGAGAAGAGAGATAGCTAGACTAGCACTCCACAGACTAGTAGCAGATGGTAGAATACACCCTGCACGTATAGAAGAAATAGTAGAGAAAACTAAGAAAGACGTAGAGCAAGAAATAAACGAGTACGGTGAAAAAACGGTAATCGATCTTGGTGTGAACGGACTACACCCAGAGCTTATCCGTATGGTAGGTCGTATGAGATTCCGTTCTTCATACGGACAGAACCTACTAAAACACAGTAGAGAGGTGGCTAACCTCTCTGCGACTATGGCAGCAGAGTTTGGCTTAGATGCTAAGCGAGCTAAGAGAGCAGGACTACTACACGATATAGGTAAAGTGCCTGACAGTGATAGTGAAATGCCACACGCATTACTCGGCATGAAGCTTTGCGAAAAGTTCGGAGAGCATCCAGAAGTATGTAATGCAGTAGGAGCTCACCACGATGAGATAGAAATGACTAACCTCTACTCTCCTATAGTACAGGCTTGTGACGCTATAAGTGGATCTAGGCCAGGAGCACGTAGAGAGGATAGTGAAAACTATATCAAACGATTACAAGACTTAGAAAAACTAGCACTTGGATTTGAAGGTGTAGAAAAATCATTTGCCATACAAGCAGGTAGAGAACTACGTGTAATAGTAGATAGCAACTCACTAGACGATAAGCAGGCAGACTTACTTTCATTTGATATCTCACAGAAGATAATGAAGGAAATGATCTACCCCGGACAAATAAAAATTACTGTAATACGTGAGCGTAGAGCGGTGAATTTTGCTAAGTAAAAACATAAGAATAAACACAATACCGAAAACGCAGCTTTTAATGAGAGCTGCGTTTTTTTGCTTTGTATAACAAAAAGCATTCTCTAAGTTATCCATAAAACATTAGGTATATGCTAATGATAGGAGCCGGCAATATGGGATTAACCTTTGCCAAAGGGATGGTAGACTCCCCCCCATATTAAGAATAAGCACCTGCTTATCTATGACAAAAGTGAAGACGTAAGACAACAACTCAAAGAAGACTCTAGGTTCTGTGTGTATGATGATATAACACAGGCTGTAAAAAACGCTCATATTATATTTTTAGCCGTAAAACCTTATCACTGCGAGGTCCTTTTTGAAGAGATAAAACCACTACTAAGCATACAGCAAGTATTGGTATATCTAATGGCAGGGATAACTCTGAACTATATCGTAAATGCTACCGGACTACAGAAAGTAGTGCGAGTCATGCCTAATCTACCGGCCAAGGTAACTGCTTTTACAGAGACTTCAGCAGTGACTAAAATAGAACAGATAGCTGTACGTAATTTATTGGATTCTACAGGTACTTCTATACACGTATAAAATGAGGATTTCATCAATAAGTCTACGGGGATCTCGGGTAGCGGTCCTTCCTACGTATTCTATTTTATGCAATCCACGTTAGACGCAGCATTGAAAATGGGATTCTCACAGCAAGATTCTAAAGTATTGGTAAGCCAAACCTTCGAAGGAGCGGTAGAACTATTCAAAAACTCAGATCTAAAACCTGAAGGAAGGATAGAAAAAGTAGCCTCTAAGGGTGGCACCACGCAAGCAGCTATAGACTCCATGGAAGATAACAATGTAAATACGCTTATAAAAGATGCTGCTTATGCTGCGTTTCACAGAGCTATAGAGCTAGGTCAAGAAAACCAGTAATACCCTGGACTAATAATGTCTCCCTCAGCATATTCAAATAGAGTATAGAGCTTTACTAGCAAGGATAATCTTAGGTCTTCTAAGATTCTAATCAAACAGTAAATAGTATCATTGCACTTACCAAAACATTTACTTGCTAACTAATGAACATAATTCTCAAAAACATAAAACAACTTATTGGAATCACAGAGAATTCTGATACTATAAAAAAAGGAAAAGCACAAGGTGAAGTAAAAACCTTGGAGAATGCTTATCTGATAGTTAGGAATAATATTATAGAGTCTTTTGGACCTATGAGTGAGTGCCCAGAACTCAGTATAGACAGCCACGACTGTGCTGGCCGCCTAGTGCTGCCAATGTATGTAGATAGTCATACACACTTAATATTTGCCGAAAGCAGAAGTGGGGAAATGAAAATGCGACTGCACGGCAAAAGCTACCAAGAAATAGCTGAAGCTGGCGGCGGCATACTCAATAGTGCTGCAAAACTACACGCTATGAGCGAGCAGCAGCTTTATGAAGAAGCTCAGGAACGAATGGGGAACGTGATAAAGCAAGGAACTGGAGCCATAGAAATAAAAAGCGGATACGGACTTAACATAGAAGACGAAATGAAAATGCTACGTGTGATACGTGTATTGAAATCGCTTTCACCTATTCCTATAAAAGCTACCTTCCTAGGTGCTCATGCATTGCCTACAGCATTTAAAAATAATAAGGATGCCTATATGTATTTGGTGACTAAAGAGATGTTACCTCGCATAGCAGGCGAAGGTTTGGCAGACTATATTGACATTTTTTGTGAGACAGGATACTTTAGTTTAGATGACCTAAAGCAAGTCATAGAAGCCGGAGATAAGTACGGACTGAAAGCAAAGGTTCACGTGAATCAGTTTAGCTCTTTTGGTGCTGTGAAGATGGCTTGCGAAATGGGTGCACTATCTGTAGACCATCTGGAGATAATGAATGAAGACGACTATTCTGCGTTGGCTAGTTCCAATACCATAGCAACAGGATTACCTCTTTGTTCGCTGTTTCTAGATATCCCTTATACTCCAGGAAGACAGCTTATAGATAAAAATATTCCACTTGCAGTAGCTAGTGATTTCAATCCTGGCTCCTCACCTAGCAGCAACTTAAACCTTGCTTTTGGACTAGCGTGTAGTCAATTGAAACTCACTCCGGAAGAAGCTTTTAATGCTTTGACTTATAATGCAGCTTTCGCTATGGAAGTACAAAACGAAGTAGGAAGTATACAAGTAGGCAAAAAAGCAAATCTAATAGTCACTAAACCTGCCAATGGATTAGAAGACATTCCCTATTGGTTTGGCGATAGTATGATAGGTAGTGTGGTAGTTTAGTACACTTGCACCTTTTTTTCACATAGAAGCTAAGCTTCAGTCTATTTCTTAGTAAGCTCTAGCAGTACTTCCCTGCATGTAATAAACGTAACTTCTATTAACTACCTGATTGCCTCCTGGCGTAGGATAATTTCCTGAAAAGTACCAATCCCCGTGATGATTAGGACATGAAGCGTGCAATCCTGCAATAGTTTGATAGACTATTTCTACTTCCGCTTTCATCCCTTCAGGAGTTACTATTCTGCCTATCTCCGCTTCTATTTCCTTATCCGTATAGCGATCATAAAGCATCTTTACTTTGTTTACCATTTCGGCTACTGGTTTCAGTAACTCTGCTTCACAAGCGGCAAATACTACTTGCATAAACTGCAGATCTCCTTCTTTTTCTAAAAGACTTTTTACTGCTTGAAAAGCAATAAACTCATTCATACGACTCATGTCTATACCGTAGCAATCAGGATACTTTATAATAGGTGCACTAGATGCTACAATTATTTTTTTAGGGCCTAGTCTATCTAGTATACGAAGGATACTCTTTTTGAGTGTAGTGCCACGCACTATACTATCGTCTACTACTACTAAGGTATCCGTAGGTTTCACCACTTCATAAGTGACGTCGTATCCATTTCCTACTAGCTCATCTCTTCCTTCGTCTTGTGCTATGAATGTTCGTATTTTAGCATCTTTCAGAAGCAACTTCTCTCTGCGTATTTTCACAGAAAGCAGTTTGTCTATTTCAGAAGCTTTGGCTTCTCCACCTAGCTTTAATAACTGCTCACGTTTCCACTTATCTAGATACTTATATACTCCATCTATAAGTCCATAATAGGATGTAGCTGCAGTATTAGGTATGTATGAAAATACGGTAGATCTAATATCAAAATTCAGTCTTTTCAGTATTTCTCTAGATAGTTTTCTTCCTAGTTGTTTTCGCTCTTCGTGTATCTTACCGTCAGTTCCTCTAGAGAAATAGATTCGCTCAAAGCTACATGATAAACGTTCTTGGGGTTCTAAGATTTGCTTCTCTTCAAAGCTCCCGTCTCTTTTAACGATAAGTGCATTCCCAGGTTTCACTTCCTTCAAATCTCCCATCTGCAGGTCAAAAGCTGTCT
>Ga0206130_10007528_pt1 | contig 12008 bp, 15 predicted proteins | sample Helgoland_Spring_9_FD_148637 | JGI IMG/M metagenome (GOLD analysis project Ga0206130, IMG submission 148637) | Pelagic subsurface seawater microbial communities from Kabeltonne, Helgoland, North Sea - Helgoland_Spring_Bloom_20160512_1 | ecosystem: Environmental > Aquatic > Marine > Epipelagic ...
AAGCGAAATTCGCATAAAAATAGCGGTGCGTGGGCAACCACGCACCCTCTCTTTCAACCCGTAGGGTGCGCGATTGGTGCACCGCCTTACTAAAAAGGAGCCTCTCATGGCTAAGGAAAAGTTTGAACGCAATAAACCGCACGTCAACATCGGCACAATCGGCCACGTTGACCACGGCAAAACGACGCTGACAGCTGCGATCACGAAGCAATTCGGTGACTTCAAAGCGTATGACGAAATCGACGGCGCGCCAGAAGAAAAAGCACGCGGTATCACGATCTCCACAGCGCACGTTGAGTATGAGACAGAAGCCCGTCACTACGCGCACGTTGATTGCCCGGGTCACGCGGACTACGTCAAGAACATGATCACTGGTGCCGCTCAGATGGACGGCGCGATCTTGGTTGTGAACGCAGCAGACGGCCCAATGCCACAGACGCGCGAGCACATCTTGCTTGGCCGTCAGGTTGGCATCCCGTACATGGTTGTTTACATGAACAAAGTTGACCAGGTTGACGACGAAGAGTTGCTTGAGTTGGTTGAAATGGAAATCCGTGAGCTTCTGTCCTCTTATGAGTACCCTGGCGACGACATTCCTGTGATCCCTGGTTCCGCTTTGGCTGCTTTGGAAGACCGCGACGACGCGATCGGCAAAGACTCCATCAACAAATTGATGGCAGCAGTTGACGAGTACATCCCAACGCCAGCACGTGCGGTAGACCAGCCGTTCTTGATGCCTGTTGAGGACGTGTTCTCGATTTCCGGCCGTGGTACAGTTGTAACCGGTCGTGTTGAGCGCGGTGTGATCAATGTTGGTGACGAGATTGAAATCGTTGGCATCAAAGACACGCAGAAGACAACATGCACAGGGGTTGAAATGTTCCGCAAGCTGCTTGATCGCGGTGAAGCAGGCGACAACATTGGTGCACTTCTTCGTGGTGTTGACCGTGAAGCGGTTGAGCGTGGCCAGGTGCTTTGCGCGCCTAAGTCCGTGAACCCACACACAAAGTTCGAAGCAGAAGCATACATTCTGACCAAGGAAGAGGGTGGCCGTCACACGCCGTTCTTCGCCAACTACCGCCCTCAGTTCTACTTCCGTACGACGGACGTAACGGGCACGGTTGAGCTTCCTGAGGGCACAGAAATGGTGATGCCGGGCGACAACCTGAAGTTCAATGTTGAGCTGATCGCACCAATCGCGATGGAGCAGGGCCTGCGCTTCGCGATCCGCGAAGGCGGCCGTACAGTTGGTGCGGGTGTTGTGTCCAACATCACGGCGTAAGCTGAGTGCATATGGTGCGTGATATCACACACCTTGCCTAAGACATTAAGAGCGGCATCCAGAGAAATCTGGGTGCCGTTTTTGCATTCCCACTCATCGCTTTTTCAAATGTTTTCTGAAAGATTGAGAACGTCTCTAAGGCCAACTACACGTGCCGGAACATCAGCGTTCCAAACATGGTGATACGATGAACGGCACTCAGCGCCATCAGACTCCCAATGGTGTTCAATTCATCACCGCCTCGGCCAATCATCGCTATGATGGCATTTCCAGCTATCCTTTTACGATCTTCGGCGGTGGCCCCAAAGACGGATGCCCGTCTCTACTAACATCTGGCTCTGATACGATAATCGGCAATGATTGCTGGATCGGGACGGACGCAACCTTGCTATCGGGCACGAACTTAGGAAATGGGGTCATCGTCGGCGCAGGGGCGGTGGTGTCTGGTTCTATTCCAGATTACGCAATTGTCGTCGGCAATCCTGCCCGAGTGGTTAAGATGTGGTTTGATCAAGCCGAAATTACAATCCTGAAAGCGATCGCGTGGTGGGATTGGTCGATTACAACAATCCTGTAACTTGAAGCCGAAATATCTGGCGCGGTCTTTGACGCTCTGCAAGCCGTTTGTTTAGTGGGAATAGTCGCGGGTGATTGCAAGCTGCTTCCCAACCAAGCACGTCAAATCGTGTAAGAATTATTGTCACACAACGGTGAGTCCACCAAATCACCCAACGCTGTTTCTGATTGGACAATTACACGACACGGCTGAAGGGTGCTTTGCTCCCAGCTCAGTTCGATTTACACTTGCCAACCTTCCATCCGCGCCGTAAACGATCATTGGCTTTAGGGGTTTAGCTCAGTTGGTAGAGCATCGGTCTCCAAAACCGAGGGTCGTGGGTTCGAGTCCCTCAGCCCCTGCCAAAGCCACATTTATTCATGAAATTTCAATCATTTCGATTCAGCGTGAACGCCCCTAACGCGTTTGTAGGAATTGGCTCAAATCGCCATATTCCACAATGGATTTCTCGTCACCGTCCTCACGCTCTAACTCTTGTGGTGGTTGTTACAATTCAATCGTGAATTGGTTTCCAATGGCACTTTGATCCTTGGCGATTGTTATTTTTTTGCTTTTGCCCGAGTGATGCAAAAAATTGGGTGGCTTTACGCGATTGCGAAAGCTCCAAGTTTCTCCTGAGTTTGGGAACACTTCCCAAGAGGTGCTGTTTGCGAAATGGGGTAGGGTGATTGCAGGGACGTCGGTTGTGTCGTGGTTTGGGTCAGCAATATACCCGCCATCAGCGCCAATAAATGCAAGCTGACCATCTTCCGCGTAGTGGTTGTACCACAATTCATGCGGCGCTTCGGGAAAACCTTGATGGCGCGCGCTTGCATGGACTGTACCAGCATCGAGATTTGGCACCGACACGTCGCCCGTGTGCGAGCGAATGCGGATCAGTTGGCTGGGCTTTATCTCATCCATGGTTGGCACGGTGTTTTTGTGAATGGGGCCTACATCCTCGAGGACCCAGTTATTCCCTATCACGCCAGCTGTGGCAAAGCCGATAATTGCTTGTGAATGCTGCGGTCTATCTTCGGGACGATGCCGGTAGATCGGATCATTTTTGGGATAGGTGCGCAGCTCCGCGCCGTCTTGCTGTGGGACTTGCTCCCTATCTGCTTGCGGCTCAATGCGCGGTACCGCATGGATTTGATCCCGTTCTCCGCCAAAGCAAGGTAATCCCCGCGAAATGATCTTAGCGTGTAGGCCTGAGCTTGCACCATTTGGCGATTGATTTGCGACCCCTTATGAACCTGCCACAGTTGCCAGAGCGCGGCTGGCCAAGTGCTATTTGTGTTTTTCACAGAAATGCTATCGTGATTGTTGAGGCGGCGGAGATAGTCTTTTTTCCAGGATCACAAACGCACAATGTGATTTTCAACGACTCTCGACGGATTTTTTGCTGTTGCTGAGTTCACGCTTGCTACATAGGTTTGGCCGTTTCGCTGCAAAAGGGTGCTATCCAATTGAAGGTCTGAGAGGTTATTGGTTTGCGTGGATGCCTTTGAAAGTGCGCGACCATAAACGCTGGTCACAATTGCAAAAGTGCCGGGCTCTTGCAGCCAATTGACCCATATATCAATGCTATCACCCAAAGCATTCGAAAACCCTTTGGCTGCCCAACGCACTAAAACCACCTGACAGTTCGGCTCTTGCATCGGGAGATAGCCGATCAAAACACCTGGCGAGCCCTGCAAAAAATCCAAGATCGCGTTCTCTAATCGTGCGTATTCTGCCACGTAGTGCTTCGTCACCCACTCTTTTTCAATCACGGTTTGTGGATAGCGCCAATTCAGGGTTTCATCGTCTAGAGTTTTTTTTGGGGGGGGGAATAAATTGCTTATGCCGAGATAGATCTATACTTCTGGCGTGTCGTAAGCGCCTAAAAGCGCTTATCAGGCCACGCAGGTTTGAAAATTGGATTGATGTGAAAAAAAGCAACAAATGAATTTGATGTCAGTAACTATAGGACAGAGTGCCCAAGCGAACTGCCTCACGCAAGTTATTTCACCGTATGCTCGAACTTCTAAAATTTTGAGGCGACATGCGAGCTTGCAAATGTATCGCAATGTTCACGTTTCAGGCATTTTGCATCCCAGACAACTGCCTTGGACCCAAACCTGTCTTGAAACCGCCCCACTCTGCGCGTATATAACACTTAATCTCGATTAATGGAAGACGCTACATGGCCATGACCAACCCCCTCCAGTATGTTCAGCAAGTGCGCTCTGAAGTTGCCAAAGTTGTTTGGCCGACGCGGCGCGAAGTTGCTTTGACCACTGTAATGGTCTTCATAATGGCCGCGCTGACGGCTGTGTTTTTTGCGATTATCGACATCATTATCCGCTTTGGCCTCACCAGCGTTCTGGGTTTCTTTGGCTCGTAGCGCGCCAAAGCCCCTACCACTGTAGGGCACCGGTGACGTAATTTGCGAAAATCCAAGCGAGCCCTTGAATTGCCCGCGCAGCAAAGGTATTGCGCAAGAACCTCCCAAAATCAGCGCTCTTCAGATTCGAACGGCGCACAGATTTTGTCTTGCAGGTCGGTATGCCGCATTGGCGCGCGCATCGTAAAATCGGTAAATGCGAACCCAAGGGTTCAGACAAGGATAAGTGTCAGATGGCGAAGCGGTGGTATTCGGTAAGCGTTCTTTCAAACTTCGAGAAGAAGATCGCTGAGCAAATCAGAACCTCAACCATCGAGAATGGCCTTGAGGACGACATCGAAGAGGTACTTGTTCCGACCGAAGAAGTGATCGAAGTGCGTCGCGGTAAGAAGGTGACCTCTGAGCGTCGCTTTATGCCGGGCTATGTTTTGGTTCGCATGGAAATGTCTGACCAAGGCTATCACCTGATCAACTCGATCAACCGCGTCACAGGTTTCTTGGGTCCGCAGGGCCGCCCGATGCCGATGCGCGATGCTGAAGTTGAATCGATCCTTGGCCGTGTTGCTGAAGGCGAAGATGCACCGCGCAACATCATCCATTTTGAAGTGGGTGAGAAGGTTAAGGTCAACGATGGTCCGTTTGAAGATTTCGACGGCATGGTTGAAGAAGTCGACGATGAGAACCAGCGCCTAAAGGTGACGGTCTCTATCTTTGGCCGCGAAACACCGGTTGAACTGGAATACACGCAGGTCAATAAGCAAAGTTGACTTTAAGGAAGTCAGTTTAGAGATGCAAAACGCGCTGATTTTTGTCAGCGCGTTTTTTATGCGCAAAATGAGAGTTTACGTTAGGCAGGCTTGCGTGAAAACTGTAAAAAATTCCCCTTTTTTCAACCTAAGAATCTTGACGCAGGTTGGGGTTGTAGTTTCTTGTATCCGCACAAAAATAACATACAGCGGTAACTTTAGAAACCGCGAATAAATCTTGGAGGGTTCCATGTACATTACTTTGTTAAGGAGCCAATTGCCTTGGGTTGCGCCAACGGCAGCGATTGTTTTCGCGGCATCCACAGGTTTTTTGATCGTTCTTTTAGTTCTGAGCAAGTTGCTCAAGCACCCGCAACCGTCGCTTATGACGTAAACGCGCAAGCACAAATGGCTCCAGCCGCCGTCGCGCCTGCGCCTATCAACGCCGCAGAAGAGGCAGGCGTTGTGACACGTCTTAGCATCTTGACGGGTTCTTTGTTGCAGGCCCTTCAGACTGAGCCAGCGCCCGCGCCTAGAGCGGCCGTCGTCGCAGTTGTGGTTGAACTGATAGTTGAACCTGTCGCTCTCGCAAGGCAGGTTGCATCCTTGCAAGATAATGAGGTGTCTTTGGCGTTCTTTGCGAATGCAAAAGCAACCCTGATGGCGCAAGAATCCTGCATTGGCGATTTGCGCTCCCTGACGGAACAAGCGCGGGGGTATTTCCCGTCGGGCGGTCTGAAGCTGGATGAAAGCGGTATCGCTCAGGCGCGTTTGATCGCCGCATTGGCGCAAGACTGCAATGGCGTCGAGATAATCGTTGAGGGTCATTCCGACCCCTCAGGCGATCCTGCGTCTCAGCTAAAAGCGCGCGGAGCAAGTCATTCAACGCCTCGGTGCGACGCATCTCGATATCTCCAATTTCAGAGCGTAAGATTTGGGCAGTGCGCGCCCCTCCAATGTGACGGGTTCAGAAAGTGACGCCTATTATGATCGCTGTGTAGAATTCGTGGTGATCCAAACCAATAGAATTACGAAAACCAACCGCTTTAAGGCTACACCAATCGAATGGGCGTCGTCTACATGTATCAAAAAATTGGAAAACGCGATCTCACGGGCGCAGTTTTTCTAATCGCCTCGTTCTGTTGCAGCAAAGCCGGAAGATATGGATATGGCGATGGACCTTGCATCCATGGCCTCATCCTGCCCGAACGCGCGTTTGCGGGTGATTGGACAGCACACGGATGATCTGCGCGCGGGTGAAAATCTGGGGACAGGACGTTTGCGGGCGAAGGCACTGATGGCCATGTTGGTCGCGCAAGGGATCGATTCGACACAAATCATCATCGCGGCACCTTCGCGTGCGATGGAAACAGATAGTCAAAGCGGTAGCTGTTTGGAATTTGACGTAATCATCGACTGATCTGGTATCGTTCGCGTCACTCGAAAGGGTGAGAAGCTAAGTATTTAAGGAAATGCGGGCAATTGGCTCGCATTTTCTGTTTTTGGCTTTGCGCCATTTGACCATCCCAATACGATTTGCGACAAGATTGTTCGTTTGACCGCTCAATTCCTGCGTCCCCTCTTGAAATGTAAACCGTTCGGGTATACGCGACGAGCTCTACCGTCCTTAAAAGACGGCTTTTTGTGTGGGAGGGGAGTGCGACGCGTCGTTCAAGCCAGACCACACCAACATGTAGCCCGCTAGATCGCGATCCAGTGGGCGTTGAATAGGAGAAAGCCACATGGCTAAGAAGATCGCTGGTACGATGAAGCTGCAGGTTCCTGCAGGTAAAGCGAACCCATCCCCACCCGTCGGCCCTGCATTGGGTCAGCGCGGCATTAACATCATGGAATTCTGTAAAGCGTTCAACGCGAAAACAGCGGACCTAGAGCCTGGTGCACCTTGCCCGACGGTAATCACATATTACCAGGACAAGTCGTTCTCCATGGATATCAAGACGCCACCAGCGTCCTACTTCCTCAAGAAAGCTGCCAAGCTTTCGTCGGGTGCGAAGCTCCCAGGCCGTGAGACTGTTGGCTCTGTCACAGTGGCTCAGGTTAAAGAGATCGCAGAAGCGAAAATGAAAGATCTGAACGCGAACGATATGGACGCGGCAATGCAGATCATTCTGGGCTCTGCCCGTTCTATGGGCATCGAGGTGAAGTAATGGCAAAATTCGGTAAGCGTTTCACCGCAGCGCGTGCGGCATTCGAAGGCCAAGAAGGTCTGACAGTTGAAGCAGCGGTTGCATTGGTTAAAGCCAACGCAACAGCAAAATTCGACGAAACGGTTGAAATCGCAATGGTTTTGGGTGTCGATCCACGCCACGCGGACCAAATGGTTCGTGGTGTGATTGGTCTGCCAAACGGCACAGGCAAAGACGTCCGCGTTGCGGTCTTCGCACGTGGTGCGAAAGCTGACGAAGCGACAGCCGCTGGTGCGGATATCGTTGGTGCAGAAGACCTGATGGAAACTGTGCAAGGCGGCAAGATCGACTTTGATCGCTGCATCGCAACTCCTGACATGATGCCCGTAGTGGGTCGTCTGGGTAAGGTGCTTGGTCCACGTAACTTGATGCCAAACCCAAAAGTTGGTACAGTGACAATGGACGTCGAAGCAGCTGTTAAAGCGGCCAAAGGCGGCGAAGTTCAGTTCAAAGCTGAGAAAGCCGGCGTTGTGCACGCAGGCGTTGGCAAAGCGTCTTTCGACGAGGCTAAGCTGATTGAGAACGTTAAAGCCTTCATCGGTGCGGTCGCCAAAGCGCGTCCAGCCGGTGCAAAGGGTGCCTACATGAAGAAGATCAACATCTCTTCTACGATGGGCCCAAGCGTCACACTCGATATTGCTGCGGCAAACGAAGAGTAATCGCTTTCTAATCTTGATTTTAAAAGGCACTCCTTGCGGGGTGCCTTTTTTCGTTATGTGATTAAAATCAATGCCTTACTTTGTCTCGCCTGGGTGAAAGCCGCAGAATGCGCACAATTCTTTGAATTTCGCCTTATTGTTTCCTTTATTTGCCGCCAATCTTAAGAAATTACAAAAAAAGTTGGGTTGGGCAGACATGGACGAAGAAAAGATAAGAGAGCTGGCGGCATGCCGTTTGCTAGCCGAACAAGCCTATATTGATAGAAACATTATTCTTAACGTAAAAGTCCAGATCGCGCGCTTGCGTGGGTTATGCATCGAGGTTCGTTCCGAGCCAGAGTATTACGAGACATTCATCCTTCTGGCCACACGCGCGGAAATACGTGGTGCCGCGGCGAATTCGCATATGTCGGTGTTGCGCCGTAAGCGCGAAACAGCCGGTGAACTCGCAAAGTATTACGATTTCGAAAAGATGATCGCCGACTATTCCGGCGGGGTTCGTTTCAGCGGGCATGGCTATTATGACCGTGGTTTGGAAGATGCTGACACCAACGCTGTGTTTGGCGGCATTGCCAACTTGCTGAAGGTTCTTGAAGACCTTGGTCATAAAGCGTTGGTCAACTCTGGCACGCTTTTAGGGTTGGTGCGCGACAAAAAACTGATCACCTATGACGATGACATCGATCTTGCCGTCGTCTTGAAATCGCGTGGCGAACTTTATGCGGCGCGAGAATTTTGTGCCTTGGTAGAGCAGCTAAACGAAAAGGGCATCGATTGCACACTTCGTGCGGGCAACAATGCCATGATCAAGCTGCCCGACTTGGACGGGTTCGAAGTTGATCTCTTTTCTGCATACGGCACGATGCGCCGCTGTAGCATCTACCCTTATGCGCCGGGCACGCTCAAATACAACGATGTGTTTCCTTTGCAAACATGTGACATCAGCGGGCTGCCACTGCCTGCATCTCCAGAAACTTTGCTGGAACAGAATTACGGAAAATCCTGGGAAGTGCCAGATCCGCGTTTTGTCTTCGATTGGCCAAGACAGAAACGCAAATTTGCACGTTTAATTCAGGAGATAGCAGCATGACGACATTACTTACTTATGGGACATTTGTTCTCTTCCACATCGGGCACGTTAATCTATTGTTTCGTTTTGCCGAAATGGCGGACGAAGTGATTGTCGGCAGTTCTTCCGATGAATTTAATGCGCTCAAAGGCAAAACCTGCATTATGCCCTATGAGGATCGCGTGAACATTCTACGCTCTTGCCGGTTCGTCAGCCATGTTTTTGCGGAACACAATTGGGAACAGAAGCAATCCGATGTGATCGAGTTTAACGCTGATATGTTCGCGATGGGCACCAATTGGGAGGGCAAGTTTGATGAGCTTTCTGATCTATGCGATGTAGTGTATCTTAGCTGCACAGAAGGCGTTTCAACCACCAAGCTAAAGCGCCGCGTCCTGCACCGCACACCGGGCCTGTGCATGGTTGGCTAAAATCCGAAAGGCACTAGCCGTAAAAGTCGGGTGGGCCTGCGCAAAAAATGCTGAACAGGCTTGGCATTGAGCGCGATCAAGACTAGGAAAAGATCAGCCAAAGAGCGCGCGATTCGTCCCGTGCTCTTTTGCAGTACGTCCGAGACGGTGGGTGGACAAGGTTCCCTTGTTCATAATTCCTGCCTGAGACGGGATCAGGCCATATGTTAAAGGCTCTTCGTTGAGCGCTTGGCGGGTTTGTGACCGTAGACTACGGACCAAAACCGCCGGAGCGATCCGGTAATACTGAGCCGGGGAGAGATCCCCACATTTGGAGTGAAACTGTGGATAGAGCACAAAAAGAACAGTTGGTCGACGAGCTCGGCCAAATCTTTGAAAGCTCTGGCGTCGTTGTGGTAGCCCACTACGCCGGTCTTACAGTTGCTGATATGCAGAATCTACGTGCGCGCGCAAGCGAAGCAGGTGGAGCCGTGCGTGTTGCCAAAAACAGGCTAGCCAAGATCGCCCTTGAGGGAAAGCCGTGCGAAAGCATTGGTGATTATCTTTCGGGTATGACCGTACTTACCTATTCTGAGGACCCTGTCGCAGCAGCGAAAGTGGCCGAAGACTTCGCCAATGAGAACAAAAAGTTCGAAATCCTTGGCGGTGCAATGGGTGAGAACGCTCTGGACCGTGCCGGTGTTACAGCCGTGTCTAAGATGCCTTCCCGCGATGAGCTTATTGCCTCTATCGTTGGCTGCATCGGGGCACCAGCTTCCAACATCGCCGGTGCAATTGGCGCACCTGCAAGCAACATCGCGGGCGTATTGTCCACTATCGAGGACAAGGCCGCGGCCTAAGCAACATGAAGACTGGCGTGTTGGTCGAAAGAACGCACGTTGGAACACATCTTATATAAACGGAAAGAGTCAAAATGGCTGATCTGAAGAAACTTGCTGAAGAGATCGTTGGTCTTACACTTCTCGAAGCACAAGAACTGAAAACTATCCTTAAGGACGAGTATGGCATCGAGCCAGCAGCAGGCGGCGCAGTCGTCATGGCTGCCGGTGGCGACGCTGGTGGCGCAGCTGCAGAAGAACAGACTGAGTTCGACGTGATCCTTAAGGCTGCTGGCGCATCCAAGATCAACGTGATCAAGGAAGTACGCGCGATCACAGGTCTCGGCCTGAAAGAAGCAAAAGAGCTCGTTGAAGCTGGTGGCAAAGCTGTCAAAGAAGGCGTCTCTAAAGAAGAAGCAGAAGACGTTAAGGGCAAGCTCGAAGCAGCTGGCGCGGAAGTCGAAGTTAAGTAAATTCTGCTTGCAGATTTATTTTAGAAACGGCGGCTCCCTCGGGGCCGCCGTTTTGCTTTAAATTGGCGACCAATTAATTCGGCAAGGCGTCCCAATTTTAGAGCTTAGTGAAACGAAAGCAGACCTAACAAGAAGTCTGGCTAGTCGTCCGCTTTGCGGACATAGCGACCTTTCAGCCCGGCGTTGTGAATGGCTGCTTTTTGTTAGCTAGCGTGATCGACTTGGGTTAAGTAGAATGAATAGTGGTGCTCCACTTTGGACAAATTCATTACGAAAGAACCCAAAATACTTGTTGGCATGATACCGATCCCAAAACGTTGCCCCTGGTTCTACGTCGACAAAGAACTATCAATTGGTCGTACTTCCGAATTGAAAAAAGAAGTTGGACCAGAGCATTTTCTGTATCAATGGTACGAAAAGCTCGTGGTGATCGCCAAGTGCGAAGGAAATGATGATGTTCTCGTGGCGCGTAACGACGATTTTGGATTGTTTTTTTGGGTTCATTTAACATGGTCAGGCAAAATTGATCAGTTCCCGAGCCGTTATCCTGATGCCGGACTGTTGCTCAACGCTGATCTAGTCCAGCGCTTTGAGTAGTACTGCCAAAGCTCTCTCATCATCGGGACCTCCAATAAAGCTCGAACAAGCGAAACTTTTGGAAACGATATCTGCAACTCTAGTCGGTTTAGAACTATCCGATGAAATCGTAATCTGTGGTAGTGATCCGCATTCCGCCGCAAGAAAACTGTTAGAGGCCGTTCGTTACACCTAACCATTGAGCCACCGCCGAAAGCAGACCTTCGCACAAGATGTAGCATCGGACACATTAGGCTCAGAGACGTTCGCCGCAAAAGCATGGAGGTCGGCCATCAAAAATCTTTCCTATTCCTGCGTTCCCGTGAAAGCTGCATCAAATTCGTAAAGGTCAGCAACTCTCCGCAAATGCCTGACTTTTCCAACCCCACCCCCTTGCGTTCGCGCCGTTCACGACATATCTGGAAATCTCTTGCGGTATCGATTGATTCGACGCCGCTTTTCTGTTTGCCGAAAGGGAGGTTTTGATCATTGTGATTTTGTCCTGATCCCTTCCTTAAAATCCAGCACAAACACTCTTCAAATGCAACTGCTCCTCTCTCGGCAAGGCTCTGACATACAAGAGTTTTTCCAAGACAGGACCATATGATCGAGTGCCGCACTGTGGGACGTGTGGCGAGAATGGATCAGATAACTCTGTCGTCTCGACAGGGCGCAAAGCGGGGACCCAACCGTTTTGTGCCTGATGAGAAACTAAAAAGGTGATACCTACTATGGCTCAATCCTTCCTTGGCCAGAAGCGTTTACGTAAATATTACGGCAAAATTCGTGAAGTTCTTGAGAT
>Ga0206130_10007533_pt1 | contig 12006 bp, 8 predicted proteins | sample Helgoland_Spring_9_FD_148637 | JGI IMG/M metagenome (GOLD analysis project Ga0206130, IMG submission 148637) | Pelagic subsurface seawater microbial communities from Kabeltonne, Helgoland, North Sea - Helgoland_Spring_Bloom_20160512_1 | ecosystem: Environmental > Aquatic > Marine > Epipelagic ...
GAGTTTCTTCTAGTACTTTGAACATGACGTCTGCTGACGTAGGCCAATCAAATCCAAATGAAGCCGCGTATTGGCCTTGTTCTTTGGCTTGATAAAATAATGGATTGTTTGAATCTTGGTGCATCTTGGTTTCTCCACAGGAAATTAATCGGTCGAATGTGTTACCATCGACAAGAGAGATTTTATGACTTCTATTGCAATTTCACCTATAGAGACCAAAAATGAAATCCAATTGTCATTGCTTCAAGTACTTGGACAAGGTGGGTTTGGCAAGGTTTTTTTGGCAGACGTTCAGTCTGGATCTGCATTCCAGCAGCGAGTCGCGATAAAAGTCTTGCATCCTGAATATCAACAAGAAACACAATTGTTGGCGAGACAATTAGATGAAGCAAGAATGTTGGGGCTTCTCAATCATCGAAATATTGTAAAAGTATTTGATATCTGTAATTTGTCGGGTCAGAATGCGATTTTAATGGAATATGTAGACGGTGTTTCATTGTCTGAGATGCTCAAGCATCAATCGATTCCATGGGGTGTTACATGGCAGTTGGTTGCGGATTGTGCAAGTGCATTAACCGCAGCATTTGAAGGCGTGCATCCTCAGACGGGTAAACGTCTTCGATTGATACATCGAGATATTAAGCCTTCCAATTTATTGGTTTCAAAATCAGGCACCTTAAAAGTGTTGGATTTTGGCATTGCAAAGATGGATGGTGATCGAGAGGCCAAAACCAGCACGCATCAAATGGGTACCGCACGATATATGGCTCCTGAGCAGTGGTTGGAGAATACGTCATCCTCAAGTGTAGATGTCTATGCTCTAGGCCGAACAGCACTCGAAATGCTCTTGGGGCGATTGGTACCTCGAACACCCTTAGACCCAAGATTGCACAGAGAACAGCTTCAAATACATTTACAGTCCGTATTTACTGGTGAAACTCCAAGAATTGTGTTTGATACAGGTTTGCAACTGTTAATGGAGATGTTGTCTCATGATGCAAACTTACGGCCCACAGTAGAAGAAGTGGCAGATCGAGCGTTGGCGTTGGCAGAGGCCGAAGGGGTTGTTTCGATAGGGGCTTTTGTCCGAGAACGTATAGATGCAATATCGGTAGAGAAGCATGTCGTGCAGTCCAATACACCTGAGCAGCAATTGGTGTTGGGCGTACATCCCGTTCATGAATACGTCCTTGGAGTCGATGAAGTTTCAAATACCACTCTTTCAATGCAAAAGGACACTGTTGAATCGGTCATTCTTCGATCTGGTGAAGAACTAGATTCGTTACAGTCGCGGAGAACTGTTCTTAATCATAACTATTGGTGGATGTTTGGATTGAGTGTATTGCTTCTTTTGGGTGCGCTGTTGTTGGTTCTGGAAGATGGATTCTTTCAAGATGAGATGGTTACCGATGTTGTGTCGACAGAACTGTCTACCAAGTCAGATGTGGTGTTGAAGGATTCCAATACCCAAGAAAATATCCAGACTGTATTGTCAACACACGAAGCTCCAAACGTGATTGCTGTATCCCAAGAGACACTAAAGAAAGAGACTCTTTCCCATAAGTCTAGTACAAAAAGGCCTGTACTTCCCAGTTATGAAGTGGTTATGTCTTCAGTTCCATTGGGTGCCGAAGTTTTTGTGGACAACATCAGTGTCGGTCGTACATTGGTAACCATTCAACGGCTGACCAAAGGGGAACACCAGATTCGGATGAGTTTGGGAGGCTTGGAAATAGAACGGACGATTGAGGTTGATTCTAGTGGTCGCTTTGTTTGGAAAGTGCATGAGATGGGAGCGTCTGAGTGGTTGTCTTACTAATACAAGTGTCGCTAGCATTTGCAAACCCAGTCTCGACTTCCTCTGCATGCGATGATTTCCATACAACGGTTACAGCCTCTTTGGAAGCTTTATGGACTGGAAGTGTCAGTGAAATGCGGCATCACCTGGAGCGTAGTGAAGAGCGGTTGGCTTGTTTGGAGCCATTGGAAAAAGAGACTGTACAGGAGGATTTGGGACATTGGTATTTGTTGAAAGCGTACGATGCGCATTTAAAAGAAGACATTTCAGAGAGAACGTGGTGGCTGAAGCAGTCCGTACAACTAGGGTATTGGGACCCCAATTTTGGCCCTGAGATCGAAACGTTTCGCTCTGAAGTGGACGTCTCTAAGCAGGTTGTATTGTCTATTTTGCCAACAGATGTTCGAGAGGACATTCAGATTTGGGTGGACGGTACAGAGATATCTGAAGAATTAGATGTTCAAATGGGCATGCATTGGATCGAGGTGTATGCAGTGGACAATTTAGAAACAGCATTGTATGTCGAGTTTCTTAGAGTGCAAGAGGGTGCCTTTATTCGATTGCCAGATTGGAAAAGATCTATTGATTTGGCAGATGTTTCAGTTGAGAAATCCCGCAATCGTTTGTGGCTGAGTTCTGCAATGTTGTGGTCCGCGATTGGGCTTTCGAGTCATACTATGGCGATGATGAATTACCAATTGTATCCTCAAAGTACTTCTTTGGTAGAACTGGAACAACGCCGAAATCAGACCTGGCGATGGGGGCAGGTTAGTTTGGGCAGTGCTGCCCTCACTGGAATATCAGTTGGACTGTGGTGGTTGGATGTAGATAGAGAAAATCCTGCCGATGTGATCGATACAGAAAATGCAGGGCTTGAGTGAAGTCGTGAATTGAGATACAGATTCACAATTGCAAGGAGTGCATATGTTGGGTTTTTGGTTGACAATTGGCATGGCGATGGCGGAAGTTCCTCAAATGGCATGGAATGCAGTGGAGAGTCATTTTTATCAGCAAAGTATTTCTGATGGAGAATATGTTCAACAGCAACTCAAAGAAGCGTGTAAAGATGGGCACAAGGCATCTTGTCAATGGTCTAAAAAGTACGGGAAGTGGGATGACTCCGATGTTTCCACTTGGGTCGACACCCAATGTGATGACAAAAAAGACCCCGTAGCCTGTGTTGTTAGAGGATGGCAACTGTCTCAACTGTCTATTGCTCCGGGGGTTCCTCATAAAAATGGTCCAGATTGGGACTTGGCGTTTACTGTTTTTACAGATGTGTGTGATGATGATCCGCGCGGGTGTGTCGAATTGGCCAGGTTGGAACTGGCCAGCCCTCAAGAAAGCCTTCAGTTGCAGGGGATGAAGCGTCTTCAAGACAGTTGTGAACAAGGTGATCGAGAAGGGTGTTATAGCCATGCGATACTACTGGCAGATGGTGTGTTGCAGCAACCAAACCCAACCAAAGCGCTCAATATTTTGGAAGAAGGGTGTACACAAAGACATGCCAAATCGTGTGCCCAACTTGGTCTTTTGAATTTGGCAAATGCAACAGACGCAGCAGGTGCCGCTGATTCTACACGCTATTATCAGCAGGCCTGTGAGTTGTTTTCTACGGAAGGCTGCTTTGGTTGGGCACAACACCTCGAGCAGGGGCTGGGTAGCAATATCAATGTAACCCAAGCGGCTGGGTTGTATCAGCGTGCTTGTGAAGCCTATCACCCAGAATCCTGTGACAAATTGGGTATTTTGTATTCCGAAGGTCGAGGTGTAGAAGCCGATATGTCTAAGGCCACTGCGTTGTTTGACAAGGGATGTATTGCTGAGAATCCTTTCTCTTGCTACAATTTGGCTGCCATTAAAGAACAACAACAGGAATTGGGAGAAGCACTAAGTTACTTATCTCGATCGTGTGCCTTGGGTAGTGGTCGTGGTTGCTTTACGTATGGACTCTGGCTAGAGCAGGGGACCGGTACAAACATGGACCTTGATATGGGACTCAATGCCTATGGAAAAGGGTGTCAGTTAGAATATGGACAGGCTTGTGTGAACGGTGGGATATTGGCCTATCGTGCTGGTCGGTTAAAAGAGGCTTTTACGCTATATCAAACGGGTTGTGACTTGGGTGTGGAAGGTGAACGGAATGGAGCGTGTGCTTCCTATGCGATGATGCTTGAAACCGGAGAAGGGGGCATCCAGAATTACGATTTGGCACGAGGACTCTACCAGAGAGCCTGTGGGTATGGTGATCAAAATGCTTGTACACGCTTTTACAAACTGCAAGGTACTGTAAATGATTTGGCAGATCAATGTAGACGAGGGAAGTTACAGTCCTGCTATGATGCGGCAAGTCGATATGAGATGGGTCAATCTGCAGTTCAAAATCGGAATCAAGCCTTTGAAATGGTGCAATATGGATGCTCAAAGGGTCACTCCAGGTCTTGTGTTAAGCAAGGCTATTATCTTCTACAAGGAATTGGAACCGATGTGGATATCGAAAAGGCTAGGTCGTTGTATGAGAAAGCCTGTTCCGATAAAGACCCAAAGGGATGTCACAGTTTGGGGTTGATGTACGCTGAAGGTCGTGGAGTAGAACAAAATATTTCTGTTGCGGTAAAAATGCTTGGGGTGGCGTGTGAAATGAAAGAAGGCGTCAGTTGTGGTGCCGCATCGTATTTGCTTCGTTCTCAACAGCAGCCTGATTTAACAAGCAGTTTGTCGTATGCTCAGAAGGGTTGTGGCTTTGGAAACATGGATGCATGTGCACAAGAAGCGTTTATTTACACACAACCTCCGCGTACAAACTGGCCTCAGGCAGCCCACTTGTTTAAAGAGAATTGTGCGCGAAACCATGCCAAATCGTGCTTTAATTATGCCGCCATGTTGCACAAGGGCCAAGGGGTCACAACGGATGCGAATGAAGCATTGCGAGTGATGAAACATGCTTGTGTCTTAGGAGATGGTGAAGCCTGTGCGGTATTGAATCGATAAAAATCACAGACTCAATACTGTGAGAACCCATTAACGAAGTTTGCCTTCCACAAAGGGTACTTCCATGACTTTGGGATGCATGATGGGGCCATGTCCAAAATAGTTGCTTTCTCCAAACAGTTCACCATGATCTGCTGTGATGGTGATGTAGGTATTTCGAGGAACCCGTTCAAACAGTGCTTCGATGCCTTTTTCAACCCATTGAAGAACCCGTACTTGTCTTTGTTGCAGTTGTGCCAATCGATCGGTATTGAAAAACTGTGGGTCTTCTGCTGTGGAGAAACCTTGTCCGAGACTCATGCGTTTAAAGACACCATGAGCACCATGGATTCTAGGCCACTGTGATTCAGGTTCTTCCAATGGTGCATAAGGGTAGTGTGTTTCCCCAGTGTTGAGTAGATAAAAGGTCGGCCGTTCTTTGGAAAATTGCAGACGTTCAGTCATTCCCAAAAGGTCATTGTGATGATCGGCTGTTTCAAAAGAATCAAAGTCTACTGCCAATGGGGTATGTGGATTGAGAACGGGCATGGAGACAATGGCACGTGTGAAATACCCCAGTTGATGCTTTAAGTGGTGTGGCAACCACATTCTAGGAACCATACTGTCAAATCCAAGATTTTCAATACCCAGTCGTTTTGAAAAATGTTCAAAATCTTTTTTATAATACGTGCTGGCAAACACATTTTGAGGGGATGGATGTGGCAACAAACCCATTAACAAATTGTAATGAGAAGGGGCTGTCCAAGTTGCATACGCGTATCGTTTTTCAACCGTGCCCAAGCGCTTGAGAATCGGAAGGTTGGCTTTCATCAAAGCATCGTATCGACAAGAGTCCAAGATGAGTAAGATGTAGTTGGAGGCACCTTTGGGGGGCTCAGGTCTAGAAGGCGTTGAACGACTTTTACGTAGTCTGTCACGAAGCCCCATCGAGAACCTCCATGATATCTTCTTCAGATGGTGGTGGGTTGAAATGTTCCTGTAGATGACCACATAAATCCAACCATACTTTGAGGTGTTTGTCTAAGTCCGTATTCTTCTTTCCTACAAAGCTCACTCTTAAGATACCCTTTTGTAAGAATGACTTTGGTCTTTCCATGAAAATCTGTTCTAAAAACTTCATTAGGATGAGATTGTCTGGAAGGCTCTTTGCGAGTGGATGCTCCCCACGTTCAAACCACACCGAATCATTTGCAATGCGCGGAATGTCGTATCCATCTTTGATGTGTTCAAATCCCCAAAGACTTAAGTCGGTTGGAAAACTGGGAGGGAATTCTGCACTGAATTCTATCGAGGGGTGAAGGTTGTCAGGGATGGACACTTGGATGCGAGTGTCTTTGTGTCGTCCCCATAGCATTGGATAGCCATGTTGTCTGTTCATGGTCCAATTCAGTTCTTCAGACCAATGTTTCCATGCTTTTGCAGATTCGGTATCCAATTTGTTGGCTGCCTGTACCGCTTTTGCCATTTCGATGGCAATATCTGCGATATCCATTTTTTCGCATGCCCAGACTAAGTTTCGTTGTTCGAGACGACTTTTGGGAGGGAGGTCTTTAAACAAGTCTAAAACGTCTCTGTATTCTGGTTGATCCAATACCCATTGACCAGTGTGTGGATCTTTGGCTTCTACGAAAATCAGTTCATCCAAATTGCCTCGATTGAACTCGAGAAGCGTTGCTGTTTTGGTCAGTCGTACCTTTTCCAAGCCTTTACGAGACTGTAACCACAATCCACTGGCCAAGGTATACCGCAATGGCACTCGTATCTCTGCGTAATAGCGGTCTTCTTTGGGGGTATCTAATTTAAATGCTTTCGTCTTGGCATAAATATACACACTGTACGGTGAAATAGTCGCAACGATATTCATGGGCGTATCAGAGGTGGGTGGCGAGAAGGTAAAACCCTCTTGTTTGGCCCATTCATCCCAAAAGAAATAGGGATTGGTCTTGGTGACCTTGCCTTCCTTTTGTTGTTTTTGCATAAACAGAGACAAGGAAATGGCAGATACCAAGATGACCAGTAATCCTTCCACGTATGCTCCTGTTTAGGGGATTTCTCTTGATGCTTTTCACAAAATTCAGATTTTGGGTTACAATTTACAAAACCCCAACCGGATAAGGTCTATGTATCTCATTACACTACTTTTTGCATGTCGTGCCAACAATGGAACCAATGCCCTTTTGGAAACCATCGATGCTGATCAAGACGGATTTGTAGCGGCAGATGACTGTGATGACAGCAATCCAAATGTGTATCCCAATGCAGACGAGTTGTGTGATGAGATAGACAACGATTGCGATACTTTTATTGACGAGGAGTCTCCTGTAGGGTCCCTACCATGGTTTGCAGATGCCGATGGGGATGGCTTTGGAAATCCAGAAGACGGTGTCTTTGCTTGCGTTCAACCAGAAGGCTATATCTCGGACAATCGAGACTGTAACGATCTAGATGAACTGGTGTATCCAGACGCACCAGAGTATTGTGACACAATTGACAACGATTGTGATTCTGTTGTGGATGAGGATTCAGCACTGGATGCGATGATCTTTTATCGAGACAGTGATGGAGATGGCTATGGCAACCCATTTGTGTCAGATCGAAGATGCTTTGAAGGCGACGGGTATGTACAGAACAGTGATGACTGTAACGATTCTGATCCTGAGATACGTCCCGATGCCATAGAACTCTGTGACACCCTCGACAATGACTGCGACATGCTTGTGGATGATCAAGATGACAGTGTTCAAGATGCGTTGGAATGGTTTACAGATGAAGATGGAGATGGTTTTGGTGCAGGAAGTGCCATGTTGGCCTGTACGCAACCCACGCCAAATGCCGTTCAAGAATTTGGTGATTGTTTGGACACAGAGGCCGTGATTCATCCAGCGGCAACAGAATGGTGTGGAGACAATCTGGACAATGATTGTGATGGTATGATCGATGGCTTGGATGACGATTCACAAGATGTTGTGTGGTATACGGATGCAGACGGAGATGGTGTTGGGGATCCCAATTCTGTCATCGGCGTCTTCTGTTCCAATCCAGGGAATGCGTCTTTTCTTCCTGAGGACTGTGATGATACCGATGCGACGATTTCTCCGTTGATTGCTGAAACATACTATGACGGTATTGATCAAGATTGTGGCAATGACGATGATTTTGATGCCGATATCGATGGGTATGCAGATGCTTCAAGTGGTGGTTTGGATTGTGATGATGATGACGATGCGATTCATCCGGACCAGCCAGACGTTTGTGGGTCCAATGTAGATGAAGATTGCGATGGGATTGTAGATGACTGCACGGGTGTTGAATTTGTGAATGGAGATGCATTGGGGGACAATTTTGGTCAAACGATGGCACTGGATGATGCGGGGAGTCTTCTTTGGGTGGCTGCCACTGGAGTAGACGATCCAAATCTGGGCGTTGGAAAGTTGTATGGACTGCCATTGGATGCTACGAGTACTGCAGATGCTGTGTTGACGGTTGCTGGTGAAGAAATCGCCGATCATTTGGGTACACAGATTGGCATACTGCCCGACATGGATTCAGATGGCTTTGCGGAACTGTGGGTATCGGCGTATGGTTCAGACCGAAATGGGTTGAATTCTGGTTCGGTATACCTATTGGGAACCGCAACCTTAGGAACAGATGTATCAACAGCAACAGCGATCATCACAGGGAATGCTGCGGGTGATAATTTTGGTTGGGCGATGTGGCACGAAGATGCTGCGATGCTTGCCACCGCACCGGGCGCTTCGGTTGGAACCGTCCACAATGGAGCCGCTTACCTCTTTAATTTGTTGACACCTGGAGAACAATCAGCCGCGTCTGCAGATGTGGTCTTTATTGGTGAGCAGGCTGGTGAACAGGCTGGTTGGAGTGTGGACAGAGCAGATTTCAATGCCGACGGTGTGTTGGATGTTGCGATTGGGTCTCCATACCACTCAACACAATCTTTTGAAGGTCAGGTTTCAGTGTCATTGGCCCCATTTGGACCCGTTGTTCCGTTACAAACAGCAGATGGTTCTTGGAGAGGGGACATAGAGGACAGCAATCTTGGATTCGCCTTGGATACAGGGGATGTAAATGGTGATGGGTATGCTGATTTGGTAATGGGAGCGCCTCATAGAGAGCAAGACATGGGCGCAGTGTACATCGTTTATGGTCCAGCAGATCAGGGCGCCAGTGTTGCGGATGCAGATGTACAAATTGAAGCCCCAATCAACCATGCCCGTTTCGGAGACAGTGTGTTTTTGGAAGACGTGAATGCCGATGGAATACTGGATTTAATTGTCACAGCACCGGATGCATCGATTGAAGAGTCGAATCAAGGAGCTGTGTATATTGAGTATGGTCCCGTGACCGGTGATCATTTCGATGAAGTGTTCTTTGGAGAGGCAGAAGGCACACAGTTGGGGTCTTCCATTGTGGTATCCAGCAGTGGGATGTATGTTGGTGCCCATCAAGCAGACCTCGGTACGGGAAGTGTACATTTATTAAGCTGGTGATATCATTTTGATGATGGATAACGTATGGCCATCGTTAACCGAGATAGCTGATAGTGAAGAGAAGCGTATATGATAGTTCTTCTGTTATTGGTTTTAATGTACATTTTTGAACGGAGTTTTCATGCTTCGGGAAACTTTACATAACTTATAAATTGTGTGAAAAAAACATAGTCGACCGTTTGTTGTTAATGGAGGATGTAACAATGAACAAGTTTATGATGTATGTCTCTTGTTGTACAACAGTTGTCATAGGGTACGTGAGTATAGCCTATCCCGATTCGATTCCATTGTTGCGATATTTAAATATTCAAGCACCATATTTTGCAGACATCGCACACTCAAAGACATCATTTGGCAATGGTAGAAAAAATGTGGATGCAAATTATAAATCAAAGGTTCTTTCCTTGGCATTGGATTATGATTTACCAGCATCTTATTTGTTGTCGTTGATTGTTTTAGAATGTGGTGGTCATGCACCATGTGGCCATAGATTTGAGCCAAAAAGATTCAAGCAATTAAAAAGATTACGCGATGGAAAAAGACGAAAGTTTGAATATTTACGTTCATCTGATTTAAAAGGTAAAACTGATTCAGAAATACGAGACTTTGCAACCTCATGGGGCCCATTTCAGATCATGGGCTATCATACTATTCTACTTAGCACAGAAGAAACAGTTGTTACCATAGAAGACTTGAAGGGAACGAAATCTCTTGATATTGGTGTTCAGTGGGTAGATCTAAACTATGGAAAATTATTGCGAGAAGAACGCTATAAAGATGCATTTCATATGCACAATACTGGGCGTTTATATCCTAAAATGGGTCGACCAAGGACGTACGATCCAAATTACGTCTCGAATGGTTTGGCACACATGACCTATTTCGAGGCTGAGATACTGTCTGATGTTGAATCTGCACTAAATATACCAATTCCTATTGCGACTCCAGAACCATCTGATACAGCAACAGAAGTTGTTTTTATAGAATTTGAGCATATCAATGAACATCCTAAAGAAGGAGATACTGTGCACGGTTGGCAAGTACCTCCATCGATCGAATAAGGTTATTTGTTAAGCGTGCTGACAATCAAATCCTTTTGATCAAAGTTCGCACGCATGATCAATTGGCCATCAGGTAAAATTAATCCGCAAAATGGAAAACAGCTACTTGATTTTGCCCCCTTTTCTCGTATTTCTAGCACCCCAATATTGTTCCATATATGAATGTTCAGGGTGCCACTTGGAAGTCGTTTTTGTGTTCGTGTGTATGTCGAATTATTTACCGGTGGTACAGTTGATCGGACGTATGCTTCTGGAGTAAATGCTTTGACGAATCCTTTTTCATGACTTTCTAAAAAGTCACTTTTGAGTGCTTCGACATTTCCTGAGATGTCTTTGTGTGAGTAGTATTTGTTGCGACCATCTTTAACACCTACAAAATATTTTAATATGAAGTAAGACCTTCCCTGAACAGCTGTTGTTAGTTCCATAATTTTATTTTCTTTGAACAGCTTACTTAGGTAATCACTTTCTTCGAAGGTGTATGATTTGTCTGCATCATTGCTCAGGTTTTCTTTGATCTGATCAAACGAATCTGTAATAGATTCTAAGAACCTATAAAACAAAAAACGTTGTTTGAGAGAGTATTTCCTTGATATACTCCATTTGTCGTTTTGATTGACGATTATGATTTCAATAGAGCCATCTTCGGATTGCTCTAGAGTCATTGATTCAATTGTTTTCCGCTGGATAAAGTAGGTATCCGGATAGATCTTGTTTTGGAGAGTCTTTTCGGCCAAAAAACTAGACATCCAAAGACGAATATCTGCAGATCTAGAATACCATTCTCCTAAACGTACTCTGAATTCAGAGGGATAATCACGATCTTCACCTGGTATGTTTAATTGCTCAATATAATCGGTCATATCTGACATGAAATCTGAATGTGCTATTGTTCCTACAAGTTTAGGATATAAGTCAAGCTGCTCTTCTCTAGTCAACTTGGGCATTTTGAGTTTTTGTTCAATCGATACAATTTCTCGATAAAATTTGGTTGCTGATATACATGTTGATGCCATTGTACTCTCCATTAATAGTATGCACTGATTGTGTACTATATAAACGGTTTTTACTATGGTTTTAGGACATGGTTACTGTATTGTTTATACAATATATTTATTGTGTAAATAATCTGAGTTGTGACATTTGGACTGTATTCATGCTTTCGAAAATATTGGTTTATGGTTGGGAAATACCACCGTTTTATATGTGTTGAGATCTGTGTTTCAGAAATCTATGAGAGTGTTTATGGTACAAAATTCGAAGGTATATGACCATAGGTAAACGGTGTAATACGTGTCCTATTTTTTCAGCGAACGCACAATAGCCTAGTTTTTGGTCTTAATTTCGAATTGTCCAATTGTCTTAAAAGGCGATGGCGTATCCAAGACCTGCCAACCCCAAGCCTCCCAGCGTGGTCAACATCGATGTTTGATACCGACTTTCCAAGGATGTGAGGTCTGCTCTATGATCGACAAACTGATCCCATTCGTTGGTGTCTGCACTGGCTCGATAACTTTGTTGACCTTGAATGTAATAATTGGCACTCAATCCAATGCTGATGGCGCCAGTTGCAAGGCCTGACCAAAACAAGGTCTGTCCAGTGATTTTCCGCGCATTCAATCGTGTTTCTGCAAACTTGGGTACTTCT
>Ga0206130_10007534_pt1 | contig 12005 bp, 4 predicted proteins | sample Helgoland_Spring_9_FD_148637 | JGI IMG/M metagenome (GOLD analysis project Ga0206130, IMG submission 148637) | Pelagic subsurface seawater microbial communities from Kabeltonne, Helgoland, North Sea - Helgoland_Spring_Bloom_20160512_1 | ecosystem: Environmental > Aquatic > Marine > Epipelagic ...
GGAGCAGGTGCTGCAAGCGCAGCGGCTGCTTCGGCTTCGATGCGGCGGGCTTCGACCACTACATTGTCACGATCAGTTGCAATCGTACGCATCTGTTGCGTAGCGCCACCTGTACCAGCTGGGATCAGGCGACCCACAATAACGTTCTCTTTAAGACCAACAAGTTTGTCGCGCTTGCCCTGTACCGAGGCTTCGGTAAGAACGCGTGTTGTCTCTTGGAAAGACGCCGCTGAGATAAACGAGCGTGTTTGCAACGACGCTTTGGTGATGCCCAGTAGGATCGGTTCGCCTTTGGCTTCGCGACCTTTCTTGGACACAGCTTTAGCATTGGCCGCAAGGAACTCTTGCTTATCCACATGTTCGCCTTTGAGCATTGTAGTATCGCCAGATTCTTGGACTTCCCACTTTTGCAACATTTGACGCACAATGACTTCGATGTGTTTATCGTTAATTTTAACACCTTGTAGACGATAAACGTCTTGGACTTCGTCGATCATATAGTTTGCAAGCGCTTCGACCCCCATAACCGCAAGAATATCGTGCGGAGCAGGGTTACCGTCCATGATGTACTCACCCTTCTTGATAAAGTCACCTTCCGCTACCGGAATGTGCTTACCTTTAGGCACCATGTATTCCACTTTGTAATCTGGGTCATCTGCAGACTCGATCGCAATGCGGCGCTTGTTTTTGTAATCTTTGCCGTAGCGTACATAGCCGTCGATTTCGGCGATGATTGCATGGTCTTTTGGACGACGTGCTTCGAACAATTCAGCAACCCGTGGCAAACCACCGGTAATGTCCTTGGTCTTAGAACCTTCACGCGGGATACGCGCAACGATTTCACCAGCAACGACTTCTTGACCATCTTCGATCGAGAGAACCGCATCTACAGACATCGGATAGGTCACAGGGTTGCCCGCGTCATTGCGCACTGGCTCGCCGTCTTTGTCGACCAAGATGATCTCTGGTTTCAGCTCGTTGCCTTTAGCAGCAGAGCGCCAGTCGATAACGATCTTCTGGGTCATGCCTGTCGCTTCATCGGTTTCATCACGGATTGCGATACCGCTGACAAGGTCGACGAATTTCGCTGTACCGGATTTCTCCGCGATCATTGGCAATGTGTATGGATCCCATTCGAACATTTTGTCGCCAGCAGCCACGTCTTGACCATCGGTTACAAACAGTTTGGTACCATAGCTGATTTTGTGGCTCGCACGTTCGTTGCCATTTTCATCCATGATCGCAATCTTCATGCTGCGACCCATGACCATGATGTCGCCTTGGGCGTTGGTCAATGTCTGAGCGTTTTCAAACTGGATCTTACCAGCTTGAGAAGCTTCGAGGAATGACTGTTGGCCACCCTGAGCAACGCCACCAATGTGGAAGGTACGCATTGTTAGCTGTGTACCTGGCTCACCAATGGATTGTGCCGCGATGATGCCGACTGCTTCGCCTGTGTTAACGCGGGTACCACGCGCTAGGTCACGACCGTAGCAAGTTGCACATACGCCTTCTTCAGCTTCACATGTCAGCGGGCTGCGGATACGTGCAGATGCCACTTTGTAAACGTCGATATCGTCCGCCATGTGCTCGTCAATCAACGTGCCATTTGCGATCAATACTTCGTTTGTACCTGGCTTGAGGATATCCTCGGCCACAACGCGGCCCAGAAGACGCTCAGCCAAGCTAGAAACAACTTCACCATCGTTCACAGCAGGTTCTGCAGTGATCGAGTTTTCGGTGCCACAATCGATCATGCGAATGATGCAATCCTGAGCAACGTCAACCAAACGACGAGTTAGATAACCCGAGTTCGCTGTTTTCAAAGCCGTATCTGACAGACCCTTACGAGCCCCGTGGGTAGAGTTAAAGTACTCTAGAACCGAAAGACCTTCTTTAAAGTTCGAGATAATCGGTGTCTCAATGATGTCGCCGTTCGGTTTCGCCATCAAGCCACGCATACCGCCCAGCTGTTTCATCTGCGTGACAGAACCACGCGCACCCGAGTGAGCCATCATGTAGACAGAGTTTGGTTCATTTTCAGAACCATTTTCAGAGAACGTGGTGTCAGAAATGGCACCCATCATCGCGTCAGTAACTTTGTCATTACACTTCGACCATGCATCGACGACTTTGTTGTACTTTTCGCCCTGAGTGATCAAGCCGTCCATGTACTGCTGTTCAAAGTCTTTTACGAGGTCACGTGTCTCATCAACCAATGGCCATTTGCTATCAGGGATAAGCATGTCGTCTTTACCAAACGAGATACCAGCCTTGAACGCTTCGCGGAAACCAAGAGTCATGATGTGGTCACAGAAGATAACCGACTCTTTTTGACCGCAATAACGATAAACCGTATCGATGACCTGCTGAACTTCCTTCTTGCGTAGAAGACGGTTCACCAATTCAAACGGTGCTTTTGCGTTAAGGGGCAACAAAGCACCCAAACGGATACGACCAGGTGTCGTATCGAAGCGGACCAAGATTTCGTTGCCTTCAGCGTCGATTTGTGGAAGCCGCGCTTTTACTTTGGCGTGCAAGTGAACTTCACCTGAATCCAATGCGTGCTGCACCTCGTCGATTGAGGAGAAAGCCATGCCTTCACCCTTCATGCCATCGCGCTCCAAGGTCGTGTAGTAGATCCCCAAAATCATGTCCTGTGATGGAACAATGATCGGTGCACCGTTTGCAGGTGACAGAACGTTGTTCGTAGACATCATCAAAACACGTGCTTCAAGCTGTGCTTCCAAAGACAACGGTACGTGGACCGCCATTTGGTCACCGTCAAAGTCAGCGTTAAACGCAGAACAGACGAGCGGGTGAAGCTGTATAGCCTTACCTTCGATCAATACTGGTTCAAATGCTTGGATGCCCAAACGGTGTAGAGTAGGCGCACGGTTCAACATCACTGGGTGTTCGCGGATAACTTCGTCCAAGATGTCCCAGACTTCAGGACGCTCTTTTTCAACAAGCTTCTTGGCTTGCTTCACTGTGGAAGACAGACCTTTGGCTTCCAGGCGCGAATAGATGAACGGTTTGAACAGCTCGAGCGCCATTTTTTTTGGCAAACCACACTGGTGCAACTTAAGCTCTGGACCAGTCACAATGACCGAACGACCAGAGAAGTCGACGCGTTTACCCAAAAGGTTTTGACGGAAGCGACCTTGCTTACCCTTCAACATGTCTGACAGTGATTTCAACGGACGCTTGTTGGCGCCAGTAATCACACGACCACGACGACCGTTGTCGAACAATGCATCCACAGATTCCTGCAACATACGTTTTTCGTTACGCACAATGATGTCAGGTGCGCGAAGCTCAATCAAGCGTTTCAGACGATTGTTACGGTTGATCACACGACGGTAAAGGTCGTTCAAATCAGACGTCGCAAAACGGCCGCCATCAAGTGGCACCAATGGGCGCAACTCTGGTGGGATCACTGGAACAACGGTCAGAACCATCCACTCTGGGCGGTTGCCAGATTCTAGGAAAGATTCCACAACTTTAAGACGCTTGATGATCTTCTTCGGCTTCAACTCACCTGTGGCTTCGGCCAAGTCGGCACGCAGCTGGTCAGCTTCAGCTTCTAGGTCAATCGCAGCAAGCATCTCGCGGATCGCTTCAGCACCAATGTTGGCTGTAAATGCGTCCATGCCGTACGCATCTTGCGCGTCCATGTACTCTTCTTCAGACATCATCTGGCCGTAAGATAGCTCAGTTAGGCCTGGCTCGATAACAACGTAGTTTTCGAAGTACAGAACACGTTCCAGATCACGCAATGTCATGTCCAGCATCAAGCCGATGCGGGATGGAAGCGATTTCAGGAACCAGATGTGTGCAACTGGTGCCGCAAGTTCGATGTGGCCCATACGCTCACGACGTACTTTTTGAAGTGTAACCTCAACACCACATTTCTCGCAGACAACGCCGCGATACTTCATGCGCTTATATTTGCCGCATAGGCATTCGTAATCTTTGATTGGGCCAAAGATACGTGCACAGAATAGGCCATCGCGCTCAGGCTTGAACGTACGATAGTTAATGGTTTCTGGCTTTTTGATTTCACCGAAAGACCACGACAAGATGCGCTCTGGCGATGCCAAAGATACTTTGATCTCATCAAACGCTTTTGCAGGCGTCAGTGGGTTAAACGGATTGTTTGTAAGTTCCTGGTTCATTTTCAAATCCTTGAAAGGGAGGCATCAAAAGAGAGTTTTGGTAAGGCGGGTTGTTCCCCGCCTTGATCCGTTATTCTTCTTCCTCAGCATCCAGGAGTTCCATGTTCAGGCCGAGGCCACGGACTTCTTTAACGAGAACGTTGAAGGACTCTGGAATACCAGCTTCAAAGTTATCCTCGCCTTTGACGATGCTTTCGTAGACTTTCGTCCGCCCAGCTACGTCATCCGATTTCACGGTCAGCATTTCCTGCAAGGTGTATGCAGCGCCATAAGCTTCAAGTGCCCAGACCTCCATCTCACCAAAGCGCTGTCCACCAAATTGCGCTTTACCGCCCAATGGTTGCTGTGTGACTAGCGAGTATGGGCCAGTAGAACGCGCGTGGATTTTGTCGTCCACAAGGTGGTGCAGTTTAAGCAGGTATTTAACACCAACAGTAACCTGACGAGAGAACTTCTCGCCTGTGCGACCGTCAAACAAGTCAGACTGTCCAGAAGTGTCGAAACCAGCACGTGTTAGTGCATCGTTCACGTCAACTTCTTTCGCGCCGTCAAATACTGGTGTCGCGATTGGAACACCGGTTGTGACGTTGCTAGCCGCATCAAGCAGATCAGCTTCATCCATACCAGCAAGGCCTTCTTCATAGACGTCATCGCCATAAGCCAACTGCATCGCTTCACGAACAGGCGTTAGATCGCCAGAACGTTTGTACTCTTTCAGAGCCTCATCAACATTGATACCCAAGCCGCGTGCAGCCCAACCCATGTGTGTTTCAAGGATCTGACCAACGTTCATACGTGATGGAACGCCAAGCGGGTTCAAACAGAAGTCGACTGGCGTTCCGTCTGCAAGGAACGGCATGTCCTCCATTGGAACAACTTTGGAAATAACACCTTTGTTCCCGTGACGACCGGCCATTTTATCACCTGGTTGAAGCTTACGCTTCACAGCGATGAATACTTTGACCATCTTCATCACGCCTGGTGGTAAATCATCGCCACGACGTACTTTTTCGACTTTGTCTTCAAAGCGGGCATCCAAAGTACGTTTCTGTACTTCGTATTGCTCGTTCAAGGCTTCGACGATTTGTGCTGCATCTTCGTCCTTAAGGGCAATCTGCCACCATGCAGAGCGTGGGTACGCTTCCAACATGTCAGCATCAACAGGCGCGCCTGCTTTTACACCTTTAGGGCCTTTTGCAACTTCGTTACCCATCATAAGATCGCGAAGACGTGCGTAAATGTTGCGATCAAGGATCGCTAGCTCGTCATCTCGGTCACGGGCAAGGCGTTCGACCTCTTCACGTTCAATTTGTAGGGCACGTTCGTCTTTTTCTATGCCGTGACGGTTGAACACACGCACTTCAACCACGGTGCCGAAGTCACCAGGTTTTACGCGCAAAGATGTGTCACGAACGTCGGAGGCTTTCTCACCAAAGATGGCGCGCAGAAGTTTTTCTTCTGGTGTCATCGGGCTTTCGCCTTTCGGTGTGATCTTACCGACAAGAATATCACCTGGCTCCACGTCCGCGCCAATGTAAACGATGCCTGCCTCGTCGAGGTTGCGCAGCGCTTCTTCACCAACGTTTGGAATATCGCGTGTGATTTCTTCTGGGCCTAGCTTTGTGTCACGTGCGGCGACTTCAAATTCTTCGATATGGATCGAAGTAAATACGTCATCGCGTGAAACGCGCTCGGAAATCAGAATAGAATCTTCGTAGTTGTAACCGTTCCAAGGCATAAACGCGACGACCACGTTTTTACCCAAGGCCAATTCACCCATGTCCGTAGACGGACCATCGGCAATAACCTGACCCTTGGTCACGCGCTCGCCAACTTTAACCAACGGACGCTGGTTGATGCAGGTGTTTTGGTTGGAGCGTTGGAACTTACGCATTCGGTAGATGTCTACGCCTGCGTCGCCTAGCTCAAGATCTTCGGTCGCACGCAAAACGATACGGGTGGCGTCAACTTGGTCGATGATGCCGGCGCGTTTCGCCATGTATGCCGCGCCAGAGTCACGCGCCACAACCTCTTCGATACCAGTACCGACAAGTGGAGCCGTTGCCTGAAGCAATGGAACCGCCTGACGTTGCATGTTCGAACCCATTAGGGCCCGGTTCGCATCGTCGTTTTCTAGGAACGGGATCAAGGATGCCGCTACCGATACTAGCTGCTTTGGTGAAACGTCGATCAGATCAACGTTGTCAGATGGTGCGAGCGTGTAGTCACCAGATTGACGTGTGCTGACCAAATCATTTTCGAAACGACCGTTTTCGTCCAACTTCGCGTTGGCTTGTGCCACAGTGTGGCGCATTTCCTCAGTAGCGGACATGTACTGCACTTCATCGGTAACCATGCGGTTTTCGACTTTGCGGTACGGTGTTTCGATAAAGCCGTACTTGTTTACGCGTGCAAACGTAGCAAGGCTGTTGATCAGCCCAATATTCGGACCCTCTGGTGTCTCGATTGGACACATACGGCCGTAGTGCGTTGGGTGCACGTCGCGCACCTCAAAACCAGCACGTTCACGTGTCAAACCGCCTGGCCCAAGCGCTGAAAGGCGACGCTTGTGCGTAACCTCAGACAGTGGGTTGGTTTGGTCCATAAACTGAGACAGCTGCGATGAGCCGAAGAATTCACGCACCGCAGCAGCAGCTGGTTTCGCGTTGATCAGATCCTGAGGCATGACTGTGTCGATTTCGACAGAAGACATACGCTCTTTGATCGCGCGCTCCATACGGAGCAAGCCAACACGGTATTGGTTTTCCATCAACTCGCCAACAGAACGCACACGACGGTTGCCCAAGTGGTCAATATCGTCGATGTCGCCTTGGCCGTCACGCAAGTGAACCAATGCTTTGATACAAGCAACGATATCTTCGCGATCCAGCGTGCGCTGAGTATCTTCTTTACCCAAAGCCAAACGCATGTTCATCTTCACACGGCCAACCGCGGAAAGGTCATAACGCTCGCTATCGAAGAACAGCGTGTCAAACAGGTTTGATGCAGCTTCAACGGTGGGTGGCTCGCCTGGGCGCATCACGCGATAGATATCCATGAGCGCGGTGTCGCGGTTCATGTTCTTATCCATCGCAAGTGTGTTGCGCATGTATGGGCCAACATTGATGTTGTCGATGTCGAGGACTGGGATGTCCGTGATACCGGCTTCGATCAACTCTTGAGCTGTACCCCCGATAAGATCGCCATCTTTGTCGTATTCAAGTGTCAACTCGTCACCAGCTTCGACATAAATCGCGCCGGTTTCTTCGTTGATAATGTCTTTGGATACGAACTTGCCAACGATATGATCGAATGGAACCAGCAGCTCAGTTACGCTACCTTCGTCGATCAATTTCTTGACGGCGCGTGGTGTAACTTTTTTGCCAGCTTCAGCAATGATCTCGCCAGTTGCCGCGTCGATCAAGTCATATGTTGGGCGTGTGCCACGTACACGGTCTGCGAAGAATGGGGCGACCCAGCCTTTATTCTTCACGTATTTGTACTCGATGGTGTCGTAATATGCGTCCATCATCGCTTCTTGGTCTAGACCAAGTGCATACAACAGCGTTGTTACTGGCAATTTACGACGACGGTCGATACGGCAGAACACGATGTCTTTTGCGTCGAATTCGAAGTCCAACCAGCTACCACGGTATGGGATAATCCGGCATGCAAACAAAAGTTTACCTGAAGAGTGGGTTTTACCTTTGTCGTGGTCGAAGAAAACGCCTGGTGAACGGTGCATCTGGGAAACGATAACCCGTTCTGTGCCGTTCACAACGAATGTGCCATTCGGCGTCATCAGTGGCATATCGCCCATGAACACGTCTTGCTCTTTAATGTCTTTAACAGACTTCGCGCCTGTATCCTCATCCACATCGAACACGATCAAGCGCAGCGTTACCTTAAGCGGTGCACTATACGTCATATCGCGCTGCTGGCATTCCTCAACGTCGTACTTGGGCTTTTCAAGCTCGTACTTTGAGTATTCCAAAATGGATGTTTCATTAAAATCTTTAATCGGAAAAACCGACTGGAAGACCCCAGCAATACCCTCTCCATCGGTGGGGGTATCGGCCTCGCCGGATTTTAAGAACAGATCATACGATGATTTCTGTACTTCAATTAGATTTGGCATTTCCAATACTTCACGGATTTTGCCATAATATTTACGTAGACGTTTCTGACCAAGGAACGATTGCGCCATAAGACTAGGTCACCTTTCAGTTTTCTCAATTGAGACAAACACCGTCGGGCCACGGCGCTTATCCCTACGAGACAGCGATAGAGAGGTCTATTCTTGCCACACATCCCACTGTGCAGCTCCCGACCTCTCCTGCCTTGGAAAATGCCTTTGATTTAAGGCGCTTACCGAGACAGGTGTCTTGCAATAGTGAACCGCTTCCCTGCGTGACATGTGGTGGTCAGAGGGGTGAAAAACGGTTCCTTATTGCGCGACAGAAAATACGGGTTTCGAATCAATCGAAACCACGTGAAACTGCTGGATAAATCGTGAAGGGTGCGAACGCAAGGGGTGTTGGCGGGAATACCAACCGACCAAGGTTTGCTTTGACCTTGTAGCGCTCAACGACCATCATATGAGCAGCCCTTTGGTTTACGTCTGCGTCACATAAATGACCCAAAACAACAGGCACCAGTCGCATTGTTTTCAATGTGTGTTCGGGTCATGGTTATCCGCGAACCATTTTCCTTACGAAAGTCCAAGAATGCGCACCACAAAAACGATTCATGTTGTTTCCTGTCATGCAGAAGGTGAAGTCGGGGATGTCATCGTTGGAGGTGTGGCACCGCCACCTGGTGAGACACTTTGGGAACAGCGAAATTGGATTGCAAAAGATCAAACCCTGCGCAATTTCGTTCTGAACGAACCTAGAGGCGGGGTGTTTCGGCACGTGAACCTGCTAGTGCCGCCCAAACATCCTGACGCCCAGATGGGTTGGATCATTATGGAACCCGAAGACACACCGCCGATGTCCGGGTCTAATTCGATCTGTGTTGCCACTGTGTTGTTGGAAAGCGGCATCATTCCAATGGTCGAACCCGTGACCGAGATGACATTGGAAGCCCCCGGCGGCCTCATATATGTCCGCGCGCAATGCAGTGACGGAAAAGCGCAAAGTATCACCGTGAAGAACCTACCATCTTTCGCGGGTGAGATCGGCGTCGAGCTCGACGTCCCCGGCGTCGGCTTACTCACAGTGGATACAGCTTATGGCGGCGATAGTTTTGTTGTAGTGGACTCGCAGGCGTTGGGTTGCACTTTGGAGGCCGCTGAGGCAGGAAAATTGGCAGGGCTTGGTGTTCGCATCACTGATGCCGCGAATGAACAATTGCGCTTTCACCATCCCGAGAATGCCAGGTGGGATCACTTTTCCTTTTGCCTTTTTGCCGGACCATTGGAGCGTCAGGGTAATCACCTGACCACAAAAGCCGCAGTCTCCATTCAACCAGGGAAGGTAGATCGCTCCCCGACGGGAACAGCTTTGTCTGCGCGCATGGCGCTTTTGCACAGATCCGGCGAGATGAATGTGGGCGATACGATAACAGCACATTCCATAATAAACTCAGCGTTTCACGGTAAAATTCTTGAGGCAACCACGGTTGGGAACAAACCTGCGATCATTCCAGAAATAACGGGTCGCGCATGGATAACAGGGATGCATCAACACATGCTGGATCCAAGCGATCCATGGCCTGAAGGCTATCGATTGTCGGATACATGGCCGTCCTTTAGATCTAAACCTTAAAAACGCTCTGGGTCGATATCAACTACCCAACAGGTTTTCAGAATAGCAATCTTGTCCACGCAACAGACACTATCGACCCTACAAACAAAAACGGCGCCTCTCGAAGGAGACGCCGTTTCCGAATTGCCAAAAGGCGAGAGGCTTAGGCCAACTCAACTTCTGCGCCAGCTGCTTCCAGCTTAGCTTTAACGTCTTCAGCTTCAGCTTTATCAACGCCTTCTTTGATTTTGCCACCAGCTTCAACCAAGTCTTTGGCTTCTTTCAGGCCAAGACCTGTGATGCCGCGAACTTCTTTGATCACGTTGATTTTAGAAGCGCCGGCGTTCTTAAGAACTACGTCGAATTCTGTTTGCTCTTCAGCAGCGCCAGCGCCGTCTGCAGGGCCCGCCATCATGACTGCGCCACCGGCTGCAGGCTCGATGCCGTACTCGTCTTTAAGGATAGTTTTTAGTTCTTGTGCTTCAAGCAGTGTAAGACCAACGATGTCTTCTGCCATTTTCTTAAGATCAGCCATTTTTAGCTCCGATACGATATTAATGTGTTCCAACGTGCAGTGTTTACTACACGCCGATATGACGTTTGCTTACGCAGCCGCCTTGTCTTCAACAGTAGACAAGATGGATGCAATGTTGCTTGCAGGTGCGCCAATGGCCCCAGCGATGTTGCTTGCAGGTGCGCCCAGCATGCCAGCAATAGTCGCGATGAGTTCATCACGGCTTGGCATTTTGGAAACAGCTGTAACACCAGCCCGGTCCAACGCGTTCTCGCCCATAGCACCACCAAGGATTACGAAGTTATCGTTATCCTTAGAGAAGTCCTCGGCGACCTTGGCAGCTGCCACAGGGTCCTCGGAAAAGGTTAGAACGGTCATGCCTGTCAACAAATCAGCAATGCTTGCACATGGCTTATCGTTTAGGGCGATCTTGGCGAGCCTATTTTTTGCAACACGAACAGCAGCACCTGCATCAGACGCCTTAGCGCGCAGATCTTGCATGTTAGCAACTGTCAGACCGGCGTAGTGGCTTACCACAACAACGCCAGAGCTTTCAAAGATTTGGCCGAGTTCGTCGACCAATTGTTCTTTTTGTGCTCTATCCACAGTTTCACTCCAAATTTGGGGATTACTCCCCGGCTCAGTTCAGCCAAAGCCAATTTCGGCCCTGACAGTCGGGTCCTTACGGGTCCGCCAAAGATCACCACGAACCAAAAAAGGTTCGAAAAAATCCGGTTTTTCCCGTCTCAGGTCGGAATTATGAAATTTGCGAGCGTCACTTTGCAGCTAAACTTACAGATTTCACCCACCATCTCGGACGAAACACCCAGTTCGCCCGAATCTTCGAGCAAACTAAGTTCTGCTTCCGTATGTGGTTATGTGGTGATTGTGAAGGGGTTTTCTGGTCTTCATCCCAAAAATCAACCACCTTGAGGACCCCGAGGCACAGACTGTGGCCAGACCAGTCAATATGCACATTATAGCAGGCCGCGGATGACAGTCCTGTTTTGGCAACACACGCTACAGTAAACCCTGCAGTGGCCAGTAATACTCCAGCAAAACCACCAAAAAACTCCAATATTAGAGAGAGCTCGACAAAAGCGCGAACCAATGAGCAGGACATAAATGGAGTCGACCACAGCTGTGGATCGCCAAACCTATGGTGAATTTTTAACACTTAAGGGGATCGTCTGGTACGAATCGAAACTAAAGAACACTTCGCTATGCGCGTGATTACGTACGTACGTTTAACACACTTCACTATGGCCACATCCGCCTTTTGAAGGAGCGCGCGCACTGGGAACCCATTTGACCGTTGCGCTGTCCTCGGACACCTTCAACCAATCAAAAGGCAAAGACGCCAATTTCTCATGGGAGCAACGCAAGCTGGACCTTGAGGGCGTACGCTACGTGGACGACATCATTTCCAAAGACGAATGTGGGCAGAAAGTGAGTGAGGTCGCCACCCACAACATCGATCTTTTCACCATCGGTGACGACTGGGAGCGTAAGTTCGATTTCCTGAAAGAGCATTGCTACGTGGTGTACATTGGCCGAACACAAAAA
>Ga0206130_10007538_pt1 | contig 12002 bp, 10 predicted proteins | sample Helgoland_Spring_9_FD_148637 | JGI IMG/M metagenome (GOLD analysis project Ga0206130, IMG submission 148637) | Pelagic subsurface seawater microbial communities from Kabeltonne, Helgoland, North Sea - Helgoland_Spring_Bloom_20160512_1 | ecosystem: Environmental > Aquatic > Marine > Epipelagic ...
TTACTATTGAATTATCTAAATATCCCATGTTCTATTTGTTGTATATTATATAAATATCTATTTTTAATGTTTTATTGATTTAGTGTACTATTTTATCTTTACGGATTATCTACGTAGTTAATAAATATTGGGCAGAAGCTTTGAGATACTAACATACCTTCCTTATTTGTATTTACAATCGAATTAGTTCCCTCTATGTATATCCTCTGTATTCCAACGCTGTTAAGTCTAGTTTGTCCTGAATCTCCTAGGTTATAGATGTCGTACTTCTCAACTCTGTATACTTTTGAGTTAGATTGGTAAGATCTACCTATAGTCAAAGAATTAAAAATATCTCTTTTTACTACTGTTGTATTAGGGGCAGACTCCACTACTTCCAGATACTCTACAATCCTACTGCCGGTGTTTATAGTAATAATATCTCCGGTAGTCAACTCACCAACTTCAACGTTACCGTGTGTTAGGGTAGTACCATTACTATTTAATGTAAGTGATAAAGCTGTTAATGGTTCGAATTGCTCACTACCTGAAGTAGGGACTCCTAAACTGTACGCTGGTAATTGTGTTTTACCGTCGTGGAAAAATTCCTGTTGTAGTCTATTATCTGATTGACAAATATAATCCGTTGTTGTTTCTATTGAAAATGCTTCTCCTTTAAAACTTCGTCCTGAAATAGCAGGGGCTATTCCTGCATTATCTGAAGGATCTGTTTTAGATCCGTTGTACCTACTATTAGACCACCCTGTATCGTAGTACAGAGAATCCTGAACAGAAGCTTTTTCAGCTATTTCATCATATAGTGATGCACTGTTTTTTGGTAGTATCAAAGATTCGAGTCTATCTGATTGCATTATTCGTATCGAATCTCTCTGTTCTGAAGCATTACTAACTAGTGTGTTCGAGTCGCTGAATATAAAATTTAAATCAGCTAAATAGGGAGTAAAAGTTACATTTTCTAAAGATGGTTCAAAGGAGTTTGCGTTGTATATGTCCGCTATGAATACTGGTTCTATACTGAAGTAAAAAAATGGATTACCTGATGAATAAAATGATTTGGTCAGGATATTTAATGTATAGGGGTCTCCATTAAAGCTGAACTGTATTGTCTCTACCTGCTCTAATACTGATTCAATATTTAATTGTCCGTTCTCATTATTTGAACTTCCGTTTATTGTTTTTGCTTCTACATGTACTACTACGCCTGTTATTATACCTTGTTCTGCAGAACCTGGTGCTGGGTTAACATTTAGGTGTAGTCTTCCAGGTATGTTAAGGTAGTTAATGCCCTGTTCTGCATGAAGTGCTATAAATATAGATTCTGTCATTTAACTTATTTTTATATTTTTAATTGCACAATTGTTGATTAATTTGGCTACATACTTGTATAGTGTCCCAAAATCCTTCTGTTCCGTTAGAGTATAGGTTCCAAAATGCGTATTTACTATCTCCTTGAACTCCTGTCGAATAGTACCCTTGTGGTGCTAAAACTCCCTGTGGGTTTCCAGCTGTAGGAGGTTCTGAGTATGGTTCTGATAATGGTATACCTCCGTTTTGAGAATCATTAAAACATGCATATAAAGTTTGATAATTTCCTAAATAGATAGCAGCTATGTTATTCTGGCAGCAGATACTATTAAACTCTGGGTTACCTCCTGCGCTTGGGGGAGAATAAAATGCATCTACTATAGGGTTGTAGGTTACATCTGGTGCTGTAGGGCTGTCTTCTAGTCTAAATAGATTGTCTGATACTACTGTACACTCCCCAATTGCTTTAAACTGGACATGAAAGTCATGGAAAGTGTAGTTAAAGTCACTACTTGTATTGCTGATGTAGGTTTCTATAGTGGTAAATGTGTCTTCGTAGGCAGCTGCTGGTTGGTTGGAGTAGTCTGCAATGTTGTCTGCTCCAGAGTATTGTGCTATGTTAATAATATCGGAAAGGTTTGTTGCTGGAACTTGACCTCCCATGGGAGAGATGGGTGTCCATTGACCGAATCTATTAGGATTAAATGGTGGAAGTGCTTGGTTCGGAAATGCACTTTGATTGTCCCATACTATTCTAAATTCGTAATTAGTATCGTTGGTTACTCCTTGAAATGTATACGGTGGAGCGATATATTGCGGGATTCCTGTAATTAAAAAAGGTTTAGGGTATAGACTTATTATTAGACAACTACTAAAATTATAGTTTGCAGTTACTACACAACCTAACGGGTCGTTTATGTCTTGTACGGTTAGTGTTACTGTACTACCATCATTAAAATCACCTGTTTGTATAGAGTGGCTTGTTGGATCACTTATTTCTACTCCGTTAAGTTTATATACTAGCTCAGTGTTTTCACCTGTGTTTACTGCTAGTGTGAAGTTATACTCTGGACCAGGAGTTAGAGTTTGAGGTACTCCGTTTCCTGTATAGTTTAGGTCGCACTTGACTAGTATAACTTCTCTTGTTAATTCACAATTAGCAATTGCGGGGTGATATGCTCTTACTTCTATTAATTCATACTGTGTGTATTCATTATTATTAGTGAAGTCGTAGGTTATATTCCCTCCTAGTACCGATGTTGGAGGAAAACCTCCTCTTATTATTTCAAAATCTATAATGTTTGATACATTATTAAAAAGGGTCGGTAGAGGGTAGTTGCTAGCGTTAGATGCTTCAGGGTTTAATGCTAGTTGGGGAGGGTTTGGGGGAAGTAAGGTACACACATCGTCGGCTGGATCTTTATGAAATTGAACTATATACTGAACTGTAGCGTATTTTAAGTTTTTAAATGGGTTATCTCTATTTAATTCTCCGTCTGTTATTTTAATTACAGCTCTTTTAAGTTCACCATTATACTTCGGTTCTTCATGTTGTTTATCTGATCTAACAGAATTCCCTAATGGGGTCTGTACAACGTTTCCGGCTCTAGTCGATGATTCCTTATTGAATAAACTTCCTACTGCGTTGGTTCCAATGTTTTTAAATGCTCCTGCATTAGAACCAGATATAAATGCCGTATCTATAGAACCGCTATATTCCGGTCTTGTCCAGGTCATTATTGGGGAAGTGTTGTGGTACCGTTCTAAAAGGTGTGGTTTTATTATAATTCCTGAATCTGTTACGGATCTGGCAGGTACAAAGTCTTTTACCATCCTAAAGATAACATTATCAAAAAACTTTATTAAACGAACAAAATCCTTTAAGTCGTATGCATCAACATTTTCAAATACAATCTTAGAATACTTATATAAATCCGGGTATATGTTACTTTCATATCCTCTTGGATCTCCTATGTAATCATCTATATTAAATGGATCATTAGGGAAAAGAACTGCTGATTGGGAAGTAATATAGGAGTTCATATTATCAGAAGGAGAAAATCCTACTTCTATTCTATGTAAATCCTGTGTGTATTTACTATCACCTCTAGTTATTCCTGTATAGTATGATAAAGTATTACCTTCTACTATACTGCCGGTATTATCTAATCTTACCTTATCTACTGAACCTGTCCAGGCTTGTTCTCCTGCAAAGTACGGTAACTCTTCGACTGACTGTCCTCCGTATATTTTTATTTTAAGAATATCGGAAGGAATACCGAAACAGTTTATTAGCGCTCTTAATCCTCTTTCTGTACCCTTACTTTTCAACAGTATAGGTAAGTTGTGGTATATTCTTTTGTATATTTCCTTTTGGTAATCATTCTGTGATAGTGGTTGTTCTCCGGATGTTATTATACCGGAATTACCAGCGGCAGTTGGAGGTAAATATTCACCATCTACATCGTAGGAGTTAGCAATAAAGTATTTAAATAAATCTTCTGCTGATTTATTACTTGTGTATAGTTTTAGCCCAAAGTTTTTAAGTAGTTCTTCAACTAGGTCTTTAGATACCCCTCTATTTAGTCTATTATCAGCATCGTACTTTTTTGAAACAGCATCCGTATATGTCCATAAATTATCAAAATGTTGACCAATCATATTGATAAATAAGTTATAAGGGTCGTTACTTGTATCCTCTTTTAGGTACGATGGTATAGTGTTGGTAAGTATGTTAACGTTTTGAGCATCATATAATACTGCTTCCTGTATTTTACTATTGTACCATGTTGTTGAATCTGTAGAGTTAGATTGCTGGTTAAGGTATGGTTTTGTAGAGTTTGACTTAGGCCATGAATTAGACCCGCTTTCGTAATATAAACTTCTTTCGTAGTGGTCGAAATTGTTAACTACTCCATCAAGTAGATTTTCATAGTATTCCCTACTTCCAGAGATACCTGAAGAATTATATGAAGCACCTGTGTTATTAATTATATTTAAATTAACTTGATATGATTCTAGTAATTCTACCTTATACTTAAAATTACGTAACCTCTCTTCGATAGATGAAAAATTAATAAAGTTATTAAACTCTGAGTAATCTATTCCTAGTTCTGCTCCTTTTTCATTAAAGAGAGAATTTAATTCCCTATTACTATTCCCATTAGGAAAGCTAAATAGTTCGCTGTAGTTAAAGTATTCTGAAGGTTCTGTTGACTGTTCTCCTACTCCTACATTAAAATTTGCTCCTCTTAAAGTCGGCGGTTTAACTACCTCTTCTTCTATAGTTAAGTTGATTTCGTAAGCTAGTGAGTCAGATACTTTTTCAATAACTGAGAAAGTACTGTATATTTTAACTGAAGATGTGAGTGGTTCTGCTAACTTTACTACTATGGCTGTTGTACCTCTAAACTCCCTGCTTCCTATATTAACTATAGGGTAAAATTCATTAGCACTACTGTATAAGTGTATATCTAAGTTATAAGTAGAGTTTTCTAATCTGTTTTCTAATCGATTAGCCAGTACACCTACATCTATTGCTCCTAGACTTACAGGAATTAACCTTAACTCTCTCCTATCGGGGGAAATACTCTCTAAGGAGAATGTTGAATTAGTGTCCTGAACTCTAAATGGGTTTCTTAAGAAATGGTATAGAGCTTTTACTTCAGAATTATTACTGTAGTAGGATTTATAGTCTTCTAGCGGATCTATTGATATTTCCGAGTTACCTTCTACAGATGTTCTTGAATCTCCAGATAGTATACTGTACTTAGTATAGTTACCAATAGTTAATAGCTTAGTATTATCTAACGTATAGTATGCTAATTCTACGAAATCTTCGTTTGGAATAAAGGTACTTGGTATAGTAATTTCGTCTAAGTAGCTTTTTAAATTCTCATCAGAAACAACATCTAATTTTAATAGATTATCTGGGTCTATTTCGAATATGTCGTATTTTACTTTCATCATAATTTATAATTGATTTTGTAAATCAAATATCTGTTGATTAGCATCTAAAAGTTGTTCTCTAAGTTGTGTAATTTCCTCTAACAGAGGTTGTATGTCATCTGTATTCTTATCAAAATCGGCAATTTCTGAACTTCTTTCTAATATGAATTCATGTGAATTTACTTCTCCTTCTACTGGTATAGAGTAGAACAACTTATCGTATAACCTAAAAAACTCCTCTACTGTCTCTAGATCTATTTGTTGCTCCTCTTCCTTAAAGGTATTGAATTCAACATCTAAAGATGTACGTATCTGTGCTCTTCTGTAAGATTGTCTCTGGATTCTAACCCTCTCTTTAGCCATTACGAACAATTTTAAATATGTTACGGTTATCGCTTACAACACTACTACCTCCAACCTCTGTTTTTACTAATATACGATAAAATCTCTCAGGCTGCAACCCTTCCATGTAAATATCAAAGAATGAACCTTCTGGGTCACAACTTATTTTAGTGAAGTCTGTACTAAAGTCAACTACCATTTCTTCTGTATTTTCATCTCTCAATCCCCAATAGGATGCAGATGGTAGTACGTAGTTATCTAAATATACTGATGATGTTGTAAATCTCCTGGTTGGGTATTGAGGTTTAGCTGTTAATCTAAATCTCTGCTTTCCCTCATCTACGTATTTACCTTTATTATTCTTTATATCTATTACTGACATATCTGTGTCAAGTACTGAAAGAGTACCTTGATTGTATACTCTATCATCCCAGCCGAATTCTAGTACGGGTGGATAAATTGTGTTTGTGTCTTTACCGAAGTACTTTAGTTTAATTGATGATTCAGTACTGTGTTCTAAGTCGTTTTGTAATTTTACTATAAATCCTTTATTGCTCAGAGTACCTCCGTACATCTGTTTTATAGCAGGAGTTACATTTATATCCATATCGTGAGTTGATGACATACTGTGAGATTGGAAAAATTCCATTGACTCTGCATTTGATGCTGTATACCAGTTACCTCCTCCTTGTTTACCGTCTATGTAGGAAGCAGTTGTGAATGGAGAAAACCCAGATGTGTTCCAGGCTGCTTCTAGATTTGATTTTCTATACGTCCAATTTGCACCAGAGGTATTAATAGGTATGTCTCCAAATTTACCTGTACCATTATCCCAATCAGAAGAACCGTTGGTATGTACCGGATAAGCGTATAGTGTATATTCTGTTGGCAATTCTGTTGCACTAGCTAGGTACATTTTTAAACTAGAACTCATTGAGTTAATTAATCCCGGTGTTACTTTATTTAGTATCACATCTTGTATCTCTTCATCAGAAAATTTAGTTAAAATACGATTTGTTTGTCCTGTACTGTCTAAGGTACCGGGGTATCCTCCTATCTCTATAATTTCATCTTTACCGGCGTTACTTGTTAGTTGCTCGGTATATATAAATGTATCTTTCTCTGGAAATATTCTGTAAATTGCCATATTATAGTACTGTTGTTCTTCCTTTTATATCTTGATTTGGAAATTTTAATTCAAATATCATTGTATCATAAGAGGGGTATATTACGTTGTTCCTAGTAGCTCCTTTTATATCGTATGCATACTCTGAGTAGTTCCCTCCTTGTTTGTTAATTACTTCTACTTTACTTACTGTCTGTACTCCTGTCACTTTATCTAACAGACTATAGATAGTAGATACGTTTACCGCTTGATTTATATTCCATTTAGTTATCTTAAAAAAATCTTGAAGTGCATTATTACACTTAAGTAGTACGTCTCTACTATTAAAATTAGGTCTTACTAATATATCAAAATTTACTCCAATATTAACTACAAATGCATCTTTTATATTAAGTGCATCTGTTAATGGCATGTAGTACGCCATATATGTCTTTAAGTTGTCTTTTAGAGTTTTAGGTGCAGTAATCAAATGTTTATCGTTGTTAAAAGCTAGAACGTACATAGATAGTGCTAGTGGATTGTTGTCTATTATAGAATCTGTAGAAGATTTTGTACTGTTCAACTCATCGTGAGTAACAAATGCTTTTGCTATTGTACCGAATTTCGGATCTAAAGAGAGGGCTCTTACAGTATAATCCTGAAGGGTAACTGTTCTTTTCTGTTCTGAGAATGCTCTTAATGTGTTTTGTCGTACTTCTTCTATAGTGTCACCATCTTTACCACCTGCTGCAGGTAGGGGGTTGTTAAAAGCTATAGTACTTTCGTAGGTATTATCGCTACCTGGGGAAGTAATATTTGCGTTATACCCTGTTAGTGTATTTGCAGGAACGTTAGATTCTATTCCTCCTCCAACTAAGTAACGTATAGTTAAGGTAGTATTAGAAGGGGCAAGTCCATAAGTACTAGTGTATAGGAAATTGGAAGGGTCAAATGCTTTGTCTAAAGTATTTACTCCCTGTAGTGTTCCCATCCCTACATTAGTAGGATCAGGAGTAAAAGTATCATCATCAGCACCTACTGTTCCTGCTCCAAATTGAACTATTAATTGACCCTTTGAATTGAACCTTGTAACAAATCTCTTAGGTACTTTCTGTAATAAGATGGTATTCGGTACCTTATCTACATCGGAGCTTAAGTTTGTATTTTCTATGAAAACTGTATCTTGACCTAAAAAAGGAACTTCATACCACCTATTATTACTTGAGCTAGAATTATCTTCAATATCTAGTATTCCTATAATATTAGCATCTTCAATAGTTATTGTTTTAAATTTTTCAGCAGTAGAGAATGTTTCTGATGTAGATTTTATAGTGCCGGAAAAAGCTTTTATTTTTTTACTCAAAGTAAACTCTGATGGTATTCCCCCTGTTAGCTGACTGATTACTATATCGGTAGGGTCATAAGAACTGGAGTAATTAAAGTCTATTTTGTTTTCAATAAAAAAATTTGCTCTCCCTTTTGCTGTAGATGTTACAGTAGCATTTTCATTTACTACAAGTGCTTGATTCCAGTTAGGTTGATTTGTTGTAGGGTCAGCACCTATATTTTGCGATACTGTTAATTCAACTTCAGAAGCATTAGTTATTTTAGGTCTATAGCCCATCATATACGCCATAGAATATAAATTACCTGGTTCTTTAGCGTATTGCAGGAAAGTTTCTTGGAGTTGTGTGTCTTGGTAGAATGATAAAATATCTCCTACGTAAGCGGCCATCTCTATAAACATCATTCCTGGTGATGTAGGAGAAAAGTCATTGTAGGAATCAGGAAAGTAGTTTTTTGCAAACTCTACTAACTCCTGTTTATAGTCTGAAAATTCTCTTGAAACGTATTTTATATCTCTTATTTCTGCCATTATTGTTCAAAATTTATTACTACCTCGTCTTGTATATTTGTATTTTTGATAGAATACTTAAGTGATAATGTAACTGTATTTGAATCGGGTGTTCCAATAACTCTAAAATCGCTAGGTACTATAGTAGGGAAGTATTCTGATAATCCTGTTCTGACTGTGCTCTTTACTCTATCGATCATATTCTGGTTTATATTTTCGAACATTAAGTTTCTAATAATAGTACCGAAGCTAGGATTCATATACCTTTCTCCTTGACCAGTTAGGAAGTAGTTAATTAGATTTGTTCTAATAGCATCCTTAGTCATATACGTAGAATTAAATACAGCAGCTCCAGATAACGGTAAGGATACTCCTATCGCTTTTCTTGGCTGTAAATCTAATGGATTAATTCTTCTACTATTAAATGCCATAATTATGCTACTCCGTGTTTTTGTTTATCTTTTTCTATAGACTTGCTATATATAGAACCTGCTTTTTTAACAAAATCAAATTGAGATATATCTAAGCCTGGTGTGTTTCCAGCAGGTCGTGTCATACCCATCTGATTAGCCATTGATGTTGCAAAATTTGGCTTTTGAACCATATCTGATGTTCCTGCATATACGTTTTTATACTCTTCAGTAGTCATATTTGCTTTGGTCTGTTCTAACATCTCCATTAGAGGGTTAGTTGATGTCGGTACTTGTTTTTTTACTTGAATAGTCTTAGCAGGTGCTGCCAATGTATTTGGTGCACTTGCCGCTTTTACTGCTTCGTTCATTACTTCTTGTAACTCCTCCTTAACAGCTGATCTGACTTCTTCTCGTATGATATTTCTTAATTGATCGAGTTTCATAATTATAAATAGTTAGTTTATGGAAGTTGGTTGTTTATTCTAAATTTTAATTCCTGTATTAGTACAGTTGTATCAGCACTAAATGATGGTTGACCTCTAAGTACTATTACTCCTATGTTGTCTTTGGCAACTGCTAATCGTCTAGGAATAGGTCCATCTCCTTGTTTATCTTCAATAATCGCGATTTCATATACCTTCCCCGAATCTGATTTAAATATATAATCTTCATCTGGGATTCCTTCTGAACCTGTATTTTCTAGTGGTTGTACTTTATTTAAAAGATCCTTTAATTCTTTCTTTTCCTCATCTGTCATCTCTCCAGAGGATAGAGCATCTAAACATTCCTGTGATCTAAGATTTACATTAGAGAGTAGGTCTTTTATATTATTTAAACTTGGACTTACTCCTGCTACTAAAGATTGAATAGATGATACGTCTCCATCTAAATTTTCTAGTAGTTTACGTATATTATACAGTCTATCAGCTTGTGATGTTATGCTACCTGTTGTTTTTGCAGAGATTAATCCTCCGTAATCACTCGGCGGTATACCGGTAGCTACAGGTGTTGGATTAACTTTAAGTAATTTTAGTATAATTTTTGCTGATCTAATTGCTTTTTTTAAATTATTAGCTAATTTGAGAAATTTATCTGATCTCTTTTGAAATTTATTTACTCCGGATAGTAGGGCGTTTTTAGTATTTATAATTCCTACTAACGCTGTACCTTGAGGACATTGGTTAGAGAACTTACCCAACATCTTATTAGCCTCTAATTGAATTCTAGCTTCTAAGTCTCCTTCTATTTTTCCTAACTGTCCTGCTACAATAGCTGATATTTGAGATGAAAGTGCCATTATTCTGTAAATACTTTTTTAGATTTCAACTGAGAAGGTCCTGAAGGGTTAATTAAATTTCTCAATTGTCTTATTACCGGCTGTGCTTGTGTTCCTCTCTTATTAATACTTGGGATTGGGTGACCTTTAATAGTCTTAGCTACTGCCATATCCTTAGCCATACCTTCAAGAAGGTTTAAAACGTTTTGAAAAAATGCTTCTGTCTGGTTACCTAACATTACTGGCTCTCTATTACTATCTGATGCTGTTCTTGCTTTAGAGCCGAGGTACATTACTGGAGCGTCTAAGCAAAGGTAGGAAGAACCGTCTATATTAATGGAGCCTTCTGTATTTAGTCCTATACTTTTTATACTAGATAATTGAATATCAGACTGTTTTGCATTTAAATACAATCTTCCAGCATTAAGCAGTATTTGATTACCTTTAAATTGATCTGATTTCTCGGGATCTTCATCGCAAGCGTCTCGCTTTTCGCTTGCAGGAGTTAAGGGTATTTGGTGGTTAGATACTAGGTAGATTGAGCAGTTATCTTCGTCTATATTTTCTCCTAAAGTAGAAAAACCTTCTTTAGTATCAGATTGACCGTTACTTATTATCGTAACAGGTGATCCTATGTTCTCATCATCAATCCAAGGGTTACCTGTTCCTTTGCCTCCTGTAAACCTAATAGACTGTCCCTGTCTACCTTCTATTTGAATATCTCCTGGTGTTGACCTTATTGGGTTTACTTTTCCTAACTCTTTAAATTTACTGCCGTAACTCATATCTAAATCTGAGTTATTTTGCAAATCGGGATATGCACCTGAATTAGCATTATTAAAAGTGTTTACTATGCCAGTGTAGTACTTGGTATTAGGTTTTTCTGAGCCTAGAAGGGATAGATTCGGCATTGAAACAACCTGTATTATTTCTCCTATAATTGGAACTGTTTTAATATGTGCACTATGTTGGAAAGCAAATGGTAGCGCGTTAGGGGTTAGTTCTTTTTGACTTCTACCTAATTGTTTATAGAATACTCCGTTTATTGCCATCCCACCGCCTCTATTTTTGTACTCTGGGTGGTCCTCGTCAAGTATTATATCAACTACTCTACCGAACACTTTGGGTGTTGTAGTACTGCTACCTCCTCCAGGGGAAGTTCTTATACTGTTTAATGATGTATTAAATCCCATTACTCTTCTTTACCTTCTTCTGGTTTCTCTTCTAACTCCTGTTTTACATCTTCTTGATCATCTAACAAGCCTTGCAATTCTGAGAAATCAAACATGTCTCCGTCTCCTCCTTTAGATTGAATAGCTTCTAATCTCTGTATTACTGTCGCTAGCTTAATTAGGTGTTCATCATTTTTGACACCAATCTCCATATACTCCTTAATCATAGGAACAAGTAAAGTTGCATCTCCTATGTTTTCTATTAAAGGCTTAAGTTCACCAATCAACCCTTTTACTTGAGATTTCGTTTCTCTTGAGTTCGTATATATCTCTTCAAAAAGGTCAGATAGTTTCTTTCCGTTAAATATTTCTTTATCTGAATCCATATCTTTTATAATAAATAGATTACATATCTTTTATTACGATCCTACCCTTTTCATTATACTTATAGTATATCTCATAGAAATCATCTTTAAGAATGGAAATTACTTTGGTTAAGTGGGGAGTCTCACAATCAGTCATTTCTCTTATGTAGATATATAATGCTTTTTTCTTAAATATATCTAAATCGTTTCTTGTTTTAAAT
>Ga0206130_10007541_pt1 | contig 11999 bp, 9 predicted proteins | sample Helgoland_Spring_9_FD_148637 | JGI IMG/M metagenome (GOLD analysis project Ga0206130, IMG submission 148637) | Pelagic subsurface seawater microbial communities from Kabeltonne, Helgoland, North Sea - Helgoland_Spring_Bloom_20160512_1 | ecosystem: Environmental > Aquatic > Marine > Epipelagic ...
AGTTTAATTGCGGATGTGGCGGAATTGGTAGACGCGCTATCTTGAGGGGGTAGTAACTTAGGTTGTGGGGGTTCAAGTCCCCCCATCCGCACCATTAAACTCTTATACCTATCTTATGTACATGACAGCATAAGTTGGCCATTTGGCCATCTTATTTGTTTATAGTGAGCGCGGTATAATCAATGTCGGTGGCTATGATCATAGCCAGTAATATGCTCGTTTTATGTATACCCGCTCCTTAACTTTTTTGAGGTTAGGCGCGCAGATTTTTAAGAGTGCTAGGCGCGCCTATCGAGGTCTGAGTTTAAGGCTTATCAAGTTTATGGCTTCGTGTGGCAGGTTTTACTCTGCCACCCAAAATGGCGTCTTTCATGTGATAAATGACAGGGCTAATTTTGTTGTGCTTGTTGCGCAAAAAATAAGTATGCCCCTTTTTATCGCCCCAACTGTTATTGAAATCATCGCAGTCTACTTCGTATACATTTTTGTCTAGTTTATTGTCAGACATAGATTCTGGCCCAGTCATACCGAGCCGGCGTGACACTGTCATGTTTTTCAAATTAGCAATTTTACTAGCGGGCATGGCTAAATCATCGTTGGCGTAATAAACCACAACATTTCTGTCTGAATGAGGAATGTAGCGACCTTTCTCGTTACGTTCTAGTGTCTGGTTAACAACGTCTGCGGCGACCATAAATACATTGCGAAAGAGCTTCGGCATGTTGCCGCATTTATCATCATTTACCCAACTATCAATGGCGTTGAGTAAAACTCGATTGCCCATTGAATGAGCTAACACATTCATGCGGCGTGTGCAGGGGTCTATTTTTGCGTCTTCTTCTTTACGCCAATTATCAAACAGGCCGAGCATGCGAGCAAAAGCTCCACCACTGGCTCGTGATGCTCGCTGATCATCCCAGTAGTCGTCGATAAAAGCAGGTGCAGAGTCATCGTCACATGGCCAGATAAGGGGCACTATATGAACTAACCCGGGACTTATCTCATCAAACATGCCCTGCAAGACCTCTGCGTTAGGAAAAATTTCAGGTTCACCGGTATTATTGAAGCCATGGATATAGAACAGAATCTGAGTGTTTTCATTCAGTTCTTTAAGCTGTTGAAAAAATGCTTTATTACCTATTTCTATGTAGTCATTCACTCCGTCTCTTCGGCAAAAATACATGTCTTGGCTAACGCTGGTATTTTGCATAGAGAAGCTAATTTTTCTGTCTTTTTTAGACCTTGCTGACTGGGTAGGGGTGCGGTTTGTGGCGAATAGCATAGACATTTCCTTATGTCGGTTAATGATTGAAGCGTGCTTGAGCTTTAGTGCTGGTAATATTGGCTTTCTTTCCTAAGCGCGGTACACGAGTGCCACAACATCTTTATTGTAGTTGGTAATCATCTGTTTTTTTGGTTGCCTGCTTTTTGTACATAATAAATATGTTCGGCTAAAATCTTGAATGTGATAGATAGACTCCAACCATATAAGCGCAGTGCTTTGCTAATTTACTAAAGCTTTAGATAAACAGTGTTTGATGCGGTTTCTATGATAGCCTCATGCATTTCCATTATATCTTGGCCTATTATGCCGTCTATTTTTTTCTCTGTTAAAGGATTTAAAGCATCAACCACATGAGACAAATCCATAGAGTAAACGCTGCTTAGACTAACTGCATTTCCTTCAATAATGAGAGATTCTATTGGATAAGAGCGAGTTCTCATCGATCCTCCCACTCCCGTCGCGTCAGTGCTGGGTAAATCATTTTCCTGCACTAGGTTAAATTTTTCAGCACTTTCTTGGTGGATCACTGTAGCCTGAGCGCCAGTATCTATAATAAAGTAACCACTTTTACCGTTAATTGACACTTCAACTAACGCGTGCTGGGTGGGTAGCTTCATATAGTTGATCCTAACAAAGCCTTTGTCCTTTAAAAACTGCTCTAAATTTAATTCACTATCAAATTGACTCGCGTTATTAATGGTTGAGAAAAATAGACATAGCGTAATTACTATTGCTTTATACATACTTTAAACCCTGATTATATAAAATTTTTCAAAATGAAATTTTTCACTAGTTGACATTTTAATTGCGGTAATTTTATATGCGATATCGAGTAAGGTACAATATTGATTGTTTTGGTACACACTATATCTACGGGGCTAGATAATGCATTTTTATGTTTAATTTAGGTCTATGTGGCCCGAGTTCTTCTTTCGAGGATCACCGGTACGCCATATTTGGGTCTGGTGGTCAGGCTAATCAGTGGCTTAATATTTGCGTTAGGGGTTAGATTTAGCTTAAACCGCTGAGTTGTCATGGCTAAGATAAATACCGCTTCCATCATGGCAAAGTTATTACCTAGGCACAGTCTTGGACCTCCGCCGAAGGGAATGTAGGCGTAGGGGTGTCGTTGTTTCTCCGTATCGGCATCAAATCGGTGGGGGTTAAAGGTTTCCGGATTTTCCCAGAAGTCTGGGTGTCTGTGCAGTAGGTAGGCACTAAACAGCACATCGGAGCCACCCTTTAGAGCATATTTTCCTAAGACATCATTGTTCTCAACATGCCGCGGCAAAAGTGGCACAGGAGGATATAAGCGCATGGTTTCTTTAAACACTTTTTGACAGTAGGGCAGATTGCTAAAGTCGTCGGCAACTGGGGTACGCGTACCTAGCACTTGGTCAACTTCTTGTTCTACCTTGGCCCGAACATCAGGTTGCTGCGCTAGGATACTCCATAACCAAGACATGGCATTGGCGGTAGTTTCATGGCCGGCAATAAACATGGTCATGGCTTCATTTCTAAGATCTTCATCGCTTAATGGCAACCCAGTTTCCTCGTCTGTGGCATCCATTAACATTTGTAGCAGGTCCATGGGTTTTTCATCAGTCACTTTTCGCTGACGAATAATGCGATAAATAATGTCGTCTAGTTGGGCAATGTATTGAGGGTACTGTTTATTGCGGTTGCTGGGTAATTTGTACAACAGTGGAAATGGAAGTACAACACGTTGATTGGTTGCTGCTAACAGAGGGTTAAAAATGTCGGCAACAGTTTGAATGTCTTCGTCAGACAGAGCGGTACTAAAGAGGGCTTTAACTACCACTTTGAGTGTTACTTGCATCATGGCATCAGTGGTTTCAAGTGGTTTGCCGTGATCACAGATGGTCTCCCATTCTGTAAGCATTTCTTCAATGCAGTCGGTCATTATGGTAGCTAGGTTAGCGATCTTTTTACGATGAAAATACGGTTGTACGGCAAGTCTTTTTCGGCGCCACTCATCACCCATTGCGGTAAAGGTGCTCTCGCCCAAAACGACCTTCACCATTTTGAAACCGATGGTTTTCTTTGTGTAGTTTTTGCTATTGCGTGTGAGCATGTCTCTGACGAGATCAGGGTGGTTAACAAGATAGACATTTCTTTTCAGGAGCTTGAATCTCACCACGTCCCCATAGGTGTCGCTAATAGATTGTAGCCAGTCAAGTCGATTAGCGCTGGCTAACTTAGCGATGTTTCCAATAAAAGGATAGCCTTTTGGGCCTTGCGGTTTGATGTGCATTGGAGGCATACTCTTTGGTAGTAGATAATTTAGGTAAATAGATTAGATTAATTAGGTAATATTAACTAATTTAACAAAAGTGTGCAATTTAAACTAGGCATTTATGAAGACCAACGAAAAAATACGGAATCAGGCGCTCATATTGTTCAATGACAAAGGCGTTGATCAGGTTTCCTCTTTGGAGATCAGTCAGGCTTTAAAGATTAGTTATGGCAATTTGACGTACCACTACAAAAAGAAAGACGATATTGTTTTGGCGCTCTATAGTCAGATGCAGCAAGAGCTAAATACAGCTATTAACCGTCTTGTGCAGTGTATTTTTGAGGAGACGTTTTACCTTAAATTGGTTAACGAAATTTTTGAGATTATTTGGGACTATCGATTTATTTATCTGAACATCAATAGCCTGATGAATCAGTTCGAGTTTATTGCTGAATCAGAAAAGTCCTACTCTGCCACGCGCATAAAAATTCTTAATCGCGCTAAAAAGTACCTGATTCAAGAGGGCTATTTAAAGCCTGAAGCTAATAATAATTACGAGTCACTTATTCAAAACTTAAATATGATTTTGTACGGTTGGATCACCGATGCCAAGTTGTTTTATGAGGGTGATGAGGCCAAAAAAATAGAGGTCTATGTGTCCCTCTTTTATAACGTTGCTTTGACCCACATTACGGAAAAAGGTCGCAAGCGGTACCAGCAAATTAAGTAGTGTTTAGAGCCGTCACTTGGTTTTATTAACTAACTAATAAAAAGAAACCGGCATTGTAGGTGCAATGTAAAATGATGGGTGCGGCTATGTTTTGGGTGCGTTCTTGAATATAACCAAAGACTAGTGAGGGTATAAAGGTCGCGAAAGCCCATGCTGGTGAGTGGTTAATAAAGTGAGCCAGTACAAAAACACTACTTGTCATGATGTTTGCCAACGACAGCACTGACCAATTTTTTGCGAAGCGCTTTGCAATCAGAGGTTGTATGACGCCTCTAAAAATAAGTTCCTCCACAATGGGATAAAGCAGGACTAGGTTTAGCAAGATCGAAATGCTAGTGATCCCGGTGATCCCTCTATTCGCGAACAACCACAGCCACACGGGTAGCGGCGCTAGCAGCATAAGAAAAAATATTGGGTCTTTATAAAACTTACGCATGGTTTAACATTCGTGGGTTAATAGTATTTTTGTGCGCCTGTGTTAGTCGTGGGAAAAAGCTAAACCGTATTTCTGGTAAAAGCCTACCCATCGCGTTAAACCTAACGCTAATTTAGTGCTTCTGAATAATACCTTCTTCTTTTGAATAGTACATGCATTTGGGCCGAAAGGATTTACAATGCCTGATCAGATTTATAACAGCGAGAGAGCAATGCTAGGTAAAATTATAGGTGCGATTTTTGGATTCATCATAGCAGGTGGGGCTTTTGGTGCTGTATTAGGCATTTATTTGGGGCATCAATTTGATCGTGCTCGGTCTGGCCCTTTTACAGGCGGACAGCAGCAGCAGGCCCAAGACTCGTTTTTTCGAACCGTATTTAGCTTGTTGGGTCACGTGGCCAAGGCTGACGGGCGTGTTTCCAGCGATGAAATAACGCAAGCCGAGCAGTTGATGGATAAAATGAGACTGGATACGGCTACCCGAAAAGAAGCCATTAGTTTATTTAAACGCGGCGCTTCAGCAGATTTCTCTGTCGATCAAACTATGCAGGAGTTTATGCGTGTCTGTGGCAGGTACAATAATTTAAAACGACAATTACTAAATTATTTGATAGCACTGGCAATGGCAGATGGTGAGTTAGATCAATCAGAGCAGGATGTGCTAGCTAAAATTGCTCGCCATCTAGGGTTTAGTGCTGCGCTGTTTGAACAATTCATTCAGATGATTAAGGCTCAGTCACAATTTAGAGGCTCTCACTCAGGCCCCGGCGCCAGCCGACCATCAAAAGATCAATTGGCAGATGCTTACCGCGCTCTGGGCGTTAGTTCGGATGACTCTGATAGTCAAATTAAAAGGGCATATAGAAAGCTCATCAGCCAAAATCATCCGGATAAATTAATCGGTCAGGGTATGCCAGAAGACATGGTTAATCTTGCCACTGAAAAAACTCAAGAGATACAAGCAGCGTATGAATTAATTGTGGAGCATCGTCAGTAATCCATGGGTTTTGTTGGGAAAAGCGAGACAAAAAATTTAATTAGTTAAAAAGCCCTGACATTAGCAATGGGTTGTTGACCTCCTCGCAGAGCGTACCTATAATGCACCTCCTCAAAAAGAGGCTGGCCTGATTGTTATGGGGCCACGGTGTCGGTGCGGGATGGAGCAGTCTGGTAGCTCGTCGGGCTCATAACCCGAAGGTCGTTGGTTCAAATCCAGCTCCCGCTACCAATTTAATAAAATTGACACCAAAAAAGTAATGTGCAGTCAGTAATTTTTGTCTATGATTGCAGTACGAAGTAGAAAAGGTTATCGCTTTGAAAGGGCTGCTTCTTCTATGAAGGTCATTCGCGTCGGGTTCGACGCAAGTCGAAGAGCCCCATATTGGGGCTTTTCTTTAGAAGTTAAAAAATGGGCCACGGCCCATTTTTTGTTGGTTAGGAGAATTCCATGGCTGCAGCCGATAGTAAGATCAGGCAATTACTTCAGCCGATTGTTGAGGCTTTGGGGTGCGAGTTGTGGGGTATTGACCTTCAGTCAGGGGCCAAGACTAAACTCTTGCGAGTTTTTATCGATAGAGATAATGATCTAATCGGTATTGAAGATTGTGAGAAAGTAAGTCGTCAGGCCAGCAGCATTCTTGATGTGGAAGGGGTTATTAATGGCGAGTATATTTTGGAAGTTTCTTCGCCAGGCATGGATCGTCCGCTTTATGAGCTAGGGCATTACGAAAAGTTTGTTGGAGAAGATATTTCACTTAGGTTGCGCTTTCCCTATGAGGGACGCCGTAACTTTAAGGGCCGGTTGACGGGTGTTGACGGTGATGAAATTATTTTGGTGGCAGCAGATCATGAATTTCTGTTTCCGGTCGAAGGTATAGAAAAGGCTAACGTGGTTCCTCGCTTTTGAGGCATGTGGAGTTTAATCAATGAGTAAAGAAATTTTAATGGTTGCAGAGGCCGTATCCAACGAAAAGGGTGTGGGCCAAGGTATAATTTTCGAAGCAATTGAGCAGGCGCTGGCAACGGCGACTAAAAAGCGCTACGAAGAAGGCGCTAACATTCGCGTTGTGATCGACAGAGAAACGGGCGACTACGAGTCCTTTCGCTGGTGGGATGTGGTTGCTGATGACGTTATGGCTGAACTGGGTACCCAGTTCACGACCGAAGAGGCGATCGAGAAAGATCCAACCTTAAAGGTCGGAGATACCTTTGAGGAGGCGGTCGAGAACATCGCCTTTGGCCGAATTGCTGCACAAACTGCAAAACAAGTTATTGTTCAGCGTGTAAAGGATGCTGAGCGCGAAATTATTGTCAATCGCTTTAAACAGCGAGTTGGCGAGCTGTTAAACGGGACGGTTAAAAAGGTTACACGAGATCATATCGTGGTTGACTTTGGTGACAATGCTGAAGGGATGCTACCTCGAGAAGAGCTAGTAGGTAGAGAGATCTTCCGTATCAACGATCGTACTCGAGTAATTTTACTCGGTATTCGCGAGGAAACTCGTGGTCCGCAGCTATTAGTCTCGCGAGCAACACCTGATATGCTGGTGCAGTTATTTAAAATCGAAGTACCAGAGATTTCTGAAGGCATTATTGAAATCAAGGGTGCCGCTCGAGATCCAGGTCAGCGCGCTAAAATCGCTGTAAAAAGCAAAGATGCTCGGATCGATCCTGTTGGTGCGTGTGTTGGCATGCGTGGTGCACGAGTACAGGCTGTTTCAAACGATTTGGACGATGAGCGTGTCGATATTATCCTTTGGGATGATAATCCTGCTCAGTTAGTGATTAATGCAATGGCGCCTGCTGAAGTCGAGTCTTTGATTGTTGATGAAGATTCTCACTCGATGGATGTAGCTGTTAATGCTGACAATCTGGCGCAAGCTATTGGTAAAGGCGGTCAAAATGTACGTCTTGCCTCTGAGCTAACCGGCTGGACCATCAATGTGATGACCACTGAAGACGCTCTAGAGAAACAAGAAGCTGAATCATCTAACTATGTTGAGAGCTTGATGGAAGCGCTTGATGTTGACGAAGATGTTGCGGTTGTGTTGGTTGAAGAAGGGTTTACCAGTCTCGAAGAGGTCGCTTATGTGCCGCTAGAAGAGATGAGTGCTATTGAAGGCTTTGACGAAGACATTGCGGAAGAACTACGCGCGCGCGCCAAAGATGCATTATTGACACGTGCCCTAGCCAGTGAAGAGCAGCTTACAAATGTTGAGCCAGCTGAAGACTTACTGACAATGGAAGGTATGGACAAGTCCTTGGCCTACAAATTGACTGCCAAAAATATCATTACTATGGAAGATCTTGCCGAACAGGCTGTTGATGATCTGATGGACGTAGAGGGTATGGACGAAGAAAAGGCGGCAGTATTAATAATGACTGCACGTGCACCTTGGTTCGCAGAAGAATAAAGCGAATCATTAATCGGGTTGTAATAGAGGATAACCGATGGCTGAAGTTACAGTAACTGAATTAGCAAAAACCGTGGGAGCATCTGTCGATCGTTTGCTAATGCAAATGAAAGAAGCAGGTCTTTCCCATGTGTCGGCTGAGGCCACGGTCTCCGATGATGAGAAGCAAACCTTGCTTGGTTATCTTAAAGGGCTGCATGGTGAAAATTCGGATGAACCAAAAAAAATTACGCTAAGGCGCAAGACGGTCAGTACGCTTCGGTCCGGAAATCGTAAAACTGTCAATATTGAAGTGCGTAAAAAACGCACCTACGTAAAGCGCAGTGACGAAGAGTTGCAGGCGCAAGCCGATCTTGAGAGCGAAGTTAAAGCTCGTGAAGAAGCTGAACTAGCGGCCCAGCAGCTCGCTGAATTAGAAGCGCAAGCTGCGGCTGAAGCGGCTGCGGCTGAAGCGGTAACTTCTGAAGTCGTTGCTCCTGAAGCGGTCGTCCCTGCTAGAAGAAGCTCGGGCACTGACAATGTGGAAGAGCAACGAATCGCTGGTATTTTGAGTCGTCGTAAAGCCGCAGAAGATGTGCTTAAAGCAGCAGAGCAGAAGGCCAACGACAAACTTGCCGAAGAAGCTCGAAAAGCGGCTGAAGCGGCTTCTGTGCTTGCCAGTGGGGAAGCTAAGAAGGCTGGTAAGACTACCAAGCATGTTCCTGTAGTGGCTACCGAGCCGGTACAAGATAAAGCGCGTAGACACGACAAGCCAAATGATGATGACGACAAGTTAGCTAGAAAGGCTAAGAAACCGCTTGGTAAGTCGGGTAAGAAGAAACCTAGGTTACAGCTTGATGATGGCGATGATAGATTCGGTAAAGGCCGCCTCAAAGCTTCTCGAACAGCGCTTAAAATGGATAATAAACACACCTTCAAGCGGCCCGTAGAAAAGAAAACTTTTGAAGTTGCGATCCCTGAAGAGTTAACTGTAGGTGATTTAGCGGCCAAGATGGCACTCAAATCAGGTGTCGTTGTAAGAGGGCTGATGAAGTTAGGCGTGATGGCTAATGTTAACGAAGTAATTGATCAAGAGACTGCTTTTTTGGTGGTTGAAGAGTTGGGTCATCAGCCAATAGCTGCCGTTGAGAATACCGTTGAAGACCAGTTAGCCAGGCAGTTTGAAGATATTAAAAGTGTCAATGACGGAGAGGCTCGCGCACCAATTGTTACGGTAATGGGCCATGTCGATCACGGCAAGACCTCATTACTTGACCGAATAAAGAAAACTCATGTTGCTTCGGGAGAAGCGGGTGGTATTACACAGCACATTGGTGCATATCATGTTAATACACCCAAGGGGATGGTGACCTTCTTAGATACACCAGGTCACGCAGCCTTTACAGCTATGCGTGCACGTGGAGCCCAGGCCACTGACGTGGTTATCTTAGTGGTTGCTGCCGATGACGGCGTAATGCCTCAGACAGAAGAAGCAATTCAGCATGCTAAAGCGGCTGGTGTACCTTTGGTTGTTGCCATCAATAAGATGGACAAAGAAGGTGCAGATCCAGAGAGAGTGACCAGTGAGCTGGGCGCAAAAGATGTTATCCCTGAAGAATGGGGTGGTGATACTCAGTTTATGAAAGTATCTGCCGAGACCGGTGACGGTATTGAGGAATTGCTCGAAGCAGTGCTGTTGCAAGCAGAACTACTTGAATTGAAGGCCCCTGTTGATGTGCCTGCTCGCGGTGTGATTGTCGAAGCAAGGGTTGATAAAGGTCGTGGTGTGGTTGCTACGGCTCTTGTACAGCAAGGTACTCTGCGTAAAGGTGACTTTATGCTGGCCGGCGAAAGTGTCGGTAAGATTCGAGCTATGACCAACGAGATGCAAAAGCCGATTATTGAGGCTGGACCGTCTATTCCGGTTGAGATTTTAGGGTTAGATGAAGTTCCTAACGCCGGCGATGAGTTTTTTGTGGTTGCTGATGAACGAAAGGCTAAAGAAATTGTTGATTTAAGAGTTACCAAATCTCGTCATGAGAGAATGTCTCGTCAGCAAGCTGCCAAGATGGAAAACATGTTTTCTGATATGGGCAGTGCGCAGGTCAACAAGCTTAATTTAATTGTTAAAACAGATGTAAGAGGCTCACTAGAGGCAATTAACAGTGCGCTACATGATTTTGCAACCGATGAAGTTGCTGTTGATATTGTTGCGTCTGGTGTCGGTGGTATTACCGAATCGGATATCAACTTAGCCTTGACCACTGGTGCTATTGTTTTGGGCTTCAATGTTCGAGCGGGCGGTGCTGCTAAGGGATTGGCTGAGAAGGAAAATATTGAAATTCGTTACTACAGCATTATCTACAATCTGTTGGATGAAGTTAAGTCAGCTCTTTCTGGCATGTTAGCGCCAGAAACTCGCGAAGAAATCGTAGGTATTGCAGAAGTGCGTGATGTATTCCGTTCGCCAAAATTTGGCGCGATTGCTGGATGTATGGTGACTGAAGGATCTGTTCAACGTAGTAAACCTATTCGAGTGCTTCGTGATAACGTGGTTATTTATCAGGGTGAATTGGAATCTCTGCGTCGCTTTAAAGATGAGGCTAGTGAAGTGCGTAATGGCATGGAGTGTGGTATTGGCGTGAAGGATTACAACGACGTCAAGGCTGGAGATCTCATCGAAGTATATGATATCACTGAGGTAAAGCGTTCACTTTAATGGGTTCTATGTATCGAACTAACTCATAATTAGGTGTAACTAAAGACTACTATGCCAAGAGAATTTACCCGAGCAGAACGCGTTTCAGATGCCGTCCAACAAGAGCTGGCGGTATTGATTCGTGAGGGTGTTCGTGATCCTAGAGTAGGTATGGTTAGCGTCACTGATGTCGATGTGAGCCGTGACCTAGCGTATGCAAAAATACATGTGACATTTCTAGGTGAGCGTACTCAGGAAGAGATCGACGAAGCGATGAGCGCCCTAAACGGTGCATCTGGTTACCTGCGAAAATTACTCGCGTCTAGTATCAAGCTTCGTATCACTCCCAAGTTGACCTTTTTGTTTGACGAAAGTGGTCGTCGAGGTCAGCATCTTTCAGCACTGATTGATTACGCAATGTCGACGCAACAGGACTCGGATCAAGATGATCAGCCTGTGGACAACGAAGGTCATTAGCATTGGCTCGTAGGCGCAATCGAGGTCGTTCAGTAAACGGTATTTTTCTGCTCAACAAACCTCTGGGGTTATCATCTAACCAGGCGTTACAGCGGGTTAAAAATCTATTTGATGCTAACAAAGCAGGCCACACTGGCAGTTTAGATCCGCTTGCGACCGGTGTGCTACCCATTTGTTTGGGTGAGGCAACCAAGTTTAGTCAGTTCTTACTGGATTCAGATAAACACTATCGTAGTACTTTTACTCTCGGTGTGCGCACTGAGACCGGTGATTGTGATGGTACTGTGCGCCAAGAACAAGACGCCTCAACGGTCACTGAGACGCAGATTGAATTAGCAATCGAGGCTTTTAGGGGCGATATTTTGCAAATTCCGTCTATGTATTCCGCTTTAAAACACAATGGCCAGCCTCTCTATAAGCTAGCTCGCCAAGGTATTGAAGTTGAGCGAGAAGCTCGCCCGGTGACTATATTTAAATATAATATTTTAGGGTTTCGTCCAGGACCAAAGGCGGAGTTAGATGTGGAAGTCCATGTGAGTAAAGGGACTTATGTCCGCAGTTTAGCCGAAGATTTGGGAAATGCTCTTGGTTGCGGGGCTCATGTCAGCGCACTACATCGTAATATTGCTGGGCCTTTCACAGACACCGATACAATGACGCTTGAAGAGTTGCAAAAATTGCGAGAAACCGTCGAACCGACAGGCCTTGATGAGTTACTGAAGCC
>Ga0206130_10007552_pt1 | contig 11980 bp, 8 predicted proteins | sample Helgoland_Spring_9_FD_148637 | JGI IMG/M metagenome (GOLD analysis project Ga0206130, IMG submission 148637) | Pelagic subsurface seawater microbial communities from Kabeltonne, Helgoland, North Sea - Helgoland_Spring_Bloom_20160512_1 | ecosystem: Environmental > Aquatic > Marine > Epipelagic ...
CGCCGGATACCGCCGTTCTTGATCCAGGTGATACGGTTGTTGTCCCAATTAACACTCAGTACAAAGAGTCCCTAGCAAGTTGGCGCGAAATCACTCAGATAATCTATCAATCGGTTGTATCAATAGCGGCAGTTGCTAAATTATGACGAGACCAACAGAATCTTCAGAGTCTAAATCTCCGTCGCGCACGAATTTTTCGGATGATCAAATCGACTTCGGAGAAATCTTTGCTGCTCTTTGGGCGGGTAAAAAGATAGTTGCGGGGGTAAGTTTGGTTGCTGGCCTACTCTCAATCATTATTTCTCTGTCGCTCCCCAATGTCTACACCGCCAACTCACTATTGTCTCCAGCGGACCAATCCAATGGTGACTTAAGCAGTTTGATGGGCCAATATGGCGGCCTCGCCAGCTTGGCGGGACTTTCTCTTCCATCGGGTGGGGACGCTTCTAAGGCTCAGCTAGGTATACAGCTAATGCAGTCTAGAGCCTTTATAAGTGAGTTCGTGAACCGCAGAGAGTTATTACAGGACCTTATGGCCGTTGAGTCTTGGAATGTAACGACTGGAAAGATTACCTACGACGCTGACATTTATGACGAAAGCAACAATGTCTGGACCCGAGATACCGACGCTCCATTCCTACCAAAACCGTCAGACCAAGAAGCGGTTAAAGAATTTATCGAGATCTTAACTATTTCAGAGGATCCCCAGACGGGATTCGTATCGGTATCTATTGAGCACCAATCACCTATTATCGCAGCGCGTTGGCTAGATTGGTTAATCGAGGATGTTAATGCTGCCGTGAAAACTCAAGACGTCAGCGAGGCGACAGGATCAATCGAGTATCTTAAGCAGCAGGCTGCCAACACGTCGTTAGCGGAACTGCAGGCTATGTTCTTTGAACTAATCCAATCTCAAACCGAAACGGTGATGCTCGCTGAGGTGCGCCCTGAGTATGTATTTAAAACGATTGACCCTGCTGTTGCCCCCGAAGAGAAAAGTGGACCAAACCGTGCATTAATTTGTGTCGCAGGAACTTTCTTAGGCGGTATTGCTGGCTGTATTTTAGTTTTATTTCGGCGTAGAGAGACAAGTTATGAACATATTAAAACTCAATAATTATTTTGAAGTTTTAGGTGGTAGCGATCGGGTATTTCTAAATACCGGCGACTTGCTTGCAAAACACGGTCATAACGTGCATTGGTTTGCGTCCTCCCCTAAGCATCAACAGGGTGCTTCCGAAGATATTACGCTAATTGAATCTTTAAAGAGGCCACCCCAATTTCTGGACTACCCTCGATATCTCCATAATCGAACTGCAAAAGCTGCCATAACTCATTTATTAGACAAAAAACCCGAAGGCTTTCACATCGCTCACGCCCACATATATTACGGGCAACTAACAACATCTATTATCGAGCCAATAAAGCAGCGAGGTATTCCATTGGTTCAAACCCTTCATGAATACAAAATGGTTTGCCCAATATATACCATGGAGAGAGACGGTGCCGTATGTCGGGAGTGTCTTGATCAAGGTATACATCGGCTCGTTTTAAACAAGTGCAAAGAGTCGAGCTTACTCAAGAGTCTCGCAACTCTTGGCGAGCAGCTTTATTCGCGGTTAGCCGGTGACATCTCGAAAGTTGACAAATTTATTTGCGTTAGTAACTTTCAAAAAAGTCTAATGGCAGATTCCGGCATCCCTAACGAAAAGCTTGTAACGTTGCACAATTTTGTAAATCTACGCGACGATGACCCAATAGAGGTTGAAACTAATCAACACCCTTATTTTTTCTATTTTGGACGATTAGAAGAGCTCAAAGGAATTAACACTCTAATTGAGGCAACAGAAAAAGCCAGAGTTCGATGCGTAATAGCGGGAGACGGTCCACTTAAAAATCACATAGAGCGAACCGCTGAAAAAAGTAACTATCTAGAATATGTTGGATTTCAAGCTGGAAAAAAACTTCGCAGTTATATTGCGAATGCTAGGGCCGTAGTTGTTCCTTCAGAATGGTTTGAAAACTGTCCTATGTCCGTACTCGAAGCCAAAGCCGAGGGCACGCCCGTAATAGGTGCTCGAATTGGAGGCATTCCAGAGCTGATCAACGATGGTGAAGATGGCTTCACTTTTGCGGCCGGAGATGCCGAATCGCTTGTAGAAAAGCTAGAGACAATGATGCTGGTCAACCGCAACGACTTTTCGCACCGATGTAAGGAAGACATAGCCAGCCGCTTCTGCCCAGACCAACACTACGAGGAGCTAATCTCTGTTTATAACGACCTGCGTTAAAATTGCCAAATGCTTTCTATTCGCCAATCAGCCGTCTTTAGCAAGTTAGCAATCGCTCCTTGCATCTTAATATCAGTATCACCTCATTGAAAACCTATTTGCCAAATCGAGATCTTAAATCTCCACCCATGACATCCCACTGCACTGTCACAAAAGCCAACGTTAAACAATATAGGCATGAGATATTGAAGTTTGCTACGGCTCCTGTTTCAGGAACTTACCGGTAGATAAATCATGTATTTTCTATATTTTGTGATCCTAGTGGCCATGTTTCAAGAAGCGGTTTTCGGTTCTCTTGGCGTGTCTGGCGTGACCTTATTTCTTATGAGAGCGCTTGTTGACATGCTTTCTATATTGATTTTTTTATACGCGTTTTTCAGAAATATAGTCGACGCTCGTCCCTTCCCAATTAGCGGGATTGGTTATGAGCGCTTTTTTATTCTATTTTTAATTTATTCAATATTCATAAGTGCGATTTCTATAAATTCCAATTTGGGTGCAAATTTTGCTGAGATTCTGGTTCTTAACAGATTTGTTTTCATTGCCATCACGATTCCATTTATTGCCACATCCACGCAGAAGGTAGAACGCCTTCTCAAGTTCTTGTGGATTATGGTAGTCCTCCAGATTGCATTAGGCGTTATTCAAGAAATAGGAGGGCCGTCGGTAGTAGAGTTTTTCAAACCCAATGACTATAACAACCTGCTAGCGGGCTCGGAACGCTCTTTCACGTCAAACCGAGGTATTGATAGGCGGATGCTTATAGGCTCGCTAGGGGATTTTATCTCTTATGGATATATTTTATTTTTTGGTTTGCTTTTACTGATTAGCAAAGCCGTTAATATTAAATACTCGAAGGTTTTAACTATCTTTATACTAGCAATGATTTTCCTTGCGGGATCTAGGATTATCTTTCTTGCTTCGTTGTTAACTTGTTTCGTGTATATATATTTACGCATGAGAAAAAGAAACAAAATAGTCGTGTTATTTTTACTCATTTTTCTCATGCCGCCTGCGCTCATATCAATGCTAGAACTAGCCGCCGGCGTCGAGTTCAAATACAACAGTTTTCTATCACTATTCAAGCCTGAATTTGTTCAGGCCCTTATGAGTCAAAGGCTCGGACACTTAGTACTTTACTTGCCAGAGCTCTTAAAGGATCCCATAGTAATTGTAGGGCTCTCACCAGATAAACTGCTGGTCGAGACTTATGCAGTAGAGAAGCACGGAGATGTTTTACCCTATGTTTTGCTAGCAACATTTTCCGGGACATTAGAGGACTTTTATCCAGCCGCCCTTATTTCATACTACGGTTTAATTGGCTCTTTTTTATTTTACGGTATGTATTATCGTATTATGAGGACCGCGTGGGCAGATAAAAGCGGCTCCTCTTTACTCGCAACCATGAGCCGTAGCATTCTGCTCATGAGTTTTGCGATGCACGCGTTGAGCCTCGGAAATCAAAGTTTTGAAAATCGCGGACTTAGTTTGGTTTTCTGGGTTTGTATTGGACTGTACTCTAGCTTGCGCATGATATCGATGAGAAGTCCGAAAGCAGTAGAGACAACGAAAAGTAAAGTTGAGGGTTAATAAAGTACTCCATTGCTCGAGATATATGTCTCAGTTTGTACGGCACTCTCAAAGATGGCTCTCGGCCTCACTCACTCGTCTAGGAAATCGCGTCCCTACCGCGAACCCTTCCGACACTGGCAGCATAACCCATTTCGATCAACGTATTTTTGAAAGGCTGAACCAACTCCGGTGCAAGTTCTAGATCAGAGTATTTTGGCGCAATATTAAGAGCGTGCTTTGCGTAAGCATTAACTTTTTTATCAGAGGCTAAGGTACAGTGTTCCAAAACTGTTGCTAAAGTTTTATCAGCATCAGCGCACAAAGCTTCGTAAGATATTGTTGCTAAAGATGAATTGCGTGCTGACGCTGCCCGAATCTCACGCATTGAGACAATCCACTCTACCGCCGCTCGATCGCGATTATCGACCGTGGTAGCCAAGATTTCACTTAGTTCGCGAAGGTCTTGGTGCTCTGGAACAAGCTCTGCTACTACTGTAAGCCACTTGCGATCGTTCTCACCCCACCAATCGCTACGAACGCCATCGGTATGTGTTTGGTGCTTTTCTGACCAAGCAGAAACTGACGCACACGTATCGACGCCGTCTCTGGTTATCGCTATAAATCTCGCCATTGGAAGCAATCGCAACACGAAGTCGATTCGAAATACAATTTCAGGATACTTATCGACAACTCTGTTTGAGCCCATTAATCGTAGGGCGGTAGCATAAACGCGTGTCAACCTGCTCGCTATCGTATGATCGGCATCTTGGTGATTAAGACGAATCCTTCCAGGAGTCTTTGAATAGCTGCCAATAATGTCCTCGTCAGCATAAGAGTAGTGCCACAGCGCTTTTGGCTCGTTTAAAAACAGAACATCTTTGTGAACTGAGAGAATCTTTCCAAGTATCGTTGTTCCGGAACGCCCCGTCCCCACAACATATACCGGATGAAGTGCCGCTAGTGAACTAGGGAAATTCTGTGCTGCACGGTAAAGTCCAAAAACCACGGGATTTATCCACCTACCCTGCGTAGTTAACGGCCTACCCTCAATTAACGCCCAAGACAGAAGTCGACCTACAGCCTTAAAAGGACGTAACAAGATCATCTTCCTATCAATTTGTGCTGCCATAAATATTTATCACCTAAAAACGTTATAACCCGCGAATTACACCAATAAAAAAGTGGGGCAAGAAACCATAAGGTAAAGCCGATCTTGAGTCGAGAAAACAATTCTTGACCTACAGCACGCAGCAATTTTAGGCACACTCTGACGATCATGCGTTGAAGCTTTCCTGATCAATGTGCTACCTTAAGGGTCGATAGGGGTGTCTCCAACACGCTAGCTTACGCTAATCTTATAGCGCTATTTATTCTTCACTGAGGCGGCCGTGAACATCTATATTTTGAAGTTCGTAGCGGCAATCACAAATATTTTTGTCATCTCGTACGCTGTCGGATATTTCCCAAGCTCTTTATCGTCGGATTACATGCTTTCCCTGGCATATACGATTCTCGGGACTATCATAGTTGGAGTTGGCATTGACGTATCATTAGAGCGTTACGCCGTACGAGTATTAACACATATCTCGAAATTCAAACTAGCGGTCTTAATAATTGTTATTAGTCTCATTCGCTGTAGCGTCGTGATAGCGCTAAACGAAATTGTCAATGCTTTCTACACCCCAGTTATCAAAACTACATTAACTAGTGTTTCATTTGTTTTTTGCACCTGCCTATTTTTAACATTCGCCGCAACACTTAATGGCGTATACATGTATCTTTCCTCCGCCACCGCAAATGTAATACGCGGATTAGGTAGACTGCCAATATTATTAGTTCCAGTAGCAAATCTAACTCTGCCCTTATTAATAAGCATTGAAGTAGCGGCAACCTTAGTGGCCACCACTTACTGCCTTTCTCAGTTCAGAAACTACAAGTCCGACCAGAGTCAACCTCCAATGCATTTCCGGAGAACCTTGAAGTTTATGTCGTGGAATTGGCTGGCAAGGCTTACGTCAAATCTCTCCGCCTTGAATACCGTAAAAATATTGGTGCTTCGCAGCGATGATGTCAACGCGGTTCTTGTCGCTTACATTATTCAGCTCGCACAGTCGGTAGAAAGATTTTTTCCCAGCAAAGTGCTTGCCGGTCGCTACAGGCCAGCGCTTGCGCAACTATATGATAAGAATGAACTTACCGTCTTAAAAAAAGAAATACTTTCTCTATCAAAAATCAACATCGCGATATCAGTGGCAATATCTGCTAGTTTTATTATTTTTGTTGCGCTTGTTTTTTATTTTTATATGCCGGACAAACCCGCCAATTTTTATTTCATGGTAATAATTTGTTCAGGATCTTTATTTCTCCTAAATGGCATCGACAGCTTAAACATTTTTTCTAATGTGACAGAGGAAAGTCAAACAATATTTTTGTCGTCACTCATCATGGGCTTGTGTTTCATTACTACGGTGTTGCTTTTTGATGTTAGTGATTCGGGGAGGGTTCTTACCACTTTGTTTTTATCAGCTTTATGCTATTTTCCCGTTTGGTTTTTTTTATCACGTCTTACGCTTAGAAAAATGCTCTTTTCTAAGTGAAAATCATTTTATCTGTGTAAGCCACTGATTATCATTTCTTATTCAATCCCAATTACTACGGCGGCTTTATTGCCCAAGTAGGGGAACTTATACTTCCATCACTTCCACTTCTCCAGAGAGATTCCAAGGATTTTCTCTAGCTCAATAATTTCTTGATGAAATTTCGCCCTTAAAATTTTACGCTCATCGCTGAAACCCTCAAACGATTGATCTGCCACTGAAATAGTATTCCAACTTCGAAGTTTCCACCTGAGGCTAGTTCTTTTATGCACAGGAAGAATTCGATCAACAAAGTGTCGAACGATAAACTTGCGTGTGGGGCTAGGCGTTGAGAAGACTTTATCTATCCATGAGAACCTCTGGATTCCGGTCACGTTTTGCGCCGCCAGAGTGGGTTGAAATTGGGCATCAAGGCCTAAGAAGTCGTAGAGGTCACGAACCACTTTTTGCGGTCGCGCCTGGACGTCATCATAAAGTGTAATAAAGATCTCGTCGCGCTCGAATATTGCGAGCGCGTTTTTTAACTGAGAAGCATATAGGCCATGACTGACGTACGTTAAGTCATTTCGCTCAGCGAAGGACCCGGCCTGCCTTTCAGGCTCCCGCTCTAAGGCTTCCTCTAGAGAAAGATGTTCTCTGCCAAGTTTTTTAAAGAATCGATATGCCGAGATGGCTCTATCTGTTGGGTTTCTTAATACGACTAATAGCCTTGCCTTTGGCGAGTTCTTTCGAATGTTAAGAAGCGCTTCTGGGTAATACAAATACTGGACCCAGCCCTGAAGTACAACTTTAGTATCGTCACTATAATCATGCGCTATATACTCGGAGTAGGCGCCTTTTAAAGCCCCTTCTGTATCATCGGTAAAGTAAATGGGGGAGTCTTTCAGAGACAAAGGTCCACAAGCGTCTGGGTGCTGAGCAATCCAGTCGTAAATAGAAGTAGTCGCTAACTTTTGAGCGCCTATAACAAAAGTATTTGGAATAACGAAGGTAGAGTTACTATTCATAGCCTAAACTGACCACCGAAAATCAAAATTTCAATCGCCGTTCCAAGCAAAGAAAGTCGAATGCCATTAACTGGTGCATTGACACGTAGACACAGCCGCTAGACGTAATGCAATACGCTGTGTAACGTTCATCTTCATAGGCGCGATCAGATTGACATCAACCCTTATGATATCATTCATTGATGAGAAGTAGGTTTGCAAGACGATGAAGTTTGTATTTATCACTGGAAGTAGCCGAAGTGGTACAACTATGATGGGTCGGCTTTTGGGAAATCATCAACACGTTTTTACGTTTCCTGAGCTTCACTTTTTTGAACAGCTTGTTTCCGAAGAAAGCTTTCGTTGTCGCAAACCAGTTGATATTGATTCTTTGACCTCTGTATGTTCTCGCTTAGTGAATGTCATTAAAAGAGGCTATCTGGATAGTGATAGGATAAGTACTGCAATCGATGAAGAATCTCAGAAAATAATTCTAAATTTAGGTATTTCAAACTACCAGGACCTATATACAAGGGTTCTTCCGTATTTCATAAACGACCCCAACGTGCAGGTCGCGGTTGAACAAACGCCTCGCTACATCTTTTCTATATCAGCGCTGATGGAAGTTGATGGAGCAAGAGTTGTGCACATGGTTCGTGACCCACGAAGTGTTCTAGTATCCCAGAAGTATAAGTGGAAGCGAAAGTTTCTTGGAGCGTCACAACTTCCGCTAATCGAGTCAATCAGATCCTTTGTTTCTTACGACCCCATTATTACCTCCTTAATCTGGCGTAAAGCAACAAGAGTTGCTAGAAACAACGACGATTGTGAAGAACTTTTAATCGTTAAGTTCGAGTCGCTTATTGCAAGTCCCGACTCCGTAGTCGACTCGATATGCAAGCATGTGGGGATTTCCTACTCATCGGATCTGCTCCTCGTTCCCGTTGTTGGCTCGTCAATGAGAGCTAATAGTAGTCAACTCGGTATTAATACTCAGGTAATCGACTCTGAATTTATTGGTGTCGGTTGGTTTGAACGTAGATTATGTGAATTTTTGTGCGGCGAAGAAATGTCTCGTTTTAATTATAAGTATCGCCGTTTTTCGTTAATTGAAATCATTTTTTTAACCCCTATTTTCGCTCTTATAGGTGTCAAAACATTCGTCAAGGGATTTATGATTTTTTTGTTCAACCGGCATCGCTATCAAAATGTACTAACGTCAGTGGTTAAACGTTTATTTTAACTCATTTTCAAAAGACTAAAACTTGGACTCAACCGTGAGGTCCTGTTGAGCACCAGCAGCTAATGCCCAAAGTCAGTTCCCTCTCTGAGTCTTTTACATAATGAAAACTATTCCACGGTGACTGACTTCGCCAGATTGCGAGGTTTATCAACGTCGGTGCCTTTGGCCACAGCTACATGGTAAGCCAACAACTGCAGTACCACAGTGTAGACAATGGGTCCCGCGAGCTCTGAAACCGAAGGCACCTCGATTACCGTGACGTCAGGGCCACTCTCATAACCAACAACCTGATCGGCAAATACAAAAAGTTGGCCTCCGCGCGCTCGAACTTCCTCGAGATTCGACTTCAATTTATCGAGTAGGTCATCCCTAGGTGCTACAGCGACGATCGGCATCTTGTCATCAACCAAGGCTAAAGGACCATGCTTCAACTCGCCAGCTGGGTAAGCCTCCGCATGGATGTAAGAGATTTCCTTGAGTTTCAGCGCGCCTTCCATGGCGATGGGGTGGTAAACACCGCGCCCGAGGAATAACGCATGATTGCGCTGAATAAAGTGACTAGCCAACGCTTTAATCTTGGCGTCCTGGGCGATCGTCGCTTCCACGGCTGCCGGTAATTCGGCGATGGCCTGCTTTACCAATGACTCATCCAATGCATTTTTCGCCTGGCGCCGGGCAATACAGACCATGAGCACCATCAGTGCTGCCAGCTGTGTGGTAAACGCCTTGGTCGAGGCCACACCAATCTCAGGCCCCGCTTTGGTAAGGAATACTAGATCGCTGGCCCGCACAATGGCGCTATGGTCCACATTGCAGATGGCCAACTTTGCAAGTGCATACTCATCCGGCAGGTGCTTAATGGCCGCGAGCGTGTCTGCAGTCTCGCCCGACTGTGAGATGGTCACCACCAAGGTACCGGGTAGGGCTACCGAGCGCCGGTAGCGAAACTCGGAGGCAACCTCGACCTGACAGGGGACACCCGCAATTGCCTCCAGCCAATTCCGCGCAACAAGGCCGGCGTGATAGCTGGTTCCACAGGCAATAATTTGAACCGCCTGCACCTGATCAAATATGGCTGCGGCCTTATCGCCGAAGAGTGAATCGTCGAGTGTATCAAAGGTCAGTGTGTCTCGAAGTCGATCTGGCTGCTCGTAAATCTCTTTGAGCATGTAGTGCTCAAACTCACCTCTGTCGGTTCGATGGTCACTGCCCTTCAAGCGCACCTTTTCACGCGCGATCGGAGCCCCCGACACATCGAAGATTTGAAAACCACTTGGCTTTAAAACAGCAAAATCGCCGTCTTCAAGATATACAAAGGTGTCCGTGACTTGCCGAAGCGCTAGCGTATCTGAGCCCGCGAAGGTCTCACCGATCCCCACTCCCAGTATCAGGGGGCTCCCTTGGCGTGCAACCACAACCTCATTCTCATGCTCCGTATCGACAACCGCTATCGCGTAAGCACCCGTTAGCTGGGCCACGGTTTCTCTAACCGCATCAAAAAGGGAGGCGCCTTGCTCCAAGCCGGCACGAATCAAATGAACAATGACTTCCGTATCGGTTTCTGATCGAAACTCAACGCCCTGGGCGCACAAGGTATCGCGCAAACTGGCGTGATTTTCAACGATGCCGTTGTGTACAAGGGCAACTCGATCACCCGATATGTGCGGGTGCGCGTTAGCAGAGGTAGGCGCGCCATGCGTGGCCCATCGCGTATGTGCCACGCCGCGACAACCGATAATAGGGTTGATCGCGTTAGCATCTTCCAACGCTTTTACTTTACCCAAATGTTTATGCACTTGAAGCGCATGATCGTTATCGACCAGCGCCATACCTGCAGAGTCATAGCCGCGGTACTCAAGGCGCCGTAGGCCCTCGAGCAAAATCTCTGATACTTCGCGTTGCGCTGCAGCCGCGACAATCCCACACATACCTACCCCTACTTTTTTGGTTTTTCGGGGCGACGCCACCCCTTAATGTTGCGCTGTTTTGCCCGGCCGACCGCAAGTTCAGACTCACCAACTGGGGAGGTCACCGTCGACCCTGCCGCAACGAATCCATTGTCTTCAACGCTTAGCGGCGCGACCAATGTGCTGTTCGAACCGATAAAGACATTTTCGCCCAGTTCAGTTCGATGTTTATTAACACCGTCGTAATTGCAGGTAATCGTGCCTGCCCCAATATTAGAACCTGCACCGACTTCAGCATCGCCAACGTAGGCAAGATGATTGGCCTTTGCGCCCTCGCCAAAGTGACTGTTCTTCACTTCAACAAAGTTTCCCACTTTGGCCTTTGCCGACAATTCTGCGCCCGGTCGCAGTCGAGCATAGGGCCCGACCTGACAGTCTGGACCAACCTTTGCACCTTCAATGTGTGTAAACGCTCGCACTTGCGCGCCTTCACCAATCACACAGTCTTTCAACACACAATTCGCCTCGATGATGGCCCCGCAGCCAATGACCACGTCACCTTCAATCAGCACGTTTACGTCAATGAATACATCTTCGGAACACGACAGTGATCCTCTAATATCAAGTCGACGACTGTCCGCAACGTGCACGCCCGCGGACAACAGCGCCTGGGCTTGCTTGCGTTGGAATAATCGCTCAATGTGCTCTAACTGGAGGCGATCGTTCACACCTAAAATCTCATCGGCCCGATCTGTCACAACCACGCTGACCAACGCACCGTCTTCAATGGCCAGGCCCAGAACGTCGGGTAAATAGTATTCACCCTGTACATTGTCATTGCTGACACGCCTAAGCCATCCCAGCAAATCGGACCCTTTAGCCGCCAGCACCCCGGTATTGATCTCGTTAATCTCACGCTCGGCTGCCGTGGAATCCTTATGTTCGACGACTTTTGCAAAGTCCCCCGCGGCATTGCGCACGACACGTCCGTACCCTGTAGGATCATCAAGCGTTGCCGCCAGCAGCACGGGGTTTCCAGAACTGGCAATGCGTACGACGTCGGCGAGTACGTCAGATGACAGCAGCGGCACATCGCCGAAAAGCACCAATACGGTACTCTCCGGACCGCAAAAGGGCGCAGCAGTAAGCGTTGCATGCCCCGTGCCTAGTTGTTCTATTTGAGAGTAAGTGCTTACATCGTGAGCAGCGATAGCATCGGAAACAGCATCACCACCGTGACCGACAACGACGTGAATCTTTGCAGCGTTTAGTTCACGGGCCGTGTCTATCACGTGGCTGACCATCGGCTTATTGCCAACAGGGTGAAGAACCTTGGGCAATTCGGACCGCATTCGTGTTCCGCGCCCGGCCGCCAGAACAATAA
>Ga0206130_10007556_pt1 | contig 11974 bp, 8 predicted proteins | sample Helgoland_Spring_9_FD_148637 | JGI IMG/M metagenome (GOLD analysis project Ga0206130, IMG submission 148637) | Pelagic subsurface seawater microbial communities from Kabeltonne, Helgoland, North Sea - Helgoland_Spring_Bloom_20160512_1 | ecosystem: Environmental > Aquatic > Marine > Epipelagic ...
AAGGTCTGGTGTTTTGTTGGTGATGGTGAGATGGACGAGCCAGAATCACAAGGCGCCATTGCTCTGGCGGGCCGGGAAAATCTCGACAATTTGATTTTTGTGATCAATTGCAATCTCCAGCGCCTTGATGGCCCAGTGCGCGGCAATGGCAAAATCATTCAAGAGCTCGAGGGGGTTTTTCGCGGCGCCGGCTGGAATGTTATTAAGGTGGTGTGGGGACGTCTCTGGGACCCGCTGTTGAAAAAAGATAAGTCGGGCCTGCTGCAGCAGCGAATGGACGAGGCTGTGGATGGCGAGTACCAAAATTATAAGAGCCACGACGGTGCTTATACCCGCGAGCATTTTTTCGGTAAATACCCCGAGTTGCTGAAAATGGTCGAAGATATGACCGATGAAGATATCTATCGCCTGAATCGTGGTGGCCATGATCCCTATAAGGTGTTCGCGGCTTACGCGGCTGCTACCAAACACAAGGGTCAACCTACGGTGATTCTTGCCAAGACCGTCAAGGGTTACGGCTTAGGCCTCGCCGGTGAAGCGCAAAATATTTCGCATTCAGTCAAAAAATTGGATATTGAAGCGCTGAAGAAATTTAGAGATCGCTTTGATATTCCCCTGCCTGATGCTGAGTTGGAGAAGGTTCCCTACTATCGACCACCTGCTGACAGCGCTGAGATGCGCTATCTTCGCGGTCGTCGAGAGGCCCTTGGCGGCTCATTGCCAAGCCGCAACCCAGAATTCGAAGCATTGGAAGTGCCAAGCTTGAGTTCGCTCGAGGCGGTGACGAAGGGTACCGGCAAGCGTGAAATTTCAACTACGATGGCCTTTGTTCGGATTCTCTCGAGTTTGATCAAGGACAAGCACATCGGCCAGCGGATTGTGCCAATCGTGCCTGATGAAGCCCGAACATTTGGCATGGAAGGGATGTTTCGCCAACTGGGAATCTATTCGTCGGTGGGCCAATTGTATGAGCCCACTGACACCGGTCAGGTGATGTATTACCGTGAGACGAAAGATGGTCAGGTGATGGAGGAGGGGATCAATGAAGGCGGCGCCTTCGCTGCCTGGTTGGCAGCGGCAACGTCCTATACTAATAATGACTGTCCGCTGGTGCCGTTCTATGTCTTTTATTCCATGTTCGGCTTTCAGCGAGTAGGAGACTTGTGTTGGGCAGCAGGAGATCTGCAGGCTCGAGGTTTTCTGATCGGTGCAACCTCCGGACGAACAACTCTGAACGGCGAAGGTTTGCAGCATCAGGATGGGCACAGTCATATTTTGGCGGGCACGGTACCTAATTGTGTCACGTACGACCCGACCTATGCTTATGAGCTGGCCGTGATTATTCAGCATGGTTTGGAAGAGATGTATGTTAAAAAATTGGCCAAGTACTATTACATTACTGTGATGAATGAGAACTATGCCCAGCCTGCCATGCCCGCAGGATGCGAGGAGGGCATTATCAAGGGTCTGTATCGACTGCAGGGTAATATTAAAAAGACCAGCAAGAAGGCGGTACAGCTACTCGGATCAGGTACGATCCTCAGGGAGGTCATTGCCGCCGCCGAGCTACTCAAGCAGGAATTCGATATTGATTCAGATGTTTGGAGTGCAACCAGCTTCAATGAGCTGCGACGCGAAGGCCTGGCAACGGCGCGTTGGAATATGCTGCATCCAGAAGAGCAGCCACGCATCAGTTATGTGGAGCAGTGTTTGGGTGGGGCCAAAGGGCCAGTTATCGCATCGACGGATTATGTGAAGAGTTACGCCGATCAGATCCGTGAGTTCGTTCCTGCCCACTATTCGGTGCTGGGTACCGACGGTTTTGGGCGGAGCGATTCCCGAGAGCGGCTTCGGCACTTCTTTGAGGTCGACCGGTATTTTGTTGTAATTGCCGCCTTGAGCGCGCTGGTCAATGAAAATTTGCTGCCATCCTCGGTCGTGAGTGATGCCATCAAAAAATTCAATATCAACCCAGAAAAACCTAACCCGGCTGTTTCATAGGAACTCCAAGACATGACGATTCAAGTGACAGTTCCTGATGTAGGGGAGGCCGGTGAGGTCGAAGTCATTGAGGTGCTGGTGGCAGTGGGTGATATCGTCCGTAAAGATGATTCGCTGGTGGTGCTTGAGTCAGACAAAGCCAGTATGGAGATTCCATCACCCTATGCGGGCAAAGTGGTCACCATCGCCGTGAAGGAAGGTGACTCAGTCGAAGAAGGGTCGCTTATCGTTGAGCTGGATGTTGAAACGGCTACCGATGTCGACGCGAGTGCAGCGACAAGTGCTGCGACGAATGTGAAGGCTGCGGCCGAAACGCCCAGTAAAAGTTTATCGGTCGAGCCGCCAGCGCCCGTGACATCACCGGCAGCAGCAAAGGCCAAGAGTGCTGAAACAACTGCTGACATTGCAGCTGACATTCCAGCTGAAGTACCACCTGAAGTACCAACTAAAGTACCGGCAACAACCCCAGACAGCGGCGAGTCGCTGGAGCAGTTAGTGGTCGTGCCTGATGTAGGTGATGCCGGCGAGGTCACGGTGACTGAGTTGCTGGTCAAGTTAGGGGATGTGGTTGCCGCGGATGATTCTATTCTCGTGCTTGAATCTGATAAGGCCAGTATGGAAATTCCGTCGCCCTTTGCCGGTGAAGTGGTTGAGATACTGGTTGTAGACGGCTCTGTGGTGAGTGAGGGTGACCCCCTGATCAAACTTCGGACCACGCAGCATGTGCTTGCCGCCACAGTTCAGTCAGGTGACGAGCAGGCGGCAGTGCCCGTCGGTGCTGCCACTGACGCTGGCAAAGTTGTTGAAAAGGTTGTTGAAAAGGCGGCTGAGCCGGCTGGCGAGAAGCTTGTCAGGCACGCCGCTATTGTTCCAGCCGCTGAGGCGGTGAGTGACGAGAAAATACACGCCGGGCCCGCTGTTCGAAAACAGGCCCGAGAATATGGCGTGAACCTGGCCCAATTGACCGGTACCGGACAGAAGGGTCGAATACTCAAGGAAGACGTTCAGGCGTACGTCAAGGAGCAGCTTCAGTCTCGAACAGGCGTTCAAGCTAAATCTGAAATCATGACCACTGGTAGTGGCATACCTCCGATACCTCTGATTGATTTTAGTAAGTTCGGTGAGATCGAACTGCGACCCTTATCTAGAGTCCGACGGAGTAGCGCCCGTAACCTGCATCGCAGTTGGTTGAATGTAGCCCATGTCACCCAGTTTGATGCAGCGGATATCACTGACCTTGAGGTCTTCCGTAAAGCGCAAAACCTGGAGCTAGCCGGAGCCGGTGACAAGCTGACGCCATTGGCGTTTCTGATCAAGGCATGTGTCCACGCACTGATCAAGTACCCGCAGTTTAATTCTTCGATCGATCCGGACTATCAACACCTGACCCTGAAGAAATATTACAACATTGGTATTGCTGTGGAGACCCCCGATGGCTTGGTGGTGCCGGTTGTAGTAGACGCGGACAAGAAGGGGGTGGTTGAGTTGGCGCGAGAGTCGGCGCGCCTGGCCGGCCAGGCGCGAGACAAGAAGCTGCCCTTGGATGCCATGCAAGGCGCAACATTTACCATCTCCAGTCTCGGTGGTATCGGCGGAACCGCATTTACGCCTATCGTCAATGCACCTGAGGTGGCGATTTTGGGCGTTTCTCGTTCGTCAATGGAGCCGGTTTGGGACGGTCAAGCATTTGTGCCGCGGATGCTGTTGCCCCTTTCGCTATCGTATGATCATCGGGCGATCGATGGCGCTGAAGCGGCCAGATTTACCCATTATCTGACCCAGGTGTTAGGCGATATGCGCCGACTGATCCTCTAGGCTTGAGGCTGTCTGGGTGATACTGACAGCCTGGCTTAAGCCTGTTCAGATGAGATCTTTCTGCCAGAGCACTTCATTGACACCTTGGCTTTTTGCCGTGTAGCGCGCGGCAACAAACAGGTAGTCTGACAGCCGATTTAGATATTTCAGACCTTCTTCGTTGATGGTCGTATCAAGCGCGAGCGTGACGATGTCGCGTTCAGCCCGACGACAGATACTCCGAGCCATATGAAAGGTTGCGATCAAGCGTGAACCACCTGGGAGTATGAAATTCTCCAATGGTGCGAGGTCGGCATTCAGTTCGTCTAAGCGGATCTCAATGTCCGTCACATGCTTGGCTGCGATAATGCGAAAATCTGGAATCGACAACTCGCCGCCTAGGTCGAAGATTCGGTGTTGGCTGTAACGCAAAAATTCACCAATCGGCTGAATCCCCGCATGTTGTTGGTCAATAATCTCTTCAATCAACAAGCCAAGGATGCTGTTAAGTTCGTCGACGCTGCCCATCGCTTGTACGCGCGGTGCATTCTTTTTAACTCGATTGCCGTCGCCCAGTCCTGTTTCACCAAGATCTCCTGTGCGCGTATAAATTTTGCTGAGGCGTTTCCCCATGGGTTGTTTTCTCCTTTAGGGTGTCAGGTGTTTAACTAGTATTTTGTCAGACTCGAAAGCGTTGTCTAAATTCTGTTGAGCGGTGCGGATAATGACCTGAACGTTTGGTGGCCCAGAGTGGGCCTCGCTGGCACAAATGCTCATGCCGATGTTGGCGGGTAAATAACCCACGGGCGTATTATAACTTTTCAGGTTCACCCCATCGTAAATGCGTTGGTAGGACTGTGCGCTGCATTGCTCGATAGACGGTTGGATCAGCACGAGCGCAAATCGACCTGGCTCGAAATAAGTGACAATATCCATAGGTCTGACGAGTTGCTGAATTTTTTTGGATACGGCAATAATTAACTGATCGGCCATTTTTTGGTCATATTGAGCGATGACATCCGGGTAGTTTTCAACGCTGACCATCAAAAAGCAGACCGCGCCACCCCGGGATTCAATCTGTCGAACGCTATCACTGAGGGTCTGCTCAGCAAGGCGACGATTGCCCAGTCCCGTGAGGGGATCAATCAATTGATTTTGCTCCAAGACAGTACAACGGGTCTGCAAATCTCGTGTCTCGGTCGTCAGATTATTGATGGTAGATGCGGCCCTGGCGCCAGCCTTAATTTGCTGGGCCAGCATACGCAGTTGTTCTGGTTGGTCATCAACCGGGATAAAAGCATCAACACAAGCTTCAAGACCATTCAGTACCGCTGCGTTTGGATGTTTACCGACGATAATGAGATAGCTAAAATGCTGCCGGTCCGCATTGATCTCTTGAATAGCCTCCGCGATTTCAATGTCGCTCATGTCGTCGAGGGGGCTTTGGATGATGATGACGTGGGCTGGGTTTTCTTCCAGGCCCTGGAGTGCCTTTACTGCGCCCTTGTAGACCTGTTTGGCGCTACAGTCAGTGAGAGCATCCGCAAACAGATGCTCGTCTGATTCGCGATTGAGGATAATGGCCACTGGTTGTTTTAACATGGTTGCGACCGCTCGAATCTATTCTGATATGCTGGAATGTAGGAGCGGTCATTGTAGATAACTTGGAGGTAAATAGACATGCCATCTTTTGACGCTGTATCGGAAGTGGATTTACAGGAAGTGAATAACGCGGTGGATCAGGCCAATCGTGAGCTTTCGACTCGATTCGACTTCAAGGGTGTTAATGCTAGATTTGAGCGTAAGGACAACGAGGTGACCATGACTGCCGAGGCTGATATTCAGTTAGAGCAGATGTTGGACATACTCCGCTCCAAGCTGATCGCCCGGAAGGTTGATGTCAAGGTGCTGGAAGTCAAGGACCGGACGGCTAGAGGCAAGTTGCTTCACCAGGTTGTCTTGGTCAAGCAGGGCATTGACATCGATCTTGCTCGAAAAATAGTCAAGTTGATCAAAGATCGAAAAATGAAGGTGCAAGCGGCTATTCAGGGTGAGAAAGTCCGGGTGACTGGTAAAAAGCGCGATGATCTGCAACAGGTGATGGCGTTATTGCGTGAAAACGAGCTAGAAATGCCGCTGCAATTTGATAATTACAGAGAGTAGCCGAGCGACAGTTCATATGAGCCTAATTGACAGCCAAGAACGCAGTTTCCGGCGTGGATAAACCGAGCCCTCAACAAAGCCATTTTGGTGATCCGCAGCTTAGTTGGCGTGAGGTGATCTCGATCTATCGCAATCCCCGTGTGATAGCCATGGCCTTTTTGGGATTTTCTGGCGGCCTGCCGTTCCTGCTGGTTTTTTCCACACTGAGCGCCTGGTTGCGAGAGGCGGAGGTCAGCCGATCAACCATTGGCTTTTTTGCCTGGGTCGGTATTACCTATTCCATTAAGGTTTTTTGGGCGCCGGTGGTGGATCGTCTGCGACTTCCCGTGATCGGTGCTTTGGGCCGGCGACGTTCTTGGATTTTGGTTGCCCAGGTTGGTATCGCGCTGGGATTGCTGGGCATGTCGATGATCGGTGCCCAGGATTTGCTGCTGTTGTCAGTGTTTGCCGTGCTGGTAGCATTTTCGTCGGCGACCCAGGATATTGCCATCGATGCCTATCGTATTGAGGCGGTGGCTGATCGTTATCAGGGTGCCATGTCGGCGGCATATATTTTCGGCTATCGCGTGGCCTTGCTAGTGGCCGGTGCAGGTGCATTTTATCTGGCGGAGTATTTGGGCTGGACTCTGGCTTATCAGGTGATGGCTGGGTTGATGCTGATTGGTATCATCACAGTGTTGTTCATCCGGGAGCCGGCGGCGAGCGGCATGGTAGAGCAGATTGCTGACGATCAGATCGTCAGGGCGTATCTGGCGAAACGCGGGTATTTGCCGCTCAGAGTCCAGGGCACCCTGACCTGGTTCTTGTCTGCAGTGGTTTTTCCCTTTGTCGATTTTTTTAAACGCAACGGACGTTTTGGGCTGGTTGTTCTGCTCTTTATCGCTGTTTTTCGCCTGAGTGATATTGCCATGGGGATCATGGCGAATCCCTTTTATCTGGATATGGGCTACAGCAAAACGGATATCGCTAACGTGGCCAAGGTGTTTGGCTTTTTTATGACCATTGCGGGTTCAGCGCTCTGTGGTGTGCTGGTGGTCAAGTGGGGCATATTGCGGCCGCTGCTGATGGGCGCGGTGGCCGTGGCTGTGACCAATTTGTTGTTTGCGCTGCTGTCGACGCTTGAGCCCAGTTTGACCGGCTTGGCGATCGTGATCAGCGCGGATAATATCAGTGGCGGGTTTGCTGCCACGGCATTTATTGCCTACCTCTCCAGCCTCACTAATCGCGCCTATACAGCCACTCAGTATGCGCTCTTCAGCTCCCTGATGACCTTGCCGGGCAAGTTTATCAGCGGTTTCTCAGGGGTTATCGTCGACGGCTGGGGTTACCTGCCCTTTTTCATTTTCGCCAGCGTGATCGGAATTCCGGCTATTTTGTTGGTGATACTACTGATTAGGCGCGATAAGGCGTCATCGGCCACTCAGTAAATTCGCAGGACTGTCAGCCCCTATGGCTGCCACTGGTAAGTCCGCAAACTCACTCGATGATTGGCAACGGCGACACCCTCGTTGGCTAAGTGCTGATATTGGCGGGTAGGATTCGGATTGGATATCTCGCCCCGGCTATTCACCACTCGATGCCAAGGCAGACGAGTCTCTGCGGGCAGTCGAGCGAGTATACGGCCCACAAGCCGGGCTTGTTGAGGCAGTCCGGCAAGGCGAGCGATTTGTCCGTAGGTGGCGACCCTTCCGGCAGGAATGCTGGCAACCAGCTGCCAGACTAGTGCTTCAAGCTGTGCTGTTGGCGTCATCTGCTTGTTTGTCACAGTCTGAAGTTACCTCTGCGTGACGGAAGATGAAAATATATTTGGGCTGTCGGGTTGACTCTCAACAATTCGCCCATATTATTAGCACTCCAAAAGGGAGAGTGCTAATAAATCGCCCCACGCCACAGAAATAGTGGGTTTGCCATCATGCTAACAGTCTGTTTGATCAGGGCTGTTTGACCAGAATGGTTCAGGCCTGGCATCAGCTCTGGTGCGTACAAGGCGATAGTTTAGTTATTTTTATATTGTTCCACAAATAGCAGTGCTGGTTCGGCGCGCGCTATTTGATCCAGAAATGGGAGAAATGAATGAATATCCGTCCATTGCAAGATCGTGTGGTTGTCCGCCGCATGGAAGAAGAAACCAAATCAGCCGGCGGGATTGTGTTGCCAGGTTCAGCTACAGAAAAGCCATCCAGGGGCGAAGTCCTTGCGGTCGGTCCAGGTAAGAAGAAGGAAGATGGCGGTCTCGTGCCCGTAGACTTGAAAGCAGGCGACAAGGTTCTCTTCGGTCAGTACTCCGGCAGCACCGTGAAAGTTGATGGGGAAGAGCTCCTTATCATGAGTGAAAGCGAAGTGTTTGGCGTAATCGAGTAAGACGACCAGCATTAACCATCCAAGATATTGAGGAATTAAGAATATGACAGCTAAAGACGTAAAATTCGGTGATTCTGCGCGTCAACGCATGCTGGCTGGTGTGAACTTGCTGGCCGACGCTGTAAAGGTCACGCTAGGTCCCAAAGGCCGAAATGTCGTTCTCGACAAGTCTTTTGGAGCACCCACAGTGACCAAAGACGGTGTTTCTGTTGCGAAAGAAATTGAGTTGAAAGACAAGTTTGAAAACATGGGCGCCCAGATGGTCAAGGAAGTTGCTTCTCAGACTTCTGATGTTGCCGGTGACGGAACAACCACAGCGACAGTGCTGGCCCAAGCTATTCTGAACGAAGGCCTGAAATCAGTGGCTGCCGGTATGAACCCAATGGACCTCAAGCGCGGCATCGACAAGGCTGTGGCAGTTGCCGTAGCTGAAATCAAGAAGCTGGCCGTACCTTGCAGTGATAGCAAGACCATCGCCCAGGTCGGTAGCGTTTCAGCCAACAGTGACACTCAAGTCGGTGACATCATTGCTGAAGCTATGGACAAGGTTGGTAAGGAAGGCGTGATCACGGTTGAAGAAGGCACCGGCCTGGAAAACGAGCTAGACGTCGTCGAAGGCATGCAGTTTGATCGTGGCTACCTTTCGCCCTACTTCATCAATAATCAGGAAAGCATGAGCGCCGAACTGGAAGAGCCTTATATCCTGTTATTTGATAAGAAAATCTCTAACATCCGTGACATGTTGCCAATTCTGGAAGCCGTTGCCAAATCAGGCAAGCCGTTACTGGTTATTGCTGAAGACGTTGAAGGCGAAGCATTAGCCACGTTGGTTGTGAACAACATGCGCGGTATCGTTAAAGTGGCTGCTGCCAAGGCACCAGGTTTTGGCGATCGTCGTAAGGAAATGCTGCAGGACATCGCTATTTTGACCGGTGGGACTGTGATTTCTGAAGAAGTGGGTTTGTCGCTGGAAAGCGCCACCATTGATGACCTTGGTCAAGCCAAGCGTGTCAGCCTGACAAAAGAAGCCACCACGTTGGTTGATGGCGCTGGCGTTTCTGCCGACATCGAAGCGCGAGTTAATCAGATCCGTACTCAAATCGAAGACACTTCTTCTGATTACGATCGTGAGAAGTTGCAAGAACGCGTAGCCAAGTTGGCCGGCGGTGTTGCAGTGATCAAGGTTGGCGCGGCGACTGAAGTCGAAATGAAAGAGAAGAAAGCTCGAGTCGAGGATGCTCTGCATTCAACCCGCGCGGCTGTTGAAGAAGGCATCGTTCCTGGCGGTGGTGTTGCATTGATTCGTGCAATGCAGGTTCTGGAAGGTATGAAGGGCGACAATGAAGATCAAACTGTTGGCATCAATCTGCTACGTCGTGCCATGGAAGCGCCGATGCGTCAGATCGTCACTAACGCCGGTGCGGAAGCGTCAGTAGTGGTTGACAAAGTTAAGAGCCTGAAAGGTTCTGAAGGCTATAATGCAGCGAGCGGTGAATACGGCGACATGATCAAATTTGGTCTGCCAGATCCCGCGAAAGTCACGCGTACAGCGCTTCAAGCAGCCGCGTCAGTGGCCGGTTTGATGATCACCACTGAATGCATGATCAGCGACATCGTCGAAGAAGGCGGTGCTGGTGGTATGCCAGACATGGGTGGCATGGGTGGTATGGGTGGTATGGGTGGTATGGGCGGCATGATGTAAAACTGCTCTGTTACAGGCGCCACCTAGGTGCGCGCCTGGTTCCCAAATAAAAAAGCCTCGCGATTGCGGGGTTTTTTTTGCCTTTTAGTAACAGAATTGATGGATGTTGAGGCTGTCATTGATGCGCCACTGACGCTGTCGACGGGGGGGCAAGTTAGGCGGTGATGTCGGCCGGGCAAGTAAGGCCTGTTGATGCGTGATCATTTGTGGCGCCTAGTGGCGATGCAAAGTCGGCACGCTTGGTTTAGACTCTCAACTCGAATTTTAAACCATAAGCTGGAGAAGCAATGAAAGGCAGCGTCCATTACGAAACCCGCGGTCAAATCGCGTTACTGAGTATTGATAATCCACCTGTTAACCCCTTGAGCTCTGGGGTTCGTCAAGGCCTTGCCGACGGCGTGACTAAAGCCCTCGCTGATGACGACATCAAAGCGGTTGTCATAACCGGTATGCACAGAGCATTTATTGCCGGCGCCGATATCAGTGAATTCGGTGCTGCGGCGACTCAGGGTGTGAGTCTCGGCGAAGCCATGCGCCAGATGGAAACCAGTACTAAGCCGATTATCGCCGCGATTAATGGCACAGCCTTTGGCGGCGGATTAGAAGTTGCTCTGTGTTGTGACTATCGAATTGCGTCACCCACTGCGCCACTAGGACTGCCTGAAGTCAAGCTGGGCTTGCTGCCGGGTGCTGGTGGTACTCAGCGTTTACCACGATTGATTGGTGCCGAAGCTGCGATCCAGGCCATTGTTTCTGGCGCGCCGATCATGGCGCCTGCGGCATTAAAGCTAGGTATCATTGATCGCGTGGCCGAAGGAAACATTGTCGACGCAGGTATCGCCTATGCGGAAGAGATAGTCGCCGCCGGTGGCGCGACCCGCAAGATCAGAGATTTAGAGGACGTCATCAGCAAGGATCGTGGAAATACTGCGGTGTTTGAGAAGGCGCGAGCTCAACTTAACAAGACTCATCGTAATCAGTTCGCACCAGAACAAATTGTGAAATGCGTAGAAGCCGCTGTCAATGCCAAGACCTTCGATGAGGGTATGGCTGCCGAGGGCAAGTTCTTTGCCGAATGCATGAAAGATCCGCAGCGGGAGGCGTTAATTCATATTTTCTTCGCCGAAAGAGCCGCGAATAAGATTCCCGGTCTGGGGAAGGACATGCCGCTGATCGAGATCAATAAGGGTTCTGTGATTGGTGCTGGCACCATGGGTGGCGGTATCGTCATGTGTTTCGCCAATGCCGGCATTCCTGTGCGAATGTATGATAACGATGCGGCGAATTTGCAGCGTGGCCTCAAGGTGATCGAGGGTAACTATGCGCGCACTGTGTCCAAGGGGCGTCTGTCACAGGCAGATATGGACAAGCGCATGGCGCTGATTACGCCGACCGAAAATTTTGATGACCTAGGCGATGGCGATATCGTGATTGAAGCCGTCTATGAAAATCTGGATTTGAAGAAAGAGATCTTCGGCAAGCTCGACAAAGTGATGAAGCCCGGTGCTATCCTGGCGACTAATACCTCTGGTCTGGACGTTGACGCGATTGCGGCCATGACGACTCGTCCGGATCATGTTTGCGGCATGCACTTTTTCAGTCCAGCTAATGTTATGCGCCTGCTTGAGGTTGTTCGAGGTAAGGATTCATCACCTGCTGTGCTGGGTACCGCCATGGCGCTGGGTAAGCGTCTGGGTAAGGTGTCTGTAGTTGCCGGTAATTGCCCGGGTTTCATTGGTAACAGAATGCTCGGTGGTTACACCCGCCAGGCCAGTATGATGATTCTTGAAGGCGCAACACCCGCTCAGGTCGATAAAGTGATCTATGACTTTGGTTTGGCCATGGGTCCCTTCACCATGAACGATATGGTGGGTCTGGATCTCGGCTGGCGCGCTCGCAAAATGATGGGTGGCAGTAATGAAGTTACCGCCCGCATCCCGGATGCCTTGTGGG
>Ga0206130_10007559_pt1 | contig 11972 bp, 7 predicted proteins | sample Helgoland_Spring_9_FD_148637 | JGI IMG/M metagenome (GOLD analysis project Ga0206130, IMG submission 148637) | Pelagic subsurface seawater microbial communities from Kabeltonne, Helgoland, North Sea - Helgoland_Spring_Bloom_20160512_1 | ecosystem: Environmental > Aquatic > Marine > Epipelagic ...
GATATTGCTTTCGCCTATAAAAGTATGGTAGAACGTTTTAAGTCAACACAAGTTTCCTTGGCTGATGAACAGCTTACAGAGCAAGGTGACTATCTACTTCTGTCTTTTAAGGAAGCTTTTGAAACACTCAACAGTATTTCTTCGCGACTTCAATACGATGTTTTACTCACTCAGGGCTCTATTCGCATTGAGGACACAAAGCTTGCTCAGTTACACGATCAAAATGCGAATGATCCAAGCAATGCTGCAATGACTGAAAATGGTAAAAAATACTGGCTGTTGGCTCTTGAGGCGTTTGAAAACAAAGATTTTCACAGTGCTGTCCTACAAGTTGGGTTTGCCCTTCAATACGAGTCCTCCAATGAGGCATTCAAAGAATTTAAAGTCAAAGCAGAAGCAGAAGCGAAAAAGGTTCCAAAAAAGAACAACAATCCATACAAGATTCGGTTGTAATAAACAAAGTCACATCACTGAACAGTCTTGTCGGTATTCCGAAACACAGAAACAGAAGCCTTTCGATGTATGGTTACTTTCGTAAAGCAACAAGGCACTCGTTACATCAACAGTATCTCTCACCATGCAACACCCATTGACCAACTGGATATGTTGACTGTTGAGTACCCCACCAAGAATTCCATGCTGAAATCTGGGATTTTTGACGACGCCATGAACCATCTACATCAAAAGGAAGGGCGACACCCGTCATGATCACCAGTTCATCATAAGAAGAGGATCGAACCAATCTATCATCGTGACCGAGATCTAGAATCAATTGTGCTGGAGACATTGGAACGCCATGACGATATCGAACATTGGTTATCCACCTGTTGTGATCATCCAACCAGCTTTGCCAACGAGCACGAAGTAAATAGTCTTCGGTATTTTCGTGGTGTCCCGTAAGGAGTTCCAATGCATGACTGGCAGCGGTGGCCTTGTTTCTATCTCTAAGCCCCGTCATTTCTAATAGCACTGGAATGGCTCTAGTATCGCCTAGGTATCCCAATCCATGTATTGCAGATACATTCACACTCTCATTGGAATCAGCCATCTTTCGAAGCAACAGTAGATTTGTAGTACCACCATATCGACCGACCAAATGCCCCAAGACACTTTGATTACCCAACTTCCCTTCGGATAGTTGTCCCGCCAATTGATGAATCGCTATGTCATCCCCCAACAACAAGAGTGCTGTTGCCCAGTGTTCCATCAATTCTGGAATATCACCATAAGCATCCAATGTTTGAATGACACCTCTATTCCCCAGTCGTCCTAACGCCAACAGACAGGAACGTTGAATGCAAACATCTTCTGAAACTTCTAGGAGATCTAAGATTGTCCCAATCGAATCTTTATCTCTGCGTTCTCCAAGTACATGACTGGCAATCCACTGTGCAGATATTGACTCAGTCACCACCAATAGGTGACGTAACGACTCAACTATTGACACATTTCGCGTACGACTTAAAGACTGCTGCAGAGCCTCTATTGCCACCGTATCCAATGAAGAAGTACGAACCAAATCCAATATTGAATCCTGTGCAGCCTGAGAAGGGTGTGCCAACAACAGTTCTACACATGCAACAAAGTAAGCGTACTGCTCATGAGACTGTGTGACCAACTCTCGTTCGATAACCGCTCTTGATGATGCCACTTGTTCACGTAGTAAGTCCACAATCTCTACGGGACTATCTGCGATGGCCATTTTCAAGTCATATAGTCGTCGTTCAGGATTATCGGCTTCCTGTCGAACACCACGGCCTTGCGCTCTTCGATATTGAACCCATCGTTGAACCAAGTCTTTGGTGGTTTCCAAGTACCATGACCATGCTTTTCTTTTTCCCGTAAGATACTGATCCACTACGGACAACCCACTGGCAAAACCAACTTGCTGAAACAACGTTGCTGCCTGTTGAAAGTGCTGTTGAGATCCCGTCAGTCGCCCCCAATGCAGCAACGTCTCAGCCATCGATAGAGAGGCATTGAGTGTCGAAAAATGATGCATTGCTGTTTCAAAACGAGTATTTGCAGAATCTGGCTGCTGCATCGTTTGGTAAAATTCGGCTTCACATACAGCGATTTGCCCCAGACGGTACACATCATGAGAAGGCGTCAAACGTACAGCCTTCAAAAATAGCTTTCCGGATTCCCCAAGACGTTGCTTTTGATGTGCCAAAACGGCAGACAACTGCCAGTACCAACCACTCAAGTGACTTTCAAGTTCCACATCATGCAAGGATGCAACCGATTCCAAAAAGGATATGGCCTGAGCAAACTGCTCATTGTCCAAACAATATTGGGTTGCCAACAACCATGCTTCTGTCTGTATTGATACATCTGGATTGGTATCCAACAAATCAAATAAGATGTGCAGGCCCCATGGCTCATGTCGAGCTACAACAATCCGAGCCAAACGCAACAAACAAGATGTTTCAAATGTTTCATCTCGTCGCAACAAAGCAAATATCAGAGATTCTGCAGGATCATGAAGATCTTGTTCTATACATCTATCAATTTGAGACAACATCAATCTAGATGGAATAAATTGTGGATTCCACCGATTGAATTGTTCCATTAAATCTGAAAAAGACAACTGTGTTCGAAGATGAGAATGACACAACACAATGGCTATTTGCTCTAACATTTGTAAGTCATGCGTTGACAAGAAACCCGACATCATCGGTACCTCATCAGTCCACAACACCTCAAGTATTTCTTCTACAGCGGTTTGTAAAATAGGCACTTGCTTGGTGATATCAGTAAGCCAAGTTTTACTCCTAGGAAGTGCACCCATGTGCGACAAAGGAAAATGCAACGCACGAACAGATTCTACGAGTGCAGTCTCCCACCCTGGCCTTTTGATCGATTGTAAACACAAAGCATAGTCCATCCAATACTTGGGAGTGGGCAATTCTTGAATCAACTCACCCAATACTGTTGCAGCACGTTCAAACTGACCTGCAGCAATCCAAGTTTCAAGATGAGTCGCTTCAAAAAATACAGAATTATTCGCCAACATCTTTCGTTTCTGAAAAGCACTTGGGAAAGTTCCATCAACCAACAATTGAATATTAGACAACAACCAATCCTGAAAGTCTCGATACAGCGGTGTAAAGGAACCTTTTTCCCACAAACCATAGCAACCTTGCCCATGCCCATCAATAATGTATGCCCAATGCTCTGTTTCCACCCCATCTTGATTCAATGGATTCACCATGACATTCATTTGGGCAAAACACACCACTTCTGGATGGTCTGCAGCAGCCACACTCAAAGCACTCAAAGAACGAATACACAAGTCACCATCAAAAAGAACCGCCCCGTTGTGCATCAACAAAAACTGTCGTAAATCATCTGGAATACCAGATTGTAAGGTAGCTTCTCGTTCTATAAAACGTTGGGGTTCTGTACCCTGTTCTAAATGATGAACATGTTGCTGATAGCGACCGAGCAACGGATAGATTTCAGAAATGGGAGATATTGAGGGAGAGGATTGTGGTTGGGACACACTAAGCTCCAAAAAGAGGAATATACATTCATAGTATACTGAATGAACAATGTATTGACAAGTCAATACATTATATTTTATTCATCTTCTCTCTATCGCCAATCCAATATCTATTTTTTACTTGGCTTCACAACCAAATTAACCAATTTCTTTGGTACCACAATCTCACGAATTATTTCCATCCCTTCCAATCTGGGAGCAATCTTAGGGTGCTGTTTTACAGTATTCAAAATCTCTTCTTTGCTTGCATCTACTGGGAACTCAATACTGGCACGCATTTTACCAGAAACCTGAACAGCAATGTTGATGACTTGTTTTACCAGGGCTTTTTCATCCCATACAGGCCAATCAGAATACGTCAACGTATCAGAATTCCCTACTTTTTCCCAAAGTTCTTCGGCTATGTGTGGAGCATACGGTGCCAAGATACGAACAAAGGCAGATACTTCATCTTTTGGAGGCATTGTATTGCGACAGCTGTTGACAAACTCCATCATCTTAGAGATTGGGGTGTTGAACTTCAAACTTTCAATCCCTTCTGTCGTTTCTTTGATTGCAATGTGCAATGCACGTGTCACATCTTCACGAGGTTTTCCAAATGGACGCATTTCGCCATCATCCCCAATAAACAATCGCCACACTTTGTTTAAAAAGTTTCGAATTCCTTTACAGCCAGATGTTTGCCATGGTTTTACTTGTTCCAATGGCCCCATAAACAATTCATACATCCGCAATGTATCCGCGCCAAAATCTTCGACAATTTCAAGAGGATCAACAGTGTTCATTTTGGATTTGGACATTTTTTCGATCTGACTAAATACTTCTGTTTCACTGCCAATCAAAAAGAATTTGCCATCTCGTTTTTCAACTTCTGATGGGTGATGGTACTTTCCAAGTCCATCTCGATAAGAAAAAGCCAAGATCATTCCCTGATTGAACAACTTTTGGAATGGCTCTTTGGTCGGTACCAATCCGCAATCGTACAACACCTTGTGCCAAAATCGAGCATACAACAAGTGCAGTACGGCATGCTCTACACCACCAATGTACAAATCCACATTTTTCCAATACTGTACTGATTCTGGAGAAAATGGTGCATCCGGATTTCCTGCATCCATGTACCGTAAATAATACCAGCAGGACCCAGCCCATTGGGGCATCGTGTTCGTTTCTCGCAATGCTGGCTGCCCATTCCATTCTGTTTTACGCCACTCTTCAGCATGTGCCAATGGCGGCTCTCCATCTTCCGTTGGACGATACGCTTCAATGTGGGGTAAGCGAATCGGCAATTCTTCTATATCAACAGGATGCGGTTGTCCATCTTCCGTATAGACAATTGGAAATGGTTCTCCCCAATACCGTTGGCGTGAGAATAACCAATCTCTCAATTTAAAGTTGATCTCTCTTTTTCCAATCGCTTCTGCCTCAAGCCATTGTGTAATCTCTACTTGAGCATTGTCTACAGCTTGACCATCAAACTTGCCTGAATTGATTAAAACACCATCTTCTACCCAAGCGGCCTCTTGGACATCAAACCCTTCCGATGGCTGAATTACTGGAATTATATCTATTCCAAACTTCTTTGCAAAAGCATGATCTCGTTCATCATGTGCAGGAACTGCCATAATGGCTCCTGTTCCATACGAAATCAACACATAATCCGCAACCCAAATCGGTATTCTTTTTCCATTCACTGGATTGATAGCATACGAGCCTGTGAATATTCCTGTCTTCTCTTTTTCACTGGATACTTGTCTTTCCAAGTCAGAACGATTTTTGGCAGCCTCTACATAGTTCAACACCTGTTCTCGTTGATCTGCTGTACATAAATCTGCAACCAATGGATGCTCCGGTGCCAATACACAATAGGTAGCTCCAAACAAAGTGTCCGGACGTGTTGTGTATACTTCAAAACCAGTGTCTTGATCAGCAACTGCAAAACGCAAACGCGCACCTTCTGAACGACCAATCCATTGACGCTGCATTTCCAAGACACCAGCCGGCCAATCCAATCCCTCCAAATCATCCAACAAGCGTTGAGCGTAGGCAGTGATTTTCAACATCCATTGCTTCATCATCTTGCGCTCTACCACATCTCCTGTCTCAACATACTTTCCATCTACAACTTCTTCATTTGCCAAGACCGTACCCTGTGCCGGACACCAATTCACAGGGACTTCTGCCAGATAAGCCAATCCCTGTTCGTGTAACTTGAGAAAAATCCACTGTGTCCAGTGGTAGTACTTCTCGGAGGATGTACTGACTTCACGTTCCCAATCAAAAGAAAAGCCCAACTTCAACAACTGATTTTTAAAATTGGCAACATTTTCTGTTGTAATATCTGCTGGATGTCGGTTTTCTCGAACGGCTGCTCTTTCGGCTGGTAAACCAAAAGCATCCCAGCCCATTGGATTGAGAACATTGAATCCCTTCATTCTTTTGTAACGAGCAACTATATCTACAGCTGTATACGACAGTGGATGTCCAACATGCAATCCAGAGCCTGATGGGTAAGGAAACATACACAACACATAGTACTTTGGCTTATTGGATTCTTGTTCAGCAACAAAACTACGGTTTTTCATCCAATATTTTTGCCATTTATCTTCGATGGCTTCGGGATTGTATTGACTCATATCAGCTCCACAGTTGGTGAAGCCATTTAACCCCGTTGCGACGTTATTGCAAGATTTATACCCTCTCTAGCATCTGATGTATTGCATCATTACCAATATAAACAAAAAAATAAAAAGAGTCGTCAGTCCTTCCAAATTTCCCTCAAAATTCCCTCAAACCGACGACTCTTCCCAAGCATCATTCAATGATTGGATATCATACAATAGCAGACTACTACCATTGCTCAAAACTATTTTACAAAACAGTCATTTTATGACCGTATTACATTCAACTGCTGTTCTTCTTCTATTTTTTGTTGTACATCACCACGAAGAAACTGTATGCGAATTCTAACGGAAAAGAATCGATTCATAGATCTTTTCAATCTACTCCACTCTGCTGCTTCCCATGGTAGATTGTATATACTCAACCCCGAAGCTACAACGATTGCAGACGCAATACATACGATCTGAAGTTTCTTCATCAACAATGTAAATGCAATACTTTCAATCATGGCAAACCCCTTTTGTACAATCTATATAAGCTGTGAGAACGGTTTATACAGTATCAATCAACAACTGCTGATCTATTCTGATTACAAACCATCTACTGAACATTTGTATTGTAACACAGTTCTAAACACCCGTACAAAAAAATAAAAACATGTGGACATTTTCTGTCCACTAGTGTAAAATAAGGTATGTCAACACCTCAATCCTCCCCTCTTTATAGATCATGGTGAATAGAATGGATATTCTCTCCGATGTAGACCTCAATAAAGGTCAAAAACTCATTCGAATCCTACAACGACTGCAACGTCCAGAAGGTGCTCGTGCCTCTGAATTGCTTCGAGATTTTGGACTCAATGAAAGAAGTCTACGTAGATATATGACAGATCTTCGCGAGATTGGAGTCCCCGTCAACAAAAAGAGTGTCGCTGTTTTAGAGGAACTCGAAGTTGATAAAAATACCGAACTGATGTTTACAGTTGATGCTGGTTTTCAGCGCGAAGGAATTCAAATCACGCTTCTAGAATGGATATCACTTCGATTTGGACGAAATATGTTCACCTTCTTGGAAGGAACAAACTTCTCAGAAGACTTTGATGAGGCTCTGGATAAATTAAGCTGTATCAATATTGGAAACAATCAAAATCTTACTCGCGATATGGATAAAAAATTTCTAAATATTGCAGAGCATACCAAGGATCATACCGATCAAAGTGAAATTATCGATGATATTATCACTTGTCTATTGCACCAAAACCCCGCACAAACGTTCTATGCCAGAATCGGTTCTAGAATCAAGACGTATACTCTACATCCATATACCCTCGTCACCTTCAGACAAGGACTGTACTTATTTGCTTGGGACGTAGAAGCAAAACAGATTAAAACGTTTGCTGTCGAACGCTTCCACAAATTCAATAGAGATCGAAAAAATCATTTTGATATCCCTGTAGATTACAAGCCCCAAGACATCATCAAAGACTCTTTTGGAATTATCAAAGGTAGTGCTCTTTCAACAGTAAAGTTGCGTTTTTCTAAGCGGGCAGCACCATACATTCAAGAAAGAACATGGCATCATTCTCAAATTCTAGAGCCCGCCTCTCAAAGCGAAATCATTCTAACCTTGAACGTCGGTATCGCATACGAGTTAAAACAATGGATATTGGGATTCGGCTCAGATGTGACCGTTTTAGAACCGGCAAGTTTGGCTGAAGATATCATACAGTCTCATCGTGAAGCCCTTGGGAATTACCCTACGAAGGACTAAATTATGGCAAAATCTAGACGCTTGGCACAACATGTACCGATGCGGACTGCTTGGCCAGTTCTTGAAGTATTGGAACCCATGAGCGGAGATTTTGGAGTCTTAAGTCCTCCCCTACAAGGTGCACCAAGAGAGCATGAAGAAGAATTCATTCAGCTGTATACCGAAGCTTTGGTTACGGGGATATTTATCGAGGAGCACTGGGAATCCTGGGCTGTAAAATCTGACATACCCATCATTCCCTGGATAGAGAACTGCCCTATTGTTCATGCACAAAGCATTCTACCAGTTGAATTAATGAGCAATATCTGTGAAGACTATGTCCCTCATATTGGGTTGTTTATTGATGATTTATTCTTTGCAGGAGAGCATCATCCAGATTTACGTGGACTTGCAGGTGCGGTTGCCTCTACACTTCCATTGCTAAAACATGGATTCTCTCCACTGTACAAAATATCTACACAACACCCTAGACTTCGAAGTACTTTGCATACATCGTTAACGGCACATCATCGCACCCCAGCCATGCTTTGGAAAAAGTCTGAGAATGGAGCAACACCACTTTTACCAATTGGCTCCCAATACATCCCAGATATTGTCGATAATCTCCACACTATTTCAAGTGATGTATTCATAGCAAAAATGATTTCCATTGTTGAGCCCGAAAACAATCATAATTCTAGATGGATTGCACATTTGGTTTTAGAAGTGCCTCAAACTCTTGAAGATATCCTGAGTAGATATCTTCGTATACGATTACAGATTGCATGGTATCGATACCGAAGACACAACAATAAAATCTGCCTTGAGGATATTTTAAGAGAACGATCAGACTTGTTGTACCGAAGTTTTATAGAACATATTATTTAATCCGAACTCTGTTCTGGTTTTTTCCAAAAGGGGACAGCACCCTCTACAATTGACTGCATGTCTAGTGGCAATGGAGCTCGTATCTTCTTAAAACCACCATCTGGGTGTGGAAAACGGATGGTTGCTGCATGCAAACAATGGCGTGGGAAACAAATAGCCTCTCGCATACGATCCGTTTGACGATGCTTCAAATAGTCCAAAAACACCCAATCTGGCTGTCCATAGAGTTTATCCCCCAATAACGGAAAACCTGCGTGCTCCATATGCACCCGTATTTGATGTGTGCGCCCTGTGTGAAGAGCACACTCAACCAAAGAATACCCTTTCATTCTATGTATAACGGTAACCGTCGTACGACTCTTCTGACCATCATCCCGAACACATCGACGCAAACGAACTTCTGACTCTTCATCAATTCCAATGGGTGCATCAATATCCAACACATCCCATTCTGGAACCCCTCGTACAATCGCACGGTATGTTTTTTGCACTTCACGATTTGCCAACTTGATTTTGATAAAAGAATTGGCCTCTTTGTCTTTGGTCAAAACAATTGCCCCACTGGTTTCCCTATCAATCCGATGCACCAAATCCAATTTCCCTTCGGGTCTAGCGGTCTTAAACAACCCTATCAAAGCCCAAACGAACTGAGATCCGGCAGGATGAACAAGCATTCCTGAGGGTTTATTTGCAACAATAATTCGATCATCTTCATACAAAATATCCGGCAACGGTGGTGGTGGAGTTGTCGGAACCAAACCAGGAACATACAGCCTAAGTCGCTCTCCCATTTGTAAAATGGCAGACGGCTTTAATTTTCTACTTTCACTAACGACTCGATCTTCTCGAATGTATTGCACAATCTTAGTACGCGAATACGCTGGAAACCTCTTCGCCAAATAAGCATCTACACGACGCCCAACATCTCGCTCACGAATGATAACCGTGCGCCAATGTGACAATTCTGATGGCTCTATTCCAACCTCCTACCGTTCCTACTTCATATCCAATTTCCCATCACTCTGACAATTCATGATATACTTTCCTGATGAAATCTATTGATATCCAAGCAGTATTGGCAACAGCATGGTTCCTGATCGCCATATTCCTCACTGTGGTTCTTTACCCTCAGTTAGGTGGTCGTGGATTGTTGTGGCTTGGAATCCATCACATTTTCTGCCTAATAGGATGCACAACTGAATACTTTCGGTATCAACGAAGACAGGAACGACGAAACAAAGCCTGATCCCATGAGTCTAGCCCCCAGCCAAATGGAGTAATTGTATGGATCGGTGGGTCATTCGAGATCATATAGGAATGATAATTACCGAGGCCTGTACTGGTATGCACTCGAATTGGAAGGCCCAAAGGACTGTACCCAGAGTCGAACAATATTTCTTCTGACCAACAGTTACTCGAGGCTTCTTGAGGCCAAGACCTTAAAGAGCTAACAAAACAAACATTGTTCGGTATTTTTAAATCATCCTCAGAAGATTGCCATCCATGCCCTTCTAGGTTGTATTGCCACCCCCAATGACCAGCAAAATACCCACTCTCTGCATTATATTCTTCTAAACAATAGGTCGTTACTTGTTCACTCAATCTATGTTGAGAATGAGCCAATTGCGCATCATCCCAAACCAAATGTACCGAAACAACTCCCAAACAAACGCACCATACCTTACCCCAAGACAATCTCGGGCTCCACATGACCCAATACGGTAATGCAAATGGCAACCAGTATCGTGTAGCAGCAAACCGTAAATTAAGTAAAAATATCATTCCACCCAGAATCCAACACAACATCCACCATTGCTTTCTACTCCACAACCGTTCACAGACTGTCCAAAAAACAACAACTCCAATTGAAACTGAACTCCATGCCAAGAAGGTCAACTGGATATTGATTGCTTTTGACAATACAAATGTTGCCAGCAATGCACACAACAACAGCACCCCAGCCATCTTATATTTAGACTTAGACCATCGAGGCATTGCCCCTACTCCCAACACCAGCATACTGAATGTAGCAAGTCCTTTATGAACAACTGTATTGATCGATTGATGATCTTGCTGAAAAGAAATCATGTGTAAAAAATGCCATTCTTCATACACCATAATGTCGTGAATATACAACAATACTGTCGGGATACAAACCCCGAGTACACTCCACCAACCACCTTTTGGTTTATGAAAAATAACCCAACCCAAAACCAATGGGATCATCGTTAACCCACTGTATCGAAAAATGGATGCACACCCTAATATCACCCCCCAACCGAACAAGGCTCTCTTTCGTAACAGTCCCTGCCATCCCAAAACAATACACGCATACAAGGGCATCTCGGGCATCAGAGAGTTGTGACTGAGCGCAAACAATGGCGACAACACCACCAACCATAGGTTCCAAATGGATGCCTTCTGGACTTGTAGAAACTTCCAAGTACCCCATACACTTAAAAGAACCCAGGGAAACATCCAAAGCCGCATTACCCAGACAGTACTGTCTCTTACTGGAAACAACAACCACGGCATTCCTGGCGGATTTGACAACACATTAAATGCAGACTCCGTGGTGCCTTCCCAATTGATTTGGATATTGTGAGGAGCCCACCAATCACCATGTGCCATAGCCAAGAAATTTGTCTCATCTAAATGAATTGGCTTTTGGCCCAATACAAAAATACAAAATAGCCATATACCCATCCACACCCAATGCCATTTGGACACAAAAATGGATCCTGCTGAATATTGCTGAGGACGTGTATCGTCGGTTTTTACTTGCAATTCACACACATTGACCTAATCTTATCACAACTAGACTTGGGAACTCTATGACAGTGTGATAAATTTTATCGAAACAGGATACTTACTTCTATACAAACACAACTTTTCGTAAATTTTTAGAACCACAAAAAGCAACATCGTCAAAATTGATCAACATTGAGCAAGATTGAATATTGTGCGTCCATTGTGATATCAACATGTCAACCATAGGATACCCATGTCGAATTCATTTGATGTAATCGTAATCGGAGGTGGCCACGCTGGCTGTGAAGCTGCCTGGACAACAGCCCGTCTTGGACAACATACATTATTGGTGTCGTTAAAAAAAGAACACATTGGTCGGTTGTCTTGTAACCCCGCAGTCGGAGGACTCGCCAAAGGTAATATCGTACGAGAAATTGACGCTTTGGGTGGGATTATG
>Ga0206130_10007561_pt1 | contig 11968 bp, 13 predicted proteins | sample Helgoland_Spring_9_FD_148637 | JGI IMG/M metagenome (GOLD analysis project Ga0206130, IMG submission 148637) | Pelagic subsurface seawater microbial communities from Kabeltonne, Helgoland, North Sea - Helgoland_Spring_Bloom_20160512_1 | ecosystem: Environmental > Aquatic > Marine > Epipelagic ...
TATTGGTACTCATAGGAGATTGAATAGCCTGGATAAAAAGCCCACAAATAAATACTGCTATAGCAGCCAAACCAATTTTTGAAAGTAAATGCATGTTGTAACTATTTTTTATAAAAATAGTTAATATTGATTCAAAAAAATAAAACTAAACAGACTAGTTATAGCAGATAATATCAACAATTATTTTTTCTTATGCCTAAAGTAGGTCTGCCTTAAAATAGAAACGAAACAAAAAAAAGTGGTGAAATTTATGAAAGTAAAAAAACCTTTACAAGCAGGAAGTTCTTCCTCCATCTATAACAATGGCCTGACCTGTAATCCATTTTGAAGCATCAGAGAGTAAAAATACAATAGGCAAAGCAATATCCTTTGTTTCTCCATACCCAAGAGGGTATCTGGAGCGATCAAGTTCAATAACTTCTTTTGATAATATATCTTCTGCTTTTTTAGACATATCTGTCTCTACCATACCGGGCTGGATTGTATTGACTCGAATGCCTTTTGATGACAACTCATTGGCATATACCTTACTCACTGAATCTAGCGCAGATTTGGTAATGGCATACATTCCATTTCCTTTTGCACCTCTAATAGAAGAGATTGAACTAATAAATACAAAAGAAGAGTGTTTGTTAATTTTCTTTTTTTTCAATAATTCAGAGAATAAAACTAAAACACAATCTAAATTTATTTTTCTAATATTTTCATATGCATCAAGATTAAAAAACTGCATTGGACTAACATGGGCAACCCCTGCGCTGTGAACAAAACCATCAATTTTAATATCCAATGTTGAAATTAATAAATGGATTTTATCTAAGGCTAGTAAATCAAAGCTAATAGCTTTAGAAAGCACAAGTGAGTTGTCATCAATGTATTGCTGTAATTGGCTTATACTTCTACCCACCCCTATGAAATTTCCGCCAGCCAAAGTAATTTGCTTACACGTTTCAAGGCCTATACCCGTTGTAGCTCCAGTGACTAAAATTGTCTTACCTGATAAAGAAAAGTTAGTCTGCATCATATTCAATAAATTCATTAACAAACTCATCACCTATTTCAAAAAAACCACAACCAATACTCAAACCAATACCAAAACCACACATACCAATTCTTGTATTTCTTACAGTATCTCCCAACAAAGAAAGCGTTAAAGGAATACTAGCAGAACTTGTATTGCCGAATTTAGTCATAGAGTAAGGAACTTGATTTTTCTCTAGTTTTAATGATTTTCTAATCATTTCTAACATGAATTTATTGGCTTGATGAAAAAGAAAATAATCAATCTCATCTATTTGTTTATCGATACTCTTTAAAAAGGATTTAACCTGACCAGGAACTTGGGTAATTCCAAAAGAAAAAACATCTGTGCCGTTCATTACAGGATTTAAAGGGGTTCTTTTGTTACCCTCTGCATCTTGTGTAATATGTAATGATTTTTCTGAGGTTCTGTTTCTAAAGCCTCCATCTGGGATGTAAATGGATTTAAAACCAGATCCATCTGTCCAAAATTTAAAATCTAAACGTTTCCCCTCGCTAAATTCAAAACCAGTTGCGCAACCAGCATCTCCAAATAATGGAGCAACCGCCTTATCTTCTTTATGCGCAAGTGTGGTAGAAGAATCTCCAACAAGTAAAATACCTTTTTTAAAACCTTGTGCGCTTAGCATCGAGGAAATTACAGAGGCCCCATATACAAACCCACTGCAACCTAACGGGATATCAAAACAAGCTGTGCTTTTTGACAAACCCAACCTATCTTGTAAAATAATTGCTGTATTTGGAATTAAATAATCAGGGGTCTGTGTGACCATAATCAATACATCAATTTCATCCTTTTGCCAAGCTAATTTTTTAATCAACAAATCTGCAGCTTGATAACATAGATCTGACACTAAAACACCTGGCTGTAAATGTCTTTTTTGCTCAACCCCAGTTAATTCTATAAATTTTACAGCTTCCTGTGGTGAGGAAAAAAGTGAATTTTCAGAATTAGAAACGACACTCTTTGGCACACAACTCACAGAACCTGTTAATTGAACATTTTCTATATTTAAGATGCCTTTAGTCATAACTATATAGATTGTATTCTTGAGTGCAGATGCTCTAAAGTTATACTTTGATTAATATCATTTCCACTTATTTGTTTTTCATATTTCTCGTGTACCATTGCAATAAGCATCAGTTTGGTCATCGAATCCCAATCCTCAAGAGATTTATAATCTGTGTCTTTATCTATTGAATCAATTTCAACATCATCTAGTATTTCATAAAAATTTTTAATAAACTCTTCCATAATAAACATATTTAAATTTGTATTTTTTTTGCTGGCATACCAAAGTAGGTACAGTTATTTTTTATATTCTTAAGTATCATTGTGTAGGACCAAATGGTGTTATTATCTCCCATTTTTTTGTTTTGCAAAATCGCAGAATTCAAGCCAAAGCTGTTGCAATTACCAATTGAAACACAACCAGAAACAGATACTCTTGGAGAAAACGTATTGTAATCACCAATTGAGGAGTCGTGTCCAATTCCAGTTCTAGCTCCAATAACATTAAAATCACCAATAGTCACATTGCCTGTTATTCCAACAAAATCCATTATAATATTTCCACGCCCAATAGTGCTATATTGCTTATCAATGACAACTGTTTTATCAATTATATTAGGAAAACATATGTTGCTTTTTTCTTCTAAAATTTTCTCAACAATACCTTCTCGTATGGCTGGATTATTTATTGTGATTAAGACATCTCTCTCAACATTAGGGTCACTTTTACACTTTTGAATAAAATCAGAAATAGTTGACACCACAAAGACACCGCGAATACTAGATCCCATTTTTTCTACATCATCATCTATGATGTGGATATCATTCCAAAGGTTTTTATAGAATCTATCAATCAAAAACAAAACTTCAATTGTAAACCCACCGCCACCAATTATGTACAAGTCTTTCATGATTTAAAAATTTATTATTTTACAGAAATCTAACTTTTCTAATTTCCATTTAATAATGCTCCAGGTTAAACCAACACCAAAGCCTCCAAAACAAACTTCGTAAGAATTGCTCAGGGCATTTTCGCCAATATTTTCACAAATATTTAAAGGCACCGTTATACTGCTACCATTGCCGTATTTCTGGCTAATATTATTTGGCATTTGGCTATAAGGTATTTTCATTTTTTGCGCCAATTTTTCTAACATAAACTTATTTGGCTGATGAAATAGATAGTAGTCAAAATAAGTCTTGTCTATCTTAAGGGTATCAAACATATTTTGCATCATCTGCGGTACTTTGGTTTGTACAAAATTAAAAACCGCATCACCTTCCATTACTAGATGATCTAGTGATCGAAAATTTCCAGAAACATCCTCAACCAATTCTCGAGTTTTCTCTGAAGATGGTAGTTTAAATCCTCCGGCAGGAATCTGCAAACTCAAGGCGCTAGATCCATCCATTTTTATAAACATGTCTATTTGTTGATTATTTGTTGAGTTTTCAATAATTGTTATTGTTGCTCCATCACCAACTAAAGGCCTGCTATTTCTATCCTTTATGGAAATTTTTTTACTTAATACATCTGCGTTTAGTAGTACAACTTTATCTATACTTCCTGTATCCAATAACATAAAAGCCTGCATTAATCCCACCTCAAATCCAGCACATCCTTGGTTTATATCCATGGAGATAACATCTTGGCTTAAACCAATTTTGCCAGAAATAACATTAGATGTTGCGGGAAGAAAATAATCGGGAGATTGAGTACACAAAACAAGCGCACCGATAGACTCTTTATCAAGCAGGTTGTTATCAAACAAATAATTCATACCAAAAACACAAAGATCAGAAACACAGGTATTGCTATCCACAATTCGCTGGGTTCCATAGCCCATAATTTTACCAAGTTTGACACTTTGTTTTTCAGTGAAATTGTAATTGCCAATTTCCTCTGAAAAACGAATCTCATTCTCAGGAAGGACAGATAAAACACCTGTAATCTTTTTGTTTTTAAAAGTTAAATGCATCTAGGTTATTGGTTGTTAGTTTCAATAAGATTTATTATTGCCGCTATACTATCAAAGTTTTCTGGAAGTATTTTAGCGCCATCAATAGCGTAACCAAAAGCATCTTCGATATCAGAAACAATAGAAATAATATCAAAAGAATCTAACATCCCTTTAGACATAAATTCTGTATCGTCTACATTGAAATCAAATTCAGGACGTATCTCAGTTAAAATTTCAATAATTTTATTTTTCATTATTTTCTGTGTAACACATAATTAATTAAACCATCATTTTTAAAACCAAGGCGCTTGTGAACGGTCAAGGAATATTCTAGATCAACACTTATCCAAGATATAAACCTTTTTATTTTGGGGTCAAAGGTCAAAACACGCTTCATCAATAGACCGCCATACCTTTTACCTCTATACGCCTCTAGCACAAGCCAATACCTAAACTCTAGGGTAAATCCTTTTCTTTCTGTAATAAAAAAAGCGACTATCTTACCGTTTTCTTTTATTAAAAAGATAGTTTCAGCTAATTTTTCTAATTCTTTAAGTGATGGAATTCTATCAGAATATGCATCAAAATTTTCTTCCAATAATTTTTTTACAATTGGTAAGTCTTGTTTTTGAGCGGTCTGTATGATACTAAAATCAATACCAGAAACATCCATATCAATTCTATCTCTAAACATTCTATTAAAGGTGTCATAGACTTTGAAATTCCCTTTATTTTGAAATGTTTTAATGGTGCTGTCCCACAACTCTTTTTTCGAATTACGAACCACTATTTCTATAACAAGCGGAACATCTCTAAAGAAGTTCCACTCTATTTGAGATATATCTTGAATGTAAAAATATAATCGCCAAAAGTCATAGCTTGTATTTTCTGCAAAAAACAAACCTTTTGACTGGCTATTAATTAAAACCTCTTTTTGTTTAAGCCTGTTTAATACCTGCTCACTAAACTCGTAAGAATTAGTACAAGTAACACCAAGTTTTATTTGTTCTAAATACTTTTGCTTAAACATCATAGTTAAAGATTTTAAGAATCTTTACATCAAATTAAAGTATACAACATAGTATTATTAATTGCCAATTTGACAACAAACAACGCAACAAAATACATACACACTAATTTTGATTCTATAAAATGATAAATATTCAATTATAACGTGAGGTGTTAACATTTTATGAGACCTATAACTATAGCAAAAAAAACAACTAAAGCTGTTACTTGGCCCAATGTTGTAGTAATGTTGTACATATCTGACTTAGAGCAGCAAGAAATGTTGAGTAGAAACTTAGTGAAATGTTAAAATATACATTAAAAAAACAAAATGTTGTAATGAATCACTACTAATCAATAAATTGTTGGGGCTGTGTAGGGCAGATAAAACAAATTGCAACAAACATTAGAGCTCATTGCTAAGTTCTATTTTGTGTATTTTTCCATTGGCATTTAAAGGAAACAGTTCTTTTTGTATCCATTTTGTTGGAATCATATACTTAGGTAAGATTAAAACCAGTGCTTTTCTTATTTCTTTACTTGAAATAGCAGCGATGTTAGAGATATAAAAAGCAACAATTTTTTTATGTGCATGATCATATAAAACACAGGTGTTTTCAATTCCTTGAATGCCTAATATAGCCGTTTGAATTTCACCCAATTCTATGCGATAGCCCATATGCTTTATCTGAGAGTCCTTCCTGCCTACAAATTCTATCTCTCCATAATCATTTTCATAAACCAAATCTCCAGTCTTGTAAATAATATCTGGATATAAATCATGTAAAGGGTTCTGCACAAAAGAGAGGTTGGTTTTTTCTAGATCATTATAATAACCAAGTGCCAGAGAAGAACCTCGAACGCACAACTCCCCTATCTCTGGTGATTCAACCTGGAGACCCTCTTTATTTAGAATAAGAGCCTGAATGTTCCCGCAGGGCTTCCCGATAGGTAAAGGTTCGTCATCTTCAAAGAATCTATCTACTATAAAGTAGGTAGCAATGACTGTAGTTTCTGTTGGGCCATATAGGTTTGAGTACAGGGCTTTTGGATGGTGGGTTCTCCAGTAATTAAGATGCTTGTTTGGCATTACCTCACCAGCAAATAAAACTTTATTTAGAGCGGTAGGCTTAATACTCTCAAAGGCATTAAAATTAGAAACATTAATTAAAACAGAGGGAACCCAAATAACAAAATTAATGTCATTTTCATTTACATACTCAATCAGTTTTATTGGAAAAGTAAATTTGTTTTCAGGTATAATATGCAAGCTCGCCCCCGTAAATAACATTAAATAGATGTCTAAGGTAGCAACATCAAAATGAAGTGGGACTTGATTGCCAATGATGTCATTCTGTGTTATTAAATACGTCTTTATTGCCCATTCAATAAAATCGAAGACACCCTTATGAGAAATTAAAACACCTTTTGGGTTTCCAGTTGTTCCAGAAGTGAAAATTGAATACACAGGATCAAGATCTATAACTTGATTAGCAATTTTATTTAATCTATCAAGCTGCTGCACACCAACCACAGAATTTACGGTTTGATCAACAATAATTATTTGACCTTTGTATCCTAATGTAACAAGCAAACCTTTATGCTCATTATCTGTAATGATACATGGAGTGTCTAGGGTATTCAACATTTTTAATAATCTTTCCCTTGGAGATTTAACATCCAATGGGACATAAAAATTTCCACTTTTAAAAATCCCTATAAAAGAAAGTATTGCCCAGCTGTTTTTTGGTAAAAAGACAGCCACAGGAGTTCTTAATGCTGTAACCTTAGTATAAATTGCTACCGCAATTTTATCTGAGAGCTCATCCAGCTCTAAAAAACTCACAACCCCCAAACTATCGGTAACTGCTGGCTTATGGGGATGCCTAGAGACGGTTTGCTTTAAATATGATATGATATTAGTTTTCACAAGTAATTATGTAATTAATTTACCCAGCTAGGGATGGGTTATAGTACGTTTTTAAATATTTTGAATGTAAAATTCTAACCACTTTTTTGAAATAGTTTGATCTGAAAAATGCTCTAAAACATAGGCTCTACCTTGTGCACCTAACAAATTCCTTAGTTGGTGATCATCTGCTAATTGTTTCATTGCCAAAAACAAGGACTCTATATCTGCAACCTTATGCCTTAGGCCTGTTTTATTATCAACAATAGTTTCCATAAGCCCATAGGTGTCACTGCAAATTACTGGTTTTTCTAACAAAGAAGCTTCAATAACGCTGGTTCCAAAACCCTCTCTGTAACTAGGCATACAAAACACATCACATCCCTGCAGCAAATGCTCTGGAGTTGTTGTTACTCCATGAAATATAACCGAGTTAGTGTTTTTAACTATTTGTTTTATCCTAGGGGTCATATTCTCTTCATCTGTTCCAGCCAACAACAAACGGACATGCCCATTTGCTTGTTGCAATCTATTGAAAGCATGAGCAAGCTCATTGATTCCTTTATCTGTATTGATTCTGCCCAAGAACATAAAAACAAGCTCACTGTCTTGTATTGCTAGAGATTGTCTAACCTGTTTTCTAACAATTGTATTTGGCGTAAACCTTTTCACGTTCACCCCGCTTATAGAACCCTTCCCTAGCACAAATGAGTTAGAGGGCTTGACAATATTATTTTTAATTAAAAATCGTCTTTGTGAGTGTCCATCAACCAAAATATGAGTTGCATTAAAAACGGTAAAACGATCTAAAGTCTTTAAAAAATATTTAAATAAACCTGTTTTGGTATGCCATACTTGACCTGTGAAAATATGAATTCGGTTTTCTATACCCGCTAACCGGGAAGCTAAAAGACCTAAAAAACCTACTTTTGGAGTTATTGTATGTACGGCATCAAACTCCATTTCTTTAAAATAAGCATATAAATATCTCAATGACTTTAGATCTCTCAACAAACTAATATTTCTAGGAACTGTAATGTTTTTAATAGTTTTTAATGGAACATCTTTAAAGTATAACAATACTTGAGAATCTACACTAGCGACCAGGCATATGTCAAAATGAAGACTTAACTCCTTTATGTGATTCAAAAGAAATACTCTTGCCGTACCAAGTTCTGGAACTACAAAACATATTTTTTTTCGTGTCATAAGTAATAATTTAAAGTACTGTCTTCGTAGTTGTTTTTGATGTGTATATGTAATTAAAAACCACAAACAAAACCAACAATAATAAACTAATATAGTTTGAATATAAAAAACACTTAGAAAGCAACAGTGCATCTGCTTTTATATCTGACAAGATATAAAAGCCAAAAAACAAAACAGTTAAGCCCTCTCTCAGGAATCTAAAAAACAAATAACTCCACCTTTTCTCAATAGAAATTAGGTATTGCAACAAAACCAAACTAGAACAAAAGGGTAGAATCGCTAAAATTAAATACACAAATACGTCATTCAAATTGTCATTAAGACCCCAACCAAAGAGTGAAAAAATTTGATTAGAAAACAAATAGAACACAAAGCCAACACCACCAGATAATAATAAATTTAACAGAACCGTTTTGATTAAAAATTTTTCTTTGTTAAGCTCAACAGAAAGGTAAGACAACAATACATTGTTCAATAAATTTGGTATAAAAACAATAAACATAACCATTCTCATTGCAACATTAAATATACCCAACTGCTCAAAACTAGCGTATTTAATCAAAATTAATGAGGTAAGAAAAGCAGTACCCGAGACAAGTATTTCTCCAATACCTATAGGCAAAGAGAAGCTGTATAATTGCTTTAAATCCTTTTTTACATCTAATGATCTATTTTTATTAAAAATATCTTCTTCTTTGAAATAAATAAATAAAAACTGCACTAAATATTGAAATAGAAATGCAACAAATACACCAATAATACCATAAAAGTAACCAAAAAAGCAAGAGAGAGGTATGTATAACAAAGAAGAAATAATCACCGACTTAAAATACGTTTTGAGTGATTTTATGCCAATAAAATAACTTTCAATGAAAATTAAAATAAGGTTTAATAAAATTGTGGTTGCGAAAACTATAAGAAAGAATGAGTTATAGGAAAACTCATAATTAACGAGTAACTCGTCTCTAATAAATAAACTAATTACAAATAACAGACAGACTGTTAGTACTAAAAATTTAATAACACCAAAAAGTTTATTTGCTCCATCATTTTTATCTTTTGCTGAGAAATAAATCAATGATTTATCACCGCCAAATAAAATACAAACAATTAAAACATCAAATGCCTGTTTTAAAAGCACATATTCTCCAAATAATTTCGGTCCAAAAATACGAGCTAATAGTACTGTAACGATTAGAAATGTTCCTTTTTGAATAAAATTAGCGACAATGGAAAGAAATCCATCTGTGTATTTACCCGTAATAGATTTAATCAATTTTTCTATCATTCCAAATATAGGATCTATTATGCTTAATACTTTCAACAAAAACAATTACAATGAGCAGTGCTGGTAAAATCTTAGCTCGATGTCTAATTGCCGTTGCTGAGTTTTGTGTTCCAAGGGCAAAGCCCATTGACATGATAAAAAATAGTATAAAAAATATTTTAGGAAATATTTTTAAAACACTACCACGAATAACGTTTCTGCTTTTAAAAACTAAATAAATCAAAAAATAATAAAAAGAACTGTCTAAAACAATTGCAATCAAATCTCTAAAGCCTCTTATATCATAGGGCATAGGAGAAAACACAAAGTAAATTAATTTAAGGGGAGCGATAAAAACAAAGTCTAGAACAGAATTCATCTCATAATTATTTAGGTAATTAGCACCAGCCTCATCAAGCACTCTATTCGCCTCATATTTTTCAATAATACTTTGATTATCATCTTCTACTAAAAATGAAAATTTGGTGTCAGATAATAATGATTTGCTTGAAAGCAGAATAAGAACCAGACCAGAAAACAAAACAAAAATCACCCGCTTATTGAACGAAAAATTAAATTTGTATTTTCTTGGGTCAAAAAACAAAAAAACAAATCCATATACTACCAAACCAAACAACATCCCAGAATGGAATACAGCACTCAAAACTACAAAAAACAAAGTCTTGTAAACATTAATTCTATTGTTTCTAATTATCCATTGCATAAAAAATAAGATGCTATAAATAAAGAAAAACTGTATGAATGCTTCTCTTAGCAATATGGATGAGAAGATTATGTTTTGAGGATAAAAACCATAAAGAGTTAAAAAAAGTAATTTTTTAGTGTCCTTTAATTTAAATAAATCTAAAATTTTATAAAACACAAATATTGACCACATTCCTAAAATCACGTTTATAAACTGTGAGAAAAATCTTTGATCCCCAATAACCCAATATAAAACCGCCAAAAAATCTGTGTAAAAAGTGTATGAAATCTCTTTCATTCTGCTCAAGTCTTCAGAAATATAAAGTCCCCATTCATAAAACCTTTCGCTATCTCCACCACTGTGCAGTATTGCTGCCAAATCTTTACCATAAAAATCTAGGTATAGCAACAGTATTCTTAAACAGAAAAAAACAAATAGTAGAAATTTAGCAACATTGTTTTTTACTACCATAGGTATAATAAAAAACACTATAACACAGGAACCGATAACCACAAGAAGACTTGATAAAAGTTCATTGTCAACAAATGCTTTTAAAATAGCAGAAAACATAATACTCAAAAACAGTAAAAAAATAAAAAGCTTTTCTGCTAATTTAAAGTTTATCATTGGTATTGTTAATCAGTTTTAATGTGGTTTGTGCTTTTACAAAACAACTTAAACACTTGTTGGAATAAGTGTTAAGCAAAGCTAGCTAATGTCAACAATATCAGCGATTTTACGGCTTATAAGTGGGCCTTTGGTCAACAACATGATGTGAGAGCCACCCTCTATAGTAATTGCATTTTTAATGTGTTTTATTGGAAACACCAAATCATCCTCTCCATGAACATGATAAACATTAGGCAAAGGTTTTTCTTGATTCCAGCAAATCATGTTTTTGATTGCCCAGTCCAAATAATGCTTGTCTCGAATATGCAAATAATCTTGATACATTTTCAATCTTTTTCTAGAGATTGGTCCTAGAGCAAATCTAGTGTAATTTTCGGAAGTAAGAAATAATCGTGTCGGTATTAGTTTATAAAATTTTAATCTTTTTATAATTTTCAATCTTGTAGGCAATTCAAACTTTGTTTTGATGCTTGAAATAATAATGAGTTTTTTTAATTTTAAAAAAGAACTCATCTCTTGTGCAACCACACCACCAAAAGAAACACCAACAAGTACAGCGTTTTTCTCTGTCACAAAGACTGCCATACGCTTAGCGTACTGCGCTATAGTTTCTTTCTTGGAGGGTATAAGCCATGAGATTATGTGTAAGGTGTACCTATTCTCTGGCAAGCTTATATTTTCAAATATTTCTTTGTCTGCAGCCAATCCTGGTACAAAATAAATATGGGTTTTTTTGTTATTCATTGCTTTACGACACAAAGTAGGCTAAACACATAGATTATTCGTAAATTTACAAAACAAATAACCAGATTATATAAAACATATAAAAATAGCGTTTATTAAAATTAAAATGTGTACACATATTGTACATTTAAAATATAAATGATGAACAAAGTTCTGCACATTGCCCAGGAAAGAGGCCTTGTAAGTTTTGGCTGGTTAGATGCCAAATACTCGTTTAGTTTCGGAAATTATTATAATCCCGACAAAATGAATTTTGGAGCCCTAAGGGTACTCAATGACGACTCCATAGCGCCAGCAATGGGTTTTGGAAAACACCCGCACAAAAACATGGAGATCATCACTATTGTTCAGTCTGGGGCTTTAAAACATGAAGACTCAATGGGTAATAAAGGCATTATTGAAACTGGAGACATTCAGGTAATGAGCGCAGGGAGTGGCATAGAGCACAGTGAGGTAAATGCAAGCTCTCAAAATAGCGTGA
>Ga0206130_10007564_pt1 | contig 11964 bp, 10 predicted proteins | sample Helgoland_Spring_9_FD_148637 | JGI IMG/M metagenome (GOLD analysis project Ga0206130, IMG submission 148637) | Pelagic subsurface seawater microbial communities from Kabeltonne, Helgoland, North Sea - Helgoland_Spring_Bloom_20160512_1 | ecosystem: Environmental > Aquatic > Marine > Epipelagic ...
GTCATGATCTGATCCTAAACCTATTTCGTCTTCAGCACATATCATTCCTTCGGATACTTCGCCTCTGATTTTTGCCTTTTTGATTTTAAAACTATCAGTAGTGGTGTGAATAGTAGTTCCTATTGGTGCTACAACTACCTTTTGACCTACTTCAACATTTTTTGCCCCACAGACAATGGATAGTAAATCACCTTTACCAACGTCAACAGTGGTTAGATTTAAAGAGTCAGCATTCGGATGTTTTTTTTTGGAAATGACCTCACCAACAATTAGGCCTTTGAGACCACCTTTGATCGATTCAGTTTCAATAATATGTTCTACCTCGAGTCCACTCATCGTAAGTTTTTCACAAACTTCTTCTAGCGATAAGTCGATATTTATTAATTGCTTTAGCCAGTTGTAGGATATCTTCATGATGATATGTATCAACGAAGATAATTGTGTAATTTTATTCTAAAGCCTCGGCTAACAATATTTATTCATATTTTGTTAAAATTGCATGGAGAAACATGAATAAAGAACAGATTCAAGAGAGTTTTATAGCATTTGCATCGTTGGCTACTAATTACTTACCAAAATTAGCTTTAGGTCTGATTATACTGTTTGGAGGTTGGTGGTTTATAGGAAGACTTGTAAAGTGGTTAGAAAAGAAATTAAAGTTAACAAAAGTTGAATTAACACTTGTTCCATTTTTGTGCAGTGTTACACGCTTTTCATTGCGAATTTTATTGTTGGTTAGTGTTGCCTCGATTTTAGGTATAGCAACTACAAGTTTTGTGACAATACTTGGAGCAGGTTCGTTGGCAATTGGTTTAGCTCTTCAAGGGAGTTTATCGCATTTTGCTGGGGGAGTTGTAATCCTATTTTTCAAGCCTTTTAAAGTCGGAGATATCATCGAAATAGATGGAGTTAAAGGTACTGTTCAATCCATTACCATTTTATATACCATGATATCTACGCCTGATGATGATACAGCTGTACTACCCAATGGCCAAGTAGCTAATAATAAGGTGCTTAATTTTACTAAAGAAAATAACAGAAGAATTGACCTCTCTGTCGGAATTGCCTACAATCAAGATATTGATAAAGCCAAAAAAGTAATTGCTGAGGCATTGCATTCTGTACCATCTATATTAAAAGACCCAGAACCCTTTATTGGTGTTTTAGGATTTGGAGATAGTTCAGTGAATATTGCATTCAGACCTTATTCGAAATCTGTTGATTATATGGAAGCATATTTTGCAGCAAATGAAGCGGTAAAAAAAGCTCTTGACAGCCATCAAATCGAGATGCCGTTTCCTCAAAGGGATGTTCACATTAAGTCAAGGAAAGTAAATTAGATAAGATCGAGTACTAACTCCGGAGGTCTAAAAACTAAGGCTCTTTCTGTTGTTTCAACAATGGGTCTTTCCATGATTTTTGGGTACTTAATCATCGCAGAAATATATTCTTCGTCATTCATTTTCTTTCCTCTAAAATTCTCCTTCCAAATGGCTTCGTTAGTCCGAATAAGTTCAGCGGGTTGGATGCCAATTTTTGAAATAAGTGAGGATAGCTCTTCAAACGATAAGGGGTTTTTGATATAGTCAATTACCTCAACTTCAGCATTGCTTAACAAACTTAAACATTGTCTGCTTTTTGAGCAACGATTATTGTGGTATATCTTCATCTTATTTGGCACCTGGATCACCCATCACAGTGGTGTATTTTAGTACTAACTTTTTATCTGGGAAAATGCGTTTGTAACAGCTTTGTACTGCAAGAGTTGCCTCATGAAACCCACACAAAATCAATTTTAGTTTACCCTCATATTGATTAATATCACCAATGGCAAAAATGCCAGGCACATTAGTTTGGTAGTCCTTAGTGTCAACCAGAATTGCTTCCTTACCTAAATCAAGACCCCATTCTTTGATAGGTCCTAGTTTTGGGCTGAGACCAAATAATGGGATGAAATGGTCAGTATCTATTTTAATGGCATCTTCGTTTTTTGGAGTAACCTCAATTGAGGATAATTTACGATCACCATCCAAACCAGTAACTTGAGCTTCTGTAATTAGTTGTATCTTACCATCACGTGCAAGTTGATCAACTTTTTCTACCGAATCCAAAGCACCTCGAAACTGTTTTCTTCGGTGAACTAGGGTTACTTCACTTGCTACATCAGCTAGAAAAATAGTCCAATCTAAAGCACTATCTCCACCGCCAGCAATAACAATTTTCTTATTACGGTATACTTCTGGATCTTTTATAATGTATTCAACACCGTTATCCTCAAATTTTTCTAGATTGGTAAGTTCTGGTTTTCTTGGGGCAAAACATCCAAGACCACCTGCAATCATGATATTGGGTGCTTTGTGTTGAGTTCCACGTTCTGTTGTTACAATGAATTGATTATCATCTGTTTTGATGATATTCTCGGCTCTTTCTCCGAGTGTATATCCAGGATCAAATGGAGATGATTGTTGAACAAGATTGTCTACCAATTCACCCGCCAATACGCTTGGAAAACCAGGTATATCATAGATTGGCTTTTTAGGATAAATTTCGGCGAGTTGTCCGCCCGGTTGTGGGAGGTAGTCAATTAGGTGGCATTTTAATTTGAGCAATCCTGCTTCAAATACAGCAAACAAGCCAGTTGGACCAGCTCCAATGATAATGATATCTGTTTCAATCACGTCGCAAAGGTAAGTATCTAATAACTCATCAGCTATTAAAATGTTTCAGATTTTTGGAGTTAATTAATTATTATTTTAAGATTTAAAATAGATAAATCGTTTAAGCAAACTAATTTTACAGCCATGAATTGGGAGTTGAATACTGCCTATCCCGCATGGTTGATATTTGCATGTATTGGCCTAGGAATTCTTTATGCTTGGATACTATACTTTTATAATCAAAAAAATAGGGATTCAATAGATGTAAGAGTAGTTTATTTACTTGCATTTTTTCGTTTTGTATTGGCTGGATTATTAGCATTTTTATTACTTGAGCCAGTTGTCAGACATTATAATTATGTCAAACAAAAACCGATTATGGTTATGCTCATCGACGATTCCGAATCAATGGGATTAATGCGAGATACAATGCAAGAAGTTGTAGCTCGATTGAGTGCATTTGAGGAAAGTTTAAACAATGATTATCAAATTGATTTTGTTCATTTTGATAAATCGGTAAGCTATGATAATTCTAAAATTACAAAGTTAACAGGTGAAGAAACTAACATTGGTAAGGCATTACGTGAGGTAAAATCACAGTATTTCAATCAAAATTTTGGCGGAGTTGTATTAGTAACTGATGGTATTTATAATGCAGGAGTTAATCCAATAAGTATTTCAGAGCGTTACAATGTTCCTATTTACACAGTAGGAATAGGAGATACAACTAAGTATGCTGATCTTAGAATTCAGAATATTGCGAGTAACTCCATGGCTTATCTTGGAAGTAGTTTTAAGTGTTTATTAGAACTCAAAGCGGATAAGCTGAGAGAAAAAAATGCCACAGTTCAGATTTTGGTAAACGGAAAAGAAATTCAACGAAAAGAAATTTACGTGTCCTCAAACCAATTTTTCAAAGAAATCGATTTTGAACTAAAAGCAACCAAGATTGGCATCAACAGAATAGATGTAAAATTGACGGTTTTTGATCAAGAAAAAAATAGCAAGAATAATTCTGCGGCCTTTTACATAGATGTTATTGATGGGAAGCGTAAGGTAGAGATTTGGAGTGCCTCACCTCATCCTGATCTCGGAATGATAAAATCATCGATTACCTCAAATATCAACTATGAAGTTCAATTGAAAATGAATCAATTTGTGGTGGATAGGCAGTTAGATTTGGTGATTTTACATGATTGGTTTGCGGGGCAAAGTCAATTAGATTTATTTGAGGAACTAAAGACGATTGGCGTGCCGGTGCTTTGTGTTGTGGGAGATCATTTTAATCCAAGGTATTTCAATGAAGGAAGTCAGAATATTAAATTTAATAGTCTTGGGAAAGTTTCCAATGCAACTTTACCTGTTTTAAATCAGGAATTCGGCTATTTTGATGTAAAAGAAAGTGCAGAGTTGATAGATCAATTCCCACCACTTAGTTCGCCCTATGGCAATTGGGAGGGTTTTTCTTCCAATGATATTTTTATGTATCAAAAGATTGGAAATATTGAAACAAAAGAACCGCTTTGGATCATGCACAATGAGAATGGTTATCGTTATGGATTGATATCTGGAACTGGAATATGGCAATGGAAACTAGCAGATTACAGACAAAATAAAAGCCATGATTTAACGAAATTGTTATTTAATCAAGGTTTGCAATATTTGGCAGTTAAAGAAAATAAAAAATTATTAAAAGTTCAGCCAATTAAGTCAGAATTTGCCACAAAAGAACCCATTGTTTTAAAAGGTGAGTTGTATAATCAAGGCCTTGAATTTGTGAAAGGTAATGAAATTAATGTATTGCTTAAAGATGACCAGCAGAAGGAGTATCGTTATACAATGAATCAAAAAAATGTCACCTATAATTTGACGTTAAATAATCTTAAAGAAGGAGCATATAGCTACACGGCAAGTACTGAATTGGGCAGTCAAAAATTATCAGATTATGGGTCATTCGTTGTTCTTGATTTACAAAAGGAATTGATGAATCAGACAGCAAATTTTAGTATGTTGCAAAAAATTGCTAACAAAACTAAAGGCCAATTTTATGAGTCGTCCACATTAGATTCATTAAAGTATGATTTACTAGCCAACAAAGTAGGCAAAACCCAAATACTCGACCAGCATAAATATTCAGATCTTATTCGATTTAAATTTCTTTTCTGGCTGATATTTATTTTTTTATCGGCTGAGTGGTTTGTTAGAAAGTGGTCTGGGGGTTACTAGTAATACTAAAATAATTGAATATTTATCTGAATTTACTTAAAAATAGTATACTTTTGCAGCCCTAAAATAGAAATATTTAGAATTATACACGATGCGATTAACAGCGGAAAAGAAATCAGAAATAATAAAACAGTATGGTGGAGATGCCAAAAATACTGGTCATGCGGAAGCTCAAGTAGCTTTGTTTACTCATAGGATTTCGCACTTAACAGAACATCTCAAAAAGAATAAAAAAGATTTTTCTACAGAGCTAACTTTGGTTAAACTCGTAGGTAAAAGAAGATCTCTATTGAATTATATTGCCAAAAAAGATATTGTTCACTACAGAGAGCTCATCAAACAATTAGGTATCAGAAAGTAACCTTATTTGCATACATCAGTATGTAAATTAAAGTTTCTGAAAAAAGTCCCAACCGTGAAAGTGAATAAAGGTATAGTAGTTTATACCGCATTTTTTATTTTCAAGTCGAATAATTTCTAGCATACTACCATCATGGTATCAATAGCTTTTAATTTCAACCAAGCAGATAAAAAATGGTTGACAATTTTAAAAAAAATAACATAGCGGTAATTCCGCTCAATTATGAATGTATTTACACAAAAATTAAGTTATGGTGATGGCAAAGACATTACCATTGAAACTGGGAAATTAGCACGTCAGGCACATGGATCTGTTGTGGTTTCTCAAGGAAAACTGAAACTATTGGCAACAATAGTTTCTAACAAAGATGCCAGAGATGGGGTAGATTTCTTACCCATGTCAGTTGATTATCAAGAAAAATTTGCAGCTGGAGGAAGAATCCCAGGTGGTTTCTTAAGAAGAGAAGGAAGATTATCTAATTCAGAGATATTGATTTGTAGAATCGTAGACAGAACACTTCGGCCACTTTTCCCGTCAGATTATCATTCTGAAACTCAAGTAATGATCCAGTTGATCTCTGCAGACCCCGAGGTTATGCCAGATTCATTAGTAGGGTTAGCTGCATCAGCAGCATTGACAATCACTGATATTCCATTTGAAGGGCCTGTTTCTTCGCTCAGAGTAGGAAGAATAAATGGCGAGTGGGTAATTAACCCTTTTGCTTCTCAGATGGCAGATTCAGACGTTGATTTGATGGTTGCAGGAACTGCAGCGGATATCAATATGGTTGAAGGTGAAATGAATGGTATTTCTGAAAAAGACATGGTTGAGGCCCTTAAATTTGCTCATACACACATCAAAAATGATTGTGCAGCTCAACTTGAGTTATGTGACCAGATGGGAGGAAGAAAAGCACCAAGACAATATAATCATGAAACAAACTCAGATGAATTAAAAAAGCAAGTTGTTGATGCTACGTATCAAAAATATTATGATGCAGCCAAAACACCTTCTGTAAAAGAAGAGCGTGCTGAAAAATTCAAGTCTATTGATAATGAATATATTGATTCATTACCAGAAGATACCGACGATTCAACCATGACAATGGTGAAAAGATATCTTGGAAAGTCAAAAAAAGAGGCAGTCCGAAATATGATGTTGAATTTAAAGCAACGATTGGATGGTAGAGCATTAAATGAAGTGCGTCAAATTTGGACGGAGGTTGATTATCTTCCATCCGTTCACGGATCAGCATTATTTACACGTGGTGAAACTCAATCATTAACCTCAGTAACTCTTGGGTCAAAATTAGATCAACAAATGATTGATAATTACCAAGAGAAGTCATTTAGTAAATTCATGCTACACTATAATTTCCCTTCATTTTCGGTAGGTGAAGCAAGGCCTAATCGAGGTCCTGGTAGACGAGAGATAGGTCACGGAAACTTAGCTGAGCGTGGACTTAAACGAATGATTCCTGATGATTTTCCATATACACTCAGAATTGTTTCAGACATTTTAGAAAGTAACGGAAGTAGCTCTATGGCTACTGTATGTGCTGGAAGTATGGCAATGATGGATGCAGGTATTCAAGTAAAAGCTGGAGTTTCAGGTATTGCAATGGGTATGGTTGCAGACGACAAAGGACGATATGCAATTCTTTCAGATATTCTAGGAGATGAAGATCACTTGGGAGATATGGATTTTAAAGTTGTAGGAAATGAAGATGGTATTTACGCATGTCAAATGGATATGAAAGTAGACGGTTTATCCTATGATGTACTCGAAGAAGCATTATTGCAAGCCAAAGAGGGTCGAATGCATATTTTGCATGAAATGGAAAAAACCATCGCTAATCCAAACTCAGGGTTGAAAGATCATGCACCTCAAATTGAAATGATGACTATACCTAAAGATAAAATCGGTGCTGTTATTGGTTCTGGTGGAAAGGTAATTCAAGAAATTCAACAAGAAACAGACGCAACAGTAACTATAGAAGAAGATGGAGATTTTGGAATTGTAGAAATTTCAGGTGTTGGAAGTGGTCCTATTGAGGCAGCTAAAGAATGGATTTTAGGTATTATTACTGATCCAGAAGTGGGTACTGAATATGTCGGAAAAATAAAGTCAGTTGTTGATTTTGGAGCATTCGTAGAAATCCTGCCAGGAAAAGAAGGATTGCTTCATATCTCTGAAATTAGTTGGGAAAGATTAGAATCTATGGAAGATGTTTTTGAGGAAGGCGAAGAAGTTAAAGTGAAACTTATTGAGTTTGACGAGCGTAACGGAAAGCTTCGTTTATCTAGGAAAGTACTCCTTGAAAAACCTGAAGGTTATGTTGAACGACCGCCAAGAGAGCGTAGAGACAATAATCGAAATAGTGGAGATAGAAGAGGTGGAAGAGACAATCGAGGAAGAGATAACCGAGGAAGAAATAATCGCAAGTAAAGCGGTAAAGTAATCCGATAGAATCCAAGAAAAGGTGAGCTGTATAGCTCACCTTTTTTTTTGCCTAGAATTATTTTTCTTATCATTTTTCAATGAATTTAATCCGTTTTTAAACGATTAAATAAAAAATACGGGAATAAAATAACATTCATAAACCGCTAGTATTCAGCAACTTAATAATTATTGTGGATTATTATTGTAAAAAAGTGGTAGAAAGTGGGAAAAAGTGGGAAAATTGGTTTTATTTTTACACCATACAAACCACTAAAACGTGTCCAAAACTTTATACATCGGAGAATTTGCAGCTAAACTTGACGACAAGGGTCGAGTAGTTTTACCTGCAGGATTGAAGAAACAATTGCCTAAGGATGCAATTGGTAAAATGGTGGTTAATCGTGGTTTTGAGAAATGCCTCACATTGTATACCAGAAAAGATTGGGATACAGAGCTGGGTAATCTCAGTTCATTGAATCATTTCAACAAAAAGCATCGATTATTTATCAGACATTTTAGTAATGGTGCTACCGAGTTAAATTTAGATAACGCCTCACGAATGTTGATTCCAAAAAAATTATGTGAGTATGCGGAAATTAAAAACGAGGCAGTGTTTTATGCATATGGTAATCGAATTGAGATTTGGAGTAAGTCGAATTATAATGAGATGATGGATGTTGATGCGGATGATTTTGCTGAATTAGCTGAGGATGTAATGGGAAAAGAGGATGGAGGTGCTGATGACTAATTATCATGCTCCTGTAATGTTGGATGAATGTATAAATGGTCTAAATATTAACCCAGACGGAACTTATGTTGATGTAACTTATGGTGGCGGTGGCCACTCAAAAGCAATTTTAGACCAGTTGAGTGATAAAGGGGTCTTGTTAGTTTTTGATCAAGATGAAGATGCATTAAATAACAAGATTGATGATCCACGTTTGATATTTTGCGAGGCTAATTTTGAGTATTTAGAGAATTTCTGTTCGTATTACAAACTGAATGAAATTGATGGACTGCTTGCCGATTTGGGTGTTAGTTCTCATCATTTAAATGATAAAGACCGCGGATTTTCATTTCGATTTGAGGAATCAGAATTGGATATGCGAATGAATTCTTCTTCAGAACTCTCCGCCCTAGATATTTTAAATACTTATGACCAGCCAAGTTTGGCTAAAGTATTCAGAAGCTATGGGGAACTAGATAAAGCTTCTCCATTGGCAAATGCGGTTGTTTCATATCGCAATATTCAGCCAATTAAGACAAATGGGGATTTAATAGCTGCAGTTTCAAAATTCACCAATGAACGATCGAAGAATAAGATGCTTGCTAAGATTTATCAAGCTTTAAGAATAGAGGTTAATCGTGAGATTAGTACGTTGAAATCACTGCTCAATCAAGCTACTGATTTGTTAAAGCCTCAAGGAAGGTTAGTAGTCATGTCCTATCATTCTTTGGAGGATAGAATCGTAAAAAATCTTATACAAACAGGTAATGTGGAAGGCGAACGAGAAAGTGATCCATTTGGGAGAATTACCAAGCGATATCGTCAAATAAATAAAAAGCCCATAGAGGCAAGTAGAGAAGAGGTTGATCGAAACTCAAGAGCTCGAAGTGCCAAATTAAGAGTAGCAGAAAAAATTTAATGACAACAGATAAAAAAACCACGACATCTAACGATTTAAGGCTTACGCCAGAGTGGATTTACTATCTCTTTTTTTTATTTGGTTTGGCTCTCACCTATATCTATTTATCTCATCGAACGGATAATATCGTCAGAGATATTGAATCGACTAAAAAAAATCTTATTGAATTAAGAGCTGAGAATATTACACTAAAATCAGACATAATGAAAAATAGGCTTCGAGAGAATCTTGAGAAGCGATTAAGTCATAGAGACGTTAAAGAGCCAAACAGGGCAGTTACACTAATTAAAAAGCACGATGTCGAGTAATATCAAAAGAAGCATAACGTGGCGTGTAGTGTTTGGGATGGGGTTAGTCGTCGTATTTGCCTTCTGGGTTTCTTTTCAGATGTTTAGAATTCAGTTAGTCGAGGGAGATAAGTGGTTAGCGATGTCAGATAGTGCAACTATTCGACACCAAGATATCAGCCCAGCTCGGGGCAATATATATTCCGACAATGGCAGTTTACTATCTACTTCTATGCCTATCTACGAAATAAGATGGGATGCAACTGTAGTTAATAGTGATACTTTTCAATTTTATGTTAGTGAATTAGCTCAGCAATTAGCTCAACTATTTCCAAATAAAACAAGTTCTTACTATCGGTCAAAACTAATCACAGCTCGGAAGTCAAAAAGCAGATATGTACTGATTCGTAGAAAGGTTAATTATCACGAACAAAAGATGATGAGAGACTTTGCGATTTTCAAAAAAGGTAGATATAAAGGTGGATTTATGGCAGAGTTAAATACGAAGCGAGTCAAACCTGCTGGAAATTTAGCCTTTAGAACAATTGGCTATCGAACAAAGGATAACCCAGGAGTTGGACTAGAGCGGAGTTATGATGAGGATTTGGGAGGAGTAAAGGGAAAAAGGCTCGTACAAAAAATATCGGGGGGGTATCGTCCCTTAAATGACGAAAATTTGATTGAGCCAGAAAATGGAAGAGACATTCATACTACAATAAATATTGATTTTCAAGAAATAGCTCAACGTTCACTTGAAAAGTCATTAATCAAGCACAAAGCTGATCATGGTTGTGTAATTGTGATGGAAGTATCGTCTGGAAAAATTAAGGCTATATCCAATTTATCTAAACGAGAAGAGGGTGTATACAGTGAGCAATATAATTTCAGTATTGGTGAGAGTTATGAGCCCGGAAGTGTTTGGAAAGTTTTTTCAGCCATGGCTGCATTTGAAGACAATTTGATTAATCCTGAGGATTCTATGGATATCCAAAATGGGATCCGTGAATATTTTGGTAAGAAAATGCAAGACTCTGATAAAGGAAGGTTCAAGAAGATGAGTTTTAAACAGGCTTTTGCTCGATCTAGCAACGTAGCTTTTTCATCTATAATCTTTGATAATTACGCTAAAAAACCCAGTAATTATATTTTGTATTTAAAAAAATTAGATCTCGATAAGCCCACGGGTATTGAAATTTTAGGCGAACCAGATCCTTTTTTAAATCACCCAGCCAGTTCAAGTTGGTCACAGCTGACACTTCCCTGGTTAGCTATAGGTTACGAAAATCAGCATACCCCTTTGCAATTACTCACTGCTTATAATGGGATCATTAATGATGGTATTATGATAAGACCCCAAATCGTAAGTTCTGTTACCGATGCGGGCATTATAATTAAAAATAATATTAATCAGGATCAGACGGTTCAAGTATGTTCAAAAGAAACTTCAGATAAAATAAAAGAACTGACGTCAGAGGTTTTTATAAGTGGATCGGCTAGAAATGTTAGAAGCAACGTGGTTTCAATGGGCGGGAAGACAGGTACAGCTCAAATAGCTTCTTCGAGTGGTTATCAAAAGGCTAAGATGTACAATGCAAGTTTTGTTGGGCATTTCCCCGCAATGAAGCCAGAGTACTCCATTTATGTGATGGTCAATAAACCGAGTAATGGTGTATTCTATGCCTCTTATGTTGCAGCCCCAGTTTTTTCAGAGATAGCTCAGAAAATTTTTACGATTAGTGTGAAAAAAGAGATTGAAGATTCACTGACTTTTGAGCCTCAATACCATGCGGGGTATTATAAGGATATTCAGATAATCAATTCAAGTTTGGGTTATACTCCAACTGATAAGCCTTCTTCAGATTTTATCCAATTAGATACTAAAAATAATGTTGTAGATAATATCATTATTGAGGAGGGTAAAATGCCCAATATCAAAAATTTTGGACTGAAGGATGCTGTCTATGTATCCGAATTGCTAGGATTAAGACCGATTGTGTCTGGAAGAGGAAAAGTAGTCGAGCAAAGTCCATTGCCTGGAATAGTAATTAATAAAAATCAAACCGTTTATCTCCGATTAAATTGAAACGATTAGACTCACTCATACAAGCTGTTAATTTGATTGATTCGATAGGGTCTCTAGCTATTCAAGTATCTAGTTTGGCATTAGACTCCAGATTAGTTCAAAAAGACGGACTATTTGCGGCTACTCGAGGGTCAAACACTGATGGACATTTATTTATTGATAAAGCAATCGAGCTTGGGGCTTCAGTAATTCTTTGTGAGGAGATTAGCAATCCAAAAGATCACGTAACCTATCTAATGGTTGAAAATTCAGCTATGGCTTT
>Ga0206130_10007570_pt1 | contig 11957 bp, 12 predicted proteins | sample Helgoland_Spring_9_FD_148637 | JGI IMG/M metagenome (GOLD analysis project Ga0206130, IMG submission 148637) | Pelagic subsurface seawater microbial communities from Kabeltonne, Helgoland, North Sea - Helgoland_Spring_Bloom_20160512_1 | ecosystem: Environmental > Aquatic > Marine > Epipelagic ...
CCTTTCCGGTAATTGCTTACCAACTTTGGCGCTTTGTGGCCCCCGGTCTTTACAAGAAAGAGCAAAACGCGTTTTTGCCGTTCTTGATCGCGTCGCCCTTGATGTTCTTCCTCGGCGCTGGTTTCGCGCAATTCGTGGTGACGCCCCTTGCGATGAACTTCTTTCTGGGCTTCGCGGACGTTAGTTCGATCTTTACCGGCCTGTTGGCCACGGTGGCGAACGTGCCAAGTGATGGCTTGCCACCCACTGGCGGTTTGCTCACGGAGCCGCCCGTTGATAGCGACGGCGTGCGCATTACCTTTTTTGGTAAGGTGAACGAGAGTCTTGATATCACACTGAAATTCATCATCGCCTTTGGCATGTGCTTTCAATTGCCTGTGCTTTTGACCCTTATGGGAAAAGCGGGCTTGGTCAGCGCAGAAGGTCTCGGTGCTGTCCGCAAATACGCGATGGTTGGCATTTTGCTGCTCGCTGCCCTTGTGACACCGCCAGATGTCATAACGCAGCTGATCTTGTTCACGGTCGTTTACGGTCTTTACGAGATCTCGATTTTGCTCGTGCGCCGTGTTGAAGGTAAGCGCGAAGAGAAATTGCGCGAAGACGGCTATTACGACGATGAAGAAGAGTTCGATGATGAGCTCGCCAAAGAGTTCGATGAGGCTGATGCTGAGGACAAGAAGTGAGCGAGCCGTTAGAACGGATCGCCGCTGCGCTGGAGCGTCTCGCCCCAGCGCCACTTGCTGCGCCTGATTTTGCTGCTGCGGACGCGTTTGTTTGGCAGACAGGACCGGACGCTCTGGTGCCTGTCGCAAAGGTCAATCATGTCGCGCTAGACCTGTTGGTTGGCATCAATCGCGCACGCGATACGCTTTTGCTAAATACACGTCAGTTCGCGAACGGGTTTCCGGCGAACAATGCTTTGCTCTGGGGATCGCGCGGGATGGGCAAGTCATCGCTGGTCAAAGCAATCCATGCAGAGCTTTTGCGCGAAGGTGCATCGCTCAAGATTGTTGAATTACAACGCGAAGATCTGCCAAGCGTGGGGCGCTTGTTGGCTTTGCTCAGGGAAGCGTCAGAACGGTTTTTGCTGTATTGCGATGATCTCTCATTCAGCCATGATGACCAACATTATAAATCGCTTAAAGCAGTTCTGGATGGCGGCATTGAGGGGCGTCCAGAGAATGTGTTGCTGTACGCAACATCCAATCGTCGACATTTGATGCCACGCGATATGATCGAGAATGAACGTTCAAACGCGATCAATCCCGGTGAGGCGGTTGAAGAGAAGGTTTCTCTTTCGGATCGTTTCGGTCTGTGGCTTGGCTTTCATCCATGTGATCAGGACGACTATTTGGCGATGATTGATGGCTACTGTGCTGCTGCGGGTTTGAAAGTAGATCCGGAAGTTTTGCGCGCAGACGCGATCGAGTGGCAAGCGACACGCGGATCACGCTCTGGACGTGTCGCGTGGCAATTCTTCTGCGATCTTGCAGGACGTCACGGCCATACCCTTTGAGCGCGCAAATTTTCTAGAAAATTTGAACACCTGATTTTTCTAGAAAAATCGCATTACTGAAGATAGGGCAGTGGGTCGACGCTATCAAAGCCTTCACGCACCTCAAAATGCAAGAAGTCTGAGCTCCCCGCGCGCACGGAGGCAAGTTGCTGACCACGCGAAACAGTATCGCCCTTTTTCACCTTCAGATTGTCCACATTGGCGTAAACGGTCAGCAAGTTATCGGGATGCTTCACAACGATAATCGGTAGATTGTCGGTGTTCTCGGTAATCGCGGCGACTGTACCGGCGGCGGCGGATTTGACGGACGTGCCAGCGCTTGCGCCAATGCCAATTCCATCGTTCTTACCTTTAGCATATTCTCGAATGATCGGACCTTGCACAGGGAACGCCATACGACCTTCACTCGCAACTTTTGTCGGCTTTTCCAACACTGGGGCCGGGGGCGCGACGACGGGTGCCGCGGCCACGACTGGTCTTTCTTGCGGCAAAGGCTTCACTGCCGAGGGCGGTGTCGGTGTTGGTGAACCAGCACCCGGATTGGTCGTCGCTGCCAATGGCGTTGGTGCCGTTTCAGCGGTGCCTTGTGCAACAGGGATTAACAAGTACTGCCCTTCGCGTACGGAGAGCTCTTTGCCAAGGCCGTTCCAATCAGCGAGCGAGCGCACGGAAACATTATACAAACGCGCAATCGTAAACGCAGTCTCTCCACGTGCAACGCGGTGACGCACTGGTTCTGGACCTGCAGGTGATGCTGCGGGCAGGGCGCTTGTACTCACAGGTGTGCTATCAATAGCGCCTTGTGCAAGGGCCGTTATATCGACCGCACCCGGTGTGCTTGTCGCGCCACCGGAAGTAGCTGTCGGTAGGTTTGACACGGGATTACGCAACGCGAGGACTTCGTCCTGTCGCAGCTGCGTTTCAGGCGAAAGACCATTGTAACGCGCAAGATCTGTTACATCAGCACCAATCCGCTGAGCCACGCTTGCAACGGTGTCGCCGCGCTGTGCGACAGCCACTTGATAGTTGGGATAAGTGATCACACCGCGCTCGTCAGGGCGGGGGCGATCTTGCGTTGCATTAATCGCCGCATTCGTGGTGTCAAACTTGTTGCCTGTTGAGCCGCGCAGGTCCAAATCAAACCCGTCTGCACAAGCACTTAGAGCCAAAAGCGTTGTGCCACACAGCATTGCGCGCATAGGTGTTTTGCTTGCAAAAATCGTCATCTCGATATCCTCACATGCGCTGCGTTGGCCGCTGCGTCCTGAAATTACTATTCTTATAACAGATTTATCCGTCGCGTCCCAGCCCCTCGATGAGCGGAACAAAGCGCACAGGGCGCAACTCGTCATATTCAAACCCGCGCTCGTCGCGCGTGACACGGATCAAGCTTTGGACAGCGTCCGATTGCCCGACTGGCAAGACCATGACACCACCAACCTTAAGCTGCGCGAGCAGCGGACCCGGTGGATCTTCTGCGGCGGCTGTTACCAAAATGCGATCAAAGGGGGCTTGATCCGGCAGGCCGTGACTGCCGTCCGCAGTGAATGCGGTGATATTTGTCAGGCCAAGTTGGTCAAACACTTCTCGCGCTTCAGTCACCAAACGTTTGTGACGATCGACGGTGTAGACACGCCGCGCAACGTGGCTCAAGACGGCTGCCTGATAGCCAGATCCGGTCCCAACTTCGAGCACAGTATCACGAGGACCAGCGCGCAAAGCTTGCGTCATCAATCCAACGACTGATGGCTGACTAATCGTTTGTCCACACGGGATGGGGAGCGGCATATCCTCATAGGCACGCTCGGCAAATAGACCGCGAATGAAGGCTGCGCGATCGACTTTTTCCATCGCAGTCAAAACCCTAGCATCCGTCACGCCTTTAGAGCGCAACGCAAAGAGGAATTGCATAAGGGTTGAGGCGTCAGTCATAAGGTCGCTTCAAAGCGCTCCATCACATCATCTGCAGTCAAATCTGCACGCATGGGGGTCACAGAAATATAGCCGTCCAGGTTCACGGCAGCGTCGGTGCCTTCACTCGGCCGCACACGTTGATCTCCGCCTTTGATCCATAAGAAACGCTTGCCGAACGGGGACAAATGCGGCTCGACGCCGAAATACACATCCCTGCGGCGGCCTTGTCGCGCCACTTTGACACCTTTCACAGCATCCGCAGGTACGGGTGGGAAATTTACATTAAAAAGCAACTGATAGTCGCTATTTTCATCATCTACTTGCGCCAAAATACGGCGCACAACATCTGCGCCATGCGCGCCAGCCGCCTCGAAAGGATCATCGAGCGAGGCGTTCTCGATGCCATAATATTGTGACAAAGCAATCGAAGTCACGCCTTGCAGAGCGCCTTCAATCGCAGCACCGATTGTGCCTGAATAAAGCGTATTTTCGGCTGAATTGTTGCCACGGTTCACACCAGACAAAATCAGGTCAGGACGCGCGTCCTTCATGACGTCATGCAGGCCTACAAGCACACAATCGGCGGGGGATCCTTCGGTTGCATAGCGCCGCTCACCCATTTTAGAAACCATCATGGGATGGGTATAACTGATGCAATGCCCAACGCCGGATTGCTCGAATGCAGGTGCAACGATCCAAACCTCACCATCCGCGCCTGTCAGCTCGTTGGCAATCTTTTCCAACACGGCCAATCCTGGTGCATTGATGCCGTCGTCATTGGTGATGAGAATACGCATATCTGCCCCTTTGCTCGCTTAGCAAAACCCTTAGTGGAGGGGACAGGATGCGTAAAGCCTTTAGGCTTCTCGCAATTTCGCGACAAGCAACGCGGCCACATCACGCGGATGCGCCAAAGCTGCGCGATCCTCACCCGGATGGAAACGTGCACGCGTTGCCGTGGACATCGCAGGGGGCGTTTCGATCAGAACTTTTGGGCCGCTGGTTTGTGTTTCAATGGCCCAGGAACGCGCGAGTGAAATCTGTGCTGCCTTGGATGCGGCGTAAGAACCATGAAATTTTTCGCCAACCGTTTGATCATCAAAAAATACGGCTGTTCCCTTATCTCCCAGCAACGGCGCGATATAAGGGATCAAAGTGCCCATACTCGTCGCATTGATAGACATGGACTTTGCCCAGTCCTTCGCGTCCATATGTGGCGCTGGCGTGAGGGGGGCCGCATGAACCGCTGCGTGAACCCAAAGATCAATGCTACCCCAACGATCATAAATGGAGCGACAAAGCTGCGCCATCGCGCCTTCGTTGGTTATATCCATTGGGGCCAGCGTGGCCTGACCGCCAGCTGCTTGAATACGATCATCGAGATCTTCAAGCGCGCCAGTGGTGCGTGCGACTGCGACGATATGATGACTGCTTGCCAGCGCCTCTGCCATCGCAAAACCGAGCCCGCGCGAAGCACCTGTGACCAATGCGATTTTACTCATGAAAACCCCGCCTTCATCTTTCCAAATAAACTTTCACCGAAGGCATCAAATTTTCTCGAAAATTTGCACCATTCCGAATTTTCTAGAAAATTCGCGCCCAGCTCACTCTGCCGCCTTCAATTCAAACCCTTTGGTGATTTGATCCGAAGGTTTCACCGGATATTCCCCCGAGAAACATGCATCACAATATTGCGGACATTTTGCGTTGCGCCCTTTTGCTTCACCAACCGCGCGGTACAAACCATCGAGCGAGATGAACTTCAAACTGTCCACGGTCAAATGCTGACGCATTTCTTCTTCGGACATGGTCGCCGCCAAAAGCTTGTCACGTTGCGGCGTATCCACCCCATAAAAACACGGCCATGCTGTCGGCGGTGATGCAATCCGGAAGTGAACCTCTGCAGCACCTGCATCCAAAATCATCTCTTTGATTTTGCGCGAGGTCGTGCCGCGCACAACACTGTCATCGACCAAAATCACGCGTTTGCCTTTAATCAACGCGCGGTTCACGTTGAGTTTCAGACGCACACCCATATTGCGGATCTGCTCTGTTGGCTCAATAAAAGTGCGACCCATATACTGATTGCGGATGATACCCATCGCATAGGGAATACCGCTTTCTTGCGAAAACCCGATTGCTGCGGGTGTGCCGCTATCCGGAACGGGGCAGACCAGATCGGCCTCAACGGGGCTTTCTTTGGCCAGTTCCACACCAATTTGACGACGCGTTTCATAAACGGAACGCCCACCGATGATGCTATCAGGGCGGGAGAAATAGACATGCTCAAAGATACAGAAACGCGAGGATTGACGGCGGAACGGGAAATGACTTTCAACGCCTTTGTCGGCGGTCACAACAACCATTTCACCTGGCTCAATTTCGCGCACATATTCTGCACCAATGATATCAAGCGCACAGGTTTCCGAACTCAGCACCCAGCCTTCGCCCTCAAGTTTGCCCAAAACCAATGGGCGCACGCCCAAAGGATCACGCACACCGATCAGTTTCGTGCGGGTCATCGCAACAATAGAGAATGCACCCTCAACGCGACGCAGCGCGTCTTCCATGCGCTCGGGAATATTTTGCTGCAAAGACCGCGCCATCAAATGGATGATGCACTCGGAATCAGAGGAGCTTTGAAAGATCGAGCCGCGCTCGATCAGCTCTTTGCGCAAAGCATCAGCATTGGTGATGTTTCCATTGTGGGCAATCGCGGCACCACCCATGGAAAACTCGCCAAAGAAAGGCTGCACATCACGGATCACAGCGCCCTTAGAGCCAGCCGTGGAATAGCGCACGTGGCCAATCGCCAAAGGACCAGGGAGTGTTTCCATCAAGGACGCTTTGGTGAAGTTATCGCGCACATAGCCAAAACGGCGGGCAGAGTTGAACCCTTGTTCGGGATCATGACTGACGATCCCGCCCGCTTCCTGACCGCGGTGTTGCAAGGCGTGAAGCCCTAGGGCGACAAAGTTGGCAGCGTCTGTGACACCGACAACGCCAAACACGCCACATTCCTCCTTTAACTTGTCATCACTCGCATCCGAGTGGACATAATCAAAGTCGAAGGGGTGGGCAGGCGGCATAATATGGGACAAGGCGAGCAGCTCCGTATCCGAGGTCATGGCAGTTTCGAGCTTCATAGACCGAACCGCTGAGTGAGTCACCCGCTCATCGCAGGTAACTTGGAGTTATTCGTCGGGTGTACCGCATGTGCCAACGAGCTGCTCGTACTGGGTCGTGATCCAGCCAAGTGCCTGTTCGGGGTTACGATCCTCAACCTGGCCTGTCATGCGCGCAAACACTTTGGCAGACCGGCTTTCATCCACCATGGTGATGTTTTGCTGCGTGGCGACCGTTTCATAAACGAAAAACGCCACTGCAACCAAAAGGATGCCGCGCAGAACGCCAAAAAGGAAACCAAATCCTTGGTCGATGCCGCCGAGTGCAGAGCGTTGCACGAGCGAGGAAAACAATGGTGTAAACAGCGATGTCACGATCAAAGCGATGGCAAAGACGACAGCGAATGCGGCAATAATCGCCAATTCGCAGCTATCGGCCAAAAACTCACCGATGACCGGAATTTCTTTGACCAAGGGTTCGACTTGCGGCGCAAACATCGTCGCGAGGATCGCGGCTGCGAACCAACCCGCGATTGCCAAAGCTTCACGCACGAAACCGCGCGAATAAGCCAGCAAGGCGGAGAGAACGATAATGACCGCAACGACGCCGTCAATAATTGTAAAACCTTCCATAGGTCCACTCGCTTTCTTCTGTTCGCTCGAGCGCTATCCAGCGCCGAATACATCACCGACAAAGGCCGTCAAATCGCTCATTTGATTGAGCGCGATTCCTTTGACGCTAACACCCTTACCACCCGCAGGCGCGAGTGCGCCCGTAAAACCAAGTTTTTGCGCTTCCTTCAACCTGTTTTCGGTCTGAGGGGCGGGTCTCAGCGCACCAGAGAGGCTGATTTCACCAAACACCACAGTCTCAGCGGGTAAAGCGGCGTCTTCACGCGCACTTAAAAGTGCAGCGGCCACCGCAAGGTCTGCAGCGGGTTCGGTGATTTTCATCCCCCCCGCGACGTTGAGATAGACATCAAGGCCTGTGAACGGAATGCCGACGCGTGCTTCAAGAACGGCGAGAATCATCGCAAGGCGTCCACCATCCCATCCCACAACGGTGCGACGTGGCTGCGAATGAGGGGACGGTGCGACAAGCGCTTGTAGCTCGACCAAGACGGGACGCGTGCCCTCGACACCCGCGAAAACCACAGAGCCGGGTGAGGGCGTGCCGCGTTCGCTTAAGAATAAAGCAGACGGGTTAGTGACCTGCGCGAGTCCCATACCTGTCATCTCAAACACACCGATTTCGTCAGAGGGACCAAAGCGGTTTTTGACCGCGCGCAAAATGCGGAATTGATGCCCGCGTTCGCCCTCAAAGTAGAGCACGGTATCAACCATATGCTCGACCACGCGTGGGCCTGCGATTTGTCCGTCTTTGGTGACGTGACCCACAAGGATCACCGCCATGCCCACACGTTTGGCGAAACTGGTCAATTCATGCGCCGCCGCGCGCACCTGCGCCACAGAGCCGGGCGCGCTGCCCACTGAATCCGACCACATGGTTTGGATCGAATCGATGATCGCCAGTTGCGGCTTTTCGATTTCGAGAGTCGTGAGAATATCGCGCAGATTGGTTTCAGCGGCCAATTGAACAGGCGCGTCTGTGAGACCAAGGCGCAGTGCACGCATTCGGATTTGCGCGCTGCTTTCTTCGCCTGACACATAAATCGTTTTTAGACCCACATTCGCGAACTGCGCGGCTGCCTGCAAAAGCAATGTGGATTTACCGATGCCTGGATCACCGCCCACCAATGTGGCCGAGGCGGGCACCAAGCCGCCGCCCAAAACACGGTCCAACTCGTTCAAGCCAGACAGCGTGCGCGGGGGCGGGGCTTCTTCTGTGCTTAGGTTGGTGAGTTGGACAGCACGCCCGCGCACTGTACCTAAGCCTACTTTCGCGGGGCCAGAGCTGCTGAGCCCGGCATCTTCCGCGATGGAATTCCATGCGCCGCATGCTTCGCAGCGTCCGGACCATTTGGTGGTGATATTGCCGCAATCATTGCATGCGAAAGAGGGTTTTTTAGCCATGCGCCCTTGTGACGAATGGCTCCGCTCGCGTCAATTCAAAGCGTCGTTGTTTATTCTGCTGCGTGGGGCAGGGCGATCACCGTATCGCTTGCTTTTTGCTCAACGACCTCAAGACCAAGTGCTGGCAGAACATCCGCCAAATCATCAACGAGGCGATCAATTTGCGCACGCGCGACGCTTTCATCCATCCCGACTTGACCCAGCCAACCCTTCAACTCGGTTGAAACGATCTTTGCCTCCTCCAGTCGTTGGTTAAACTCACCAATTTCGTGCTGACGTTTCTGCAAAACAGTGCGCGCTCGCTCGACTTTGCGATCAGAATAGATGGCGGCCAACTCGGCAGAGATATGACTCATCTGAGACGCGGCTTCGAGCATCGAGGGTTCCAATTGCGCCAAATCAGGGTGATCGCGCAAAAAGCCAAGGCGCTCGCGTACAGCATCAAATTCACCAGAGAGTTTGAAAACGCCAGAGCGATCTTGTGCATGGGCAATCGCGTATGCTTTGGCGACATCCTCCATCCCGATCTGAAAGGAGCGATGCGAGGTTTCAAGTTTTGTGATGCGTTGATGCGAGGGTAGGAAAAAGCAAAGCCCCACAAGCAGCACGCTCGCAGCGCTTTGTGCAACAGTGCCAGCCCAAGGATATACGGTTTCGCCAAGCATCAAGGGCCAGTTGATCCAACTGGCAAGACCAAAGGCGCACGCAGTAGTGTAAGCCGCAGCGCTCACAGCAAGTGCGATTAACAAGAAGAACGTGAGACGTTGCATCAACCAAGATGCAATGTGCCAAACGTTGGCAAACGCAGACATAGGTAACCCCCCAAAGGCTATAGGCGATTGTTAGCCGATGAAGTTTTTCTGGTTAGGGGGAAAGAAATCAGTCGAGCTTCAAATGTTAATCTTGAGGCAAATCAGTCGCGCTTTTCTGAAGTTTTAGCGACAATAAGCCTAATAATAACTGGATTAGGATGCATCCGGTAAACAGATATAAACCCCACGCGGTCTCGATCCGGCCGACACCGATTCCTTTTGCGATGGTGATATAGACCGCGATCAGGAAGATATCTGCCATCGCCAGTTTTCCCAGTAGGCTAAGGGCTGGTTTGACTCGCGCGCTGAGCAAGCCGAAATGCATCAACGCAAGACCAAGGGTTTTGACGTAGGGCGCAAAGAGAGCAAAGAAAGTGACCAGTAATGCCAATGCTACGTCACTGTCCCACAGGCTCTGTAGGCCGGAAATGACGCTGATCTCACTCAGACCGAACAACGGCAACAAGCCGGCGCGCATAAGCGGCGCAAACCACGCAATCGGAAAGGCGATCAACAGCGCCAAATTCACATACTTAGCAAGAGTGTTCATAGGAGCGTGTAGATCCACAGGCCAAAGAAGCCGAGTGCACAAATCAGATGCAGCGCATCAAGCGCCCACCAACGATGCCCGCGCAAGCGCCAGGACAATGCAAACAAGATCGACACGGCAATAGGCAACGCCATGCCGGACCCTGATGTAATGATCCCTTGATTGACGATATACGCGGCAATGCGGCCCGGCATTTCACCTGTCAAACCCGCCAAAGGAGGAATGTACTTTGCTGCTACACCAATTAGCGCCAGCAAGAATGCGCCAAACGACATGAGGCGGGAGGGGCCTGTGGCAATGAGTGTGCGGATCAGCGCGAATGCACCGATGGTTTCAATGTAAAAGAACGTTTTGATCATCAAGAATGTGAGGATCGTGTAGTTCGGCTCAAATAGGGTGCTTAAGTTATTCACATCCACAACGTGGCGTTTCGAGCGCTATGATGCAAGTGGTGCGCGACTTCGAATTTTCTAGAAAATTCGCGCGCCTTGTTGCTAGCGGACCGCTTCAATAGGTCCATCCGCGCGTCCATGGATGAATTGATCCAAGTACGGATCACCGGCGCTATCCATATCCGCAACAGGGCCGGTCCACTGGATCACGCCGTCATGTAGCATCGCGACATTGTCCGCAATCGCGCGCACTGAGGTCATATCATGGGTGATCGTCATCGCTGTCGCGCCCATTTCGACCACGATCTCGCGGATCAGATCGTTGATCACACCAGACATAATCGGGTCAAGCCCTGTGGTTGGTTCATCAAAGAAGATGATCTCAGGTTCTGCCGCAATTGCGCGCGCAAGCCCGACGCGTTTTTGCATCCCCCCGGAGAGCTCCGCAGGTAGGCGATCTGCAACATCGGGTTTCAGCCCAACACGGCGCAATTTCTCAATCGCAATCTCGCGTGCTTCTTCTTTGGGGCGCTTCAATGCGCCGCGCATCAAACGGAATGCCACGTTTTGCCAAACAGGAAGAGAATCAAACAACGCCCCGCCTTGGAACAACATTCCGAAACGCGCCAGAAAAGCGTCGCGCTCAGCGGTCGCGGCGTCTTGGTCATCAACGGTGATTGTTCCGCTATCAGGCGTGACAAGTCCCAGCACCGATTTTAAGGCCACTGATTTACCTGTGCCAGACCCGCCAATAATCACCATCGACGTCCCGCGCGCAATCTCTAGATCGACGCCTTGCAGCACGTGATTGTTTCCGAATGATTTTTTGACTTGAGAGAGCGTGATCATAGCGAGAAAAACACCCCCGTAAGAACGAAATTCGCTGCAAGGATTAAAATTGCTGCTGCCTCGACAGAGCCCTTGGTCGCCGCCCCAACGCCTTGCGCGCCCCGCCCTGAGTTCATGCCATAATAACAGCCCATCAAGGTCGCGATCGTGCCAAAGACTGCGCCTTTGGCGAGGGATGAAAACACATCGCGAGGCTCTAGAAAGTCAAACGTGTTGATAAGGTATGTGGATGAATTGAACCCCAGCGTCCCCGTCGCCACCAAATAGCCGCCCAAGATGCCAATGACATCGCCGATACCAACGAGCACAGGGACACAGATCAAGCCTGCCAAAACACGCGGTACTGTCAGGTACTGCATCGGATGTGTGGACAAAGTCACAAGCGCGTCAATTTGTTCCGTTACTTTCATCGTTGCGATTTCGGCCGCAATCGAGGAGGTGACACGCGCCGCAATCATCAGACCAACAAGGACAGGCCCAAGCTCGCGCACCATGCCGATGGCGACAATTTGCGGGACCACGGCCTCTGCGTTAAAGCGCGCGCCGCCCGCGTAAATTTGCAAAGCTAAAGCGCCACCAGTGAACACGGCAGTCAAGCCGACAACGGGCAAAGAAAGCCAGCCAACGTTCAGGATCGCTATTCCAAGTTCGCGCAGATAGAAAGGACGCTTGAAAACATGGCGTAATGTGCTGAACGCATAAATCGATATACGTCCCAAAGCGGCGAGCATGTTCAGGAAGGCCGCACCCAAAGCGGCCAAAGGA
>Ga0206130_10007576_pt1 | contig 11950 bp, 9 predicted proteins | sample Helgoland_Spring_9_FD_148637 | JGI IMG/M metagenome (GOLD analysis project Ga0206130, IMG submission 148637) | Pelagic subsurface seawater microbial communities from Kabeltonne, Helgoland, North Sea - Helgoland_Spring_Bloom_20160512_1 | ecosystem: Environmental > Aquatic > Marine > Epipelagic ...
TTAAATATCCAAGTCCTAAACTACCAAGTACAGCAATCGGAATCCATAAATATAACCAAACACCAATACTGCTAGGCTTCAGCGCTAAATCAGTACCAGCGTCCTTGTTCCAAGCATAAAATCCATAAAACTGGATAAACATATAAAACACATGGAGCCCAAGATCACTATACAATCCCGCTTTATAAAAGACAAAGGTATAGAGAGTCACCTGAACGAATCCAAACACCCAAGTTAATATGTTTTGCTTTATACTAAAGTAAACACAAAATAATCCAGCTAGTGTAGCCAATATTTCAATCCACTGCATGAAGTTTCAATTATCCACTTAAAATAATTTATTTTCAAATCTAAAGTGCAATGCGCTTCTTTAATTCATTGAACGATTAGAATAATTTGAGAACAAGTGAACAGGGATGAAGTTAAAAAATCTTAGTGGAAAAATCCATCTCCTCTAAAGGTCCAAGCTCCAATATTGGCAGTTTAGGCCTTGTGGACATGCGAAATAGGAAAGGTGAAAGTCCATATTTTTTAGAATTCATAAAACCCCCGATCAATAAGCTATTTTCTAAAAAGAAAGCATTATGGGGGTAATGAAATTCTTTCAACTGAATACTCCAAGCTTTACTTACCTGAAAACCAGAGTTGAGTTTCCAATACAATAATGCAGAGGGTCCCTCAGCGGAAGGAAATCCAATTTTATTGACATAAGCATGCGCTGAAACTAATACCGAACCTGTTTCATCAACTCCAAGAGATCTGTATCGGTTTAGATCCTCTACCCCCATTGCAGCATCAAGGCTAGTTTTATTTAGTTGATTTAATTCTACATTCCATTTTTCCAATGTCAGCTGCCATAGGCCAGAATCCCAAATAAAAGACCTCCTTAAACTTACAAAATGGGAAGCATCCAATTTGACAGCTTTTGTCTTGGCAATCTCATTTGGTGATTCAAATAGAATACTGGCTATTAACTCATGCTCCATGTTATACTTCCAAATGCCCCCACCCAGCAACAAATAGAAATCATCAAACAATAAAATAGACTCTACAGAATAGGCATCAGTTTGATTTGTCTTAAAACCAATAAAGTCCATTTGGGCATCTAAAAAAAGTGAGAAAGGTCTGTGTTCAAATGGAGAGCTTGCGACTGTCCCCCCTAATACAAACATTCCATCATTGAAATCGTAAGCCATTCGGTCCACATAGGCATTACCTAAATCATAGGTTTGGAATTCTTCAAGTTCTAATTCAGGACTTAGTGCAACCCAAAATAGGCCTCCATTTTGACTTGCCGTGTTATAATAAGATGCTAGTAAATAAATTACTTGATCCATTTTCAATAAAAAAGCTCCAGTAATGGACCCAAATGGTGTTGTGTATTGATTGCTAAGGATGAGTGAATCTTGGGCATTAAATTTACTCAGGGATATTGTTGCACAAGCACCAAAGGAGTCTCCGGAGATTTGACATGCGTAGGTGGCATTATTTAATACAGTAAGGTCGGAAACGATCCCTACAGGATATGAATCATCAGCATAAATAAGGGGACTAATAATTTGACAAACAACCGTGAAGGGCAAACACAAAAATAGTAAAAGGCTTTTCATAGTTTTTTTACTACAATGAAAAGCCTTTCACTCGCATTGTTTATTAGTCTTCTATTTGAACTCAAAAATACTTGCTCCCTCCGGAACAATTATCGAAGAAGGAGCAATTTCCCAATCTCCACCAAAGACTTTTCGCATTTGCCGATGTGCGTTTAACATTTCAGCATAAGGAGCAAGTTCCAATGCCTTTTCTTTCCCTTTATTCAATACAACCATGATTTTTTGTTCATCTGTATATCTAAAATAAACGTAGACACCATCCTTTGGTGTAAAGTGCATAAGTTTTCCCTTGTGAATTACTACATTATCTTTTCTCCAGCCTAGTAAAGCTTTTGTAAAAGCTAGTATCTCCTCCTGATTATTGCTGAGACCTTTTTGATCTTTAGCACTTGCTGAATCACCTGGGAAACCACCCGGGAAATTACTTCGTATCATCCCATGGCTACCTCTTTTCACAGTATTATCTGCAAGAATTTCTGTACCATAATACAGCTGTGGAATACCTCTGATAGTTGCGATATAGACCAGTGCCATCTTTAACTTTTCGGAAGACTTTTCAAACTGTGTATAGATGCGATCCATATCATGGTTATCTAAAAAAACCAGCAAATTACTTGGATCTTCATATACAAAATCATTAGCCAATCCCTCATACATCTTGATTAAGCCTTTATCCCAAGATTCTTCCTCTTGAATAGCCGATACAACTTTCTCCTGCATAGGGAAATCCATTACAGCACTCAAGCAAGTTCCTAAGCCCTCTGTTTTTCCCTTTTGCCAATAAGCTACCACTAGAGGATTATAAGACCATTCCTCGCCTACAATACTAAAATTGGGGTATTCGTCCATAATTCTGCATGTCCACTCTGAAAGAAATTCAGCAAAAGCATAGGGGTAAGTATCCTGTCTAATACCACTAAGTCCCAGGTATTCTATCCACCAAATGGAGTTTTGAATAAGATACTGTGCCATATAAGGATTGCGCTGATTGAGGTCAGGCATATCTTCCACGAACCAACCTTCTAGCATTTCTTTGCTATCTATCGCTGAGGCATAAGGATCCTGATGAATAGTTCTTCGATGAGTGGTACCTTTAAACTTTCCTTTGTTATTGATCCAATCCTTAAAAGGCAAGTCTTTCATCCACCAGTGATGCTTCCCACAGTGATTCACAACACCATCGAACACCAGTTTCATATCTCTTTTCCTAAGCTCATCCGCAAGTAAACGATAACTTGTATTATCTCCGAACCTAGGGTCCACCTTGTAGTAATCTGTAATAGCATAGCCGTGGTAAGAATATTTAGGCATATTATTTTCTAACAATGGGCTTGGCCAAATTGTAGTTACGCCTAAATCCCTCAAGTAATCCAGATGGTCTAAAATACCTTGTAAATCACCACCATGTCGGTCATTTTCACCGGTGCCAACATAGGACTCACGCATTCCGGAAACTACATCATTATCGGGATTACCATTCGAAAAACGGTCTGGAGTTATTAAATAAATTACATCTGATGTATTGAAACCGTTGAGAGATAGGGGTGCTTGCTTTCGTTGATCGAACTGATAATTGATTCGAGTAGCTCGCTCTTTTCCTGGAAAATTGAAAACAAGTTCTATCGTTCCCGATTTTTTGAGCTTTGAAAGATCTAAATTCAAGAATAAATAATTTGGACTATCCGCTTGATCTATGGATTTCAGCTCAACACCTATACTTGACGGATCGACAAGTGCTGCACTTGCTTGGCCTATTCCATCACCATGCACCAAAAGCTGCAACTCAGTATGGTTCATCCCATGCCACCAATTAGGTGGTTCTATCCTCAAATCCTGTGCAAGGCTGTTGAAGGAAATCAGATTTAAACAAAATAAAGAAACTAAGAAGGAGCCGTAGTTAAGATTGAATTTCATGTTTGTTGATATTATTGTTGCTTTTCTAAGCTAATGATTTCCTTAGAATATTCAACACTCAACAATATAGAATTATAATTTAGCAGAATAATTATATATAATATAATAGAGGGTCGGATGCTTTCGATCTGAAAGACTTGCCTCGTAAATAAGATATTCTAATTGACCATATTTCAATTCAAAATTCTCCAATTGATGATCCTTTAATATGAGCACTGCCGGTTCATCCGACTCATAAGCATCCTGTAGGGTCCCAAGTCTAAACTCCTCTTCAACAGTCTCAAAGCAAGATTCCAGATAAAAGAATAAGCTCGGTGGACGACCTTGCGGATTTGCCACATATACCCTTGTTTCTGATTTTAGAATAGAGCAAAGATCCTCCGCCAATTCCTTTGTAGTATTTTTATAATCATCTACAATTGGATAAACAAAGGTCCAAGAGACCACCTGAAACATCAGCCAAGCACCTAAGAACCAACTGACCTTAAAACCTCTTTTGTTCCAAAGGTTATAAATATGAAATCCCAAAAATAAAGGGCAAATAATAAGAAGTGCTGTTCGAAGTGAAGCAGCCCACGAAATCATAAAAGGGAATACAGATATTGCAATGAAAATAAAAAATACAAAGACAGTCAGCATATTGCGCCAACGAACAGAGGATAGTTGTTTTGAAAGATCCAAATCGACCAATGCCTTAGCTATTAATATAGAAAACGGAACATGTGCTACAATTACATATGCAGGAAGTTTTGAGGCCGAAAACTCATAAATCAACCAACCTGCAATAAACCAAATAGTAATCAAGAAATAAACGCCTGTTCGTTCTTTAAACCGATGTAATAAGTCTTTAAAAACTTTAGGAATAAAGAGGGTAAAAGGCAGAAAAAACAAGATCATACCCAACAAGTGCGTCCCAGGAGGGCCAGTCTGTCCAAATACGGAACCGCTTATCCGTTTGAGTACATACCAATCGTACATCCAACTTATAAAAACACCTCCATCTACATCTACTGTGGCTCTGCCCCAAAGATATAAAGGCAAACAAGCCAATGGAATACCAAACCAAGGGTGAAAATGAAGTAAATTCCAACGTTTAGGCGACAGGATCAAAACCAAGCCTGCCATCCCTCCTGTAAATATTATAATTGGAGGACCTTTCGTTAATAAGGCAATTGCAAATGATAGCCAAAATATAAGAACCCACTTCCATTTAAAGTCAATTATAACTTTGACAATAGAGATTGCGCAGAGTGTAGAAAAGAATAGAAGAGTTGCGTCAGTAACTGCAACCTTAGCTAGAGAGGGTACTAAAAAAGAAGCAGCCAACACAACAGAAGCTGTTAGTGCAATTCGCTCCCCTATATATTGACGCAAGGCAAAGAATATCAAAAGCATTGTGCCAAAGGTGTATGCAACAGATGAAAGGCGCATCGTAAATTCACTAATCCCAAATAGCGTATAGGAAAGGCTGATATTCCAAAAATGAAAAGGTGTTTTGCGATGAACATCTGACCAAGGAAAATCTGGTATCAACCAATCACCTTGTTCGAGCATCCGCTTACCAAAACCAGCATAAGCAGCCTCGTCTTGATCCCATAATGAAAGTCCATTATTCACTAATAACATAAAAAGGATAAGCCCAAAAACTCCATAGACCAATCGCTTATCAAGCTGCATAACTGTATTTTTTTCCTCTCTCATCAGCACAAATGTAGGAATAATGGAGTTAAAAAAAATTGGAATCCTCCTTACATTTTTTGACAAAATTCTCATTTGAGGAATTAATACAATTGCTGTTCTGTTTAGAAGTTGTTCTCTAAATAGAGTACAATCTTACCTTGATCTTTAAAAACTAAACCGAAAGCTATCTCAAACGCACTTAATTATTAACCAATAATTTCAGTTTAGAAAATTTCTTATTTAATGGGAAAAAAAATCAAGAATTTAGATTTCATAGGATTCTGGAAGAGTGATAATTCAAGTAGATATTATCAGAAACCAAGTGTGTTGAGCAATGACAGTTTTGACGAAAATACGGTCATAAGAACTGTTAAAGCTAGGTTGATGGTCCTCAGAAAAAAGAGAAGCAGTCAGAATTTAAGACAATTCCCAAATAAAGGAAATGGTTTCGATGTTTAGACTTAGATTGCTAATTCTTTCTCAATAACGACTTTAGTTAAAGATTAAAGGCTAAACTAGATGAAACTTAAAAGGGGTACACCTGCGAAACCATTTTAAATCCTTTCTTTTGGGTTTTACCGATATTAAATTAGCGTAATTATTTATAATAAAAAACTGAATGTTTTTATTCCTTTTAGTTTTTTTCTATTTAGAGACAATTAGCTACCAAAATTCCACTTTTTTTGCTCTTTTGGCCTAAGGAAAGTCCAGGCTAAAATCCTTGAAGATTTATTGCCTTGCTTCATTTCTATTGTTTGATAATCGTAAACCTTTTTATCCTTCAGCAACTTGTACAATTGACTTAAATATTTTCCACTTGATACCAAGGTAGTATACCAAAATACACGAGTAGGAAACTGGGCAGACTCTTCAATAAGACCACTCACGAATCCCAATTCACCTTTCTCAGCTATCAGTTCATGCGTCTCACCTCCAAAATTAAGCACCTTGGATTGTCCAGAACGTTTACCTAAGTTATTCAACTTACGCATTGCATGCTTATTAGCCTCTTCCTGATCTTTATAAAACGGCGGATTACATACCAGCGCGTCAAAAAAGTCATTTGGTCGGATGATGTTGTGCAAGTAACTTCCTGCATCCTTTTGTAAACGGATCTCTACATTCTTTTGCAAGCTCTTATTAAATGCAGCTATACCTTTTGCAGATTTAAGTGCTGCGGAATTAATATCAGCACCTACAAACTTCCATCCATATTCAGCCACTCCAATTATAGGAAAAATACAATTTGCACCGACACCTAGGTCCAATACCCGAATTGATTTCCCCTGCGGTATTTTGTCTTCATTTACAGAAGCCAAAAGATCAGCGAGGTAATGTATATAATCAGCTCTTCCCGGAACAGGAGGACAAAGAAAACCCTTAGGAATTGACCAGTTATCAAGCTTATAATAACTTAACAGGATAGCCTTATTGAGTAAAAAAACAGCATCAGGATCTGCCCAATCAAGACTTTTTTTACCTGTGGGAGTTTCTTTAATATAGGCCTTAAGGCCAGGAACTGCCTTAATCAGATGATCAAGATCATAGCCTGATCTATGTTTGTTACGCTCGTGTAATGTTTCCTTTATCTTCATTAGGTGCATGTAATTTCCACAAAGCTATACTTTATTTACAACTAGAAAGGTAAATCTATTCCTAGTAAACAATTCTTTAAAAGAAAATCAGACCTGATTCTTTTCGATTTTTATCACTGCCTCCAAAGATTGCTCATGAAACTTAACAGAAAAATCTCCATCAAACCGAATCCGAACATCTCTATTGATGGATTTTTTCATACCACTCAAATCCCAATTAATGTTTGGGTAAGATTCTATAAACTCCTCCAGTGAGCAATTGACTACAAATTCTACATGCTCATAACCCGATTTATAAGGACGAGTCAATTTAGGGGAAGGAAGTTCAAGAACAGATAATTTATAAGACCTGAATAAAATAGGCTCATCTAGCTTAAAACAAGCAATTGATCGTCCATTGATATTGCTTTCAGTCAAAAGCATTCCATGCGCATTAATCAAATCCTTCACCTTTACATATTCTTCGAGCTGCTCAACTCTATAACAAATATGATCCATTTGAAGATCATCCAGCTCTAGGCCTGAACTTGCCAAGCATTCAAATAGCGTATCCAAAAAAGGATGGCTAGCCTCGATTAATTCATTATAATCCGATATCATATTCAATTTATCACTTCAACAAGTTCGAAAATCAAAAGAAATTTGATTTAGGATGACACAATTTGCATGTTTTTGACAGAAATTCTCAATCCCTTTATTTATATATTATTTAATTATATAAATTTCTAAAAAAATTGAGGATGGCTAAAGATGAAAATAAAGGTGAGCAAAAAAATAGTCTACTGCAATTGGAGCCAAAACGGTTATTCCTATTCACAGCTACCATTTATTTTTTATCTCAAACACTTTTATTGTTTGTAAACTACCAAACGAATGTCAATCAGACTTTCTATACGGTATCATTTGCGTTTATCTCTCTCGCATTTATCTGCCTTTACATTTGCATAACCAATGAAAAAATGAGCAAATACCTCATTCACTTGGTATTAATTAGTACTGTAATATCCCCTTTAATTATCAGTAGTCTTGTAAAGGTCAGTTCAAATGTAAACTTGCTCACCCTTGACTTCATTTTGATTCTTCTGCTTGGATTACATGCCAACAGTTTGACGAACCGAAGTTACCTGTTCTACAATGTTCTGGGTGTTTTCTCTTTAGCTTTCCCAATTATTTTTTCTATTCAAAGTATTGAAGCGTCTAATTCAGTATCAGCGATTACTCAACTTATCTTCGCTATTTTCTTTGCCTCGGCAATCCTAGGGGTTCATATCCTGATTCAAAAAAATCTCAAATATTATGCCTGGGAGGGTAATCCTCTTGTGAAAAAAATCGAACTAATTGTTCATGCATTTTCAAAAATTTCTTCAAAAAACAAAAACATTCCCGACACCCTAAACTTGCTCATCTCGGAGGTAATCCCAATGCTTGACCTTGAGGAATGCAAGATCTATCTCAATGATCCTAAACGAGAGACCTTCGTTAAGTCAGCAAGTTTTTCTATTTACTCACCGGATACGTCTGTATGTGATCCAGAAGAACTTGCTTTGGGTCAGGGTATTATTGGTGTAGTTGCCCAAAGTGGTAAAACTGAAATCATTCCAGATACAAATAAAGATAGCAGACATATAAAGGGAAGTATGGAGGGACAATCTGAAATCTGTGTTCCTATTATGTATGAAAATCGAGTTCTTGGAATTATAGATTCCGAGCATAGTAAAACCGATTTTTTCACCCAAACACACAACTACATATTTAGCCTGATCGCAACACTCCTTGCCTCTAGGATTGTATACCTTGAAAATCTCAATAAAATTAATAGTCAGGAATATTTAGAATTAGAAGCCAAGCATCTTCAAGAACTTGACCAAATCAAATCTCAATTTGTATCTAATGTATCGCATGACCTGAAAACACCACTTACACTAATATTAGGCCCTGCTCTCAATCTGATGATAGGAGCTTCCGATCAACCTAAAAAAGATGCAGGTATCATCTACCAAAATGCAAAGGACTTAAAAAAGATTTTGAACCAACTTCTAGAATTAAACAGCTCAGACTTTACGGGACAACAAATCAAGATTATTGAAACTGATATTGTTCCACTAATGAATCAATGGACAAATAAATACAAAGAATGGGCCTCTAAAAAACAAATCGAACTTAAACTAGTAGGGCCAAAAAGTTTAAAGCTCTCTTTCGACGAGACAAAGCTTCATTCTATAGTAAGCAACTTGATTGAAAATGCTATAAAATACACCCCTGACGACGGCCAGGTAAAAATAATGTATTTATTGGATGGTGAGCATTTTATTTTATCGGTAGATGACAGTGGCATAGGTATTATAGACAAGCAAAAGGAAAAGATCTTTGAACGATTTTATCGGATAGGTGCTGCAGATGCTAAAGGCACCGGTATTGGATTATCTATCGTTCGAGATCATATCGAACAGATGGGAGGAAAGATAGAAGTCAAGGACTCAGAACTTGGAGGTACAAGGTTTTGCATTCGCTTCAATATAAGCTATTTAAGTGGAGACATCCCAACATCTATGCATCCAACAAAGCCTATTGAAGCGATAGCCAAGAACCCAGAAAAAGCACGAATACTTATTGTTGAGGACCACGATGATCTCCGAAATTTTTTAGTAGGATCTCTGAATAAAAAATATGATTGCATTCCTGCTATGAATGGAAATATAGGTTTTGAACTTGCTAAAAAAAATATTCCAGATCTCATCATCACGGACCTGATGATGCCAGAAATGACAGGAGAAGATCTTACTAAAAACATAAGAGCCACTGATCACCTCTCCCACATTCCTATCCTGGTACTCTCCGCAAAATCTAGAACATTAGACAAAGTAGAACTCTACAAAATTGGAGCAGATAATTACCTACAAAAGCCATTTGATATGGAGGAATTGCAGGTCATAGTCTCTAACCTTTTAGAGCAGCGTAGAAAACTTCGCGAAACATTTAAAGCTGCTGTTTTTGAGTCCAAAGAGGATTCCGTTGATGTTGCTGATTTTTTAGAAGATAGCTTCATGATGGACTTGGCCGAGACCCTGGAACAGCATTTAGGGAATTCGAATTTTACGATCGTAGAACTCTGTCAAGAACTCTCTGTAGGAAGAAATCAATTGCAAAAGAAAGTAAAAGCACTTACAAATATGACACCTGTAGAATTTGTGCGCTCCTATCGGATCAAACATGCTTTTGAACTATTAAAAGGTGGTAAGCATAGCGTATCAGAAGTAGCATACAAGGTAGGTTTCAATAACCTATCCTATTTTACAAGGATGTTCAAAAAACAATTCGGCGTACTCCCGTCTAGTATCTTGAACAAATATGAGATACAGACTTAATTCTCAATTCAAAGGAAGCCATCACAAATGGCTTCTTTTTTTACTTAAAATATCGAATACCCTGTCTTTGTCGTAAGTAACTCAAGCGCCATCATTCCTTTTTCCGAATTCCCTTTTCCATTCAGTTCAGGAGCCCACACTGCCACACTATAATCTGAGGGATGTATTGCTACAATACCTCCTCCTACCCCACTCTTTCCAGGTAATCCAACTCGATAAGAAAACATGCCTACCTCATCATAGAATCCACAAGCATGCATGATAGAATTTATGCGTTTCGTATCGCTGACACTCAAAATTTGTTGCTGATCGTGTGGTAATTTACCATGGTTAGAAAAAACCAGAAAGGCTTTTGCCAATTCAGAGCAACTCATTTCAATAGAACAGGCATGACAGTAAAAATCCAGTACAAGATTTACATCGTTTTGAATATTGCCAAAGCTTTTCATTAGGTTGACCATTGCAGCATTACGGTGACTACAAGACAATTCAGAATAGGCAACCTTTTCGTTGTAATAAACCTCTCTACTTCCAGCAAGCGACCGCACAAATTCAAGGAAATCTAATTTTGGATTCCTTAATTCTGAAACAAGAATATCCGCTGTAAGGAGCGCCCCTGCATTGATCAATGGATTCCTTGGGATACCACTTTCAAATTCTAGTTGCTGCAATGAATTGAATGGATCTCCTGAGGGCTCAACGCCTACGCGATCCCACAATCCAGAACCTTTATATTGAAAAGCTTTTACCAGGGTGAAAACTTTAGAAATAGATTGAATGGAAAATTTTTCTTGACTATCCCCAAAGGAAAAAGAGCGTCCATCAAGTGTCTGTAAATGCATACCGAACTTCTCCGGGTCAATATTAGCCAGCTCGGGTATATAATCAGGAAGACCTCCCTTCAAGCCAGCATCTAATACTTCTGTTTTTATATCATTCAGCACTTCCTGCAGATCCATAGTTCAAATTTTCAGTAAAATACACAAAGCAAAAGAAGCAGGAAGCAAAATCTAATACAATTCATCAATCACTTTCCGGATAGCACGAACATGAAAATCAATTATGCGATTACGCCCTTCTCTAGTCAATAAATATGCTTTACATTCACGCTCCGTATCCATGAAGAAATTCTCGGTAAGAATAGCAGGCATACGGGTATATTTTAGAATGTGAAAATTCCGTTCTTTATCCAGATCGGCATCCCCCCAAGGTGCTGAGCGCAAGCGTTCACTCGGAAATTCCAGTTGAAATTCCTTTGCAAAAACATCTGCTATTCTATCACTTTTCGTTTGACCTACAGATGTAAATACTTCAAAACCTGTCCCACCACCTGCATTTGCATGTATAGAGATTAAAAAGGATTTATTTTTGTTGAATTTATTGGCTCTATTGACTCGTGTAGCCAGGGTAATATCCTTGTATTCTGGCACCAGATTGATATATTTAATACCCAACTTTGTCAATTCCATACAGATCCCTGTAACGATATACCTGTTGAATTCTCCTTCATAGATAGTAGTACCATCCTCAAAGGTATGAAAACGTCCTCCAGCTAAAGCCTTGTAAGTACCTGCACTAAGGCCACCATGTCCATTGTCCAATATTATCGTTACGTCCTTCATTCAAATAAATTAATTATGATAATATATAAATTTATATCATTCAATAATTCAAACGAAACCTTGAGCCAATTATTTCTAAAGATCAACAAGCTTTTGCATGGTTTTATAATTTCTTGTCGTAGCGCTTACCTTTAATTGGCGTTCGACAAATCCATTTGTCAATT
>Ga0206130_10007578_pt1 | contig 11949 bp, 17 predicted proteins | sample Helgoland_Spring_9_FD_148637 | JGI IMG/M metagenome (GOLD analysis project Ga0206130, IMG submission 148637) | Pelagic subsurface seawater microbial communities from Kabeltonne, Helgoland, North Sea - Helgoland_Spring_Bloom_20160512_1 | ecosystem: Environmental > Aquatic > Marine > Epipelagic ...
CCGATCAGGTGCTGGCGCAGCCGATGAATCTCGTTTGGTTGTCCACACCTTCTTTCGGCGGTGACAGCCCACAAGCCCGGCGTCACGCATCAAACGGGCGACGCGCTTGCGGCCACAACGAATGTTGGAGTCATCGGCAAGCTCCGCGTGAATCCTCGGCATTCCATAAGTTGACCTGGACTCGGTGTGGATGCGTTTTATGACAGCGGTGTACGCCGCGTCGACGATGCGACGCTGGCAAGGCGGGCGTTTGCGCCAGGCGTAATAGCCCTGACGCGTCACGACCAGCCCTTCGCACATGAACTTGATTGAGAAGTCAGCCTTCTCCACGTGAATGAACTCGAACACCGCTACCGGGTCGGGTTATTCTTCGCCGCAAAGAAGGCCGCTGCTTTTTCCAGCAGGTCCTTTTCCATCTTCAAAATCCGGTTCTCCACACGCAGGCGTTTCAACTCGGCTTCCTCATCGGTGCTGAGACCATCACGATCTCCGTTATCGATCTCGGCCTGGGCGACCCACGACGCAATCGACTGACCTGTCGGCTCGAACTCCCTAGCCAGCGAGGCAGGCGTTCGGCCCTCCTCGCGAACCAGACGAACCAGCTCCGCTTTGTACTCAGCCGGATAGGCCGCACGTGTTCTTGGCATCTTGACTCCTCGCCAGATCCATTCAAAGACCTCAGCGCTCAGGTGTCAACGAAACCGGGGTTGCTCCAAGGTGTCAACGAGACCGAGGTTGCTCCACAGAGCCACCCACCAGTGATGCAGCGCAAGAGTTCTGATTACGTTAACCCTGAGCTAGGTTGCACCTATGGACACGCCATTCCGGTTGGACGACACCGTCGAAGCCTCTCTCCAAGACCTTCAGACTGTCACGTCTTCGGGCCAATCGGTCGCTCCGGTGATCGCTGGGGTCAAGACCTATGCACCAACGAACCATGTTGACCATCGGGGCAGGCTCTTCGAGGTCTACCCCGGTCAGAACGAGTTCTGGCATGAGCCGGTTGTCTACTGCTATTCGTGGTCCATTCGTTCAAGGACCGCAAAGGGCTGGGGCCTTCATCTCAAAAAAGATGACCGCTATACGCTCATTCATGGCGAGGCCCTGTCGGTGCTGTACGACGCCCGGTTGGATTCGCCGACACATGGACTGGTACAGAAGGTGCCATTATCCGCCCATGGCACGAGACAGCTCTTGATTCCCAAGGGCGTTTGGCACATCACACTCAATCTGACTGAGACCGAGACATTCCTGATCAATCACCCCACGCAGGTCTATGACCATGCGCATCCTGATCGGCTCTTGCTTGCGTGGGACTCTCTTGCAATCCCCTTCGACCTAGCCTCATTGTTCCCTATCCAGCTGACGAGCTGCGGAAACGGTGACTGCCATTAGCCGCCTCGGAATCAGACACCGCGCTTGACCCAGCTAATGAGCAGCCCTGCGGTCACCGTCATCATCCCAACCCACAATCACCCAGGCCCGCTTGCATTTTCGATCGCCAGCGTGCTGCAGCAATCGTTTGAAGACCTTTCGCTCGTTGTGATCGGTGATGGGGTTGGCGATGACACCAGATGCGTTGTTTTCGAGGCGATGAAACAGGATTCACGTGTCTCGTTCGTGGATCGGCCAAAGTCCGCAAGGCATGCCGAGGCGGTCCGGCACGAAGTCATTTGTTCGGTCGACTCCCCTTTCATCGCCTATCAGGGCGACGATGACCTCTGGCTCCCAAACCACCTGCAGGTCATGTTGCAACTCCTGGATGACGCTGACTTTGTCCACCCCCTGCCCATCTTTGTGAAAGCAAACGGCACGCTACGTCACGCGCCGACCGATCTCTCTCGACCTAGATGTCTTGCCTGGCACTTGAGCGAGACTCCGCGCAATGCCATTTCTCTCACTGGCGTGACACACTCTCGAGCGTCCTATTTGAAACTGCCCTATGGGTGGCGAGAAACGCCCGCAGGCCGTTGGACAGATCATTACATGTGGCAGCAGTACTTTCTGAGCGACGACGTCAGACTGAAGACGAGTCCTTTATCGACCACAATCAAGCTGGCGGCAAATGAGCGCTCTTCAATGTCCGCTGCCGAGCGAACAGCCGAAGCCAGCGCATTGTGGAAGCAAATTCTGGGTAGCACAAATTTTGAGGAGAAATGGCAAGCCAAGGTTGTTAGTGCAGTCCGACAAACGAGCGTCTCGCTCCAGCTGGCAGACACAGAGAAATCTGACCTGCTCCAGCAAACCCGCAGAGAACGCGACTCCTTACGACACGACCTCGACGCAATCCGTCGCTCAAGGTCTTGGCGATTCACTGAGCCGCTTCGCGACCTCAAAGCCGCCTGGCTGAACTGGCGTACCAGAGATCAACGCACTTGATGGTCTGATGTTCGATGCCAGTCGTTTCGCCATTCAGGAGCAACTGCTAGTTGGACTCAAACCAGCGCAACGACGGCATCTATCTTGGCAAGATGGCCCAGACCAAACCTGAACAATCAGAAGCGGGCCGTAGATGGAATCCTGCCCTCGCCAAGATGGCGGTTCTCGTCACCGCAGCACTTGCATGGACACTAGCCATAGGCTCCAGCGCGAATGAGCAGGTCGATGAACCTGATGTCTGCACTACGACGGTCTACGAAGGATGTCCCAGTCGCTGGGAGTACCTCTGGGCAGCTGAGGACTAATCTGTCGGAGGCGCCTCGTTCGCTGAGTCGAGCCAAACAATACCCAGTAACGAAAGATCGCCCCTCTGTCTCCGAGACTCGTGTACGTTGACGGCAGCCGGGCACATCATCCATCTCACAGAAACCGAATAGCCATGGAAATGACGACTTCCCTCACCTATCTAGCCTGGAGTTCACTGCTGTGCATCGCACTGTGGTTGCCCTACGTGCTGGAACGGATCCAACGTCAGGGATTGAAAACCGCTGTCGAGTACAAGCACGAAGATGCAGAACCAGCAGCATGGGCGAAGCGCTCCAATCGGGCACACCTAAACCTCGTCGAAAACCTCGCACCATTCGCAGCCCTGGTACTCATCGCCAACCTGACCAATGTAGGTGTCGCCGGCGCTGCTGCACTGTTCTTCTGGGCCAGGGTTGCTCAGGCAATCGTGCACATCGCCGGCGTGCCATACCTTCGCACAGCAGCGTTTTTTGTGAGCTGGGTCGCAATGGTCATCATCTTCTTCCAGATCATCTGAACCCCGTTGCACCAGCTCAGGTCAGGTGCAACAAACACTGGCAAGAACAGTAAACCCAAGCAGCGCCCCTCCAAAAGACCTGCGTAAATCTGCGGGTTACTCCTCCGGGTAGTCGTTTCCCAAGCGGACATTTCCGACATTGTTGGTGAACACTGTCACGAAGGCCCGATGACAACAACGAAGAGATGGGAGGTTACTCGGATCATGCCGGCGCGGTAACCGCGCACAGCACAACCCAATCGTTGCACGCGTGGTGGCAGCCAGACGCTTTTTTCATGACTCGTTGCACAATAGTCCCAGGTGAACCATTAGGTGAGCCAAGCCCCCACGAACGCCAGCGAACGCCCACGGCACGCTGACCACTTATCTAAACACTCCAGCGAACTCCAACGAGCAATCACGGACACCCGTTTCTCCATGGCATAGAGGAGGCCAGGAGTTCAATCCTCCTAAGCTCCGCGCATAACTATGCGGTTCCTGCTCCGGCAGGAACCGCATTCTGCGATTTGGGGCGCCCAGGTGAGCCGTTGCCACTCGATGGCTCACCGCCTGAGGCCCGGAGCGAGCCCTATTCGCCAGCATCCAGCGATGTGGCTATAGGCAAGGGCTACTGGTGTGGGCTGCATCTCAAGAGCGCCTCGCTTTCCCTGACCACACCGCCGGGGTAGCATCTATTCTTGAACCAAGGCGAAATAGGCCCGACAAAGAAAGCTGCGCCAACGTGAGTGATGGAAGGACGATCCTAGCCAGCCTTGCGGACGCCTTTCCGGGGGCCCTCTACAGTGTCATCTCGGCTGAGAGCGGCGAATTTACCTTCTCCTTTCTGAGCAAAGGAATCAAAGCGCTCTACGGGTTCAGTGCCGACGAGGTATCCGAGGATCCAATGCTTCTGAACCGGTGCATGCACGAAGTCGACATTCCCGGCTACAAACAAGCGAGCGACTTCGCGTCCGAGAACATGTCTGTGCTCGATCACGAGTATCGGATCACGTCGCGCTCCGGTGAACTTCGTTGGATCGGTGTTCGGGCGGTCCCTCAAAGCATGGTTGACGGCTCAACTTCTTGGTCAGGAGTCATGGTCGACATCACTGACCGAAAGCAAGCCGAGGACGCTCAGGCCGCGACCCAAACGCTATTTCGGACACTCTTCGGGGTCCTTCCGCAGGGCATCATACTGCGGGACCACCTCGGCACTGTTGTAGATGCCAATCCTGCAGCCGCCCACATCCTCCAGACGTCGTTGACTGAACTGCTGAACACCCCCGCTATGCATCCGCTGGTCGACGCGATCTGGCCGGATGGATCCCCGGTTCCCAACGATGAGCTACCAAGCCTCGTGGCCCTGCGGACCGGGGAACCGACAGAGAGCAAGATCATTGGTTCGGCGAGGGGCCGCGGGGGCAAGAACCACATCTGGATGCGCGTGAACGCTGTGCCGATCCTGAGGAACAAAGAGATCTATCGAGTGATTGTCACTCTGGAGGACCTCACCGATGGGGTCAAACTCACTCGAAAGTTACAGGAGGAGGCCGAAACGGACTTTCTGACTCAGGTGTCGAATCGGCGAAGTTTCATGGCTCGGCTTTCTGCCGAAGTTGATCGGCTGCAGTTCGACCCCGAGCGTTCCTCCGCGGTGCTGGCGATCGACCTCGATCATTTCAAGGCAGTCAACGATACGTTCGGCCATGCCTGTGGCGACGCTGTACTCGTGCACGTGGCTTCCATGATGGCAGAGTCCATCCGCCCCGCCGACGTGGTCGCTCGTAGCGGTGGAGAAGAGTTCGCCGTGCTCCTCACTGACACGACACCGAACGGAGCCATCGCCTTAGCAGAGCGACTTCGCGCAGCGATCGAGGAACACCCAACTTTTCATGACGGGCGTGAGATCAGGGCCACTGCAAGCATCGGCCTGACTCTCATTGCCAACGCAGACATCACTGGCGTGGATGTGTTGGCGAGAGCCGACCAAGCGATGTACGACGCGAAGAGGGCTGGACGCAACGCAGTCAAGGCCGACTGGCTCTGAAGCAGCAGTCCGTGCAGTGCGGCGGTCTCGATACCGCTCGCAGCTGGCAGGTCGATCGATGTCGAAAGCCGCGAAATTACAGAATACGGGACCGGCCGAAGCAAGAACCGCATAGCCCCGTTTTTGGGCCGCCTGGCTATGTCGCCGCTGCAGATTGGTCAGTTGTTGTTTGGGTCTGCCCAGACTTTTGTTGATGTTCTGATGGGCCAATATTTCGTTTGCTCGGGGTTCCGGAGAGAGGTGCGTAAGCAGCGGCGATATCCCCACCGTTCAGTGGCCCTGACTTCGCCTCGTTCAGCGGCTACCAACACCGCCGCATCGGGGCATTGCGATTGCGGAACTGCTCGCCATTTATGATCAGAGGCTCTAGACACCATACGAAGTACAAGGCTTCTAAGGTCACCCGATGATTTCGAGTCTGTCGCCAAGACATACCAAGGTTGCATATTATTCACGCATACAATGTGACAGGTGATGTCCAAGGCTGCTGGCCGAGTGTTTCGGCGGATCGAGGATCGGTGGGTTTCGGTCGGCGAACAACTCCCAGTGTGGGATCATGTCCCGCCTCGACCGAGTCAACCAATCAATGAGTGGGTGCTCCCAAAAGGCGGGGGATACCTGGCAGGAGACGTAATCGCGTTTGGTGAGACAGGCCACCGTCTGTTGTCGCTTATCTCGACCGACGATACGGCCTGGACAGGTGTGATCGACGCCGCTCTAGCGATCCATTCGCATGAACATGTCAGCGAATGGGTCACACAAATCGACCTCTGGCTGGCGATAACACTGCCCAATTCCTGGCGTTGATAACGGGGCTCAACGAGGTTCACAGATCTCGACTTGCAGGACCAATACAGACCAGGTCCGCCGCTATCTCTGGGGTGATCGACGCTGCTCTCGCAATCCATGCAGCGCGTCCCAAGCACGTCGAAACACACATCCACCCTGAATGCGGTGCAGACACAATTGTTGGTTTCCCGGCCGACCCATCAGCGTCGCTGCCAGCGAACGCCGGAGCTCTGAGCTATGTCCGGAGCATCGTGACGAACCAGCCAGCACACAAGGCGATGCTGGCCGGTATGAGTGCGATCGAAACCGAAATTTTTGGACGACGACGCATCGTTAACGACGAATCGCTAAGCGCCTAATCGGACGATGCCGACTGAGGGCACGTCAACAGCATCGGCCAATCGTTGTTCGCGCTGTGAAGTTCCAGGTGTTCTGCTTGTTCCGGTCCCCTAAAAAGCCAACAACGTTCCAGACGCTCTATTTAGCCCTCATTACGCATTGTCGCGGGTGAGCCATTTGGTGAGTCAATCCCCACGAACGCCAGCGAACGCCCACGGCACGCTGACCGCTTATCTAAACACTTCAGCGAACCTCGACGAACACTAGTTTCTCCATAGCATGGAAGAGGTCAGGAGTTTCTTTCTCTCAAGCTCCACGCAAAACTATGCGGTTCTTGCGGCAGCATGGACCGCATTTTGTGATTTCCGAGCTTCGCTGCCGTTCGATCAGCTCGTTGTGAAGGCCAGTGACGTGCGCGAGGGAAATTTAGCTTCGGATTCGTCGTCGAGAAGCTCGCCAGGCTCAACCTCGCTGACGACGAGCACGTGGTGCTCGGGACCCGCTCACCGGTGCCGACGACGTCTCGGGCGTCGGTTGGGATGAAGGAGTGGCGGCGTTCGACTCGCGTCCGGAGGCATTTAAGGGCAGCGACGAGGAACTCCTAGCAATTTTCAGTGCTGTGCTGTATCTGGCAGAGTTCGGATCGCCTGGCACCAAAAACCAGGTGCTCCGAAATCAGAGATCCCTGCACAGCACGTGAGAGTCCGATCGCTAATTCACAAAGGCTGCAGACAAAACGATGGCTATCTCACCCGATCGCGAACACCCAGGTCGGCTTGGCAAGCTTCTACTCATCAGGGCTACGGCAGCTGCCCTAGCGCTGCTATCGACGTCTTGTGTCGGCAACTCGAATACGACTACTTCAACATCCCCCGGCACGACTCCGGCAGTGAACGCTTTGCCCAATTCGATAGCCAACCGACCCCGTGTAACGCCAGGCACCGACACGGGAACTCCTCGGCCTACGCAGGGGAGCATCATCTCGGCACCGGGGCCTCGCCCCACTTCTGGTCCGAGAACGATTCCGCTTCCTGCCGCAACCTCGATTCCGGCGGCCACGGCGACGGCGTTACAGATACCGACGAAGCGAGCGTCAGAACGGATCAAAACAACAGCGATACCGACGGCGGTGGCCTCAGCGAACTCGAAGAGATCAATGGCGGCGGGGCCCCTTCCCCTTCGCCAGCGACCCAACAGTCTTTGGTACGGACAGTGACAGCGACGACGACTTCACCCAAGCACTAAACACCACCGACCCACAAGACTCAACCAGCTTCTAACTCCGCGGCAACGTGGTCTGGCGCTATGATGCAAAGTTGGCGAAGTAGGTTGGGCCGATGACCACAACCGTTCACTCCTCAACGCCAAGGGTCGCCGATGCGTTGGCCCACTACGACATCAAGAACGCCACCGCCATCCAGGTCGGCGATCTCTACGTCTTCAGTGGCATGACTGCTATCGACCTTGACACCTTCGAAGTGCCCGACATCGACTTGGCGGGTCAGGCTCGAATCACACTTGAAAACTTCGGCCTGATTCTTAGCGACCTTGGTCTGTCGCTCGACCATGTAGTGAAGATCAACGCACACCTTGTCGACCTGGAAGATTTTCCGGTGTGGAATCAGGTATTTCTCGACGTCTTCGAGCCTCCGTACCCGTGCCGAACAACGGTTGGCGCTCCGCTTGTAGTCGGCAAGATTGAAATCGAGATCATGGCAGCAGCCACCCCTCGACGCTGAAAACGCTGTGATGAGCGCGGTCGGACTACTTACGCCCAACCGGCTCTGACTAGCAGCGCGGCTTTCTCACTCGGCGCCGAACACCGGCCGTCGTTTTGCCAGAAAAGCGCGCACGCCCTCTCGGCCATCGGCGCTTTCGAAGAGCTCCGCGAGCTGGGCTCGTTCGAACGCCATCCCATCGATCAGCTCGGTTCGAGTCGCGGCCTCAACACAACGAAGAATGGCTTGATGTGCTTGGTGGGGGCCACGAGCGAGTCCAGCTGCCAGATCATCAGCGGCAGCGGATGCGCTGGTGCCCGGTTCAGTCAACCGATCGACCAGACCTATCCGGTACGCCTCAAGGCCATCGATCGAACGACCGGTGAGTAAGAGATCAATGGCGGGGCCGCGACCGATCAACTTGGGGAGACGTTGGGTTCCGGCAGCACCTGGGAGGAGGCCAAGCTTGACCTCGGGAACGCCGAGTTTGGCTTCGACCGAGGCAACTCGCATCGTGCACGCCATCGCTAGTTCCAGGCCTCCACCCATCGCGTGACCATCGATGGCGGCAATCGAGATCCAGGACCCAGAATCAGCGCGTTCAATCTGCGAGCGAAGCCGATCGAGGTAGTCGAGGAAGCCGACCTGATCGAGATCGTCGAACAGCGTTAAGTCAGCCCCGGCGGCAAAGAAGCCGTCGACCGCCGAACGGATCACCACAACACCTGCACTCTCGGCTTCGGCCTGGTCGAATGCCGTTGTCAGGCCGGTGATGATTGGTTCGCCGAGCGCGTTGGCTGGAGGCCGCGCCAGCGTGATTGTCGCCACCCCATCTGCAAACTCGTAGGAGACGACATCGCTCAGCGCAGTCACCGGTGACTCACCATCCCGATTGTTTCTCGGGCAATAACTGCCTTCATGATCTCGGGCGTCCCATCGCCAACCTCGAGTCCCATCACATCGTTCATCCGTTGGGTGAGCGGCAGGTCTTCGCCGAACCCAGTCCAGCCGTGCAAGATGATGCACGCGTGGATGGCGTCCACCGATGATTTGGGACCGAGCCACTTGGTCATCGCCGCCTCGGTGACGTGGCGTTGGCCGGCGTCCGCCAAGCGCAATGTTTCGTAGGCCAGCAGCCGCGCGGAATGTACGTGAGCCAGATGCTCCGCCAGTTGGAACGAGATTCCCTCGCGGGTGGCCAGGGGTTCCCCGAACGTGCGCCGGTTCTTCACGTGGGCAATGGTTTCGTCGAGCGACTGTTGAGCGGCGCCGACACACGCCAGGCCAATGATTGCCCGATTGAAATCGAACGCTGCCATCGCGGCCTTGAACGCACCACCCTCGGCGCCAACCAGATGATCGGCCGGAACTCGAACGTCATCGAAGAAGACCGATCCTCGTTGTGTCAGGTGAGCGGTCGAGCTTGGGACCGCAGCACGGCTGACCCCAGGGAGGTCGAGCGGGACACAAAACAAGCTAATGCCTCCAGCTCCCGGGCCATTGGATCGGGCGAACACCGCGCAAACATCGGCATTTCCAGCGAATGTGATCGACGCCTTTTCGCCGGAGATGACCCAATCCGAGCCGTCGCGGACCGCCCTGGTGGTGATGGCTGCGGCGTCGGAACCGACGCCGGGCTCGGTCAGGGCGAAACTAGCCAACGCCTCTCCGCGAACAATGGCGGGCACCCACCGCTGGCGGACCTCGGCTTCGGCCCGATCGAAGAGCCGAGCCCCAATCGCCTGAAGCTGCAGAAAGTATGAGACATTAAAGTCTCCCCGCGACAGCTCCTCGGCAGCAATCCCTAGCGCGAGGTAGCTTCCGCCAACCCCGCGTGTGCCGCCCATTTCAGGAGCCGACAACATGCCAAAAACACCAAGCTCACCTAGTTCGAGCAGCCGCTCCCGCGGAAACGACTCGTGTTGCCACCGGCGATAGTCCGGAGCCAATTGCTCAAGAGCGAAGCGGCGCAAGGTTGCTCGAAACTCGTCGAGATCAGAATCGGGACTGGCCGGCTCCCATATCGTCATTACGTCTCCTACATCGGTGGCGTCCTAACTGTAGAACCCCGGTGATCACACACCTTTAGTCGACGCAGGTTGAGATGGTGCCGACGCACTTGAGCGGATGTCTCCGGTATCGACCACTGTGCACTCCGGGGTAGATCACTGTGCACGGCTTCGTGTGTCTCACCGGTTGGTGATTCGCGCCTGTTCTCGTTGCCGATGCGGGAGCGATCCAGATTGCCAAGAAGTTCGACCAACTCTGCGGCCCGAATGTGTGTCATGCGACACGAAAGAATGTCAGAGGTGGTGCATCCCAGTCCACACATCTCAACGAAACACCACTGATAGTCCCTCTACAGGAGATCTTATGTCTCGCCTTGCACCTTCCTTTCGGCTCAAGCTTCCCTTTCTCATCGCCGGCTTCGCTTCATTTCTATTCTCCGTGTGGCTCTACTTCGTCCAGGACGAGCTATCAGCCGGGATCTTTGTAGGGCTTTGGGTGCCGTCGATCCATTCGTTGGGCACTCTCCTCCTCGCTCCCACCATCGAAGCGAATGAATCCGTAAAGCAGGGTGCTAACTCATGAGCGAAACGGTGATATTTCTCGTGGGCATCGTTGTCTTTGCGATCACTGTTTACGGCGCGGTGATAGCCGGCGGCATCGCCTTGACACGTGTCGAAATCGAACAGGATCCAGCGCTGAAAAGCGAAGTGAAAAAGGAACAGCTCGACAAGCGGCTGCCAAAGTTGAAGTACTAGCGAAGCAACTGGGCAGGCCGTGCTCCATGCTTCGCTGCCGTAGTTGCCAGATCGCACGATCGAGGGTCTTGTGCACAACAGGCAGCGGAATAAAATGACATCAACAACTTCTGGACCTGTCCGTGTACTGCCAGATAGTCGCTGATCGTGTTGGCCATTTGTTCACTGCACTTTGAGGAAATTTACACACCTCGTAAGGCGTCTAGAAAGCACTTGGCTCAACGAATCAGGTGACTTCTCTCAGGTGAGTCACTCTCCCGGCAATTACGCGCAGACCTCCACGGACACGTCCACCGCTTATCTCAACGCTTCGGCGGACGTGCGCTGGCAGTGTGGTGGGTCCATCGATTGGAAGAGGTCAGGAGTTCACTTCCCCTAACTTCGACCCACTCTGTCGCCAACATTCACTCCGCTTTGGTCAGCGAATGCGTGGGCCCGATCGGTTTCGCCGGTTCCATGAATCGTTGTCGGCTACGGTTGCGTTGTCAGGTAGCTAACAGGCTGCGAGATCGTCCCGGTTCATACCAGCCGCCGATACATGGATTCTCATCATCTCGACAGCTCTGCGCTATTCGTTTCCGCCCAGCACCGGAACGAGAGACCGCCTGATGGCCCGGCGACAAAATCCGCTATGAGGAGAACCACAAAATGACTATCACCGAGACTGCTACCCAATTTTTGATGCGTGCGAAACCGGTAAGGGTTGGGAGAAATGCGCTCAATACTGCAGCGGCGGCGCCACCTTCTCGTGCCAATCTGATGCTCTAGCTGATATTGGAACGCTCGAGGGTTACGCCGATTGGATGCGGGATCTGTTCGTTCCTATCCCGGACGGACATTATGAGCTGAAGTCTTTTTCGACAGATGAAGGGCGATCTGTGGTGACTGCGTACGCCGTCTTCAAAGGCACGCAGACCGGACCTGGTCCAGTAGATCCGCCAACGGGTAAGGCCATCGCCGCCGACTACGTCTACGCGATGGAATTCGATGGGGACCGTATTCGGCACATGACAAAGATCTGGAATGACGGTCACTCACTCACAGCCCTCGGCTGGGCCTAAGGGCCGAGAAACCTAAGCAATGATCTCCCTCAATCCTTGAAACTTGCTC
>Ga0206130_10007582_pt1 | contig 11947 bp, 9 predicted proteins | sample Helgoland_Spring_9_FD_148637 | JGI IMG/M metagenome (GOLD analysis project Ga0206130, IMG submission 148637) | Pelagic subsurface seawater microbial communities from Kabeltonne, Helgoland, North Sea - Helgoland_Spring_Bloom_20160512_1 | ecosystem: Environmental > Aquatic > Marine > Epipelagic ...
AATTCTGTTGACATGAAGACATCATAGGCTTTTTGCAGTGTGACATTGGGCAAGCAATAAGAAGACTCAATCAAAAATAGAGATTCGATGAATCGTTGTTCCAACTCAGATCCAGAAGGCGATACGGTTTTGGGGTTCATGCTTTTAAACAATGCCCCTTCGGTACATTTGTCTTGTTGATGTAAGGTAAGGGAAGATTTGGCAGATCGTTTGAGTTGTGTTGTGCTCCAAGTTTGTAGCAGTTGGTGGAAGTCTTCACTCAGTATTCCGTAGTCATGGAAAAATTCTGCATGTGCAGTAGAAGATGACTCTTCTATCCAAGTGTACACTGCACTAGGTGCCAGTGCTTGTGTTGGTTGTACCGATAACAAAAATAATAAATGCAGCATTCTTTGTAAGGTAGCAAAGATCGTATGCAGTCGTCAAATCAACCAAAGTTTGAATTACAGGCTGTTTTTGGTGGAGGTGGACTGAAAACTTGTAAAAAATACAGAGAGAGAGTCGAATTTTTGTTATAGTGAATGTAACAAAGTGTCACAACGCATTGAACTGTATGGCTTTTATGGTTGATTGTCCGATCTGTGGTCATTTACATACAATTTTATAGACCGTCAAGGAGTTTGAGATGAAAATTACATCATTTGGACTGATCGCATTAACACTGGCTTGTTCTTCTAGTGAGGAAGAAACTGCAGAAGAACTGTCGACAGCAGAGATAGGAACTGTTGATGCTCAAGATCGAGCACAAGAGATTTTATTGGCACTTGAAGACAACATTCGTCAAGATGTTCCAACGGTTGTTCAAGCACAAGAGCAAGCAGTGGCACAGATTGAAAAGGATGTGTTGTTGCCATTGGAAGCTGCATGGTTGGGCTTGGACGTCGAGTCTGTACAGTCCTTGTTTGCTGACAATGCAAAAATTGCAGGGCTTCAATTATTGAATGATACTGAAAAAGTACGTGAGATATCTGGGATTGTTGAACGCAAAGGTATTCCTTCCGCAGATGGTGGTTTTGAGAACTATCTTCACGATTTCACAGAAGCTGAATTCGTAAATATGGAATTGCACACTGTAAACTTGGTTGATGCTGGGATGGTTGTGTGTACTGTGTTTGTCGATTTTCGCGCAAAGTCTCATGATTTACTACGTCATGATAGAGGTTGGGCATCCATCACAGTACAAAACATCAATGGTGTTTGGAAAGTAGCGAAGTTTGAAATGGCTGAACAAGAAGTACTGACAACTACTCAAGCAGCATTTGCAGATGTAACAGAGGCCTCAGGATTGGACACCGTACCATTGTTTCCACGTTTGGAGGCGCTCCGTCGTGGTGGGTATGCGATTACGGTTGGTGATGTAGATGCTGATGGCGATGCTGATGTGTATGTTGGTGGCTGGGGTAAGTCGCAATTATACCGTAACAATGGCGAGGGTAAATTCGAGAACATCACTGAGTCTGCGAATCTTGGTCAGGTAGACCGCGTTAAAGCTGCTGCCTTGGTAGATTTAGACAACGACGGTGATAAAGACTTTATTTTGTCTCGTTTCATTGATGACAAATCAGAAGATTTGTTGTTGTATTTAAATGATGGAAATGGAAAATTTGAAGAACAGCCTCAAGCCATCACCAAGGATCTAGAATATGATCGTGCGATGCCTCTTACAGTGGCTGACTTTAACAACGATGCAAAATTGGATTTGTATGTTGGATTTCCAGGGGCACGTGACTTTACGTACTTGGATGCGAAGCCCAACAGTTTAAATACACATGGTTTGTTTATGAATGACGGACAAACTGAAGGGATTCACTTTTCCGATGCAACATTGGCATCTGGACTGGATGTGAAGCCCAGTGAGCGTGTTGGATTGGCGGCTTACCCCCATGCCTCTGTTAAAGCTGACTTTGACGGTGATGGGAAAGTGGATTTGATGATTGCAGATGATCGCCGTGGTGTAAGCCAAGTGTTTAAAAATGATGGTTCAGCAAGCTTTGATGAAGTGTCAGAACAAGCAAATCTCAAAAATGAAGGTTGGGCAATGGGTGTCGCTGTTGGGGATTATGACAATGATGGATTGCCAGATATCTACTACTCAAACATTGATTTCTTGGCCGCCAAGCGTATTTCGAGTGCGTTGGGTGAAGACGGTGTGAATACGTTTCATGGCAACAAGTTGTATCGAAATCTGGGGAATGGTGAATTTGCAGATGTGACCGATACCGCTGGTGTAGGTTGGGCTGGTGAAGCGACTGCAGGATCAATGTGGTTAGACTATGACAACGATGGTGACTTGGATTTGGTTGTGTTGAACGGTTTGTGGACTGGTCCTGGAGATCAAGACCTTTCTAGTATGTTTAATCAAGCTTATATGGCAGAAGTGCTTATTGAAAAGACAGATTTGGAACGTGCACAGGCTCCTTTGGATGTTGATGCAATCTCGTTGCGAAATCCTGGTTTTAACAACATGATCATTCAAACATTGACACATTATACTGGTCAGTTGACAGCTGTGGACACAAAAGCAACTGGTGATGTACCATCGTTGTCTTTGGGTGGAAACCAACGTCATGCTGTATTCCGTAACAATGGTGATGGAAGTTTTACAGAAGTCAGTTACTTGCTTGGATTGGACAGTATTGATGATGGTTACATGCCTGCTTTTGCAGATGTCAATGCGGATGGCAAGTTGGATATTTTGGTTCGAAATTGCGATCCAGGAACAGAGCATTATCAGTATCCTTCATTGCGATTGTTTGAAAATCGTATGGACAATGCAGGAAATGGTCTCCGGATTGAAGTTGAAGGAGATGGTGTGAATAGCAATCGAGATGCGGTTGGTACCAAGATCGAAGTTCACATTGGCGATGCTGTCATGGTTCGGGAGATCGATACTGTTGCAGGAGCATCACAAAGTGAAATGGCTGCATTTTTCGGATTGGGATCCAATACCGTTGCCGATGAAGTAATCATTACATTCCCATCTGGAAAGCAACAAATCCATCAAAATGTTGCGATGGGTGCACACACATTTGCTGAATAAGCATGCTGTCATTCAGAGAAGTGGGGATCATGAGTATCGTGGTTCCCATTTTACTTTTAGGGTGTGGTGAAGATCCTCTAAAGCAAGAACCTCCAAAAAAGGTTGGTGGGCATATTATGGTTCATGTGCCATCGCAATCTGTTCAGATTGGACGGAGTGGTGTGGTTCCATATGATGAGCAACCAGAACACAGGGTCTTTGTAGAGGGCTTTTACATGACGCGTACAGAGGTTACCAATCAGCAGTTTACGCAGTTTTTGAATGAAGCAAAACTCACGACAGCACAGAGTGTTTTGTTGTTCGGATTCAAAGGCAATTCAATGCGTCCAACGCAAGTTGTGAAAACAGGAACTCGGTATCGTCCTGCATTGGGACGAGGAAAGTTTCCAGTGTCGACTGTGACCTACGATGGTGCAAAAGCGTATTGTTCCTGGATTGGAACGCGCTTACCAACGGAAGTGGAGTGGGTTGCTGCAATTCGAGGAGGCACGGATACGTTGTACCCATGGGGTGAAGCAGCAACCCTTGAACTTGCAAATTGGGGGATGGCTTGGAAGGGGGCGATGCCGACAACAGAGGTTGGATCATATCCCCCAAATGCTTATGGTATTTATGATGGTATAGGCAATGTATGGGAATGGACTTCTAGTCTTTACCGCTCGTATGACGAGAATAAGGGTGTGGATCTAGAAGATGGAAAAGAACGTCGTGTGTTAAGAGGTGGGGATTGGTTTGTTCAGCCGGAAGATGTGAATGTGTATACTCGATTTGCGTTGGAACCTCAGGTGAGAGGTTTGATGGACGGTGGTGTTGGTTTTCGATGTGTGATGGGAACATAATATGTGGATAGGCAGTGTTGTATTGTTGTGGCTATCGTGTACTACAGTCTCAGAAGACAAAAAAATCTCTTCAGTGCTTCCTGTGGATACGCAAAAAAGAACGGTAAGAACATCCGATGATTGGGTGTTTCCCAAAACAACCTTGATACCTGAAGTAAGCGATGACAATCCATTGGTGAGCCAAGCCGAAGAGTTCTTTCTTCAGGATAAAAACTTGGAAGCGGCTCAGATCTTACTAGAGGTATTAGAGAAGGATCCGGATAACGTTACCGCACATTCTTTGTTGTCAGCAGTGTTGATTCAATTGGGTGACCTTGTTCAAGCCACGGCTGCAGCAAAGAAAGTTGTGGAGTTATCACCATCGGCATGGAGCTATTGTAATTTGGGAACGGTATATGTGTTGGCTAAATCGTTCGAAGAAGCAAAACAGGCTTTCGAAACAGCGATGGAACTCAATCCAAAATACTTTTTGGCGTTGCGGAACTTGGGCAGTATCGCGTATCAAGAACAAAGATATGAGGCAGCAGAGTTGTACTTCCAGCATTTTATTCGAATTGATCCAGAAGATACCTATGCTTATGTTGGGTATGGTGAAGTGCTTGCTGAACAAGGGAAGTTGGAAGCCGCAAAAAATGTGTATCTGTACCGTCTGCAGGAATTAGAATGGGACAGTGATGCTCGGCGTCGGACGCCAAGCGGTCTAACATTGGATTTGCCATTGGGACTGGCAGAAATTTACAGTCGTCAGGGCAATGTGGATGAAGCTGTTCGGTGGTTTCTACAGACCATTCAATGGTCTTGGGCGTATAAGGGGTATTGGACAAGTGAATCATCCTATGCGGATACAGCCTATCAACGGTTAGTTCTGTTGATTCAATCTCTTTCAATACCTGTTCAAAAGAAGTATTATCTTCAATTGATGACTTGGTTTCAGGAGCACAAGCAGAGTATTCCATCAGAGAATGCAACGTTCGAAGAGGGAAGGTTTACACAATGGATTCAAACACTTGAGGTGGGTCCATAGGTTTTCAAGTACTGAGTGAGTTTCATTTTTCGCTTTGTACTGTCTGATGTCATGTATCTAATTTTTCCAAATATTGGACGTTCTGTCCATGCGCGATCAAATCGTCCAAGTGTCCACATAATTCCACTATAAGAATTGGGATCTCGCCCATCGAGTGCATATTTGTTGTTCAGTTCCTCTAGTATGAGAACAGCATCTTGCGGTGTCTTTGTCCAATGAAGGACTTTTTTTGCCCACAACATTCGAAGGTAATTATGCATTCGTCCTTCTGTAATGAGCTGGCGCTGTGCGGCATTCCAAATTGGATCATGTGTTTGTGCTTTCTCAAATGCTTCAAGGGTGTATACATATTCACGTTTGTCACCCAAGTGCTCCGCCATGGTTTTTTTTGCCCATTCCGGTAAACTTTCATAGGTCGCGTACTCTGGATCGTGATGACAGTAAACAAATCCCAAATCTCTCCATGTGATGATTTGATCGAGAAAAGCTTCAATATGAGGAGGGAGATTCCACCATCCGACACGGGAACCGGTTGCCTTTACTGCGGCCATATCTGGAGTCCAGTTATGTTCTGTCCAAATACGGTAAACCATTTCATGTGCTGAGATATGACCAAAATGTAGATATGGTGAGAGTCCTGAACTTGGATCATTGTCTGCAGATTGTCGATCCGTATCGTATTTTAATAAACCAGTTTTGATAAAATTAGTCAATCGAGTTCGTGCGTGTGTATGACCACCTTTTCTATCAGCAACCGCTTTGATTCTGTGGTCAATTGGTAGAGTAGAAAGATCTAAGTTCCGTATGTCTTGATTGAAGGATTGAAGTGCTTCATTGGTGAATGCTGTATTGTCTGGAACATAGGACCTGTTCAAAGTAGAAGATGGATCTGCAATTGGAAAATCTGTTAAAAATGGAGCAACGGTCTTTTGGATGTGTCGGCGAAAAGAATGTGCTGTTGTGAAGATTCGATCGGTGGCAGCCAATGGGTATATTCCATTCCCATCGACTTGTTGAAACTGAACAGGGCACTGTTGGGCGGCAATCTGTGTCATTTTAGGTAAGAAAAAGGCAGGGAAGTAATCTGTCACTACAGCGGCCGATTGTTTGATTATGGCCCATAGTACTTCTTTGATGTTAACATCTGGTGTTTCTAAGCAGGGGATGTATGTGACTTTTGTACTGGAAAAAGTATGTTGATTGTTGAGCATGCCTTCTTGTACAAAGGTGTGAAAACGCTCAGAAGCCCATCGATAGTTCATGCGTAAGCCTTCAAAAACAATGACACCCATATCATGTTTATTGGCCAATTCTATTGCATGTTCCAGCGCAAAATTGTACTGTGGACGCCTTGCGGAGACCATCCAATATAAAATGAAGGGTTTACTGTCATCAAGAGGCTGTTCATTTAAAGTGTGCAATCGAGTTGAATGCATATACGCTCCATGTATGTCTAAGATCAAGAATAGGGGCTAAAAAAATAGACTGCTGCAACTTTTGAAAGTACAGCAGTCATTTTCTTTGTTTTCACAGTGTACAGAGTTGTATTGAATCATTGCAGCGAAACTGACTCATCAACACAACGTTCACAGACTCAATGAAATAGATGACGTAGACGTTCAATGGCCTTGAACTCAATTTGGCGCACGCGCTCTTTGGATAGAGAAATGTGCTCACCAATCTCGCGCATTGTTTGTTTTGGGTTGCCATCCAGTCCGAAATGGTGAATTAAAATGTACTGTTCTCTACTATCAAGATAATCCGTGAATTTGGTATGAATTAACTGAAGTGCTTCTTGTTGTTCAAGTTCGTCTTCCGCAACATGCATGTCACTTGGAAGTGTGTCCATGAGAGCATTTCCTTCTGTATCTTCAGCATCCAAAGAGATAGCTGATTGTTGTTTGAGAAGCATGTTAGCCCGTTTGAGACTCATCCCCAGTCCGTTGGCAATCTCTTTTAAGTTGAAAACTTTTCCATCGTTGATGTACTGCTCAATGACGGTTTGTAGATTGCGCGTTTGCTCAATGGCTCCACCGGGAATCCGAATTAAACGACCTGTGTTCTCAATGCACCGTGTTATCTGAGCGCGCACCCACCAACGTGCATAGGTTGTAAATCGGATTTCCTTTTCCGGATCGTATCGTTTGGCTGCTTCTAAAAGACCGATGTATCCTTCTTGAAGAAGATCTTCAGAGTGCATGCTTCGACCACTCATTTTGTTGCTTTCAATTTTGGCGATGTGCTCAGCACTCATTGCCAGTTCCCATCGAAGGTCATCTGCTTTTGTTTGAAGTCGAGATGCTTTTCGAGCGAGTGGTTTCATTGATGTGTCAGTCTGACTGCGTTCCTTCAACCGTTCAACACAATTGTTAAAGGTCATGATGCGACTGGCATTGTGTTTTCGAGGCTGATCCATGACTTCTGAAAGGGGACTTTTGAAATCTTCAATTGTCATCAGCTTTGCTTCCAACTCATCTTCGAGTGTAATAATTCGAATCGCTAGATCTTGTTCTAATTGCAGGTTCATTTTTCGCTTTGTCATAAGTCACCTTGTTGTTTAAAGTTGTATCTCTATTCAAATACTATTCAATGATTTTTGATTTGGCAAGGTTTTCTTTAAAATAAGCAATATATTTACAATTATTGTCACTAAATGTCACTGTGAGTGTTGTTTTGGATCTTATTTTGGATCGTTGGATTCAATAATAATCCGTAGAACTGTTCATTTTTTACTTTGAATAGGTTATGGTTAGATGATCTAGATTTACAGAAGTATTCTCTTCATCTATACATTTCATAAACACCGACAGTCGAATGACAAACTCTGCCCGTAAAATCAGCATTGGAAAACTTTCTGAAGCTACAAGCGTACCCATTCCAACATTGCGTACTTGGGAGAGACGATACAATTTTCCTGTTTCTGAACGAACCGAGGGTAATCATCGGTTGTATGATGTATCGTTGGTTCCACATCTTCGGCTCGTAGTACAGACCTTAGCCAAAGGGCATAGAGCTCGCCAAGTATTGGGATTGTCAATACAAGAGTTGCAAGCGTTGGTCGGAGAAACCAGTACGCCACCTAAACCTATTCACATGCCTCATAAGGTGAGCAAAGATTTGGAGATATTTGAGATTTGGTTGGATGATGTCCGAGCATTGAATACTAAGGCTTGCTTGGGACACTTTCGTTTGGCCCTTTCTCAAATGGGGTTGCGTCAGTTTATTTTAGAACGGATAATTCCCTTTATCTCGAAGATTGGCTGTGCTTGGCGTGAAGGAAAACTTCAGATATTTCAAGAGCATTTTGTCACGCGGTTGCTAAGTCAGTTCCTTGAAGAGCATTGGCAGCTTATCAATGCGAGTAACAATGGTGAGACAGTCATCGTTAGTAGTCATCCTTTGGAAAAACATACATTGGGGTTTCATTTAATCGCTAGTATGCTGGTTCTAGAAGGTTTTTCGGTTTTGGTATTGGGCAACAATACACCGGTTGATGAAATCGTCGCTTGTGCAGAACAAACAAATGCGATCGCTATTGCACTGACGTTTTCTATTACGATGAGTTCTACGGATGTACTTCATTTTTTAGAGGAATTGGAAAATCACATTCTCCAGCATTCGACCTCCCAGCCTTTGATGGTCGTTGGTGGGGGTGGAACTCCACAAGATGCTACACGACGGTGGTTGGTGCATCAAGATGTTGACACGATGGGCAAAGTCTTGCGCACACATCAGAGGTAGTGCTGTATAGTTCGGTTTTATGGTGCATTATTTTTTATTTCTATTCAAAAACCATTCAATTGTATTTTATTTTGAATAGGTTTTTGAATAGGTATTGCCTATTCAGACGTGAACACATAGTGTAGATGTTTGAACGCAACCCTTTTTTGATGGTGTACACTTTCTTGGATAGGTATTCATTTATTGTCACAAGGTATTCAAATGAAAGAGAACAAACGTCAACACATCATTGAGATTGGAAAGGAGTGGCTTCAAAGTCACAGTGTAGATGCTTTAAGGATTGAGACGATTTCAAAACTTTCGAATGTATCCAAAACCACTTTTTACAAACACTTTTCCAATAAATATGACTTTATTGAAGTCATATTGAAACAAGAGTTTGAATCATACGTGAACGAAGTCCTAGGTATTATGGATTCTTCAAAGACTTTTGAGGAGAAAATTCGCTCGACATTGGTCATCCGACAAGAAGGTCTCAGAACGATAGGTGCGATTGCCGTATCCATACATTCAAGTCGAAATCCGAGATTTGAACCATTGAAACAACTGTTGACTGAAAATACAGAGTTGGAAGATAGGTGGCGGAACATTTTGATAAGAGAACAACAAAACGGCAATATTAACCCTCACATTTCTGTAGATGCCATTTTATTCATTGATCGAAAGTTGAACGAATGTTTTTTTGATGTTGATTTTATTGCGATGTTTCCTGATCAAGTAGAACGAGTAAATGTTCTGACACAGTATTGGTTGAACGGTATCTCCAATAGAAAGTGAACGTTCTAGGATATAGAAAAAAGTTTGAAGTGTCGTTTTATTAAGATTGATCGATTGGTTCGTGTTTGTAAAATGGTGTACGTTTTTTTATAATAAAAAATAATTCGTACACCAAGAGTGATTGGAGTACAGTATGTATATTGAAACTTTGGTTTTAGGTTACATCCGAAGGGTACTCAAGTGAGGTTTTTATGAAATATATACAATGCATGTTGTTCCCTTTGGGACTCGCCGTTGCAATGCCAGCCTTTGCAGAACCAACGATGGAAGAGATTTTAAAGAAGGCTGACGACCTATTTCGACAAGATCATTCTATTGTCACGATGGAAATGACGGTTAAAACGAGTCGATATGAACGCAATATGAAAATGAAAGCGGTTGCACTTGGTACCGAAAAGACGATGATTACGATTTTGGAGCCTGCAAAGGAGGCTGGAACGGTAACCTTAAAGGTAGACGACAATATATGGAACTATCTGCCTAAGGTTGATCGAGTGATGAAAGTGCCATCTGGCATGATGGGTGGCTCTTGGATGGGCTCTCATGTTTCCAATGATGATCTTGTGCGTGAAAATCGATTTTCTGAAGATTTTGATTCTAAATTTATTCACATTCCGACAGACGGAAATCCTGAACGGATTTATGAAATCGAGTTGGTTCCAAAGGAAAGTACGGCCGTTGTTTGGGGAAAGATTGTCACTCGAAGTCGTGAAGATTTATTGCCCTTAGACGTTAAATACTACGACGAAGATGGAACGTTAAAACGAATTGATAAATTTGAAGACGTTAAAGAGTTTGGAGGGGTATTGTTGCCCACCAAGTTTTCTGTGATTCCACAAGACAAAGACGGTGAATATACAACAATGACATATACGAACGTGGATTTCGTTACGCCAGTCTCAGCCGATATGTTTTCCTTACAAGCCCTTCGCAAGTAGACATACAATGGCTTTTCTCTTTCAAGTTGCATGGCGGAATGTTTGGCGCAATGGTCGAAGAACATTGATTACAGCCACTGCAATGGGTGCTTCTGTTGCCATTTGTATCTTTTTATCTGTATTCACCAATCAGTTCTATTCGGTATTCTTTGATTTGTTGGTTACCCAGAAAATGGGACACATTCAGATACAAAATGTAGAATATGCCCAATCGAAATCGGTACACGACACCATTAAAGGTGGTGACAAACTGATAGAGGACTTACAGAAGTTGGATGGAACCAAAGGGGTTTCTGCTAAGTTGTATGGCAATTTGTTGGTCTCTGGCACAACGGATTCTGCAGGTGCTCAAGTTGTTGGTGTATTTCCAGAAGCCGAAAACTCAGCTCGTTCAGCTTCCGATCAAATTGTCGATGGTGCTTATCTTTCGGGGTCGGCCTCAAAGGAAGTAATTGTCGGGGCGACACTCTTTGAGGACTTGGATTTAGCATTGGGTGATGAACTGTTTGTTTATACACAGGCATCCGATGGCTCGATGGCCTATGATCTCTACAACTTGGTCGGTGTATATAAGAGTGGTGCAACAATGTTGGATCGCGGAATACAATTGCATATTGGTGATTTACAAGAGTTGTTGCTGTTGGAGAATCAGTATCATGAAGTATTGGTTGTCGACCAGGAGTTGGAGCATATTGAACAGCTTCATTCCGATATTCAGTCCATTTTGCAAATAGAGGATTCTGTTCAAGCCAAAACATGGTGGGAAACATCACCCCAAACGAAAGAAATGATGGCAATGCAAGATGTGACAGCGGTCATCTATTTGGGTGTGATTTTCTTTATTGCTGGGTTTGGTATATTGAATACCATGCTAATGGCTGTCTATGAAAGGACACGTGAAATCGGAGTCATGTTGGCTCTTGGTCTACAGAGGACTCGGATAATCCAGATTATTGTCATTGAGAGCACTGTTTTGGCAGCTTTGGCGAGTGTTTTGGGTGTATTGATGGGTGGGTGTATTAATTATTTCCTCAGTATTCAAGGATTGGATTTAAGTGGGGGTACCGGTGAGCCTTTACAAATGATGGGATTGAACTTTGAGCCTACGATGTATGTTGAAATGCAACTGGGCTCTTATTGGATACCCGTGGTTGGATTGTTTGTTATTGCAATCTTGTCATCACTGTGGCCGGCATACAGAGCATCTCGCCTTCATCCCGTAGATGCGATTCGGAGCGAATGATGTTGTTGCAAATGGCTTTTCGAAACTTACGAAGAAATCTTCGACGAACGATTATTACCTCGGCAGCCGTGGCTGTTGGTATGATTGTTTTGGTCATGTCCAACACTCTTCGGGCAGGTCAGTATGACGATATGATCAGTTCGAGCGTTTCTCAGTTGGCGGGACATGTTGTTGTTCAACATCCAGAGTATCAACAGGAACAAGAAACAGAATTGGTTGTGGAAGACGTCGATGGCTTGGTTGCTGCCCTGAAACAGGAAATTCCCAATACAGTGATAACCACGAGAACACGATTGGGTGGGATTTTGGCTTCTTCCAGTTCACCTACGGTGATTGGTTTGACAG
>Ga0206130_10007583_pt1 | contig 11947 bp, 16 predicted proteins | sample Helgoland_Spring_9_FD_148637 | JGI IMG/M metagenome (GOLD analysis project Ga0206130, IMG submission 148637) | Pelagic subsurface seawater microbial communities from Kabeltonne, Helgoland, North Sea - Helgoland_Spring_Bloom_20160512_1 | ecosystem: Environmental > Aquatic > Marine > Epipelagic ...
TATAAAGTACCACTACCTCTAGAGGAGAAAACCGATATCGAAATCAGAGCATATAACAGTGCAACTGGCGTACCTGTCAACACTACGTTTAATATAGTCTTAGTAGATAATTAATATAAGGTAGTTTTTTTATTATAGTTGTTAAAGGTATATATTATTAATAAATAATATTATGGGTAATCAATATCTTCCACCTTCTGGTAGCAGCATTAGTACATCATGTATGAATATTGTAAGAAAATGTAAACTTGATCAAACAACAGTTACACCAACGTCACAAAATAGTATTGCAGATTCAGCAAATTTTTATAAAAATCAAGCAAATATGCCAAATGATACGACCAATGCAGCTACAAATCACAAATTTAGTAATTTCAACGACGCGTCAATAGTAACAGGAACCGTAGTTACGCGGTCCGAATCATGGTCAACGTATGGAAATACTAATGACGGAGCCATCGAAGTGACCTTTAATTGTAACTCCGTCGTAACTAAAAATAATGAAAAAGTATATAATTTCAGTAGGTCTGGTGGTACTTATATTGAAAAAGTTGAAAATATAAGTACACCTTCGGGCGCATGCCGTTACTATCGATGGGGAGGGTTAACATCAGGTAATAATCAGACTGTATATATTCGAGATGGTCTAAATAACGCTGCTGGTCAAAACCCTGCAGGTGGTTCCGTTACGGTTGGTTATAATGATACCGATCGGGTATATTGGATCCAGAGATTTTTGGTGAGAAGGCAGCCGGGGTCAAACTAAATAATACATTGACTGTAGATTATAAAAAATCTTAATATAAATATAATATATAACATGGAAATAATTGAATCTCACTTCGAAAAAGTTAATAATATAGCCAGTAAATGCATTATTGGTGTTGAATATTTAGATGATAAACTACCAGTTCATAAATTTGTAACTTTAAATACTGATATTATAGGTAGTGAATATAATAAAAATATAGATTATAATTATAAAAATAATAACGGTTCATATTATCGTTTTTTTGATGTGATTAAAAAAGTGTGGTTTGAATATCCAAAAAATCAACAATTATCATACCATTATTACGGTATAGATGCTGCTGGTTTAGAAGATACTGTTGAATTATATTTTCTTAACGATAAAGATAAAATTACCCTCATTAACAATGAGGTTATAAAAATTATTGCTGAATTTATTGATACAAATGATAAGCTGGTATCTGATGTAGTTAAGTATAATAAAAACTACAGTAAAGAGTTATTTGATATTTATTCATATTTATTTTTTAATACTAAGATACTAACTTACGAGGAAGTTTTATTTTCAATAGTATTCAACATAACGCCTGATGAATACAAAAATGACAAAATAAAAGATATAGAATATTTTAAAGATAAGTATGTAGATGTAATAGAAGTTTACAAACAAAAAGCTATTGAGACGATTAAAGGTGAAATTGATGAATCTTCTTTAAATGAAGATGAAATAAATGAATTAGAATTAATTTGTTCGATGATAGTTAGTGCAGTTGATGAAAGCAATGTTACCCGGCAAGGTGAGACTGAACCACTGGAAATACTAGAAGAATATCCCCCAATATTATTCCCTATACCTAATTTTATCGAAGATACAAATGGTGGAAGTAGATACTTACAATGTAAGTTAAAAATTAAAGGTATGAATATATAGTATAATATTTATTATTATACATTTTGGTATGTTAGATATATTAAAGAATACAGAAAATATTAATATTATAGATAAAAAATTAGTATTAACAGGTACATGTAATCAGCGTTATATTGAACCTACACGGGCATTCTTAAATAGTATCGTTAAAAATTCACCAACAATAAATGTATTAATTAGATTGGTTAATGTTGATAATGAGACCATTGAACAACTTAAAGAAGTTTATAAAAATTGTAATATATTTTTCTGTATAGATAATACAGAACTATGCGATGAAAGAAAAATTATTAATCAAACTGAAATTGTTAATAGAACAATATCTGAACTTAAACGTAAAACGAACAGCGATTTTAAAGGAATAGGTTGGTTATATTCTGAAGAAGCAGCGTATTGTTCTAATATTAAATATAATACAATTAATCAATTATTAAAAAATGATGTTAAATGCGTCGTTTATATGGATGTAGATACTATAGTACGTAAAGATATATATGATATATATAAAACAGTATTGGAATATGATATAGCTATGTATATATCTCCGGATGAACACTTAAAAGAAATAACCCAATATGGTGAAAAATATTTTGGTTGGCATGCAGGTATTATAATAGGTAGTAATACAGATATATCTATAGATTTTTTTAAAGATGTTGAATTACGAGTTAATGGTAATTTATATGATATAGAAGCTGATGAAGATGAATTTGATCATGTCTTTTATAAAGAAAAATATAACAAACAAATAAAACTTAATCAGTTGACAGAATATTATAAAGATAATGGACCAAAATTTAATACTAAAAATGCAGTTTGGAGTGGTCAAACAAGCGCAAAAATTTGTAATAATGATTATATAAATGAATACTTTAAATATAAAGATGTATAAGTAAAATTTTACAACGAAATATACGTAATGAATGTCAAAAATATAAATGAGTTGGATAAAAATAAACTTACAATAGCATGTACAACAAATCAAAAATACATGCACTATGTAAAACCGTTTTTAGATTCAATTGAAAAACATACTACAAATTTAAATGTTGTGCTAAGATTAGTAAATTGTAATGAATTTGATAAAGAATATACTAATTTTAATTTATATAAAATGTATGAAACAAAAACATTTGATAATAAATCCTGTGACATAAACGAAATGGGTTATCAAGAATTACTAAAATCAATAAAGTTAGGTAAGTCAAAGTTTACAAAAAGTGAAGGAAAATATTGCTGTAATATAAGATTTAATACTATTAAAATGCTAATTGATAGCAATTTTAAACATATCGTATATCTTGATGTAGATACTATAATAAATAAAAATTTTAGTTCAATAATAACAGAATCAAAAGATTATGATATAGCAATGTATGTTGGTCCGTGGGATGCTAATTTAGACTTAGCTTGCGGTTATGTATTCCCGGATACAGGTTTAATGTATGTTAATAATACTGAACTTTCAAAGAAATTTTATGAAAATTTGGCAATAAAGATGTCTAGGCCTGATATATTAGCTATAGACTCAAATGAGTTTGAATTTAAAAAATTATTATCAGAACTTGATATTAAAATGTTAGTTTTAGATAAAAAATATAAAGATAACGGCCCTGAATATAATGCGGATAGCTATATGTGGAGTGGTGTTGGGGACCAAAAAAAATCGGATATGTTTGAACAAAAACTTAAAGAATATAATAAAAATAATAATAACAAATAAAATGTTCAAAGACCTAACAAACAAAGATGTTATAATGTTTACAACTGATAAAAATTATATACCTTTTGCAAAGATATTAGTTAATTCAATATTAAAAAATAGTCCAAATATCAAAATAGTAGGTAGATTTGTAGACTGCAATGATAACGATGTGCAGCAATTTCGCAAAAAAATTAATGTGATATTAGATAAAAAAGATCTATGTACAAAAAGAAATTTAACAACTAGTGAAGGTTTATATGCCACAGATGATTTTTTTTACAAAAATAAAACAACTATAAAACCGGTGAAATTATTTTATAGTAAATTGATATCATATTGTTCTAATATAAAATTTGATACTTTATTGAACCTCTTAAATGCAGGTGTACATAGCGTTATTTATGTTGATGTTGATACTATTATTCGCAAGGATTTAACTAAATTATATATTGAATTAAACAAAAATGATTTCTGTTTTTATAAAGATAAACCATATACCGAACAAATAGGTGGTAGTACAAGACTTCAAGGAGCAGATTTTTTATATCACGGTGGTTTAATAGGTGTATCAAATAATCCTAAAACAAAAGATATTCTTAAAAACTTAACTAATATTGTACATGAAAATATATATGATTGGGATATAGACGAACGAATATTACCTAAAATTATTAATGAAAATGTAAATATTTTAAATGTAGATATTACATATAAAGATGAAGGCTTAAAAGCAGAGTCCCATATATGGTCAGGTTCAGGTCCAACAAAATTTACAGATAATTTATATATAGATGAATGTAAAAAATACAAATAACTATACACCACGCGCGGTTGATATTAATACAAAAATATCTTATATATATGTAAAATGATAAAACAATTACCAGAACTTAAAGAAAATTATCTACCTGAAGATCAGTGTAAAAAGATATATGAGTGGATACATACAAATAAATATTTAACCGATGATGGTGAAGGTAAAAGAGTTTTTTGTAATACATATAAAAAAGATGATTTACCTGATTTTTTAAAGTATAATATTAAAGGAATTTATAATGCATATCATTTTATTGGTATGTATTCAGTAAAAAGGGGGTATATTGCACCGCACGTAGATGATGATTTATATGAAACATTAATAGATATATACCCAGATTCAGGTATATCAGACCCACCGCCATGGCTCCCACCTGAAACAGAAGTGTATTATGTTGATGTATGCCCTGAAATGAAAGGTGGAGAAATAGTTATGGATGGTATCAGTTATGCACCAAAACGAAATAGTTCTATAACAATACCTATAGGTAAATTACATAGTGTAACTCCTATAACTCATCAAATAAAATTTAGAACAGCTTTAGTTTGTGAAAAATATTATTTATCGAAAAAATATTTAGATTTATTAAAAACACCGTTGTATAAAGGAGGTTAAATGGTATAATATTATAATGGGTAATATAGCTATTATAGGTGGTTCAGGGTTTATCGGTACGTATACTAAAAATGAATTAGTAGAACATGGTTATAACGTAACTACAATAGACGTCAATAAAAAGAGTGATATTTGTGTTAATGTATTAAATTTTAAACATCTAAAAAAAGCTCTATCTACCGAAAAATTTGATGCAGTCTATATGTTTGCTGCAATATCTGATAGTAAAGAAAATCATACTGATATAAAACATGCGGTTAATACTAATATAATGTCTTTAACGAATACGTTAGATGCCATGCATGAATTGGGTATACCGCGAATTATATTTTCATCAACAGTTTGGGTATACAGTGTATGTAATATTACAGATGTTAACGAAGATACTATTCTATCTATTTCTAATAGTGATCACATATATACAACATGTAAGCTGACGTGTGAAGCTATAATTAGAAACTATCAAAAAGTTAAAGGTATAGATTTTACAATTCTAAGATACGGTATTGCATACGGTCCAGGTTGTCACCCAGATACAGTTTTATCAAAATTTATATCTAATGCAATATTAGGTAAACCTTTAGTAGTTACCGGGAATGGTAATATATATCGGAATTTTCTTTATGTTACTGACCATGCAAGAGGTAATAGGTTAGCATTATCTGAAAAAGCAAAAAATCAAATAATTAATTTAGAAGGTGATCAATCAATATCTATTAAAAATGTTGCAGAAAGAGTCCAAGAGCTTCATGGAAAAGAAGTTAAAATTTTATATACAGATGAAAGATTAGGTGATTATAAAGGTAAGGTAGTTGATAATTCAAAAGCTAAAAAACTATTAAACTGGGAACCAACAGTTAATTTTCTTGAAGGTAGTAAAGTTTTATATAATTATATAAAATGAAAGGACATATAAATTTAGTATATTTTTTACATGGTAAAGATACTTTATTTAAAACTGTAAATATTTTTGATGCAGATTTTAAAAAAGACTACTATTCATTTTTAAAATGTTCAAATTATTTGAATAAAATAGAAAATGATATATGGGAGTCTCTTATCTTAAGTGGTAATGATTTATATTATTGTTGTGGTCATAATTATTTTTATAAAAAGAAATATAATTTAGAATATACTAGTGATCTTTTTAAATCTAATGAACATATAAGACATTTAGTTAATATTACTATTGAACGTGATGAGTGTGATAATATTCAAAATCATTTACATTTTTACGATTATTATAATAGGAAAAAAAATAAAAAAATATTAACTACAATATGTATTCAACTTGAATATAAATTATACCAAGTTTTCTTACAAAAAAAAGGTACGCAACTAGATCCTTGCATTCCAGGTATAACATCTTCAAAATTAATTTATAGTCCTCCAAAATAATTTTGGTTGACTTTTTATAAAAAGTATATACAATATACAAGTATGATAAATTACTTAATAATAGCTCCGCATGCGGATGATGAACTGCTCGGGGTAGGTGGAACAGCTCACAAGTACCTTAATGCTGGTGATGAAGTACATGTAATAATATGTGGTGTAAGAAAAATTGATGATAGTATTCAAATAGAAAAAGCCACAAAAGATTTTACATCTGTACATATTTTACCGTTTGAAGATCAATCATATAATATAGTAAAAAATAAATTATTAAGAAGTGTTGAAGATATATATATTAATTTAAAACCGAATATAGTTTTTATACCTAATAAAGATGACTTTAATATGGATCATAAAGCAGTTCATGAAGTGTGTGAAGTTGTTTTAAGAAGATATCAAGAACATTCACCTGATAAGATTTTAATGTATGAAATACCATCATCTACGACACAATCATTTAATAATAACTTTAAGTGTAATTATTATGAAGAACTTTCATTAGCTAATATAAATTATAAAATAAAACGTTTTGGTGAATATAAGTACGAAGTTAGAGAGTTTCCTAATCCGAGGTCAGAGAATGGTATAAAAACATATGCAATGTTTCGAGGTATGGAATGTAATACAAAATACGCCGAAGGTTTTAATTTAATATATCAAAAATCATGAAGACAGTTTGGGATAATGTAGATAAATTTGAAGAAATAATAGCAGAATATACAGGTAGTAAATATGCAATAGCTATTGATAGCTGCACCAATGCGTTATTTTTATCATTAAAATACTGTAAAGATGTATATCAATATAAAAATGAACATGTAAATGTACCGGAAAAGACATATATATCAGTACCTATGCAAGTCAAGCATGCTGGCTTTGAAGTTAGTTTTACAAATACTCAATGGCAAGGAGCTTATAAATTAGATCCGTTACCTGTTATTGATTCTGCTCAGCGTTTTACAAAGGGTATGTACATTCCAGATACTTTATATTGTATATCTTTTCACTTTAAAAAAATATTATCTACTGGTAAAGGTGGTATGATTTTAACAGATGATAAAGATGCTTATGAATGGTTTAGAGCTATGAGATATGATGGTAGACCTTCAATATTTTATAATGATATAATTAATATGGGTGTTAATTATTTAGGTTACCATATGTATATGTCACCAGAACAAGCAGTAATGGGTATTAATAATTTTTATAATGTTAACGGCGATAATAAAGATAGTGGTTGTAGTGATGATTATGCAGTAGATTTATCAAAATTAGATTGCTTCAAATGAAAATAATAGTTTTAGGTTCAACAGGAATGGCTGGTAGGTACATCTCAAGTTATCTAAAACAATATTTCAAAGTTGTAGAGTTAAATAGAAATCACTTTGATGCTTTAAATGTTGAAGTAAATTATTTTGATAAAATAATAAATCAAAATGATGTTGTAATTAATTGTGTTGGAATTTTAAAACCATATATCGATACTATAGGTATTGCTGAGACGCATATTATAAACACAACATTCCCCATTATATTAAATAATATATGTGAACGTAATGATGCAAGGTTCATACATATATGCTCTGATTGTGTATTTAAAGGAGATAAAGGTAACTATAGTGAGATAGATAAGTGTGATGCAACTGATGTATACGCTATAACGAAGAAGAGAGTTATAGATGGTACTATAATTAGAACATCATTTATTGGTAACGATTTAAACGATGATGGTGTTGGTTTAATGAAATGGGTTACCAATAATCAAAATAAAACGATTGATGGGTATATTAACTGTCTATGGAATGGTATAACTGCTCTCGAGTTAGCTAAACAAATATTTAAAATTATAGTACAAGAAAATTTTTGGAACGGTGTTCGTCATATTTTTAGCCCTAAAATTATTAGTAAATATGAATTATGTAACTTGATAAACGATATATATAATTTAAATATTAAAGTGATTAAATTAAAAGCGCAAAATATTGAAGGTACAATAATAAAAAAATATTTAGATAGGTCATTATGTTCAATACATAGAAGTATGGTGAAACGTAGTTTTGAGACACAATTAATTGAAATGAAAAAATTTGATGATGAATACAGTAAATAGCCATAATGAATGGGACCCACTTGAAGAAGTTATAGTAGGTGATGGATTTCCTACAAGTTTACCATTGTTAGATTTATCCTTTAATTTATTTTTCCACGATAATCTTCGTAATACAAATCAAAAGCAATATGAATTTGGTAACCCACCATATTATTCTATAAAAAAGCGTCATTGTGAAGAGCATTCTGAAGATTTAGAAAAATTCTGTGAATTACTTAAATCTTTAAATATAAAAGTACGTAGACCTAAAAAACCTCAGCGGTTAGAACAAATTAAGACACCTTTATGGAGTAGTAATAATCACCCGGCATTAAATGTTAGAGATATGGCGATGATCGTTGGTGATACAATTATTGAATCATCTCCAGTATGTCGTTTTAGATATTTTGAAAATGACTTTTTGCATCATCTTTTTTTAGAATATTTTAAAGGTGGTAGTAAATGGATACAATCTCCGAAACCTTTAATGACTGATAATAGTTTTGATTTATCTTATATAAATGAAGATGATGGTAAGCAGCATTATATTGATCTACAACGTAAAACACATTATATGGATTGCGGGTATGAAATAATGTTTGATACAGCAAATTGTGTACGTATGGGTAAACATATATTAATGAATGTTGCAAACGAAAATCAAAAACTAGGAGCTCAATGGTTACAAAATACATTAGGTAATGATTACAAAGTACTGACTGTATCTTTAACAGATTCTCATATTGATTCGTCGTTTTTACCATTAAAACCAGGTGTTGCAATTGTAACTAGAGAATATATAAAAGAAAAATTACCACCGGAATTGCAATCCTGGGATATTATTTATATTCCTATGAGAAATCGTAGTGAAGAGGATTTTAAATCACAAGATATTAAACTAGCTTCACCTAGAGTGGAATTAAACGTTTTTAGTATATCACCGGAATTAATTCTATGTCATTCAGAATATGAAAAAATATTAAATAAATTACTAAAAAAACATAATATTGAAGCTATTGGAACTCCTTTTAGGCACTGCGAAATTTTTAGTGGTGGTCATCACTGCACCACATTAGATATAAGAAGAAAAGGTATTTTAGAAAATTATTTTGAATAATGCAATAACAGTTAGCGTGGATTATAATTACATTAATTATTTATATTCATTTATAAATTCTTTACAATCTATTGAGACGAAAATAGTTATTTTTGTAAGATTGGTAGATTTTAAGGATTCACAAATAGATGAAATAAAAAAAAAGTACCCTAATATAAAATTAATTATCGATAATCCAAAATTAAGTGGGTTAAAAAATATTTTAAAAACAAAAGATGAATGGGATTTTGCAAATTATGATGTTCAAAAAATTGCCGATATAAAGAAAGTTTTATGTAGTCCACGTGGTTATTACTCCTGTCATTCAAGATTTTTATCAATCGAAGAATTACTGGATAAAGGTTACAACGTTTTAAGTTTAGATGCTGATACATTATTTTTAAAAAACTTTGATAATATTTTCAATAATTTACAATATGATATATATACTGTAAAAGATACAAATATTTCTAATATTAATATCTTTTCTAATGAAGGGTTTTTACTATTTAAAAATAGTAAAAAAATAAAAAATTATATATCAAAAATTAATAATTATATTTTTTCCGGAGAAAAATATATGGATTGGAATGTAGATAATTACGCATTGCATAATTTTTTAAATAACGATATATCAGTTAAATTACTAGATTCAAAATATAAAGATAAAACACTTAATAAAAATTCAGTGATGTGGTCTGGTACTGGTAAAATAAAATATGATGAATCATTTATAAAAAAATGTACAAATACAAATAACCTTAGTAACTATGTTGAATAAATCAGCAATAACAATATCGTCAGATTATAAATATGTAAATTATCTAAAGAGAGCATTAGATACAATAAACATACACGGTACCATTGCAGATATTTACGTATATGCAGTAAATTTTACCGATGAACAAATCAACGACTTAGATGGGTATAATATACAAATTATTAGAGATAATAACCATTTGTTATCTACCTGCAATGATATGATTAAGAAAGGGGAGATAGAAGATAATACTAATCGTGATGCTGGTATATTATCAAAAGATATAAAACATATCAGCAGTTTATTATATAGTGAACAAGGAGTTTATACATGCCATAGTAGATTTAAAAGTATTAACTTTCTATTAGCTAAAGGTTATAAAAATGTATTATGTTTAGATGCTGATACTGTATTTAATAAAAATATAGATAATATATTCAATAAAACTGGTAAAGATATGTATATAATACCGGTTATTGTTAATGGTATTGAACATATATTTGATAATGAAGGTATGCTTTTTATTAACAATAATAAAAACACTATAGTATTTTTTAAAGAAGTATGTGATTTTATATTTACAGGGGATAAATGGCGAGATTGGGATGCAGATGCAGATGCATTAAATTATATTATGTCAACTAACCCATTATCAATAGGTAGATTAGATTCCAGATATAAGGATAATAAATGTCTTAATAACGCTTATATGTGGTCTGGTGATGGAGATGCTAAATATACATCTAAGTTTATTATATAAAAATAATATGGATAAAATTAACATATGTTATGTAATTACTGATAATAGACCGTTTATAAATTTAACTCTATATTCTATTGATATGATAAAAAAGTTCTTTAGATCTAAAAAACATACTTTAAATTTTTATATATTAAGCGAAGAAAAACTAGATCTACCACATGGTATTACTAATATAATATCACCATATAAAAATATACCGTTATTCTGGCAAAGAATGTATATATCTGAATTAATCGGTGAATCAAAAGTGCTTTTTTTAGATAGTGATACAATTACATATACATGTATATCTAAACTTTGGAATATTGATATAGGTGATAATATTGTAGGGATGGCACCACATTATTGCATGAATGATATGCAATCATGTATTAAACATTATAGTTTACAAAATTATGAAATGATTAATAATAAAAAACATATCAAAAAATATTATAATGCAGGTGTAATATTGATCAACTGTAATAAATGGTTAGAACAAAAAATAACTGATAAATGTTTAGAAATGTATAAACATTTAGAAGATACAGATCATTATAAAAATGATGAAATTAATATTAATGTAGTATTATGTGATAATATATATGAATTAGATGAAACTTGGAATTATTTCCCACGAGAATCATATAAAAGATCAAATATAGTACATTACTATGGTAAAAATTATAAATATAAACCTATTCATGATGAAATTTTTCGTAAAATATAAAATGAATAAAATTAACATATGTCATTAATAACAGTAACGCTGTATATAAATTTAAAATCTTCCTAGATTGATGGTAGATATTTATACTTATATTAGATAAATATAGTATTATGAATACAGAACTTATTAATGATCTAACAGAACAGTATAATATTTTTCAAGAAGAAATTGAAAAATTTAACGAAAAAGGAGTAGGAGCTGCAGGTACAAGAGCTAGAAAAGCTCTTCTAGAAATTGCAAAACTTACAAAAGAAATTCGTAAGCAAATTCAAGAGAAGAAGAACGAAGGTAAAGCATAAATAATAATGTGATTACCT